>Ga0164295_10001512_pt1 | contig 19323 bp, 16 predicted proteins | sample GEODES006metaG_FD_111798 | JGI IMG/M metagenome (GOLD analysis project Ga0164295, IMG submission 111798) | Oligotrophic lake water microbial communities from Sparkling Lake, Wisconsin, USA - GEODES006 metaG | ecosystem: Environmental > Aquatic > Freshwater > Lake | place: USA: Sparkling Lake... | reverse complement strand
TTTCGAACCGGCAGTTAAAGTCTGCGACCCGGTCAAGGCCATTGACCGGTTGATTGGGTGAAATTCCCGAACCGACGGTTAAAGTCCGGATGAGAGAAAATCAACGCGTAGTCGACGCAGCCTATTTTTGATAAATAGGTTTATTGCGTTGGCTCGTACCGCTTTTCCCACCCCGAGATGCAACACCGTTCTCGAAAAGGGTGTTGATCATGAACCAAGTACTTAGCGCAGAAGATGCGATGGCGCGCGCCATCGAGTGCGCTAGCTATGGTCTTGGTAAAACTTTTCCTAATCCAATCGTTGGCGCCGTAATAACTAGCGCAGCTGGCGAATTCATAAGCGAGGGATTTCACCAAGGAGCAGACCACGCCGAAGTTGTTGCGATCAAGGGCGCAAAAGAAATCCCTGCAGGCTCGATTATTTATGTTTCGCTAGAACCGTGTAACCACCAGGGAAAAACACCTCCGTGTGTTGAGGCAATAATTGAATCAGGAATAAAAAAAGTTGTTTTTGCAATTAGCGATCCAAATCCTGTTGCTGCCGGGGGATCAGAACGTTTGCGCGGTTCTGGAATAGAAGTTGTCACGGGTGTCGGAGAAGTCCAAGCGATTCATGAAAATCGCGCTTGGCTCACTAAGATCGAAAAGGGCCGCCCACGAATTACTTGGAAGATCGCATCGACCATGGATGGCAAAGTTACTGCCTCCGATGGAAGTTCTAAATGGATTACCGGAGAACTAGCCCGCGCTGATGTCGCGAAAATTCGCGCGCAAGCCGATGCAATCGTTACCTCAACTGCCACGGTTGTCGCTGATGATCCGCTGCTAACTAGCAAAGGGTTAGGCAAGAATTCGTTGAGAATTGTTATGGGCTTAAGCGAAATAAAAGGTGACTCACAAATTCTTGGTAATGACGCAGAGACGGTATTGATCAAATCGCGTGACTTTAAAGAACTCATCTCATTGGCAAATGAACGCGGATTTAATCAATTGCTAATCGAATCAGGTCCGAGGTTTGGTACCGCATTATTACGCGAAGATTTAATTGACGAGATAATTTTGTTCCAAGCGCCAACATTTTTGGGCTCAGGCACACCGTCAATCGGCGATTTAGGAATTTCAAATATCTCAAGCCGTCTTGATTTCGAAATCACTGATGTCGAGATTATTGGCGCGGATTTAAAGATCACTCTTGTGAAGAGTGCTAAATCGACAGAAAGTGGCCGCTAATGTTTACTGGACTTATTCAAGCAGTTGGCCAGGTTTCTGCGATAGAACACCGAGAGAACAGTGCGCGCCTTGAGATATCTAGCAAGGAAATTGCTGCGCAAATTGCGCAAGGAGATTCAGTAAGCGTAAACGGAACCTGTTTAACCGTTGTTTCATTTAATGCAGCAAAGTTTGCAGTTGATGTGATGGTGCAAACACTTAATTTAACTAGCACTGGCTCACTTGAAGTTGGTTCTGCAGTAAACCTCGAACTTGCTACTCGCTCCGCAGATCGCTTAGGTGGCCATATCGTGCAAGGTCACGTTGACGGCGTTGCAAAAGTTGTGGCAATTTCTGCTGACTCGCAATGGACGCGTATGGATATTTCGATCCCTAAAGATTTAATGAAATATGTAGTAGCGCAAGGTTCTATCTGTGTCGAAGGCGTATCTCTGACAGTCGGAGAGTTAAATGATCCTGCTGATCAGATCTCGGTCTGGCTAATCCCGGAAACTCTGGCTAATACAAATCTTTCACAAAAGCAGGTTGGGGCGGCACTAAATATTGAAGTAGATGTTCTGGCCAAGTATGTAGAAAGACTGATCGCTCGTGGACAGGATGGCAAATGAGTAGTCTTGATAAAGTCTTAAGTGATTTTAAAGCTGGAAAATTCGTTGTCGTGACCGATGATGAAAACCGAGAAAATGAAGCAGATCTGATTTTACTGGCCGAGAAAGCCACGGCTGAAAATATCGGATTTATGGTTCGTTACACATCCGGGGTTATCTGCGGAATCATCGACGAAGAAACTGCCAAGCGTTTAAAACTTCCTCTTATGGTTAAGCGAAATGAAGATAACCACAACACAGCCTTTACCGTGACCGTCGATGCGATCGCTGGGCGCTCTACCGGTATCCCTGCCGAAGAACGAGCCAACACGTTGCGAGCACTTGCTGATTCCAATTCATTACCAACAGATTTTGCACGCCCGGGCCATGTTTTCCCGCTGATTTCAGCGCCCGGCGGTCTACACGAGCGTCGCGGCCATACCGAAGCAAGCATGGCTTTGTGTGAGTTAACAAGTTCCAATTCCAGCGCAGTTTTATCCGAATTGGTAAATGATGATGGTTCGATGATGCGTGGTGGGCAAATCACTGAGTTTGCCAAGCAACACGGATTAGAAATTATTTCAATCGATGAATTAGCACGAGCACTTCCTGTGAAAAAGAGTAGCGAAGTTGCGAAAATGCAATGGGCGAACCTGCCATTGGAAAACGCTGAATGGCAGATTTCTACCTATATCTCTCCAACGGGGGCAGAACATGCGATTCTTAAATTTGCTCACGCTCCAAAGAGCCAACCACTAGTACGGATTCATTCAGAATGCCTGACTGGAGATGTCTTTGGTTCCAAGCGCTGTGATTGCGGACCACAACTGCAAGAGGCTATTGCCCTAATTGAAAAAAACGGCCACGGATACATTATCTATATACGTGATCACGAAGGCCGCGGCATCGGTTTGGCTGAAAAGATTCGTGCCTATGTATTGCAGGATTCGGGGCAAGATACGGTTCAAGCCAATGTTTCGATTGGTCAACCAATTGATGATCGCACATATGAAGATGCCGCTGAAATTCTGCATCGTCTAAAAATCACTAGCCTTACGTTATTAACAAATAATCCAGAGAAAATTTCTGCAATCAAATCAGCAGGAATAGACGTTACAACAGCGCCTCTTGAAGTAATTGCCAATAGACATAATCAGAAGTACCTAGAAACCAAGCGAGATAAACTCAATCACGCGTTAGGAGCGCTCTAATGGCTGGCCATGCACCCGAACTTAAGATTCCACAACTTCCACACCTGAAAGCAATCGTTATAACTGCTGCGTGGCACCCTGAAATTTGTGACTCACTTGTTGCAGGTGCTGTGCGGGGCTTTAAAGCAGCCGGTATCAGTAGCCCAGCTACTCGCGCTGTTGCTGGCTCATTTGAGTTGCCGCTCGCGGCACAATTAGCCTTCGACGAAGGTTTCGATGTTGCAGTGATCGTCGGACTCGTACTTCGCGGCGATACTCCACATTTCGATTATGTCTGCCAGGGTGTAACTCAGGGAGTCATGGACGTTTCACTTTCTCGTTCCAAGCCAATTGGATTCGGAGTTTTAATGTGTGACAACCTCGAACAAGCAACTGCTCGTGCAGGATTGCTGGGTAGTAAAGAAGATAAAGGCTATGACAGCGCAATTGCCGCACTTAGCGTGATCAATAAAGGTTAAGCAATGCCTGAGTTACCAGAAGTTGAGACTGTTCGCCGCGGACTTGAAAAGCTCGTTAAGGGTTACACAATTACCTCGGCGCACGATCTGCATCCACGTGCGCTAAAAGCTGAATCAATTGCACCACTTAAATCAATCAATGGTGCCAAGATCGTAGGTTTAAACCGTCGTGGCAAGTTTCTCTGGTTTGTGCTTGATCGCCCACAAGTGTTAGTTGCCCATCTTGGCATGAGCGGGCAATTCTTAATTCACGAAAAGAACTGTCCAGAAGCAAAGCATGTCCGCGCCAAATTCGAACTTTCAAAGACCATTCGCAAGAAAGAGCTTGTCTTTAATGATCAACGCACCTTCGGTTGGGTATCTGTCGAAGAAACCACAGAAGGAATTCCATCATCGGCCCAACACATCGCTAAAGATCCATTTGATCCTAGGTTTGATAAGAACGAAACAATCAATAAATTCGCAAAGCGAAATATCCGTATTAAAACCGCGCTTTTGAACCAGGAGATCATGAGCGGAGTCGGAAATATCTATGCTGATGAAACTCTTTGGCGAGCCAAGGTTCACCCCGAAATTTCTACCGCTGATTTATCAAAGAAGAAGATTACATCGATCATCGATTTTGCCACCGAGGTAATGCAAGAGGCGATCGCAAAAGGTGGAACGTCATTCGATGATCTCTATATCAACGTCAATGGTGAAAGTGGGTTCTTCGAGCAATCACTTGCCGCCTATGGGCGCACTGACGAGCCTTGCCCACGATGTGGCACTCCGATTCGTCGCATCACCTTTGGCGCCCGTTCTTCGCACTTTTGTCCGCGCTGCCAACGCTATTGATTTAATTTACTAGCCATTTAATAAGTTAATAGCGCTCTGCATAATCTCTTCTTCATAATTCACAAATATTCCTATATGACTTTCATCGGCACGTAGTTCAAGTCGAGCATTGGGCATGTTCGTAGCCAGCCATTTGCCATGTTGAGCTGGAACGTTTTTATCTAAGCCACCCTGCCAAATTACGGACGGAACTTTCACATCACGTGGATCAAATCCCCAAGGCTTTAAATAGGAGCTGTAATCATCGGCTACCCAGTCCCATCCTTGCTGCATTGTGAACGCGCAAGAATCCAAAAGTACCTTCCAGGCAAGTTTTGAGGATGCAAGCTTGTCGCGTTCGCTTAAATCGGTACCAGTGACAGTTTCGCTAACACCAGCCTCTTGCCATTTTTGGAATCTCTTTACTAGAAGATTAATATCCTTTAGCGCATCGGCGTATTCGTCGAGATCGGCTTGTTGCATTCCGCTATAAAAATCATCTCCGAGTTCAGCAAATGGCGCCAAACTTCCAACAGTTACAACGCCAGCAGAGCGCGGATCTAAACCTGTCGCAATTGCATGCTGGCCACCACCCGATAGACCGATATTTACAAACTTTGTAATTCCTAACTTGGTCGCTAATTCGGCAACATCATTTGCAACATCAATAGTGAGGCGACCGGGCATCGCAGTGCTATCGACGTATCCACTGCGACCAAAGGGAAAAGCGAATATCCCATTAGCAGCAAAGTAATCGAGCCAAGTCTGCCAACCAGTTATATCTTGAGTGGTTCCTGCATGGAGGATAACTGCGGTGTTCTTTACCGGACCATTTGTTAGGTACTCAAGATTGCGGCCATCAGGTAGCTTGAAGTTTTCGCGCATCATTCTAGAAGAATACGTGAACGTCTTACTTTCTGCAATGAAAGAGCCTTTCCCTCACAATAGGTACAAAACAAACTATCGCTTGGAAAATTCTTAAAACATTGTGGATTGTAGAATCCCGGTCTACTTATTTATCGCCGAAAGAGTTGTATTTTTCAAAGAATAATCAAAAAAATACCATGAAGAAATGCTACTTACTCTTTACTCCGTCAGGCCACCCGTCAAAAGACTCATTCAAATTTGGAACATAGAAGCTCAAGAAATGTTCACCCCGAACATTTACCTTCCACTTATAAACTAGAAGATAGTTTCCAAAACTGGGAGCTGTATTTTCGCACGATTTGTCAAAGATAAGCTTTGAAAATTTAATTTTTGCAACAGTTTTCTTCTTTGAATAGCTGTCAAACCATGTTTGTAGGTAGATAGGGGATTTTGCTGATTGTGGTAGACAAGCGCCGATGGAGATTACTTTTCCAAAAGAAGTATTCTCTGGAACGTACTCTGCTACAGCCGGAGGTGAGACAAGAACGATGTGGCTTGCTACCAATAGCCAAACCGTTACGACAAAGAATCTCTTCTCTCGAATTAATATCATTGAGTCAGTTTATGTTAAGAAAGTCAGTGAGACAATGCTCCACACTCATATGGAATGACCTAAAGTCCAAAGTTCTAATTTGCTAATTTTAAAGTCAGCTTCTGAATTTTCGGTGATTTTTGAGGGGTCATCAGCAGTTCTATCTCGATGGCACTTGCCCCGCTCTCAACTTTCCACCTTACATTTGATTTTGTGGGTGCAGTGATTGAGCCATCTATCGTTTTCCATTTATCTGTTCCTGATGTCAACTTTAGTAGTTCAGCAATCCGTTCTGCACGTGGTTGGTCTAGATCCATGTTTTCAGTAAACCAGTGGTCAGCAACATCATCGTCCCATTTATTAATAAGCCCATTAATTGCAATCATCGCTGCTTGTGTTGCATCACCCATATTTATCTTCGATTTACTAGATTTCATATGTACTTGTGCAACGTGATTCATGATATTTGTACAGGATACGATCATGGGCGCGTAAGTTAAATTTCCTAAAGCGACTATTCCCCAACCGGACTCATGATGCCATCTCATATGAGAGCCGAAACCTGGATAACCTCCAGAGTGGTGCACAAAACGACCGAGGATCGCATCGTCATTGACGAATAGACCAAATCCATACGAAGTTATAACTATTCTTTCTGGGCATTCATTTACTGCTTTCGAGATACCTGATTGCGCATATCGATACGGAGTTTGTTCCTCAGTCCTGCCGAGTTGATATGTTGAAACCCACTTTGCTAAATCATTTACGCTGCTATGCAAGCCACCCATGGGGGTAAAGGCACCTGTTTCCATAGTTGGCTCAGGAGTGAGCCCTGAAGCGAATTTTGCATACCCAACGGCGCGGAACTCGTCTTGCACGACATCTGTGAAGAAAGTCGAAGCTTGCATGCCCAACGGATCAAAAATTTCTCGCTTAATGAACGGTTCAAATTTTTCACCGGTTACCACAGAGATAATTCTTCCGAGCAACGCGTAGCTTAAATTTGAATATTCGAATCCAGTGTTAACACTCCTATTAAAAGTTAGCCCTGATTTAACCATTTCATCAAAATCTGTGATCGCGAGTCTCTCTTGTCGGTCTCCCCATGGATCATCAGTCGGAAGCCCGGCGCCCATAGTTAAAAGATCGCGGGTTGTAATTGGAGCGGAATTAACAGGTAAACCGATTGTTTCAACCCAAGGAAGATAAGCAGTTATTGGTAGGTCGAGTTGTAATAAGCCCTTATCCCGCAAATCAAGTATTGCTTTGGCTGTAAAACTCTTAGTCATTGAGGCAATGCGAAACACGGTATTTGATGTTGGTTGGATTCCGCTACCAACAATGCTTTCACCTAATCCTGCTGAATAAACCAGTTTGCCTTCGTGTATTAAGCCAAAGGCAATGCCAGGTATTCCTGTCTCTGCCCTGAGAATTTCAAATTCATGTGATACAAATTCAATTAGTTCTTCAAGGTTCATCTGAGCAGACTACAAGGCAAAGTAGTTAATTGAACATAGAGCCAGATATTTCTGCTATTGACTGATCTGATCTACTGACTACCCTTTTAGAATGCGAATGAGGGGGAGTATCGCCACAGGTTTACTTACCGCACAGCTCTTAGCCTTGATTCCAATTTCTATTTATTCCTCGATCGCTGCTGGACCCTTAAATGTAAGTTGTGGAAATTACAAGGTAACTTCGAGCGAGGTAATCCTTGGAGTGAAATTTCCTAAAGGGACCTATCGAATAAACTCCTTTGGAATTTCTTGCACAAAAGTCATGGGAGGCAAGGGCATCTTTGCCCAATTTCTGAAACTAAAAGATAAGGATCAACTGCCTAAACCCTGGCGATACCTGGCAGATGCGACAGGTGCTCCAAAATTTTCCTCAGGAGCAGGAATAGGGTTTCGAGTTCAGTTAATAACTCCAACTCCAACAGGGCCCACTGAGAAGATCACACTTGAGAATCCAGATAAGCCTGTAGCGAAGACTACTCAGCCGGAGATCAAACCTATAGAGCCGCCACCAGTCCAAGTGCACAAGGCAGGAGATGAATGTAATCCAAGTCTTACTTCAAATATTGCAGACAATGACGGAATCCTTTATTGCGTAATGTTCGGTGATGGAAAGACTAGATTTTTAAAAAGCTTCACAAAAGCTCCCGTAATTGATAATCCACAGAGCCCTGAAAGTTTAGATACCTGTCGTCCAACTGATCAGCGGGGATATATTCCAAATGGCTGGGATGGTGGCGCAATAACTTATCCAGTGAAAAGGTCAAATTTAATCAGCCAAGGAACACTGAATCTCGCATTCGTTCCGATTGATTTTGCAGATGTCCCCGGCGAAGGAGCACCCTCTGACTTATTCAAAGACGCGCAAGAAACTATGTCTCGCTGGTATCCATTTTTCTCGGATAAGAAGCTAAACATTGAATATCAAGTTGATGACAGGTGGCATCGGGCGCCAAATCCTTCGACTCATTATGACGTAGGTGAAGCCAAAGATGTCTCAAATGATGGCTATAACACCAAGCAGTTAACTGAAGAATTGATTTCAGTAGTAGCTGGTGAATATAACTTTTTTAAAGCTGATGCTGTTATTTTTATATATCCTAAAAATATAAAGACAATTCAACGTCCAGTAACGAGATATATGGGTGGCGTAAAATTGAGCAACGGTCAATCTAAGTCAATGATGGTCATGGCAACTTCGTATGTTTCCTACAGTGATAAATACATGGGACCGCTCTGGCTGTGGATTGTTCATGAGATGTTTCATGCGATGGGTCTAGTCATGCATTTTCCCGTTAATCCGCCAGGTTGGGGAATTGAGTGGGGAGGCTTGACTCCGAGTTCAGTATTAAACCCGTGGAATCAGTCGATTCTAAATTGGCTTGGGAAAGAGCAGTATTACTGCGCTGATTCTTCTAACTTGAAGACTCAAACATTGACACTTAATCCGATTGAATCGGAAGGTCCGGGTCTTCGAACAATCTTTATTCGAGTATCACCAAGTGAAGTTTTGAGCGTTGTTTCACATCGAAAATCAACTTGGTCAACAAACCTTCCTGAGGATTATTACGGAACTATGGTCGCTCTCTTTAACACATCAAAACAGAATGATAGAACTGGTGAATTTTCTCCGACGGATTCGGGTGATGATCAAACAGGAAATAAGTATTCAAAGAGTGGTGTCTATCTACACCCCTTCGAAAGAACAAAATCCTTGGGTAATCCCAATGAATGCAGTTGTGGAATGGGAAGCGGTGAGATTTCCGATTGGGGCGCGCGCATGTATGTCGGCGATTTCATCTTATATAAAGGTGTAAAGATCGAGTTAGTTAGCGCAGGCAACTTCGATACTGTTCGAATTTCACTTGCTTAAGGCGGGCCAATTCACTGAGATGAGTATCACTTTTTTCACTCTGCGTGGGAATTAAAGCCAAGTTAAATTTAGAGCACTAAATTAACTAAAAATGGAGAAATTTAAAATGAAAAAAGTGTTAGCAATTGCTGCAGTTTTGCTCTTGGTCGGCAGTCAGTCTGCCGAGGCAGCTACAAAAGTTACGATAGTAAACAGTAAGAAAATTTCAACAAAAAATGGCCTTGTGACTATAAAGGTCTCGAAACTTCCAAAAAACAACGGAATCTATATCTCTCAATGTATGGCTATTAAGCAGGGTGAAATCGCACCCTCAGCATGTAATCCTGCTCAAACTTCAAAAATATGGATTTCAGATGTACCGGCCGATATCAAAATGGGCGCCAAATCAAGCAAAAGTAATCTGACTCTGAAAGTAGATAAATACTTCGAAAATGGTGATTGCATCCACACGAAATGTATTTTCTTCGTAACTAGTGACCACAATGCCTCTACTGACAGAAGTGAAGACCAAGCGATTCAATTTAAGTTTAGTGGAATTAATCTTTTCTAAAGAAAAGGTTTAGCAAAGGAGCTGAGGCGTTTCGCCTTGGCTCCTTTGCTGTAATTATGGGCTGTCAAAGAATCGCCATCAAAATTTCAATCCCTTGCCTTTGATTCGCTACACGGATCTTTCTGCTCTTGACTGATCAGAACTTCTCGCTACCCTTTTCGAATGCGAATTAGGGGGAGTCTTGAGAAAGGGCTACTGATTGCTCTTGCACTATGCCTGATCCCAGTTGCAGCCGTTTCTGCCCAGAAAATTACCCCTGGCAGTGCCTGCAAGTTGATCAACCAAAAGATTACTTATCTCAACAAAACTTATACATGCGCTAAATCTGGGAAAAAGTTGGTTTGGAACAAAGGTGTTGCAGCTGTAAAACCAGTTCCCGCGCCCGCTGCATCCGTTACTCCGACGCCCGCTGCATCTGCGCCCGCTGCTTCGGTTGCTGCTAACGAGGGTCAGAGCTGCAAGGTTAAAGGTGCGAGAGAAGCATTTGCAACCGGATTCTTTGAATGTCGTCCAATTGCGCAAGAAAGATTAGTTTGGTTTAAAGTTTCAAACTCTCCAAATTATTCGCAAGTAGAAAACAAATTCAGTGATCAGAGCCCATGCAAGATTTCGGGATCAATCGAGTCATCTGAACAAGGTTGGCATCTGAGTTCGTCATTTCCTCTATTTGATCAGAACTTGCCGAGTAAAGGGGTCGTAAAAGTTGCGATTATTGGTGTTGATTTCTCTGACGTAAAGGGATCTGGCCTTCCTTTAGATATTGCTGGAGTTCACATGGAAAAGGTGAATAGCTTTTTAACACAATATTCAAATGGAGAACTCCGCTATGAATTCATCCTCCTAAATAAATGGATTCGAATGCCTGAGCCACTGGCTACATATAAAGTCCATGGCCCTTCAGGTGCAACTCGAACTTGGCCAGAGGACTTAGGAGCCAACCTAATTAAAGATATCTATAAGTATTCAGATTCTGAATACGATTTTACTGGGGTTGAAAGCATATTTGTAGTTACTCCAAGAACCACTCCAATTTTCTACCACTCTGTTGGAATTCAATATGTGTACAACCAAAGTATTACTCCTAAACAATCTCTAACGACAAATGAAGCCTATATTCGCAACGTTTTCATTGGCGGTGGATTCGACTACGCAGGTAACAACGAGGAAATGTTGTGGGCGCTATGGATTCACGAAGCATTACATTTCCATGGGGTATATGGCCATGCAGAAAATAATGGAAATAGCACCCTGGGCGTATTGTCTAATCAACATGGGAATAATCCAGTACTTCTAACTTGGGACTCGTTCTTGCTTGGTTGGTTGACTGCCAACCAAACCTCTTGTATTCCGATCTCGAAGCTCTCAAAAGAAGAGTTTGTATTGAGCCCTGTGGAGCGCAAAGAGAACGGACTCAAAAGTGTGATGATTAATCTTTCTAAAGACGAGAATTTGATCGTCGAATCTCGAAGGATGGAAGGGGTTTCTCTGAATGATGAAAGAGGTACGTATGGTCTGGTTATCTATTCCGTAACCACAAACGGCTCCAGAAATTATATGAAACTTCTTAGAGTAGAAGGCGCAAATCATGGTTATGCACCGGCTATTTACAAATTGAATGCACAACCTACTAATTTGAATGACTATGTGTATGAAGGCGAATCGATTGTATACAAAGGTGTGAAAATCAAACTGGTTAAAAGTGGCGACTACGACACAATTGAAGTTAGTAAGAGTTAATACGGAGTAAACAATAGCTACCTATCAGTGACAGTAAAAAGACGAATTGGACCTCAAAGCTAAATTTACTTTTGGATCTGACATTTCCACGATATTGAACGGTTTTTTGAGAGGTTGGGAAATCACTGCCTAGATTTGCAGAAGATAGGATATCTTGGAACTATCTAAACTCTCAGGTTTGCTACTTCATCGGAAAGAGAAAACGAACCAAAATGGAACGTAGAGATTTTCTCAAAGTCGCAACAGCTTCCCTTGCGTCCATGATTTTGCTGGAGTCGGCCACGCAAGTTGCTCATGGAGCCAGCGCTGCAAATACAATTTATAGTCTACCTGAAAATGAATTTCCACAAATGGCATGGACTGTCGATGACGGTTGTAGTACTGAATCATTAGGTAGATATATTGAATTGGCTATCGAACAAGATTTACGTTTTACTTTTTTTGTCTACTCCGCAATGTCACCTTGGAAAAATCATGCCAAATTGTTGAAGCCGCTGGTGGAAAGTGGACAAATACAACTCGCTAATCATTCACATACTCACCGCAACCTGACTACGCTCAGTTTTACAGAAGTCAAGAAAGATCTCATGAATTGCCATAAGTTCATTGAAAAAACTTATGGGGTTGATGCTCGGCCATATTTTCGAGCCCCGTATGGAGCATTGAACAACACGGTAATTAAAGCTGCTGCGGATATTGGCTACACCACACCGGTCGCTTGGTCAGGCTCCCTAATCGATAATCCAAACCAATCACCTGAAAGATTGCTCTATAACGCAGAAAATAGTTTTCAAGATAGAGGCATTGTTCTTTCGCATTCGAACAGTCTTGTGGTCCCAAAAAACTTTGATGCACTTATGGAAGTTGTAAACGCACGAAGTTTGTCTTTAGTTACCCTAAACGATGCGTTTTTGACACTCGTGTAAGTGGGTTGTGAGGGACTGGAACTGGATAGCGGAGAATTTCGGTAGAACACCAGAGATTTGTGGTTGAAATTGACCAAGGCACCCCCTACCTTTTCTCAATGCGCATGAGACAAGTTACCTACGTAATGATTCTTTCACTCCTATTGTCGGTCCCACTGGTCCCTTCACAGGCTGCCGTTAAGGCTGGAGCTGCTTGCACGAAAGCTGGAGTTAAAGCGGTTGAGTCCGGTAAAACTTTTACATGCATTAAGTCAGGGAAAAAGTTTTTATGGAATAAGGGAGTGGCTGTTACTAAGCCAAGTGTCGCCTCAACTCCTACCCCCGCAATTACTCCGACTCCAACTCCCACGCCAACTCCTGAAATTGTTTACGCAACACTGTGGGAAAAATATAAGTGGAGTAAGCCAGCCTCTTCAGATGCAGTGGCCACCGCAGCGACAGAGAAATTCAAAGCTTATGCTCAAACTAATAGAAGCCCTTCCACAACTGTAAAAGTCGTCGCTCAGGACGGCGTGGATCCAACGCTGCTGAAGTGGGTGACGGATGGGTCAACTTTTGTTTCGAAAGTCTTCACTTATCCACAAATGAGTGGACCATTTGTTGCGGTAATTGCAAAAGATAAAGTGTTTGCCGAGAAGGCATACAACGAGAATGGCTATACAAAAGATGCTAAATCACTGGCTAATTATTTTGATAAGGCTCCAGCTCACGGTGGTCCACCAAATACTTATAACAATACGATGATCATGAGTAAAGGATTGTTGGTGAGTGACAAAGTTGGCATAATGCAAATGCCAGGCCATGAGACTTTCCACTTCATTCAAAAAAGCATTGCAGGCAAGAGTGCGTCACCGGATGGATTAGGAATTGCACCACAGTGGTTTTGGGAGGGACCATCAGTATTCATCGGATTGCAATCTGCCAATCACTTATCACTTCTAGATTACGCGACAGAAGGGCGAGCATTCGCGGTGAAGCGGTCAATAACTGCTGATGTTAGATCACTGAAATTATCTGAAGTAACTAAGAACGATGGCAGTGCAGACCCTTATGGCATTGGTGCGATTGCAACTGAATTCCTAGTAGCCAATGTAGGCATAGAGAAATTTATGGATGTTTACAATAACTTGGGTAAAAACAAGGCCTTTTCGGATGCATTTAAATCTGCAACCGGCGTCGAGTTAGCCGATTTCTACACGATGTTTGAAGAAATCCGCTCAACTCTCGGTGTTCCTCGAACTTAGTTCTGGCGGAATATCAGGAACTGGTTATCAAACCTTCAAACCATTCCCTTTGACCCACTATGCGGATATATCCGATCCTGACTCATCTCCGATATTAGGAATTGCCAGTCACAGATCGAGGGGATTGGAAGAGGTGTGAGCCAATTTGGTGGCCAAGAAAAGAATTAACCTCTCAAACTCCCAAATATCATGAAAATCCCATTACCCTTTTGAAATGCGAATCAAGGGGAGTCTTTCCAAGGGATTACTGATTTCCCTTGTATTCGCCCTGATCCCCGTGGCTGCCATATCTGCCCAGAAGGTAACTCCGGGAAGTACCTGCAAAGTTTTGAACCAAAGAGTTAATTATCTGAGTAAGACTTATACCTGTGTTAAATCTGGCAAGAAACTTGTCTGGAACAAGGGTGTCGTTCAAAAAGCGGCAGTAACACCAACTCCTTCTCAATCTTCCGTGCCAATTCCTTTAACTCGCCGGGAGAAAGCTCTTGCTGAGATCAAGCGTGTTTATGATTTGAATTCAAGCTATCAGCCTAAGGTCAAGTACATTTTTGCAAGTGATGCGCCACAAAACTTTGCTGAGATGATCAAGGAAGTTATACCTTTTACCTCAAGGTTTTGGTCCAGTGAATTCAAGTCAACAACAGATTTCCCAATCATTCTGGGCTCACCAGCCTCGGTTGAATGGGTCAATGATGAAATGAAACGTTACGGTCACGAAATACCGGGATGGAATAGAGAAACAATTATCAAACAGGGTGAAAATGCTAGCCGTGGTGATGTAGTCAATAATTCTCGCGGAGCAATTACTTACTATGTGATTGGTAAAGAAACGGATAAATCCATCAAGACTGGCAATGAACTTTCAATGCGCGGTTTTGTTGCTCATGAGTATGTCCACGCGGTTGCAATTTCGATCATCGGTGATCGCCAGAAAGGAATTCCTGGTTGGTCTGTCGAAGGTTCTGCGAATTTTTATGGATTTGCAATAGCGGCACTCATGGCAGAGCAACCAAATGCCGCGATGAATCGAGTAAATACTGGAAACTTACGCCGCACTTACTATGAAAAAGGAGCGCTAATTCCTCATTCATTAAACAAAGATGATCTATATAAGTCGGTTGTTACTTCCGAAAAAGGCGGCGGGGGAGATGGCACCACTTGCGTGGAACCAAAACTACTTTGTTATACAGCTGGCGCTCTATTCACCGAAGTTCTAGTTGCCGATCACGGTCACGCCAAGTTTGTTGAATGGTGGAAATTGAGCAGAAAGAAAAATTGGGAAGTGGCCTTCGAGGAAATTTATGGAATTCAAATAGATAAATGGTACGAAGAGGTAGCAATTCCATATGTTATCCAAGAGTCAAAAGGTGCAATTCCTGAGGTGTCAGCACCCAAGTCAGATTCCACCTTTACCCAACACTCTGCCCGACCACCTCGTCCATTTCTAGATCCAAGCGGTCAGAGTCAAAAACCAACACCAACGCCAACTAAGGAACCGGTTCGCATTTCCTACTATGAGAAATTTAAGGCAACGGGATCAAAGAGTTTGAAGATGTTTGATGAGTGGCGATTAAATCCAGCTTCAGGCAAGCCAGAGAGCAAGATTGAATATTGGTTTGGAAGTTCAGTGCCGACAGATATTGTTAACGGAACAAAGCAAAGGCTAGACAATGCAGTTTTGCAGTGGGAGAGATTCCATAAGGTAACTCGTACCAAAATTTACCTAGATCTTTCAATGAAGGATCAAATAGTGGAGAAGTGTTATATGTTATTTCCACGTTCAGCATCTTTCACTCTCGATTGGTGCCGAAGTCAAGCTGAGGGAAGCCTAAAAGATTTCATCTATCACGCGGCAGCATATGAAAGTGAAGGAAGCTGGCGCCCAGTTTTGGCACCTAAGCTTTCTCCAGCTGCTTCTGTAACGCATTCCTATGTACTTCTAGAACCTATGATTTTCTTGACGGATAGTTTTTTCCCAAGAATTGAACATGAGTGGTTTCACCAAATTCAGTTTGACCTATCTGGAAACCACTACATCCGAGAGAACCCGGTCTGGTTTATGGAGGGATCTGCTGAGTATTTCGGACTTCTTGTGGCGGCAATGAATGACCCCGAATATTTCGTCCGCCATCGTTCGCAGAGTTGGTTCCCTGGTCCTAGTGATAACAGGATAGGAAAGACTATGACAAAAGATGACTTCTCAAGTTGGATTACGAAAAATACTGTTCCTCGTCTCTCTTACACCGACTGGTCAGATAGCTTGCCAAATGATGGGACGCCTTACAAATTCGGTGCCGTCTTAACTGAATGGTTGGTGGGAAAAATCGGCTTCAAGGGCATGGTTGAGCTGTTGAGAGAAATTGAAAGCCTTGGCTGGAAGAAATCTTTTGAAAAACATCTTGGCAAATCACAGGAGTTATTCCTTGATGAAATGGCTGATTATCTTTATACCGAATATCAAATCGCTCAAACCAATAGTTCTTGGCTCGACTTGCCTAGGTGTAAAAATCTTGACGCCACTCGCTGGCTGCCTGAGGCCAATAAAGGGGTTTGCTTTTCTGGGTAATTATCAACAAAAAAGCCATTTTGAAGGGCAAGAGCAGAAAAGATTGCTCAATTTCGTAAATGTCTTGATTTCCCCATTACCCTTTTGGAATGCGAATAAGGGGGAGTTTACCTAAGGGATTCTTAGTTGCCCTTGCTATCTCCCTGATTCCTGTGGCTGCTGTATCTGCTCAGAAGGTAACTCCTGGAAGTTACGCTTTCCTGAGGATGACAAAAAGGAAATACTGGACCATATTCCTATCCGTTTCTCTGTCTTTCGTTTCGATCCCATCTATATCTGCCGCACAGGTTGTGCGTTCGTCAATCGATCGAATAGATGAAGTAACTGGTTTTCAAATCCATTTTGTATATGTAGTACCAAACGGCTCTTCTGACCTAAATGCGGACACAAATGGTCAAATTGATTCTTGGGCCAAAGAGGGAAACTTATGGCTTAAGAGTAAGGTTGGTCGCAGCCTAATAATTGACACTTTCCAGGGGGCGACAGATGTAACTTTTCTGCAAAGTAAATATCGAGTATCTGAACTTTGCTCGGAAAAATGTGAAACCCTCTCAAAACTGAAAGATGAATACATCTCCCAAAACCCAGCCTTTGATAATTCTAAAACACTATTTTTTGTGATTGCCGACAAACTAGATAAAAATTCCTGTGGATGGGCAGATTATGCATCTAATCTCGCCTTATCTCACAGCTCTGGGGACACGAATGGTGGATGTAATTGGCCAACAAGTAAAGCAAGGACTGGACTGAACGGACCAGCAAAAACCATTGTTCATGAATTGATTCACACATTTGGCGTCCATCACGTTTGTATGGATGAATCCGATTTAATGATTGGCACACCCGAGTGCGTCATTGATAGAGGCACGCTTGGAAATGTCGCTTGGACTTTAGATTCAAAAGCAAATCAATATATGGGAAGTGAAGACGCCTTCGGTATTGATGTATTGAAATTGCCAATATGGTCGGATGGTCGTGGCTCAAAATCGTATGCTGAGATAAAGCAGATTAGTAATGATAAATACCTCCCTCAGTTAGCAGACGGTGAGATTTATGCAGTCGTTGGAGAGAGAAGTAAATCCTTTGCTTGGGACTGGGATAGAAAAACCTATCCCGCGGGTGCTGGAATCAAGTGCCAATTCAGATCTGGTTCAGTCTCAATAATGGGAGATGTAGAAAAATCTTCATGCACTTTTGATGTTCCAAACACATTGCGCGCTGGCAAAAAATTCACGGTAAGTCAAAGCTGGGTGAGGGGACCTTGGTACGGTGAGGCAACGGTCACTGGTACTTTGGTTCGAAAAGATTTGAGCTCTGATCTATGTAGTGCTAACACTTGCATAGTTGGTGAAACGACTTTGGCAGACTATTCATGCTGGCCGAGTGATGTAAAAACTCTTGTACTTCAGCAACTTATTGGGGGAAAGTGGATTGATGTAAAAAATGTACAGTTGTCATCCGGCACTCGGTGTAATCGTGATGCAAAGTATGTAAATTACCCCGAGACAACATTAAAGTTCGAGCAGTCAGGAATCTATATTTATCGTTGGAAATCACCTGCGCAGAGTGGTTTTAGCCAAACTTTAGATACGCCCTTTGCCGTCGTTGTGAATGATGAGAATTCTCCAGAGCCCACTCAAGTTGAAATTGATTCAGCTAATGCGCAGGCACAACAATTAGGAAAAGCAGCTGACCTTGTTAAATCAGCGAAACCAGCCACGCAGAAAAAGATCATTTGTGTGAAAGGAAAGCAAAATAAAACTGTCTCGGGCGTAAAACCAGTTTGCCCAGCCGGCTTTAAAAAGAAATAACTTCCTAAATCCACTCAAGGCCTGATCTCCCCATTACCCTTTTGGAATGAGAACTAAAGGGAGTCTTTCCAAGCGGCGTCTCACTACGCTATCTCTTCTTACGAGTTTACTTATTTTGTCCCCAAGTTCACACGCTATGCAAAATGGTGAAGATGCTTTAGGTGATGAAAAAGTGGTTGGGATTATTTTAGGAAAGAATGGGCAAACACGCTGTTCTGGTGCGTTGATTGCGCCAAGAATTGTTGCTACCGCGGGTCACTGTGTTCTAAGAGTTGATGGGGAATTCGCAAGTCAAAAAAAACCTTTTAACGGAGAACTTCCTGCAACCTCAGAACTTTACGTTTCTGCTCCTGGAGTAGAAATACCTAAAGGTGGTACTACAAAGAAGGCAAAAGTCCTTGCTCAGTTTGTCCCAGACACTTATACAGATTCAGGGTGCGAAGGCACGGACTGTAATGCTGGCATGAACGATGTTGCAATATTGATTTTGGACAAAGAACTAAGCAATAAAACATTCAGATATGCAACCAAAGAAGAAATCCTTTTGATGAAAAGTGTTGCAACACCTGTACTTGAAATTGGATATGGCTATAAGAGTTGGGAAGACTCGCAAAACGCTCAAAAAGGTATTGGTACCGATGGTAAGCCAACTAAATCAGAAGCGGTAACAAGAACTGATTTTTGTTGTGCTGGTAGAAAAGTTCAGCAATCGTCGATAGATAATCCCTATGTCCTTGTTCAAACAGTTCTACCAAAAGGTATCTTTCACGGAGCAGGAGACTCAGGATCTCCTCTTTGGATAAAGTTAAATTCAGAGTGGGTCTATGTAGGGGCTATAGGTGCTGCACAGGGGCCAGTAGCAGGTTTAGACCCCTCCTCACCAAGTTGGACAGATCCGTGGGCATTAAGTGTTGTTGGCGCAACATATTTTACGATTGCTGGTCATCCGAATATTTTTAGTGATGCAGAAAAATACTTGTCTCAAAGAATAATAAAAGAGAAAAAATATTTAGATGATGCAGAAGCCAAGGCTGCTGCGCTAAAGAAAACAACGATTACATGCTTGAAAGGCAAACTTATCAAGAAGGTCACTTCCGTTAAGCCTAAGTGTCCTGCTGGTTATAAGAAGAAATAATTAGTCTGAGTACTGGATATAAAGGTTTGGCAGATATATCCACTATTCAAGGGTTTGAACCACATCCAAGGTTTGGATATGGAACTCGGATTTACCTACATAAGTGGGTTGTGAGGGACTCGAACCCCCGACCCAGGCACGATTCGGCTTTTGAGGCACACCACAATTTTCTTAAGTTAACTTGGAATTAATGCAGTGATTCTTGTA
>Ga0164295_10001511_pt1 | contig 19323 bp, 22 predicted proteins | sample GEODES006metaG_FD_111798 | JGI IMG/M metagenome (GOLD analysis project Ga0164295, IMG submission 111798) | Oligotrophic lake water microbial communities from Sparkling Lake, Wisconsin, USA - GEODES006 metaG | ecosystem: Environmental > Aquatic > Freshwater > Lake | place: USA: Sparkling Lake... | reverse complement strand
TTGCAAAAACAATTGGACTTCAGCGAACAAGCAAGTGCTGCCGCTGGTATTGATTACAAGTTCTTGACACGTTGCGAAATTCTTGACGGTGGCAATGGTACATCAACTCCCACAGTATTAGAAACTTGGGAAATTTATGGCTGCTACTTGAACCAGGTCAACTACAATGACTTAAACTACGGTTCAAGTGAGGCTGTGACTATCACCATGCAGATCCGCTTTGATAACGCTGTTCAGACCCCATTGGGTTCTGGTGTCGGCGCACAAGTGGCACGGTTGGCTGGTTCTGTGGTCACTGGTACCGGTACTGCAGGAACTTAATAACGCATGGCGTTTGGTCAAGACTTCCTCAAAGCCTTCTTTGGCAATGACTACGTCAAAGACTATACCCACGCTAGTAAAACATTTAGAAGCGACGGCTATTCAAACAGCCCTCGCTTCAAATATCTTTTTCATGTTTACTTTAATTTAAACACTGTACAAATTCCTGCACTAAGAAATATATTCTCAACCCCTGATACATCAACGATTGGGATGTTGATCAAGACTATAGATCTCCCTAAATTCAGTATTGACACCGAAGTACTTAATCAGTATAATCGTAAACGTATTGTTCAAAAGAAAATTCAATACCAGCCCGTCAACATGAGATTTCATGACGACCAAGGCGACCTTATACGAACATTGTGGTACAACTACTACAGTTATTATTACAAAGACCCTACTCAAAAATATCAAAACATTGCACCCACAGCTGGTACACTCGGAACTAGTGCCACACTAAGTAATGGTTTTGATTATAATGGGCGAGACATTTATTCAGCCGATCGACAAGTTAACGATTGGGGCTACATTGGTGAATCATATAACGATGGTACACAAAATAAACCACCTTTCTTTGCTGATATTACCATATATGGATTGAATCAACACAAGTGGAATAGTTATGTGTTAATTAATCCCATGATTAGTGAGTGGAGTCACGACACGTACGATTACAGTCAAGGCGGTGGCGTGATGGAAAACAACATGACCATCAATTATGAGACTGTGAAATATTACTCAGGCGGCCTAGGCGGTGTTCGACCAGATACAAACGTTGCTGGATTTGCCGCGCCAGGGAATTACGATCAACGACAAAGCCCGTTGACCCGTCCAGGTGGTACTCGTAGTATAATAGGTCAAGGTGGACTATTGGATGCGGGCCTAGGTATCATATCTGATCTACAAAACCCCAGTGTGGGCAGTGTAATTGGTGCGGTACAGAAAGCTGGAACAGTCTACAACACCTTTAAGGGCGCCAATTTAAAATCAGTTGTTAATCAAACAGCTACAGATGCAGTACAAGGTGTGCTTAGAAGTACCATCCAAGGCACCCCGGGTGGAATTGACACAACCCAATTATCTAACGCACTCAGACGCCCAATATTTCCAACACCACCAAAAGGTTAATTTATGGGATCAGTAAACACAGCCAACGACAAAATTGATCCCACCGTACGAGTATTTGATCAGTTTTATTCTTTTGAACTCAATGTACCTGTGGCTGAATACGATGTGGTCAACAGCTATTTTGAAAGTGTTTTTAAAACAAAAGACGCCGCAAAAAACTTTACCACAGCACTGTTTCGTGTGGCACAAGAAACTGGTACTCCAGTCTTGACATTGTTGCAAGAAATGCAAGGTCAAGATTCCATCCATGTGTCAGCTACCCTGGCCTATTACTTGAACGGGCTCCGCAGTCCTAGCACACTACTAGGCGTGAATTCAGTGTTAACTCCCAATTACTATACTGCACGTAACGTTTTGCCATGACAAATTTTGCTCAAGGTGTTTTTGTTCCTTTAAACGCCAAGAAATATGTGGGCAAAGGAAATCCGCGTTATCGGTCAGGTTGGGAATGGAGTTTTTTCCAATTTTGTGATCAAAACGAAGCTGTGTTAGAGTGGGCCAGTGAAGCAATCTCTATCAAGTACATACATCCTTTTACCGGCAAAATAACAAATTATATACCTGATGTGTTCATGCGATATAGAACCAAGAACAACAAAGTATGCACTGAGATTGTTGAGATTAAGCCACGTAAGCAAAGTGTGATCGAAGGCAAAATGAGCGAGCGTGACCGTATGGTAGTAGCCATAAATCATGCCAAATGGGCCGCTGCTCAGGCCTGGTGTAGCAAAGCAGGAATTGTATTTCGTGTGTTAAACGAAGATGCTTTGTTTCGTAATGGTAGTAAAAAGCGGTAAATACCGCATGAATCTTGCATCCAACCGAAATCTTGAAGAATTATTTAATCTGCCCGGTTCTGAGGCCACGTCAGACATATTAGATACTGATGTTACTAGACCCGACAGCGACCTTCAATCCACACTACCTACATTACCTGAGAGTCTTGTTACATTAGACAAGATTGAGCAGGCTCTGCCAGCAGTGCGTGACCTAGAAGCATCAGACCAAGAGATGGATGCACTGGCAACCAAAGCCACTGAAAGCTTTGACAACCTCATGGATCTTGGCATGCAAGTTGATAGCCGATATGCCAGTGAAATATTTGCAGTTGCTGGTGCAATGTTGGGACATGCAATCACTGCTAAAACCGCCAAACTTAACAAAAAACTCAAGATGATTGATTTGCAACTTAAAAAAGCCAAATTGGATCAATCAGCGGCCGGGGAAGATGCTGATGTGCCTACCGGTCAAGGTCGTGTGTTAGATCGTAACGAACTGCTACGAGCCCTAGTATCACGCGATGCAGAAAAGCCCAACACCGATAAATAACATATAGGATTCCACAAATGAAAACATTTGCACAATATTTGACTGAAAGCACCCAAACCTTTGATTATCGAATCAAAATTGTAGGTGACGTGCCCGCTGAGTTTGTTAAACAACTCAAAGATCAACTCAAAAAGTTTGATCCCGCATCAATAGGCGAGATCAAATCGACTCCAATCATGAGTCGACATCTGGACTTTCCAGATTTTCCTAACGAGTCTGTAAACATGATGGATGTGACATTTCGTTACCCTGTAACTCCTCCGCAGATTCAACAAGTTGCTAGACTGTTGGGCTTTGATGAAAATCGCATTTGCATTGTTCAACGAGACTGGGCCGAAGGCATGGACAAGGAGTTATTGGGCATCGAAGATCAAAACAAAGACCTACTCAACAGTCCATACCCTGCCGATAACAAAGAACAAAAAGACCTCAAGAAAGACTATGCCGCTGTTGGCAAAGACAAACAAGTGGTCAAGAATTCTGCAGAAGATGCAAAATGGACAGTGGCTGGCGGCAAGACTCCTCCTGCTGAGACAACAAATGATTTGCCTATGGGCGTTAAAAGCCCCATGACAACAGTCAAACGACCCCCCAAGCCAGCAACCGGCTTTAGAAAATAAGGAAACAACATGACATTTTTTTACGACTTAAACAAAAAGCTGGACGAGATCCGTGCTACCCCCGAACTCACACATACTCAACTCAATGAGCGCGACATGAGCCGTGCTGCCAAAGGCTACGAAAAATACGGCAAACAAGGTATGGAAGCCTTGGCCAAAGCCGGTCGCGAAGGCAAGTCTTTAGATCCAATTCGTAAAAAATACGACAAGTATGACGAGACAGTGGAAGAAGGCGCATATCAAGGCGGTCCTGACAAGAGTCAAATCCCTGCTGTGAATCGTCCTGGCAACAAACTGACTACTGCAGATTTAGAAAAAGAACGCACACAAAGTCCTACCAGTGCCGAAGGTATGAGAGCCTTGCAAGATAAACTCAGTAAAATTAATCCCATGGATGAAGCCGACATGGAAGAAGGCAATAGATTTAGCAAAGCAGTAGTTGATGCCAAAGCCGATGGTATCCAACCTGGCGAAAAGATCAAAGTAGGCGGAAAAGAATATCCAGTTAGAGAATCGGCCAATGACAAAAAGCCATGTCCACCAATGTCACATGTTAAAAAAATGTGTCAAGATGGAAAGACTGTAGCAGAAATTTGTAAAATGCATCCTGATTGTGATCAGACTGAATTAAAACAAATGGTAGCTGATTGTAAAAAAACATTAGACGAAGCCTCAATGCCAATGAAAAAAGTAAATGGTAAAAGTGTTCCAGCGTTTGCGGCAGACGGCAAAGGCAAGAACGATTTGCGAGGTAAAAAGCCTGCACAAACAACTGAATCAATCAAATTGATTGCTGTCAAAGAAGGTGCTGACCAAACAGTCAAGGTGTATTGTGACACAGCCTATGACGAATTCCATGTGCGTGTGTTCAGCAAAGGACAAGAAGTTGTGGAAAGCCGTTACTTCACGCAAAGTCAAGATGATGCCATTAGCACAGCCGACTACATGGTTGAAGGTGCATTTACAATGACTCCAAAACAAAAGTCATTTGCTAAACTAGCACCCCCCGCAAACAAAATTACTTTTGCCGACAAGATTGCCGGCGCCAAGAAAGAAGTTGACGAAATGCTAGGCGACGTGGCTGCAGAAGCCATGAAGAAAGCACTAGGTGGTGGCATGGGCCGTAGTGCCGAAATGGAAGAAAAAGAAGATCTCAGCCCATTCACAAACTACAAAAAGCCACGTGCTGACAAGCCCAAGGTTGGTAGTACTGAACGTGGTGCATTGCATGACATTGAACACACAGCAACTGGCCGCAAAGTAACACGCAGAGTTGATCCCAACACTGGCCACAGCGTAGGCACAGATGATAGTAAATCAGCGTCGGGCGATAAACCTAAACGTAAAGCTGGACGCCCAGATGGCCAAGGCCCTGGCAAGAGAATTGGTGCCAAAGGCCCAAGTGGCAAGTCAAAGCTGATGACTCGCGAAGGTGACCTTGAAGAAGCCGCATCATTCTCTGGTAGTGAATTACAAAAAGCCTGGCAATTGGCAACTGGTCTTAAGTCATTCATCTCTGATCCACAGGGTCGTGAAGTATGGAACGATTTAATCAAGTTACTCAAGTACAAGTTGAGCCAAGGCGCACAACCAGTTGAAGAAAAAGCTCCTCCCGGCGAAAAGGCCGAACGCATGGTTAAAGGTATTAAAAAATCCTTGAGTAAGGACGGTAATCTAAGCGGCAAAGACAAAGCTATTGCGTATGCTACTACCTGGAAAGCTAAGAAGTCTGGCAAAGTAGAAGAAGAGTCCACAGACAAAGAAGATCAGCATGCCGAAAAAGCTGGCAAGAAAGTTGCCAAAGACATCGAGCACGATGAAGACCACAAAGGTCATGATGACAACCGAGCCGAAAAAGCTGGCAAGAAAGTCACAAAAGATATTGAATACGATGACAAAAAAGATCGTAAAGAAAAGAAAAAAGATGAAGTTGAAGAAAACACAGTGTCTGGAAGTGTAGCACCTGCCGCGGGCGGCAAAGCAAGCAAAGGCTCAGGCGGCATGACTTTTGGTAAAGGGGTGTACGAAAGTACTATAGCTGAAAGCTTTAACTCTAAACTCAAAACGGTTCTCAACGAAGGCATGAGTGTTAACATGAGTGCTGACCAAGACGGCAAGAAAAGTCTTACTGTCACAGCCACAGATGAAGATGCAGTTAAACTAAGCCAGTTGTTAAACCTGGCTGGTGTTGGTGGCCAAAGTCAAGGTTACGGCGCAGTATGCCCCGGTTGTGGATCAAGTGATTGCGGATGCGATCATGTTGAAGAAGATCTAGCCAACTCCGCTGACAACACTGAATACGCAGACACCGACTACATGGTGAATGGTCTTAGTGGTGGATTAAATGGTCGTAAAGATACTGGCCAAACAGTTGGTGCCCCAATCAACAGCCAGCCTGCTCGCCAAGGTGCAATGGCCGAGAGCAACGATGTTGTTGATTTATACAAGCGAATTGCATAATGAAAAGTCTACGCGATTATATAGCAGAGACCAAGGTTCAACCTTGTGCTCCAATAGCTGGCGATAAAAAAACACGCCAGTTGCTGGAGACCATACGTCGGTATGGGGCTGTGGGAAATAATCGAGCCATGGGCTACACCAACGAAGACGAGGGTGCCGGCCAGTTAGTTGCAAAAACACTAGCACTTGAGCCCACAGGCCCAACGTCAGGCGTCATTGATGAAGGCATGAGCGAAGCTGATCAAGTGATACAAGACATCATCAATGGAACACTAGATGCATATGATGTTATGACTCGTCCGGGTACCTCAGAAGAAAAGTACGTGGCTCAGATTCTTGACAACATGTACGACACTGCGGCAACAGATAATGGGTTGCACCCCGATGATGATTTTGAAGAAATTTTAGAAATTGTAGTTAAGCGGCTTGCTGATGAGTACGGGCATGACAAAGAGTTGTCTGAGTCTTCTAAAGATTTATATCGTGTATTAGAATTAGCCAACATTAATAAAGGAACATAATCAATGAGCCAAGCAAACGTATACACTAGTGCTACCAATCAAGTAATTTACACAGACAAAGCCAGAATTAATGCGGGCACAAGTCCTGTGACTTTTCAAGTTAATATTTTGTATCCTAGTTCTACAGGTAATTTATATTCTGCCCCACCATCAATCCCAGCCAACAGTTCTAGGGACGTATTTGTAGGAGTAGGCAATCAACTCACAGTTGTGGGCACATGCACAATTGAAGAAGTAGGCACAACTACATCAGGCAAGTACGCAGTAAGACAAGTCTAATCCATGCGAGCAACAGAATTTATCCATGAGTCAAGAGGTAAAATTACTCGACGCCAACAGAATCCCACTATTGGCTTGAATTTATTTTTTGATCCATCACGCACTGACAGCACATACACATTAAATCGTGTGATGATGGCAGTGGCATCTACTGATGGAACATTTGTTCCTGATCTTGATGGTGAATCTTGGATTGGTAAAGATCGTAGTGCCCACCCTTACACCGAAGAAGAACAACAGATGTTGATCAAAGGTTACAAGGCCGCTGGCGCTGAATACAAAGATTTAAACAAGGGCGATCTAAAAAGTGAAGAACACCCAGCCGTAAACATCGTCAGTCCGGTAAAATCATTCAAAGGCTACCCAAGATGAGAGCCCGTGAGTTTATTACAGAACAGGCAGCCAAGTTGCCCCCTGAGCAAGCTGACCCCATGCGTTACACTTATGTAATCCCGGGACTCAGCGCCGCTGATCCATATAGAAATTATAGATTTGGTGTGGCCATTGCACGAGCAAGAAGCGACGCTGTTAAAGATGAAGTAAACCCCAACTTGCCCGAATGGCACGACGAAACAGCTTTTGGCGAGCACGGTATTGTTGCAGGCATGGCGCCTAGTGTAGATCAAATTATTGATGCCGCATTGCAAATGACCAACACACCCGGTGGTAAACGACTGGTGTCAACTCCCGCCAGTACCGAACCAACTTTTGTTGACACAGTCAGCCCGATAAAAGCATTCAAAGGATACCCAAGATGAAAATTAGCGACCTATTAAGACGTGCTGCCGACGCAATTGATCAACAAGAAAACCCAGGCGTTGCCGACGAGCGACTACAAAATCGTGCTGAGATGAGCCCTGCCAGTGCTGGTGTAGAAGTTGACAACGTTGACAATGCGGACGCAGGTGCCAATAATGAACCCATGGTATCTCCACTACAACGCAAAATGGAATTGGTCAAGGGTCTACTGGGAGTAGACCATGCTCATGACGAGCAATGTGCAGACGGTGCAGATGAACTAGCATCAATTAAACGCAATGCTGGCATTGATACCAATGGCATTTTTTAAATATCCAATAAAATAAAATGGCAAATCCACCACCACCATACAACAACATAACCGGCATTTCACGTGCCGCAATGAAAGACAACGCTCAAGTAAGACTGGTCAACTATGACGGCAATGCTAGACCGGGCGAACTTGTAGTAAATCTTGAAACAGATCCGCCGTTGTTATATGTAGGTAACAACGTCGGTCAATTAACCCTGGTAGCATCAGCTGTTACAACAACCTGGGCTACATTGGGCGATAAAAACAATGCCAGTGGTCCTAGTAAGATAGCCCTGGGAACCAACGCTGGCATTGTTCAAGGTAACTTCTCAGTGGCCATTGGCTACGCGGCCGGCAACGCACAAGGCATAGATACAGTGGCCATTGGTACGCAGGCTGGAGCCGCGTCACAAGGCAATAATGCAGTGGCTGTTGGTGTGCGTTCTGCTGTAACCTCACAAGGTGTTGGCGCGGTAGCAGTTGGAAATAGTGCCGGATATAACACTCAAGGTATAAATTCAGTAGCCGTTGGCAGTCGGGCTGGTGAAACCCTTCAAGGTGAAAATGCAGTGGCTATTGGTGCAATTGCTGGATTAACCAATCAAGGTATCAATGCAGTGGCCGTAGGCTATGGTGCCGGGGGACAAGGAAACAACACAATAGCCATTGGTACGCAGGCCGGATCCTCGTCACAAGGTACTCAATCAGTGGCTATTGGTCAAAATGCCGGCTTAACTTCACAAGGTACTCAAGCAGTGGCCATTGGAACAGGTGCAGCCGAAACAGGACAAGGTAACTATTCAGTAGCTGTTGGCTACCTTGCTGGTCGCACCTCACAAGCCAACAATTCAATCATTATAAACGCTACAAACGCCAACTTGAATCAAACCACAGCCAACACATTCACAGTGAAGCCTGTGCGAGCAGTGACCAGTGTAACTTTTGCCGCACCTACATCAGGCTCAGTGCCTGCAGGATTCTCACCCATGTACTACAATCCCACCACAGGTGAGATTATTGTGATCACAACTTAAAATTTCAATATGAAAAAACTACTCGCACTCTTACTCATCGTGCCTTGCTTGGCACTATCACAACCCAAACAACGACCAGGCGTGACCTATGACGCTGTGATCACTAGAGTAATTGACGGTGACACTGTAGGCATTCAAGCCACTTGGTTGCCTGCACCACTCAAACCCGAGCTCAGCATTCGTGTATTTGGTGTAGACACTCCTGAAAAAGGATTCCGCGCCCAATGTCCAAGTGAAGCACAGCGTGGCGAAGCTGCCTCGGCATTTACCAAGCAACTGATTGCCAACAGTCAAACACGACAGGTTGTGATTATGGACTGGGACAAATATGGCGGCCGTGTGCTGGGCGATGTCATACTAAACGGTGTTAGCCTGCGCCAACAGCTGATTGCCAACGGCTTTGCCCGCGAATACTACGGCGAAGCCAAAACATCCTGGTGCAACTAATCCGCCTTTAAATACGGAATGTCTGATACTTTCTACTGTGCCGCTCCTTGGCGTGGTTTACACATAAATCCCCAAGGTGAAGTTAAAACTTGTTGTTCAGGTAAGCTACCCATCGATGGCAATTTAAACACCAACAGTATTACTGAAATCCTTAACGGAGACTTCATGCAAGAAGTACGACAGTCTCTTTCAAAGGGAATACCGCATTCATACTGTTCTGACTGTGTGCAAGCACACAAATCTGGATTTCATTCTGAACGCAACTGGCATAATGATCAAAATCAAGATATTGATTATACCACTACTGGGTCACAGTATCACTACCCTGTTATAGTAGATGTAAGATGGAATACCACCTGTAATCTATCATGTAATTATTGCGGCCCGGTGGCCAGTTCAAAATGGTCTTCTATTAAGGGCATACCGTTTAAATCAGGAACTCGTTCATATTACAATGATGTTTGTGATTTTATTAACGCAAACTACAAGCACGTCCGAGATGTTGCACTAGTGGGGGGAGAACCACTACTTCTCCCTGAAAATGAACGATTACTAGATGTTATACCTGATGATTGTAATGTGACTATTATCACCAACATGAATGTAGATTTAGAAAAAAATAAAATTTTTAAAAAGCTAACACAACGCAAAAATGTTGTATGGTCAATAAGCTTTGATAATATTCAACAACAATTTGAATATGTTCGACACGGTGGTAATTGGGAAACTCTTGTTAGAAACTTATCTATAGTTAAAGAATTATTCACACAAGGTCACTTGGGCGGAATACATGCAGTGTACAACATTTACAATGCCACACAAATCACTGAATTTCGTGAATGGTCCGCGTCACAAGGTTTCAGTGTAGAGTGGCAAAAATTATTTCATCCTGAATGTCTTAATCCGTTTTTGCATGGTCCAGCAGTTGCTACATTAGCCATCAAAGAAATTGAAAATTTTTATGCCACTGGGCTGGCAACAGACTTTGAAATACAACTGTTCGACAACGCATTACAAACATATAAACAAATAACCCAAGCACACCCAAACATTACACAGATATTCAAAGGTTACACCAATCAGATGGAAACAAAGTTTCATCCAGACCAAGCAGGGCAATTTGAAAAGTTATGGCCTGAATTTAAAAATATATTAACATAACAGGGTTACCTAACATGCCTCAAGACGTTGAAAATTTAATTAAACAGCCCTATAAGAAAACAATATTTACTGACAAGCAGATTACAGAATTTGCTCTTTGTGCAGATCCAGTTGATGGCCCCATGTATTTCCTGGATCATTTCTTTTATATACAACACCCCACACGTGGTCGTATGTTGTATCATCCCTTTGAATATCAACGCAGGCTGATTGACACTTACCATCAAAACCGATTCTCAATCTCCATGATGCCTCGACAAACTGGTAAGTCAACATCGGCAGCTGGTTATCTCTTGTGGTATGCTATGTTTGTACCTGATTCAACAATTCTAGTTGCCGCACACAAATACACAGGCTCTCAAGAGATCATGCAACGTATTCGCTACGCATACGAATCAGTCCCAGACCACATACGTGCAGGGGTTACCAGTTACAACAAAGGTAATCTAGATTTTGAAAACGGCAGTCGTATTGTATCAGCTACAACGACAGAAAATACCGGTCGTGGTATGAGTATATCACTATTGTACGCAGATGAGTTTGCGTTTGTGCGACCTACAATTGCCACAGAGTTTTGGACTTCTATTAGTCCCACACTAGCAACTGGTGGTAAAGCAATTATCACATCAACCCCAAACTCAGACGAAGATCAATTTGCTCTGTTGTGGAAAGGTGCCAATCGATGTGAAGATGAGTTTGGCAATCCCACCAACGTGGGCGTAAACGGATTCAAGGCATATCGCAGTTTTTGGAACGAACATCCGGACCGAGATGAAAGCTGGGCCAAGCAACAACGTGCCGCACTAGGTGTGGATCGTTTTCGTCGAGAGATGGATTGTGAATTCATCATCAATGATGAAACACTAATTGCACCAGCCAAGCTATTTGACTTGCAAGGTATAGATCCCTTGTATAAAACAGGTGAAGTGCGCTGGTACAAACGCCCGTTGCGTGATAGAATTTATGTTGTATCACTGGACCCCAGCCTGGGTACAGGCGGAGATCCCTCTGCCATACAAGTATTCGAAGCTAACACTACAGAACAAATAGCCGAGTGGCGCCACAACAAAAGTGACATACCCACACAAGTTAGAACCTTGGCAAACATTGTACAACACATCAATGAAATAGTGCGTGATCCCAAAAGCATTTACTTTTCTGTGGAAAACAATACCATAGGCGAAGCTGCCTTGATTTCTATTGCAGAATACGGAGAAGAAAATATCCCTGGTTACTTCTTGAGTGAACCTGGCAGCGGGGGCAGTCGTAGATTCCGCAAGGGATTTAACACGTCAAACAAACCCAAATTGGTTGCATGTGCAAAACTCAAACACTTGATCGAAAGCAACCGAATGACCATTAACAGTCGTAGCCTTGTGAGCGAACTCAAGAATTTTGTAGCATCTGGCGCAAGCTATGCTGCCAAGATCGGGGAAACCGATGATTTGGTAATGAGTAGTTTGTTGGCAGTGCGCATGCTACAAGTGTTACAAAGCTATCATCAGGACTTGGATACACAAATGAGAGACCACAGTGATAATTTTATTGAACCGTTGCCCTTTGTCATGAGCATGATGTAATGAACTTGAACTTTAAACACCCTGTAGACAATGTTGGTCTAATAGATACTCTCAATTCGCCATCACAAGCTGGGCAAGACTTGTTTGTGATAGCCATGCTCAAGGGCAAACTAAACGGAACATTTCTAGAAATTGGTGCAGGACAACCAGTAGTTGGCAACAACACGTGGATATTAGAAAGATATTTTGGATTCCACGGAACCAGCATAGACGTACAGGAATTCACACTGGACATAACGCCAATTATATGGAAGAATTTTTACAATAATATTCGCGATATCAGTTGGCCTGATGCAGAATCAATAGATCAATTGCCTATAAAAATTCAAAATGAATGCAAGTTCCACGGGTACGAAGAGCATGTGCTAGCACAAGGCACACACACCTGGGCAACAACACGACCCAATACTAACTTTTGTCAGGTTGATGCTACCACGTTTGATTACAGTACTATACCTGCGCATATTGATTATTTGCAAATTGATATTGATACCCCTGCCAACAACTTGCGTGTGCTGACACAATTGATAGATTCACATGAATTTTCGGTTATTACATTCGAGCATGATGTATGGACTGATACACCTGACGCTTATCATGCCAGGGAACAATCTCGCAAATTATTGCAATCACATGGGTACGAGTTGATTGCAAATGATGTATGTGAAGCTCCAGATATGTCCACCACGGGCAAATACCCTGATTCGTCACTCTTGATATTTGAAGATTGGTGGGCTAACCCCAACACAATTGACCCTGCTGTTATAGACGCCTATCGCAACATAACCGAAAACAAACTTGGCAAGTACTACACAGAAATTTTGTTTAATAACGACTAAATATAAAATATGGAAAATCCTGCAGCCACCGCCCTTTATAACGATCTGGTAACCAAAGATCTTGAGCCCGAAACCAAAGATGCCAACGCAGATCCCGTGGACAATCCCGCAATGGCGGAGATGTTTGTTTTTGATTGGAAAACACAAAACAAAAACTATGGTACAGTTGTTATACTATTTGGCGCCAAAAAAGATTTTACCATGTTCTTTGGCGACAATCTAGGTCGTACAATGGAACAAGACGACAAACAAGCCTGGTATAATTTTTTAGAGCAAATGAAACATTTTGCCATGGGCAATAACTTTAAAACTTTTAACCTAGACAATATCAATAGGTTGAAATACAGCATGCAAGGCATGGCAGCCATCAAAGAGGGGTTGTTTGAAGGCTATTATGGTAAAAAGAATATCAGTTATAGTGATCAGCCCAAACAAGTTCGATTAATGATCAAACACAATCGTAACATATTAGAAGGCGAACCCCGATATCGTGCAATTGAAAGCTTGTTTGTGGAAACAGCAGACGGCGAAAGATTCAAGGTGCCCACACGCAGTCTCACACATGGTCGAATGATTGCTCGCCATTGCGCAGAAGGTGGCACACCATACGATGCATTTGGTAACCATATCAACGAAATCATAAACGAAATAGCCACGTTGTCAAGATTTATTCGGGCATCCAAACACAAGCCTTTTACTGGTGCGGCAGCTGAGTTAATCGAAACAGCCGTGCGCCACTATAGTGATCTCAAAGCCAAGGCCAAGCAAATGATCAGCCAACGTGGCTATCACGAAGCTCGTGAATCATTTGATCCTGCTGAAATTGCCAACAGCAGTGAAGTAGTCGAATCTATTCGCAATATGTTTATTGAACAAACACTAGATTCACGTATAGAAGAAGCATTGCCTATACTAGCAAAATTAAAGGAAACTCCCATGCGCGAAGCAGACGAATTTGAATCCTGGACCGACCAAGTTTTGGAAGGCACTTGGGCATTCCCTGACGACTCAGATACTGAACGTCAGTTAAAAGACTTAATGAGCAAGCCACTTATTGTTGGAACTGACGCTACTAATGCCACAGAACAACTGTATGATCTTGTTGGTGATGACCAATTGTTTGACATCTTGCACAACATAGCCGACGAAGAAGGTGGCCCAGATTCTAATGCCTGGGATAACCCACTTGTAATCAATCGACTGGGTGAGCTCGGTATTGACATCAACCCCACAGTGGGACCCGATTCGGGTGAGCAAGACATGTCAGAGGCGCATCAGATCCCAGGCAAAGACGAGCATTACACCCTGCGTAATAACATTTGGACTGTGTATGATGGTGATGAAATAGTACACGAATACACACCCGAGCGTGGCGAAGTTGTTGGCGCAAAAAAATTACTGGCTCGATTTGATGATGAAGGTTATGATGTCACTCATGTGGTAAGCCCAATGGGAGTTGTTACATACTTGTATGGCAAACCTGAAGAAGACATGGACGAAGGTGTGGCGGAAGGCATGGAAGACAGCTCAGTTGCCAGTGCCCTTACCCGTCGCATCATGAGCCAACGTTTAGACTTGCTAAAGAAGTATGGTCCAGTAAAAGTTACACAAGCAATCGATTCTGCCGCTGAATTTTTTGGTGACGTAGAAGAAATTGGCTCAAGTGACATGCATGCCTATATGCAATACGTTGAAAAAGAACTAGCCGGTATAGGTGACCAAGGATTAGCGGAAGGAACCAGACAAGGTATCATGCTCAACGGTAAAGAAGTTGACATGCGTAGCTTAGAAATTGAAAACGTTGATTCTAGAGACTATCCAGATTTTAGTGATGCATATATTGGCCGTGCTTCATTTACTGACGGAACAGACCTAAGTGATCAAGAAATGGACCAACTAAACGACGAGCATGGCGACCTTGTACATGAGTTGGCCTATGATAGTTTGCATGAATCAGATCTTGGCGAGGACCTTGACACCGACGGTGTCATGATGACCAAACCATCAAACATGTCAAGTGAATCAGTAGATCCTGTGCTACGCCTCAAGCAAATGCTCAAATACTGACATTTGCCACTTCACTAACAAAAGGCAGAAAATTCTGCCTTTTCCTTTGACTTCACTAAATACTTCGTGTACACTACAACAAGTGTACGCAACAGGCATATACTAGGCATTTAGTAAAACATTCATAGGCAACGAAAGGTAACACACTATGGCATCATTATCAGAAATCCGCGCAAGACTCCAAGCCGCAGAGTCCAAACAAGGCGGCAACACACAAGGCGGCGGCGACAAAGCAATTTACCCACACTGGAACATGGACGAAGGCAAAGAAGCCGTAGTTCGTTTTTTACCAGACGGTAACAACAAAAACACATTTTTCTGGGCCGAACGAGCAATGATTCGATTGCCCTTTGCAGGCATCAAAGGAGAAATGGAATCCAAACAAGTCATGGTACAAGTACCCTGCGTAGAGATGTGGGGCGACGCTTGCCCAATCTTGGCAGAAGTACGCACATGGTTCAAAGACAAGAGCCTTGAAGACATGGGTCGTAAGTACTGGAAAAAACGCAGTTACATTTTCCAAGGTTTCGTGCGTGAAAATGCACTGAGCGATGACACTACTCCTGAGAACCCAATCCGACGTTTCATTATCGGCCCACAGTTGTTTACCTTGATCAAGGGTGCATTGATGGATCCTGAACTGGAAGAATTGCCAACAGACTTGATGCGTGGTCTAGACTTCCGTATTGCTAAAACTAGCAAGGGCGGATACGCTGACTACAACACATCAAAGTGGGCACGTAAGGAGTCTGCGCTAACCGAATCTGAACAAGACGCAATTGCAAAGCATGGCTTGTTTGATTTGGGAACATTCTTGCCCAAGAAGCCCACAGACGTTGAGCTCCGGGTTATCAAAGAAATGTTTGAAGCTAGTGTAGATGGCAAACCTTACGACACAGAGCGTTGGGGTCAGTACTTCCGACCAGCAGGCGTGGCAGCACCAGCAGGTTCTGCACCAGCCGCAAGTGAAAGTACACCGGTACCTACCCCAACTGTAGCAGAAGATTCACCATTTGATGCAGATGATGCACCGGCACCTACTGCACCGGTGATCAAGCAAGGTGATAGCAATAAAAATGCACAAGACATTTTGGCTATTATCCGTGCTAGACAAAAAGCCTAATCACTGTTGATTAATAAATGCCCCCATCGGGGGCATTTATCATTTGATCAAACATGATATATCACACCTATGACAGCTATGACGACATAATACAGTCACGGCATCTTAACGGGGACATATACATTACTGATCACCTGAATGGCTTTGACCAGCATCGACGAAACTATGTTCTAGATCACCTCAGCGCCATTGCTTTTCCGCATCGAGTGTACGTAAATTATGCATTAGATGATGACATAATAAATCACTACGGCAATTTAAATTTACAGTTTATATTTCAAAAGCGAGTATTTGATTCTTTTGATGAGTTTCGCAAAACAGTCCCCATTGACTTCAAAGCATTTGTGTGTTCGTTTAACGGTTCTCCACATGTGTCAAAACAGTTACTGACATCGGCATTGCACAAGATGGGTTGGTTTGATCCAGAATATTGCAGTAAAAATTTTACAACCAGTCGAGATCAAGTAGACGGCAATGTACAAACGCTGTTGAATGACAGTGCAACTGAGCCATTCTATCGAAAGTTTATCATTAATGATCAAGATGATAAATTTTACAATTCTGAGTTTGGATTTGATTTTAATCGAACAGCACATGACAAGAATATACATTTGCTAGAATCCAAACTAGCAGGATCGTTTGTGCACCTCATAGCAGAAACAGTGGGTACCACATACTATCCATTTGTCACTGAAAAATTTATTTACAGTGTGGTCACTCGTGGACTATTTGTTGCGTATGCACAACCTGGTTGGCATAAACACATAGAGAAATATTTTGGGTTTCGTCTTTACACTCAATTGTTTGACTACAGTTTTGATCAAATACAAAATCCAATACACCGATTGGTAGCAATTATAGGTATGTTATCTAAATTTAGCAATCTAACCTGGCAAGATTGGCATGATCTATATTTGCTAGAGCAAGACACTATTGAATACAATCATGATCACTTTGTCACCAAAAACTATCTAAAGTTGTTTCCTGAATCACTAGACATTCTACCGAAACCTTTAGTATAATACATACAACTTTACAAGGAACTTCTATCATGGGTAAACCATTTGACGTATCAAAATTCCGCAAGGAAATTACAAAAAGCATTGACGGTCTAAGCATTGGCTTCAATGATCCCACAGACTGGATCTCTACAGGCAACTATGCCTTGAACTATCTTATCTCAGGTGACTTCAACCGCGGCATCCCACTGGGCAAGGTCACTGTGTTTGCTGGAGATTCTGGTGCAGGCAAGTCGTACATCTGCTCTGGCAACATTGTAAAATACGCACAAGAACAAGGCATCTTTGTTGTGCTAATTGATAGTGAAAACGCCCTAGATGAAGACTGGCTCAAAGCACTTGGGGTTGACACTGGCCAAGATAAACTTCTTAAACTAAGCATGGCCATGATTGATGATGTAGCAAAGACTATTTCAACATTCATGAGTGATTACAAAGCACTACCAGATGGCGACCGTCCAAAGATTTTGTTTGTGATTGACTCCCTGGGTATGTTGTTGACACCTACAGACGTTAATCAGTTTGAAGCAGGCGAAATGAAAGGCGACTTGGGCCGCAAGCCCAAAGCACTTACAGCACTGGTTCGTAATTGTGTCAACATGTTTGGTAGCTACAATGTTGGCCTAGTTTGTACAAATCACACATACGCAAGCCAAGACATGTTTGATCCAGATGACAAGATCTCCGGTGGACAAGGTTTCATTTACGCTAGCTCAATTGTTGTAGCCATGAAGAAGATGAAGCTCAAAGAGGACGAGGATGGCAACAAGGTAAGCGAAGTAAATGGTATTCGTGCAGGCTGTAAAGTCATGAAAACACGCTATGCCAAACCTTTTGAAGGTGTGCAAGTCAAGATTCCTTACACAACAGGTATGAGCCCGTACTCAGGTCTTACTGACTTGATTGAGAAAAAAGGCCTGCTCAAAAAAGAAGGCAACAGCCTGGTGTTTACCACAAGTGCAGGAGAGATTATCAAGAAGTTTCGAAAAGGTTGGGAACGCAATGACGATAACTGTTTAGATGTGGTCATGAAGGACTTTGGAAATCAAAAAGAAGAGGTAAGTAACCTTGAACAGGAGGATGCGGAATGACCGAAACCGTAGTAAGTGAATTGTGGAGCGAACTCAAACGCTATATCAACACCGTTGATCGTGCCGAAGCAGCCGAAACAGTTGTAGCGGTACTGATTGATCATGACAGTGACGTTGAAGATATCCGAGACGCCTTCAAAGGCGACGGCGATATAAAACGTGCACTAACTTCTTATCTTGATAATGATAACAACTATGAAGATGAAGAAGACATTGAGGAAGAAGCTGAAGAGGATTATCTCGAAGACGACTGGGAAAACTGATGTGGTATAATCGAGTAGTCGCTGACATTGGTAAAATTCCCGACTTCATTCAGCACTACGAACACGAGCTAACTGAAGCCAAGAAAGAATGCCGGATCGGTGGTTATGTAGAAATTAACATCAAGGAACTTCCGGGTGTGACTGAACATCGTTTTAATCAGCTACAAGAGATTGAAGCAGTACTAAACTATCTCAATATTCAATTACGAAAAATTCGTCGACGGCATTTTCAAAAATATCTTGAAGGATATGCCCGTGCTCTTACAGCACGTGATGCTGAAAAGTATGTTGATGGAGAAGATGAAGTTATTGATTTTGAGACTTTGATCAACGAAGTGGCATTGTTGCGTAACAAATGGCTGGGTATCATGAAAGGACTAGATACCAAACAGTGGCAAATGGGACATATTGTTCGTTTACGCACAGCCGGCATGGAAGATATTCAAGTTTAAAGCAAACGGTGCAACGGAATCCCTTGAGCAATCTCTTCAACGGTCCACTCAGTGTAAGACAAATCATTTAACCACTGCTGTCTATCCGGACGTAGTGGTTGTTCAACAAGTGAGAAATCAATATTGGCCACTGGCGACGCCAAACTTGATTTGCCAACAAACGCAGGCACTCCTTGCATAACTGCCTCAACTCCTGGGCCACTATTCCAATTTACCACAGCCCAGGCATTGTCCAGCGCACTGGCAAAGTTGTAACTGTCATATGTGTTGGGTATTTTTAACGGCTGGTGAATAGCAACGTCTGGCCAGGCTTTTTTAAATTGAAATCTTGGGTGGGGCCTAACCACAATAGGCCTATTGGTGTAGCACCTTACTCGCTTGATAACATCACTGACCCATTGTTCGGGCCAAGGTTGATTGATCCATTGCTCGCTATCAGCACGTTGTGTGCAGATCAATATATAATTTCCGGTATTGCGCCACGGTTGTAGTTGTAGGTTCAATTGCTGTGCACGACCCGGCCCTTGCCCAGTTG
>Ga0164295_10001510_pt1 | contig 19329 bp, 14 predicted proteins | sample GEODES006metaG_FD_111798 | JGI IMG/M metagenome (GOLD analysis project Ga0164295, IMG submission 111798) | Oligotrophic lake water microbial communities from Sparkling Lake, Wisconsin, USA - GEODES006 metaG | ecosystem: Environmental > Aquatic > Freshwater > Lake | place: USA: Sparkling Lake... | reverse complement strand
CGAGCCAACCGGCAATCTGGATCGCCACACCGCCGAGCAGGTGTTCGGTCTGATGCTGGAACTGGCGGAAAGTCACGCCACGGCGTTCATCATCGTCACCCACGACGAGCGGCTGGCGGCGCGTGCCGGTCGCATCCTCGAGTTGACCGACCGGTGTTTACAAATTCCCATGGACCATGGTTTTGAAATCTAAGGTGGCCAGTCTGCGGGGCGCAAGCGCCCTTCACGCATCGCCGGACTCGTGTGTTTTAAGTCGGCGTCTGCGCATTCAAGAAATTTGGCGAAACTCGGTGGCATGAGAGTTCTTTTGACCGGGGGCACCGGATACTTGGGTCGGGTCCTTCTTGAACGAATGATGCGCCCCGGCTCCGAAGGCTATTTGCCCGAATTGTTTCTGCGTGATGGTGAGGGAAGCGGCCGAAGCTTGGCGGCGGCCACAGGCCTTCCAACCATTGAAGAGCGTGAACTTGATGCGGGCATACTCCGCAGCCGCCAGTACGAAGCCATCATTCACTTAGCCTCATCCCGCTCATCGACGGATCTGTCCTCCCAAGCTCGTTCGCTGGAGTTGACGCAAAAGCTCATCAGTGCCTCGCTTGAGGCGGGCATCCAGAAGTTCGTTCTGGCTTCGAGCCAGGCCGTCTATGGCATGAGTCCGCCAGTGTGGTGCGAATCGCGGTCGGTAGCCCCCGCCAGTCTTCATGGACTGGCCAAAAGGGCGAAGGAGTTGATGTGCGCCGCTGCAGGGGGGGGCTATGTCGCGCTGCGGTTTGCGAAACTGGTCGGGCCCTCGCCGCAGTTCCGCGTTGATGCGAGTGAACTCCCGCACGTCCTTGTGGCGAAGAGTCTAGAGAGTTCTCCCGTTGTGCTCCAGCGTCCCGATCAACGTCTTGACCTTCTTGATGTGCGAGACGCCGCCGAGGCGATCCTTGCAGTCATCGAGTGCCAGCCTCTCCATCAGGGCGTGTTCAATGTGGGGGCGGGTGAACACGTCACGGCAAGGGTCGTGGCCGAGGTCGTCGCCGGGGTTGCCTTGAAAAAAGGTCTTCGGCTGGATTACCGGTTGAGTCCGGTGACGAGGCCATCTCGTGCCTTCGGCATGTCCATTGACCGAATCTCGGAATTGGTCGGCTGGAAACCATCTATCCGCCTCGAAAAGACGGTTTCCGATGTATTCGATTCTGCGAGGGAATTCGGGTGCATGGATCTTCATGGATTTTACCGATGAGGGACAAGTTGAGAATAGAAAAGTCTGCGTCTTTTGGGCTGATGTATGATTAAGTCGACTATTTCAGAGAGCGCGATTTTGCCGGGTTTTTCCAAAAAATACGCTTCGCACGACTCCGAGAACAAATATTCCTGCCCCGAATCGCGGTTTTTTCGGGTTTTTCAGTTCGAAAGTTCCCTGTTGCAGGCCGAAGCATTGCGTTTCGGCATGGGCACGGTGAGATATTCCCCAACCCTTTGGACTGCTCGGTATTCTAAAAATAATCCCGCAATTGGGTTCCTGCCGAATGGTTCCAATCACACCTCAAGGTGGGGCGCGGCACTTTGTGCCAACAAGCATTGGACAAATACTTTCTTGAGCGTGCATGGAATTCCGGTGCCCGAGGGCAGGGCATTCCGGCATTCCGATCTGCAGGCCGCGACGGCGTTCGCCCGGAGCCTCTCGTGGCCTGTGGTGTTGAAGCCCCTTGACGGTGGTGGCGGCCGTGCAGTCAGCATCGGTTTGCGTGACGCGGATCAGTTACGACTGGCCCACGCCTTACTGAGACCCGGGGAGAGGTCCAGAGTCGAGCGGCACGTGGAGGGCCATGACTGCCGTGTGCTGGTAATCGGGGGTCGTGCCGTCTCGGTCCTGCGCAGGACTCCTCCGCTAGTGGTCGGGGACGGGAGGTTGTCCATCTCGGAGTTGGTCAGAGAGAAGAACGCGAGGCGCAAAGACAATCCAACGTATGCCGCTGCACCTATCGACCTTGACAGGCCGTCTCTTCCGGCTTGGCTCGAGAGGCCCTCGTTGACGACCGAGAGCGTGCCTGCGGCGGGACAGAAGGTGGTTCTTGGGGGTGCCAGCAATGTTTCGCTCGGCGGGGAGTGTGAAGAGCTCTTTCCCGAGACAGATCGCTCGATCTTGAGGGAGGCCGAATCGATATTCATGGCGATCGGAGGACTCGCGCACTGCGGCATAGATTTCATCCTCGAGGACCATCGGCGCCCGCTGACCACACAGGGGTATGCCGTATGCGAGGTCAACTCCCACGCGGAGCTTGGGCTGCATAGGTTCCCATCCCGTGGCAAGCCTTTCGATGCTGTGGGGTATGCATTCGCGTCAATTGCCAGATGATTGGCCTTGAGCTTGGCGAATGCCGGGAGGCCAGCTCCGTCGTCATCAGGGCGGAGGGGGTCTCCGACCCGAAGTCCTTCGGACAATGGGTCGGGCTGTTCGCCCAAGCGGTCGACATCGAGGTCTCGGGTTTGCGCATCGACAGCGATACTGTTGTTTGGCAAGCCCCCGGGCCGGCGACCAAAGTCGCTGCTTTGGCAGCTAAAGCCATCGCGCCGGATTCCTCGATCACGGTGGAGGCTGTCATCACCACTCCGGTTCGAGTGGTCTGATGATCGCCGTGGTTGGCCGCCGGGTGTGTGGTCAGGACGCTGCTCACGCCTCAATGGCAGGCCGGCGAGTCAAATGCCAAAACCGCGGGGATTTGGTATCTTGCGCAGTCAAAAGCATGAGCTCACGCATGGTCGAAATCACACAAATCCGCGACCGATTCCGAGATGCGGTGCTGCATCAGGATCCATTCCCTTACGGTTGGATCGACGATTTTTTGCCGATGCCTGAGTATCGGGCGCTTGAGGCCGGATTCTTGTTCCCCGATGCCCACCCGTCTGTGACCACCTTGGCAAAGGGCAAGAAGCGCATCTTGTTCTGCGTTCCCCCGGTGGCCGCCGGGCTTGGTCCCGTCGGGGCCGAATGGTAGGGTTTTCTTCAAATCATCGGCTCGCGGGACTTTCGCTCCCACTGCCTCGGTTGGGTTCGTCAGATCTTGCATCTTGATACCCTTCCCGCCGGCCCGTATCGAGAACTTTTTAGGATGCGTCAGATGCTGGAGCCAGACGATGTGGAGATGCAGTGTGAGTTCTCCAACCTGTCGCCGGGGGTGCTCCTTCCCCCACACTCTGATTCGACCGACAAGATACTGAGCTTCATTCACTATTTCACGCCCCCGGGGTGGCGGGAGGAATGGTCGGGATCGACTGAGATCTACCGGCCTAAAGATCCGCGCCAACTCCTTAACTTCAGCAACTTTTTTCTCGCTCGCGACGCCGTGGAGATCGTCAATAGTTGCGTGTACAGGTCTAACAGGCTGTTCTTTTTCGTCAAGAACGATCGGGCTTGGCATGGCGTCTCTCAACTGCCGGAGGTCGTGGGAACGCCGAGGCTCTCATTCAATTTCAGTTTGCGAATCAAGAGCGGTGTTCCGCTGAAGAGCAAGATGGCATCGCTGCATGCGGTCATTCGTGCCAATGAGCAACCATCGTTTGCTTGAGGGGTGGCTTTGGAGGCACGATTCTTCGAAACACTCTGCAGTTGGAGCCTCCGCAATGGCGACAGGCCCGCGTTGCTTGTGCCCGGCGGTCGGCCGCCGCTATCGTGGTCGCGGCTGCCGGAGGTCCTCGCCGGTCTGGCCGACGCAGTGCTTGCCACTGGTGCTGAGGAGCGGTCACGGATCGTTATCGCGCTGCCACCGGGAGCCGAAGCCGTTACCGTGTTCCTTGCGGCGATGCGTGTCGGCATTGCCGTCCCGCTGAATCCGGAACTGACTGCGACGGAGTTTGCGGAGGCGTTGGCCCGACTCCGGCCGCACCTTGTCGTCTTTTGCCGGGGGCTCCCGGGGGCTGTGGAGCGTGCGGCTGTCGCGCAGGGCATCCCGACACTCGAAGTAGAGTGGACCCTGGACGATGCTGCCGGTGCACCGCGCATCGTGTCTGGTTTCGAAGCGCATCCTCTTTCCGGCGGCGATGCCCTTGCAGCGCCGCGCGGGACTCGGCTGATCTTGCAAACGTCCGGCACCACCGCGTGCCCAAAACTCGTTCCTCTGACAGTGGAGAACCTTGAGGCATCCGCTGGCGCGCTCATCCGCTCCCTCTCTTTGACCGAGAATGACCGGGCGCTCAATCTGCTGCCGCAGTTCCATATTGGCGGATTATGGGATCTGGTGGCGGGGCCGTTATTGACGGGCGGCAGTGTGATCTGTGGCGGGACGTTTTCCGGTATGTCATTCGAAGCGGGCTGCAGGCTAGATCCGACTTGGGTCCAGCTGGCTCCGGCCATGCTCAGATCGGTATTGGAACGCCCTCTCGCCCGGCCGCCAGGCCTGCGCTTCATCAGGTCGGTGTCTGCTGCGCTTCCGTCCTCGTTGAAGTCGGAGGCCGAGGCAAGGCTTTGTATTCCGATCGTCGAGATCTACGGCATGACGGAAACCGCGGGCGTGATTACCAGCAATCCCCTTGAGCCTGCCAGGCAGCGGCCCGCATCGGTGGGGCGCTGCGTCGGTCTCGAAGTGACGATTCGTGATGGCTCCGGGCAAGCACTTCCCGCCGGCCAGGAGGGCGAGGTCTTTATCCTCGGCGTGCAGCTCTCTCCCGGATACATCGACGCGGACCGCGAAGATGCTGCGGCATTCACGCCTCACGGCTTCCGGACAGGCGATATCGGCAGGTTTGACGCCGAGGGCGATCTTTGGCTGGTCGGGCGTAGCAAAGACCTTATCAATCGGGGTGGGGAGATGATCTCTCCATCCGAGGTCGAGGCCGCGTTGATCGGCCTCCCCGGCGTGTTGGACGCGGCCGTGTGCGGGCTTCCGCATCCGACGCTCGGGGAGACCGTTGCCGCAGCGATCGTGTTCGCCGACCAGAGGCGCGCCCAATCCGACCCGACTGCAGAAGTGCAGGCGGCGCTGCGGCCCACGCTCGGCCACGCACGTCTGCCCTCGCGAGTCCATGCAGTCCAAGAGATCCCCCGCAGCGTGGGAGGAAAGATCCAGCGTCGGGTCCTGGCGAGCCGCTTTGCGGATCTTGACGACCACGTCGCCGCAGCCTCTCCGACGCGTTATACCGGACGGCAGGAATGGCCTGATGCACTGCTGCCAAGGTGGGTGGCCGAGATCTGGGCGCCGATTCTTGGGTTGGCTTCGATGGGTGCCGATGAAGATTTTTTTTCCGCAGGTGGTTCTTCACTAAAGGCCGCGCAGGCCGCGGCTGTGATCCAAGACCGGTTCCCGGGAGAGATCGTCTACGTTTCCTCCGTCTACGAGGCACCTACCCCCGTCCTACAGGCCGCGTTTCTCGAGAAGAATCATCCGACCGTGGTCGCGCGCGTATTGGGCCAAGCCTTGCAATCGCAGTTTGCCGGGGTGGAGCCGGTCAACTCTTCTATGCGTAGACGCTTCCTGGCGGCTGTGGTGGATCCGCTCCCGGATCCTCCCGCTCCGGCACAGCGCAATCCGCGGGCCATTTTCATCGTCGGGGCGCCGCGATCGGGTTCGACATTGCTGCGTGCCATGCTCGCCGGACATCCGAGATTGTTCGCGCCACCGGAACTCTACCTGCTGAGTCACCCGGACTTGGCATCACGACACGCATGGTATGCGCCGCACCACACCTCCCAACTGGAAGGCCTGCCGCGAGCCTGGATGGCAGCGAAAGGGGTCCCGGCGGCGCAGGCGGTCGAGGACATCACGGGGCTTCAGGCCCGCCGTATGGGCGTGCCTGAAACCTACCGTATGTTGCAGGCGGCGATAGGCAACCGGATCCTCGTCGATAAGACTCCCTTCTATGGCGTTCACCGCAATGTCCTCGAGGCGGCTGCGGGGATTTTTGACGATGCATTCTTCATCCATCTGAGCCGGCACCCTTACGGCATGATCCGTTCTTTTGAAGAGGCTCGTCTGGCGCAGCTTTGGTGGCCACGCTTGGCGGGTCCGCGAGCGCAAGCCTGCCCATTCCACCCGAGGCAACTCGCGGAATTGATATGGGCAAAAATCCACGGCACGGTCGTGGAATTTCTATCCTCGCACCCCGCGACCTGCCAGCACCATATTAGATATGAGGAGTTGGTCGATGCTCCGGAAGCCGTCTGCCGGGGTCTCGTTGGCGCCCTTGATCTGGAATTCCATCAGGCGATGCTGGAACCTCTTGGCGATCCCGTATCGCGGATGACAGATGGCCTTCACCCTGGTGCGCGGATGATCGGCGATCCGAAGTTCCCTGCACATCGCTCGATCGAAAAGGGTGCTGCAGACCGTTGGAGGTTCGAATACGAGCAAGACTTCCTGTCAGATGAGACTTGGACCTTGGCTCAAGGCCTTGGGCATACCGCTCGAATCGCAGGGGGTTCGGAATGGGAAATATTCGACCTTTAGAAAGGTCGCCGCGGTTGAGGGCGAGGTAGCGAGAACGAGTTCGGGAGTGAACGGCCGTACCCCTGCGAACCGCGCCAAACAACATAATAATTTTTATTTAAATTTAAAATCCAATAAGATTTATTAAGTTCATTGCAGGCCCTTCTAATTGCGTTCACACTTATCCTATGCATCCAATCTGTTTACTGCACCTCGGAAAATGTGCGGGATCGCAGATAAATCACCCACCTCTCCGGGCGACCACCGCTGCAGGCGGAAATCATATTCGACGTCTAGCGCTCTCAATCCTGTTGGCAGACCTGCCGCCGGATGCACCTTACTTCTTCTCGGTGAGAGACCCTGTGTCCAGACTCAAATCGGCCTTCTACTCAAGAAAAAGAAAAGGGCAGCCCCTTTATTTTAGGCCTTGGAGCAGGCTGGAGTCCGAAGCCTTTTCGGATTTCCAGCACGCAAACGAGCTTGCCGAGGCCCTGTTTTTAGAGGGGGCGATCGGGCAAGCTGCCCTCAGGGCGATGAATGGCATTTCTCACGTTAAAAGATTGCAAGTTGATTGGTTTTCGGGAAACGAGGACTTCCTTGCGAAGCGCCCTCCAGAATTTATTGTTCGCCAGGAATTTTTTGAAGATGACTTCAGTGTTTTTCTTAAAAAAATCGGATGCCGACATTCAATGTCCGAACTGAACCATGCTGGCATCCGGGTGCACTCGTACGATTATAGTGGGGATCCCCAACTCTCCGAATTGGCAAAGAAAAACCTTGCAGTATGGTATTCGAGAGATATCGAGTTTTATCGAGTCTGCTCTGATTGGATACGCAGTGCCGCTAAAAAAATCGCCTAACGATGTGCGTTGGCAAGCAGTAGTGAAGGTTGTCTGGCGTCAAGCAGAGCCTCTTGTCCGAAGAGCCACGCCCCCAGATCATTAAACCCGTTTACATGTGGTGGCAAAGCCACCGCAAGGCATCGATTCCGACCGCAGGCGACTGTCGCGCGGAAGCCCGAGAAGCCGGAGAATTGAAACTCGACAAGTTTCCCGATCCTTTTCGGTGAATGGGTGTTCAAGGTCCCGGGCAGTGCGGAAAGACCGCATCTCAGCAGTTTCGACATCGCTTCCTTTGCGCACCAGAGAGCGGTGAGGGGCATGGTCTCATCCCCTTCGAGATACTCTCGTAGCCCGGAGAACTCCTCGACAGTCGCATACTTGCGCAGCGCGAGCGTGTTTTCGGGGCGGATCTCTTCGATGTCCAACCCGACCGGGCATGCTTCAGGGAATGCGGTCGCCACTGCTGCAAACCCTGAGTGAGAGATGGACACACCGAAGTTGGCGAGATTTGCGCCTGAAACCACCGGTTGGCCCAGAACGCCAGGAAGAATGGACACCGTTCGGGGGTCGGGCACAGAGGTGATCTGCGAGAGCGCCAGTTTTGCAGCCAGTCGACCAGCGACCAACTCATGCCTTCGGCGTGGGGCATTGGAGGGCGCCTCTGCCAGAACCGCCTCGAAGGGGCTCAATACCCGGGACATGTAATTTTCCAGAGCTGTCTCGTCCGACAGCACCATGGCGCAGGCAACAGCATGGCGTGTACCTTTGGAGGCGAGGAAGCCGGACGTTTGGGTGGCCCGAATCCAACCATCAGATTCTCTTGCTGCGTCAAATATGTCATTCATGCCAATGCTCAGCGACAAAGGGGGCATGCCTGAAATTTAGGTAGCTTTCATGCATGACTTGGCGAGGCTTTGCTTTGCCGGCGAAAGAAACGATCTTGGCGCCTGTCGGGGGATGCGCGATACCGGCCGGATTGAGATGGTCGGTCTTGGCGTTGCAATCCTGCCGAAAATATACGATTGAACCGTCCTCAAAAAAACTCATATTCTTTATTTGTGCGTCGATCCATCGCTGTTCACTGATGTGCCCTCGTTCGCCACGGTGGTGCTGGGCGGTCGCGACCGCGGCGATGGGATCCTTGGTCAGAGTGTTCCATACGTGGGCTTGTGATCCGACTCGAATCCTATACATCGCCCCGTGTCCCCTGGTCCGGTATGCCTGATTCTTGCCCCGCCCTATAATAAAATCCTCTTCAGGGCGGTCAGCCAGAAAGCTGCAATCTCCGATGAGAACTACGTCGATGTCGGTTTGTATGAGCAGGCTACCCTCGAGCCCGATGAAGTTTTTTCCGAATACTGCAAGCTTCCGGCCCAAGCCGATATCCCAATTGCAGAAGTCATATTTCGGGAGGGGGTGCGAAACTATGTCGGGCCGGAGGCCTTTCGAATCGTCCGTTGAACAGTGGAAGGCATGCGGAACCTTCAAATTCCTCAAGAACATGGCCCGCAGACGATTAACATCGTCCGCCGAGTACATATTGCCCCACTTGAAGGCGTGCACATGGAGAAACATTTGGGAGTCGTGCCTGTGCTCGGGGCTGGTTCAGGCTTTTGGGAGACTTGTCAGAACTCTCTGGATCTCCGCGTGGTTCAAGCGGAGGTGCTCTGCGACCAACGACCTGTCCGCGCCGCCGAGGGGGATCCCGCAAGCGAGTTTCGCGAGTAGTTCGGGTTGATAGAAGCGGATCGCCGCCGACAGGACGAAGACCTCGTCCATCAGGTCCGGGCCGGTGCTTGGGGAGCAGATGTCGGCGATATTGTCCGATCCTAGGCGTACCGCGACCCCGCGTTCGAGAAGCTCGAGGACACGCGGGATGCAATTTCCGGTGGGCGCGGACAAAGGCCTGAGCATGCGCATTCCGAGTGCTGCCGACGGGCACACGATGATGCCGATATTGAGTTCTGCGAGTGCGTCGGCGAGGCGTTCGAACCGGGGTTCCTCGTAGGTCGAGGGGGAGAGCACGTGAACCGCCCAGACCATCGGCTCGCCGTCCGCAGACACGGGAGCGCCATAGCGGCGGACCGCCTCTACAAGCATCTCGGTGCCGCGTTCCGTCGCTTCATACCTTTGGTCGGTGTGGAAATGGACCATCTTGCCGAGGTCCTGAGACAGTTCCAGAAGGCGGCGGCAATGTTCCATGAAACCGATGTGCGTCGGGTAGTGGTCAATGTCATCCGCTTCTGGCAAAGCGCCGAGGAAGTCAGATCGCTTGGCTCCTTCGACGAACACCGTCCAACGCTCCGGTTCGGCGTCGTCGAAGCCGAACGGCGTATATGCGGCGAGTCGCACGTCGATCCGATCCGCCCAATTCGCCTTGATCTGACGCATCCATTCGAGGCCAGTCAAACCTACCCGGTCTGCCGTCACATCCACCATGGTGTCGGCGCGACGGGTACCCGCGGTCTGCATTGCCTCAAGTGTCTGATTGACGCGATGGAAGAAGTCTTCGCGCTCGAAAGCCACGCCATCGTGGATGTCGCCAATCATCGAATGTTTCTTTGCAAGTGACACATGGAAGTCATAGGCGACTCGATGGCCACTCGTCTCGAGATAGCGATCATCGAAGGTCCCGGCACGGTCGAGGTGCAGGTGGGCGTTGAACATGCCGCCATGAAGGCGGATCAACTCGTGTAGGCGGTTATGCCAGATGCTCGACAATGTGCTTCCCCCGACTTCAGTCTTGACCCCCGCTTGCCGCGGGCAAAATGATCTCGTCGCATCGTCGCCTGATCATCGAGGCAAGGCTGATGACATGCGGCTCCTTGAAGAACTCCCCATGGGTGCCTGAGACAAGGTCGATGCTGAACGGCCCGCAATAATAGCGACCGAACTCCGCAGCCGGATCATCTGCCAAGACATAAGGATTGCGTGAACTGTCTCTCCCGAAACTGAGAGCCACGCGTCCGGCATAAGGCTCCGGCACCATCTTCTCGTGCAGGATCAGCAGCGGAACGTCCCGGCCATTGGCCAGCAGATGTCTCGCCACGTGAAAGGCAATGACTGCCGCTTGGCAGTTCCCGCCTATCAGCACAGGGCCATCTGGGGTGGTTTGCACGATCTCCGTCGCGTAATGCTTCGCCAACCGGTCGATGTTCTCGAAGGATTTCACCATGACCGCATGGCCCGAACGCATGCCAAAAATCGGTTGGTCCTCGCCGAGGTGATGGGCGAGCTGCTTCAGTTCGGTCTCGTTCTGCAGGCACCAGAACAGGGCTGGGCGGGTCCCCCTCGTGTTGCGCCCGACAAGGATCGCGCCAACGAACGGTCGTTGACCGCTCCAACTCGCCGTGTAGGCCATCAGGCGCGCGTGGATCTCGGAATCAAGGTCGCACTGGACGGGACGATCGATCCGGTCCGGGTTTTCCACGGCTGCAGCAAAAGCCGCCACGGTCGAGAGGTGTGCGATCGTGCCCGGGGCGATCGACCGGCCGATGACTGCTTCCAGTTCTCCGATCATCCGGACAGCTAGCAGAGAGTGACCGCCAAGGGTCCTGAAATCCTCGTTGCGCCCGACAGGGCGGTCGAGCCAGAGGATTTTTCGCCAGATCTGTGCGATCGTCCGCTCAAGTTCGCTGTCCGGCAGTTCCTTAACGGGTTGCCCGTGATCTTCGGTTGAGCAAAGGGCGTCTGCATCGATATCCCCGCCCGCAGTCCGGGGTAGAGCTGCCCGTGTGGTCAGGCGCATTGGCGGCATCAGGTAGCCCAGATGTTCTCGCAGCCAGTCCTGAAGTTCCGCTTCGGAAACGGCGCATTCTTCATTCAGAACGATCCAAACCCTGAAACGGCCCTCTCGCGACTCTGCCAACGCGAAGGCCTCATTTACTCCGGGGTGCGCGACCAGTGCCTGGGTGACGCTGTCGGCGGCAATCAACGGCGGCGCTATTTCGGCGATGGTCCGATCCCAGCCGTCGCCCGTAATCGCATCGAGCAACGAAACAAGCCGCTCTCCGAAGGCGGCCTGCCCCCGCTGGCCCAGAACGCCTGTGGAGCTGTCGATGCGGCACACGATCCGATCGCCCCGGACCTCGAACTGGAGTGCGAGGCCGAAGTCGGTCCCTTCTCTTCCGCACAGCAGCTCTCTTGCAGGAAGCCCGCCGAATCTGAATCCGCGGTCAGGTGCCTCCTGCCAGGAGATCAAAAGCCGGTTCAACTGGCATCGAGCCAATCCTGGTAGCCCGACGATTTCGGAAGTGGGCAGGAAACGATGAGCGCTCGCGCCGAACAACTCGCGGGCGAGTTCGCTGGCGACCCTGCCGGGGCTCGACGCAGGTTCGAACTCGACCAGAAGGGGCAGCACACGGTTCAGGTAGCCGACGATGTCGAAGGATTCCGGGTGGTCACGATTCGTGACGGGCATCATGGCCAGGATCCGTTTCTGGCCGGTGGTCTGGTGTAAAGCCAGCAGAGCCGCCGTGATCGCAAGCGCCGCAGCCGGAAGCCGTGCCGCCATCGCACGACCTCGAAGCGCCGCAGACAACCGCGCGGGAATCCCGACGTGATGTGAACGGGCGGTATGGTCCGGCGGACCGGAAGGCAGTACAACTGAGTTGCAGGGGGTGGTGAAGCGGCCCCTCCACCAGGCCCGGGCTGACTCGGCAAGTTGCCCGGAGGACTGGTTGCGCTCCCAGATAGCGAAATCGCTTGTCTGCGCAGGCAAGTGTTCGGTGACCGGCGTGCCGGTCAACAGGGCATCGAACTGATCGGCCAGATCGCCGAGGAAGACATCACGCGAAAATCCATCGAAAACAAGGTGATGAAAGACAAAAATTACGATCGTTTTCCCGTTCTCAAGGCCGAAGACACAGTATCGCCAGAGCGGTCCGTGACTCAGGTTGAAAGGTCGAGCGATCGTCTTCCGTATCGCCTCCGCCGCCTCGCGCTCTCCTAACCCCGTTGCGGTCTCTTCTGCTGCGATCCCAGAAGCGCGGGGGATGAGTACGGGAACTCCGGTGCCTTCCGGGAAAATTGTGCGCAGCGAATCATGTCGCGCGAGCATCCGATTCAGCGCGACTTGAAGAATCCCCGGGTTCAATCGACCGGCAACCTCAATCCCGAGCATGACGTTGTAGGCACTTTCACCACACCGGACTCGTGCAAGGGGCAAGAGAGCCTCCTGAGCCAGCGTCAAGGTCGGTGGGGCATCCCTCCCGAGTCGGGAGGTTTGAACGGTGCTCGGATCCTGCTGCTGACAGTCGCCATTGTGCGCGCCGAGGACCGCGATCAATCCTTCACGTTGGGTCTGCAAGCGTTGTCGGAGATCTTCCCCGACAAAGCCTTTCGGGGCGCCACACCTGAGCCGTCCATCCTCCAACCAGAGCCGGATACCCTGACGGGAGAGATCGGCGATGAGTTCTGCCGCCGACTGCAGGGCGCCCTGCGGAATCGATCCATTCGGGTCGATGGGTCTCATGAATCACTTCCCCGGGGTCACGCCGGCAAGCTGTAGCCGGAGGCTGAGAGGACTGCAAACAAGATCTCACGGATGACACTACAACCGGTCGGTTGGGGAAGTGGTTCTGCATTTCCCGTAGGCCGTGCAAGGAATGCGGTTGACGGTGGCTACAGTGATCTGAAGACGGGTGGTTTTTAGAGTATCGTGTGCTCGGTTTGTAAGAGCCGTAATCGGGATGGATGAGGCGTAGCGACCCTCAGGCAGGCAGATTATCATAATCTCAAATATGAGTGCCTCGGGAAGTGCCTTGATCTGATTTTTTCATGTCGATTAAAAATAAAACTCTTTCGATAGGCGACCTTACTAAGCTATCGGGGTTTTTGCACAAAGGGCAGCGCCTATGGTCGGGCCGCATATTCCAGATCACCAGTGCGATCGTGCTGCCAAGCCCTACATCATATGGACGGTGCAACGAACGGGTGGTACCAACCTGGCAAAACGCCTCGACGGCCTTTGGGTTTCGCAGTCGACATTGCATGAACCATTCATGCCTACAAGAGTTTTTGGCGGGATTTCCAAGGCGTGGTCAGCCTCTGAAAACAGGGCTGAACTCTATCACGCTGTTCGAACGGTGATCAGCAGGAATCCGATAATCAAGCACTGCGTCGATACGGTTCCAAGAACTGTGCCTTGGGAGGTCACCAAGGCCTTGGCTTCCGCCTCGCTTGAAGCGGGATACCGTCATCTGTTTTTGTACCGTCGGTCCGCTTTCGACCGGCTTCTCTCATTGTTTTTTGCCGGGGCGACCGGGGTGTGGATGGCCGACCAGATCCCGGTCGCCGAGGCCGTTGCCAGATTCGACGCTTTAACCGGTTCGGCAGAGCCAAAAGCGCCCGGGTCCGTGGGGGGCGGGCTGGAGCTGCCCGTCGATGCGTTGGTGCAGCACGAGCAGTCATGCATCGCGCGTTTGCAGACCCTTTGGAACCATCTGGTATCGCATGGCGCGGACGTGCTCTCGGTGGCTTATGAAGACATCTACGCCTCGCCCGATGCGACCTTCGCCGAGACCTCGGTCGGGACTGTGCGCAGATTCTTGGGCATCGAACTGAGCGAGGCCGAGGCTAGGGCCTGGTCGGAGCGACTCCTCGACGAAGGGGACCAAGGCACGCGAGATCTTTACAGCCGCATTCCCGGATGCAACGACTTGGCATCGCGTTGTTACAGCCTGCCGCGATTGCAGTTGGTCTGCGGAGGAGCGTGATTCCCGGTGAAACCCCTGATGACCGCACCATTGCGTATCCTCTGGGCGGCTCCCAATACCGTGCTTGATACGGCCAACGGAGCCGGCATCATGGTGCGCGAATGCCTTAAGCAGCTCGCCTTGCGCGGCTGCGAGGTGCGGTCGCTTGGGGCCACCGTTTTTGTGGATCCGAGGGGCCGTGCCGGTCGGGCCGACCTTTGGCCGGAACTCGAGTCGCGTAAGGGTGACTTTGTTGAGGTGGAGGACGGGCCGCTCTCGCACCGCTTGCTGGTCACGCAGCGGCCACAGCGGCGGCTCATGCTTTCCTTTGAGGAACAGCGTTGGTTCGACGAGTACTGCCGCCAGTTGGATGAGTTCGTTCCTGATGCCGTGCTCTTTTTCGACAACTCGCTCCTTACGCTATTGACCGCCGATGAGGCCAAAAGGCGAGGTGTGGGGGTCGGGGTGTTTTTGATGCATCCCAACAACTCTGGCCGCCGCTGGTGCAGGGATGTGGATTGGATGTTCACCGATACGCGTTCGACAGCGGCGATGTACCGCGAGCGTGAAGGCTACGACATGATCCCGGTCGGAACTTTCATCGACCCCGCCTCCGTCTTGGCCGAGCGTCATTCGCGCGAGCGCGTGCTATTCGTCAACCCGATCCCTGCCAAGGGGGCAGTGTTGGTCGTTCAGGTGGCCCTCTATCTGGCCCGGCACCGCCCGGACATCCTTTTCGAGGTCGTCGATACGCGCGGGACCTGGCGAGACCTGCTGACCCAGGTCTCGCGTGCGATGGGCACCCCGACCGAGGATGTCCCGACCGTGCGCGTCACGCCGAACACCCGCGACATGCGTCCCGTCTACGGGCGGGCCCGACTGTTGCTCGCACCCAGCATGTGGTGGGACAGTGGCCCGCGAGTGGTCGTGGAGGCCCTCATCAACGGCATACCGGTCATCGGGAGCGCATCGGGGGGCATCCCCGAAGTCTTGGGCGGGGGCGGCGAGATCCTCAAGTTCGACCGCGCCTTTCAGCAAGCGCCCTACCTCCAATTGCTGCCAAAAGCCGTCGTGGAGCGGGTCGCGGGCCGCATCGCCGCGCTACACGACGACACGGCGCGCTACGAGCGTCTTGTGCAGAAAGCTCGGGAGACCGTCATTCGGCAGCATGACCTGCAGAAGAACGGTGACCGGTTGCTGGAATGCTTCCGCACCTGCATCGCGGACCGGCTCGCCGCTTCGAAGTGAGCACCAACGTCTCTCTCATCCTTGCCCGACAGGCTGGCAGTAAGCCGGAGCATCTTGCCGTCCGCACGCAGGGCGTGGCGCTCACTTACGGTGAGCTCCATCACAGGGTCTGCGAGGTGGCCGCCGGCCTTACCTACGCCGGGTTGGCAGTCGGCGCAGTGGTCGCCCTTCGCGCTGAGGAACCGCTCGAGCATCTCACCACCACGCTCGCCCTGGCGCACTTGGGCGTTACCGCCGTCAGCTTGCCGGTGTCGATGCCGGCGCAACAGCGGCAACGCCTCCTCGAAATCACCCGAGCGGATGCATTAGTGATCGGTACAGGGCCTGCCGATGCTGTCGCGGGCCTCAATCTCCCTGTCGTTCCGCTGGTCGATGTACAGACTTCGAGGGCGGTCACTTTCCCACCCGTCGCCGACGTGCCGGACCGCCCGTGGCTCTACGTGTCCGGTTCCGGGTCGACCGGGGCGCCCAAGGTCATGCCCGTCACCCACCGGCAGCAGTGGGACCGGGCCATGCTCGGGCCCGGGTGGTTGCCGTACGGGCCAGAGGACACTCTGCTATCGCTCGTGAGCATGCACTTTTACGCGGCAAAACAGCGCTATCTGGAGGCCATCGCGGTCGGAGCCGGCATGTTTCTCGACCGGCCGGGCCAGATCGATATCCGGCCACACATCGACAGCAGCACTGTCAACGCGGTCTACGGAACGGTGTTTCACGTTGAGGCCTTGATGCAGACGCTACCGGCAGGCTCTTCCGAAGTTCTCGCGGGGCTGAAGTCGCTCATGATCGGCGGCTCGACGGTGTCGATGGATCTCCGGGAGAAGATCAGGCGCACGCTGACGCCCCGCCTGTATCTTTTCTATGGGACCAACGAGACCCATACGTCGACCATCGCGGCGCCGGACGATGTGTTTGCGCTGCCCGGGGGCGTGGGTCGCGCCCTGCCCGGTTTCCGGCTGAAGGTAGTGGATCACGGCGGCCGTTCGCTGCCCGCGGGGCAAGACGGCGAGATCCTGATCCGGTCGCCCGCGAGTATCGATTCGTATCTCGACGCTGATGCTGAAAGTCAGGCCGTATTCCGCAGGGGTTGGTTTGCCACTGGCGATGTTGGCGCTCTGACCGCGGATGGGCAGCTGGTTCACAAGGGCCGGAGCGACGGGATGCTGATCGTCAGCGGGGTCAATCTCTATCCCGCCGAGGTCGAGCAGATCTTGCGACGCTGCGAGGGCGTTGCCGATGCGCACGTCACCGCCATGCATCATCCGGCGCTCCAGGACATTCCGGTGGCATTGGTGGTCCCGGCGCAGGGTGAACGCCCTGACGAGCAGGCGCTGGTCGCCTATGTGCGTGCGCAATTGGGTAGACACGCCTTGTTCAGGGTGTTCCTAGTCGACCTGATACCACGCAATGAGCAGGGCAAGGTTCAGCGCCTCGCGGTCAAGCAACTGCTGCAGTCGTCCCAAGCAGTGGGGGCGGCAGCCAGGCCGGGCGGGACCGCGGATCTTGCTGGCGGCAGCATCATGCGCGCGGCTTTTTTGGTGCCGGCCGGGGTCAATTTCGGCCGCTTCGATTCTTGGCTTCGGCTGCTCGGAAAAGACCCGGACATGCTGGAGAGGTCCGAGGTCTTAATTGAGGGGCAGGATCAGGTTGCACGCCTCTGGTTTGGGCGTGTGCTGCAGTTCACCCAGCTTCTTCTGCAGGCAGTCCGCGTCCCATCGTTCGATACTCCCGTTGTTCTCTCCTGTCAGCCCGAGTCCGGGGCGCGACGCTATGTCGGATCTTTCCGCATGTCCGGGGGTGAATTCGTTTCTCGGCGCCTGATGGAAGACATCCTCAAGCAGGCGTTCGCCATGGCCGGCCCGATGTGTGTCGCAGACAGCGATGACCCTGCTCATCGGCAGCAGTTCTTCAGCAAGATCGCCGAGGGAGTAGTCAAGCGGCACGCGCGTTCGACCACTCGCGGAAAATCGACATTCGAGGTTCTGAGGGCTGCATGGCGACGGGGAATCCCCTGTCTTGCCTTGTCTGGCGGAGCGGTGCAACTGGGCTGGGGCGTCAACTCGAGACGCATCGATCGCAGCACGACCGAGCGCGATTCGGCGTTGGGCATGATGTTGACAAACAACAAGCGGCTCACCGCGCAAGTTCTTCGCGACGCCGGACTTCCCGGGCCGGTGCATCAGATGGTGCGTTCCGAGGCCGACGCTCGCGAGGCAGCGCAGCGCATCGGGTTCCCGGTGGTGATCAAGCCCGCTGACCGTGAACGGGGAGAGGGTGTCACGGTGGATGTGACGCCTGATTCACTCGCCGAGGCCTACGCCAACGCCTTCCGTCTGTCGCCGGGCAAGCAGGTGCTCGTGGAAGAGCAGGCGGATGGTGTCTGCCATCGCCTGTTCATCGCCTGCGGACGGCTCCTCTACGCTGTCAAGCGTTTACCCATTGGTGTCTATGGGGATGGCAACTCTACGGTGAGCGAACTGGTCGCCCGCGAGTGCGCGAGGCAGAGCATGCTTCCGCCGTGGACTCGCACGTCTCTGCGACCTATCGATGAGCAGGCCGGGCAGATGCTGGAGCGCGATGGCTTGACCCCCAAGTCGGTCCCCTCAAAGGGGCGCTTCGTGAGACTTAGACGGATCGAGTCCAGTGCCTGGGGCGGGGTCGATGAAGAGGTCACCGGGGTGATCCACCCCGAGAACCTTCGAGTGGCCGTGGAGGCCGTGGCCCAGATGAACCTCGAAGTGGCGGGCGTCGATATCATCAGTGCAGATATCTCAATGCCCTGGTATGCCAATGACGCCATCATCAATGAGGTGAACTACGCGCCTCTGTTGGGTGGCGGGGATATCTCCCGAACCTATCTCGACGAGTACCTGGACCGGTTGCTCGTGGATGGCGGTCGTATCCCGGTCGAAGTCTTTCTGGGCGGGTCGGCAGCCTGGGATGCTGCCAGGAGGCGGTTGCTCGAGTTGCGGGATGCCGGGCATCGGACGTTTTTGACCAGCGCCTCGACGACTTTGGATGATGCGGGCGAGGAACTGCGGTTCGCCGGCATCGAGGGCCTATGCGGCCGGACGAGGGCGCTCGTGCTAAGGCGCGATGTCGGTGCCTTGATCCTGGTGGTTCAGACCGATGAACTCCTGCAGACCAGTCTGCCGTTTGATCGGGTCGATGTCCTCGTCCACGTGGACAGCCAACTCAAGGCCCACGGCAGCGAGGCTGTGTCCCTCGGGGAGGCGCGTTCGCGCGCTGTGGCAGAACTGTGCGGCCGGTGGGCTGCGTCTTGCGTCGTCCCCGCGACTAGAATGTCGCTATGAACGCTCCACTTATCCCCGCTACGCCGGCCGCTCCAGACGTTGGAGTACATGTGGTCGATCATCCTTTGGTCATCGCCGGCAAGGCATACCACTCTCGTTTGCTGGTCGGCACCGGCAAGTACCGCGATTTTGAGCAGACGCGGCTGGCAGTCGAGGCCAGCGGCGCGCAGATCGTCACTGTCGCCATCCGCCGCACCAACATCGGTCAAGACCCGGATCAGCCGAGCCTGCTCGATGCGCTGCCGCCTGATCGCTACACCCTGCTGCCCAACACCGCCGGCTGCTACACAGCCGAAGACGCGCTGCGCACTTTGCGCCTGGCACGCGAGTTGCTCGACGATCACCGCTTGGTGAAGCTCGAGGTGCTCGGCGACCCGCAATCGCTGTACCCGAATGTTGTGGAGACGATTGCAGCGGCCAAAGTGCTGGTGGCCGAGGGCTTCGACGTGATGGTCTACACCTCTGACGACCCCATCGTCGCGCAGCAACTGCAGGACGTCGGCTGTTGCGCAGTCATGCCTTTGGCCAGCCTGATTGGTTCGGGTATGGGCATTCTCAACCCGTGGAATCTGGAGATCATCCTCTCGCGGCTGACGGTGCCGGTGATCGTCGATGCCGGCGTCGGCACCGCCTCGGATGCGGCCATCGCGATGGAACTGGGCTGTGCCGGCGTGCTGATGAACACAGCGATCGCCGCTGCCCGTGACCCGATTCGCATGGCGCACGCCATGAAATTGGGCATCGAGGCGGGCCGCGAGGCGTATCTGGCCGGGCGCATGCCGAAGAAGGTGTACACGGCGAGTCCGAGTTCCCCCACCAGCGG
>Ga0164295_10001509_pt1 | contig 19336 bp, 12 predicted proteins | sample GEODES006metaG_FD_111798 | JGI IMG/M metagenome (GOLD analysis project Ga0164295, IMG submission 111798) | Oligotrophic lake water microbial communities from Sparkling Lake, Wisconsin, USA - GEODES006 metaG | ecosystem: Environmental > Aquatic > Freshwater > Lake | place: USA: Sparkling Lake... | reverse complement strand
GCCTCGAGCGAAGCGCCCGCCGAGGGGAGCCAGACCGGCGAGCTGCTGGAGCTCACCGAAGAGATGGTTGCGTTCGAGCGGGAGACCGATGAGTTCCGCCGCGACATCGCGGAGCTGGTGCAGCGTCGGTTTGAGCAAAAAAAGGAAGAGCTGCAGGGCAAGTACGACGAGGCCGTCTCGCAGCTCTCGGTCGAGGAGCGCAAGCGACGCGACGAGGCCATTGCGCGCCTCGAAGAGTTCTTGGCCAAGTACCCCGACAACGACCAGTACACGCCGGACGCGCTCTTCCGGCTCGCCGAGATGCAGTTCGAGCGCGCGTATGATCAGTACCTGTCGGCGCTCGAGCAGTACGAAGTCGACGCCAAACGCTTCGACGACGGTGAACTCGCAGACTCGCCCGCGGAGCCGCGACAAGACTATCGCGAGACCATCTCGCTGTTTGACCGCCTCCTCAGCCGTTGGCCCGGCAACCAGAACGCCGACGGCGCGATGTACTTGAAGGGCTACTGTCTCAAGGAGATGGGCGAGGACCAGCCAGCGGTCGAGCTGTTCACTACCCTGGTCCAGCGCTACCCCGAGAGCAAGTTCGTGCCCGAGGCGTGGCTTCGCATCGGCGAGTACAACTTCGACTATGGGCAGCTCCCTGCGGCCATCGAGGCATACTCGAAGGTGCTCGCGTTCAGGGACACGCCGTTCTACGACAAGGCGCTCTACAAGCTCGCCTGGACCTACTACCGCAACGACCAATACGACGACGCCATCAAGCGTTTTGGCGAGCTGGTCGAGTACAGCGACGCGCAGGCTGCTAAGACCGGCACGCAGGGCTCGGACCTGCGGGCTGAGGCCATTCAGTACCTCGCGATCTCGCTGCAAGAGGAAGACTGGGACGGTAACGGCGAGGCCGACCCGAACGCAGGGTTTCAGCGAGCGCTGCAATACTTGTCGGGTGACAAGCCCTACGAGCGCGAGGTGCTGCAGGAGATCGCGCAGATCTACTTCGACAATACGAAGTACAACGAGAGCATCGAGGCGACGCGGTTCCTGTTGAAGCGGTACCCGACGCACCGTGACAACCCGACGCTCCACCAAACGATCATCACGGCGTTTGAGCGTCTGCGTGAGTTCGACGCCTCCTTCGGAGAGCGTGATGTGCTCGCGAAGGCCTACGATTACGAGACGCCGTGGCACGAAGCCAACCGCAACGATCTAGAGGCAGTTCAGGCTGCGCAGAAGCTGATCGAGGGCGCGCTCATCACGGCCGCTCAGTACCATCACATGCGCGCGCAGCAGTTCAAGGACGAGGCGGGCAAGGGCAAGGCGGGCGCCGAGGACGAGGCGATTCGGGAGTACAAGCTCGCGGCGGTGTCGTACGACAACTACCTGCGCAAGTACCCTGAGAGCGAGAACGCTTACGACCTGAGCTTCTTCTACGCTGAGTGCTTGTTCTACTCGTTCCGCTTCCCCGAGGCGGCCGACCAGTACGAGCGCGTGCGGGACTCGGCGCTGGGTAATCAGTACCAAGAGGTCGCCTCGTTCAGCGCGATCTTGGCGCGAGAGCAGTTCGTCAAGGCGGAGATCGAGGCGGGACGCATTGCGCCCAAGTCCGCTCTGCTCGACAAGCCGATCGAAGAGACGGCGGCCCAAGACAATGGCGGCAAGCCGGCGGGCGATGGGACCGAAGAGATCAAGACCATCATCGCCGAACCCCTCCCGGAGGAGGTCGCCCGGCTGGTCTTGGCCCGTGAGACCTACGTCAACAAGGGCTTCAACGACCCGAGCGACGCAGGGCGCCTGCCTCGCATTGCCTACAAGGCGGGCGAGGTCTACTACGCCTACCAAGACTACCCGAAGGCGCGTGAGTGGTTCACGTGGCTGATCGAGCGATTCCCGAACGAGAAGGTCACGGTCTTCGCGGCGCGCAACATCATCCAGTCGTATCGAGTCGCGAACGACTTCGAGAACATGGATGTTTGGGCGCAGAAGATCGCGTCGGCCAAGATTGGCTCGAGCGAGGAGCAGGCGGCCGTCGCGGCCGAGGCCAAGACCTACCAGCTCGGCGCCAAGTTCAAGAAGGCGGAGCAGCTCTTCGCGGCGGGCAGCTTTGATGCGGCGGCAGCCAAGTTCATCGAGCTCGTCGACGCCGATCCGCAGCATAAGTTCGCGGACAAGGCACTGAACAACGCAGCGGTCGCGTTCGAGAAGACACGCCGGTTTGAGTCGGCGACGAACACCTACGAGCGCCTCTATCGAGATCACCCGCAGAGCGAGCTCGCGCAGACTGCCCTCTATCGCGTCGGCGTGAACTCCGAGCGATTCTTCGACTTCGACCGCGCGGTCACGAGCCTGCTCTCGCTCGTCGACAAGTACCCGCAGTTCCCTGAGCGGGCCGATGCGCTCTACCGCGCAGCGTCTATCCAAGAGGACACCCAGCAGTACCGGGCGGCTGCCGCGAACTTTGAGCGGTACGCGGAGTTGTTCCCCAGCCGACCGGATACGGCCGAGACGTTCTATCGAACCGCGCGCAACTTCCAGAAGCTCAAGGACACGAAGAACGAGCTGCGAGTCTACGACGCCTTCGCGAAGCGCTACGGGAACGACCCGAAGAACGCGACGAAGGTCATCGAGGGCCTCGCACGGACGGCCGATGTCTTCGTGGAGCAGGGCAACGAGCGCGCAGCGAAAGCCGCGTTCGAACGCGTCGTCAGAGAGTTCGATGCCCGCGGCCTGCAGCCGAATACGCCTGTCGCGGTGCACCCCGCGAAGGCCCGCTTCAAGCTCGTCGAGTACGACTTCGCGAAGTATGAAGCGCTGAAGCTCCAAGGGTCGCTCGTCAACCAAGGCAAGACGATTCAGGAGATGCAAAAGCAGCTCGCCGCGCTGAAGAGCAAGTACGGTGAGGTGGCGGCCTACAAGTCGGTCGAGTGGACGCTCGCTTCGTTCTATCGCATCGGTCATCTCTACCAGGTCTTCGCGCAGGCGCTGTACGCGGCCCCGGTGCCGCCGGGCATGAGCGAAGAGGAAGAGGAGAGCTACCGGACGCAGCTTGAGGACGTCGCGGTGCCCATCGAAGACGAGGCCGTCAAGAACTTCCAGTTCGCCTACGAGAAGGCGCGCGAGTTCCGCGTGACCAACGAGTGGACGAAGAAGATTCTGCAGGCGCTCAACAAGTACAAGCCCAGCGACTACCCGTTGTTCAAGGAGGAGCGCCGTGCGCGCACGAGCGAGGACTTGAGCCCCGCCCGCCTGCTTGAGCCGCCGCCCCCGCCGCCGCCCTCGGCGCCACCGGGCCCGGACGACGCTGAGGACTCTGCCGTCGAGGAGCCGCAGCAATGAGGCGTCGAGCGCTCTATCCTCTCGCGGCAGCCGCGGCCCTCGCCCTGAGCGCCTGCGGTGGCGCAACGCCCGATGTCAAAGCCGGCGTCGCTTCGAACCCCCGCTACACGAACGGAACGACGCCGACGAGCGTGCCCGCGCAGCAGGTCGAGGCGCGCGAGGCGGTCGATGGCGCTGCGCTCGAGCAGCTCGCCGCTGGTCGAGAGGCCGCCGGCAGCGGCGATTTCTCGCAGGCGAAGGCGTCTATGCAGGCCGCCGCTCAGCGGGACGACTCATTTCCCGAGCCGCACTACAACCTCGGTGTGCTCGCAGAGTGGCAGGGGCAGGCGGATGAAGCGCGCGGACACTACACGCGCGCGCTCGAGGTCAAGGCCGACTTCGGACCCGCTGTGCTGGCGCTGGCGATGCAGTCCTTCCGACGCGGAGACGCTGCGGGCGCGGTGCGGTTCGCCGAAGAGCGGCTGTCACAGGCGCCGAACAGCAACAGCGTCAAGAACGCTGTGCACCGTGTGCAGTTCTTGGCCGGTGACACGCAGGCGGCGATTCAAGGCAGCATGCAGGTGCTGCGGACGGACGAGAAGAACGTCGAGGCGATGAAGGTGCTCGCGGCGGGCTTTGCAAAGCAGGGCAAGCACGAGCTCGCGCTGTCGGTCCTGCGCAACGCGCGGGAGCTCGACGCCAAGGACCCCGAGATCCTCGTCAAGCAGGCGCGCAGCCACCTCGCGATGAACGAAAACCCGCAGGCGCGTGCCGCGCTCGAGGCGGCCGCCCAGGTTCCAGGCGGCGGGAGCGCCGAGGCCTACAACGACCTGGGCCTCGTCTATCACGAAGCCGGCGACTTCGCGGGCGCCGAGGAGATGTTCCGCAAGGCGCTCTCACGCTGGCCGGAGATGGTGTCCGCGCACTTGAATCTGGGGAGCGCGCTCAAGGGTCAGCAGAAGTATGCTGAAGCTGAGACCGCGATGAAGCGCGCCCTCGAGCTCGACCCGGCCAATGCGGACACCCAGTTCAACCTGGGCATCCTGTACCTCGATGGCCAGCTCCCGGGTGTGGAGCCGCTCGCCCGTTTGGAGCAGGCCGTGAGCTGGTTTGAGCGCTATAAGCAGGCCGCCAACCGAGGCGCCTCTGCCACGCCCGACCCCGTCGAACAGTACCTGGCTGAGGCCCGCAAGCGCATCGAGGTCGAGCGCAAGCGGGCAGACTCGGCGAGAAAGACCGCCAAGGACGCTGCACCTGCGGCGCCGACCGAGCCGTCTGGAGGACAGCCATGAGCCGTCAAATCTTCGTAGCTCTCGCGCTCGTCATCAGCCTTGCCGGAACGGCTCACGCGCAGGACAGGAAGCGTGATAAGGGTCGGGCCCGCGTCATCCAGATCGAGGCGCTGAAGGTCGAGGGGCAGATTCAGAAGCCCGAGGCGTTTTACATTCTTCAGAAGGGTGAGGTGAACTTCAAAGGGCTCGACCCCAAGAAGTCGTTCTTGCCCGAGATCATCGAAAGCGTGGAAAAGGAACCGTTCTGATGCGCAGGATGGAGAACCGGCGGACGCCGGCTGCGGTCCAAACCACGAGCGGACGTCTAAGCACGGCCGCGCGCGGCATCGAGCGGAACCAGGAGTAAGTTGGCATGGCGCAGCCCACGGGCCAGAAGATCCTCCGGATCGGCATCGTTCAGAACGGCAAGATCATCGAGGAGCGGCTGCTGCGGAAGCGCGGCACGGTCTCGATCGGGCAGTCGCCCAAGAACACGTTCGTCCTGCCGTCGTCACCGTTTCAGCGCAGCTTCACGCTCTTTGACGTCAAGGGCGGCTCGTACGCACTGAACTTTAAGGGCGACATGGACGGGCGCGTCTCGGTCGAGGACGCGGTCCTCGACCTCAAGGCCGTCGTTCAGCGAAAGCTCGCAGACCAGAAGGGCGACCAGTTCTCCCTGACCCTGTCGGAGAAGAGCCGCGGCAAGGTCGTCATTGGCGACGTGACGTTGCTCTTTCAGTTCGTCGTCCCACCGCCGCCGCCATCGAAGTTGCAGTTGCCGGCCAACGTGCGCCGCGGCCTCATCTCGAGCGTGGACTGGAACCTGACGAGCGCGCTCCTCGGGGCGATGCTGCTTCAGGGGACGCTGGTCGCGATGGCTTGGCTGTACGACCCGCCCGCGAAGCCGCGCGGTATCGAGGTCATTCCCGACCACGTCGTTGAGCTGCTGACGCAGCCCAAGAAGAAGGAAAAGGTCGCGAAGAAGGTCGAAGCGAAGGATGAGGGCAAGAAGGACGAGGTCGCCGAAAAGGTCGAGGCGCCCAAGAACGAACGTCGCCCGGCCGTCAAGGAGCCCGAGAACCAGCAGGCCCGCAAACCGGACAACACGCCGGCAGCGCCCGTCGACCCGAACGCCCGCAAGGAAGAGGTCAAGGCGCAGGTCGCCAACAAGACGATCCTGAAGTTCCTTGGCACGACCGGCGAGGGCGGCGCGGAGTCGATCGTCGACAAGCTTGCAGGCGGCAGCCCGGACGTGAACATCGCGACCGCCTTCGAGGGCGCGAACGGCGTCCAGGTCGCCGACGCCGCGACGCAAGAGCGCGACCGTCGCCGCATCTCGGCGAACGGGGGCGCAGGCAACGTGGCGGGCCTCAAGGAGAGCGACATCGCGACCAAGGCGGGCGGGGCGGTCGACACCGGCTCAAAGGGCGCCGAGGTCCAGGTCAAGGCCGTCGTCAAGGCGAGCGAGCCGAGCGAGACGTTTGGCACGGGCACCCTCGACCAGAACAAGATCAGCGAGACCGTGAAGCGGCGGATGGGCGCGGTGAAGAGCTGCTACGAGAAAGAGCTCAAGCGCAACCCTCAGCTTCAAGGTAAGATCGCCATGCAGTTTACGATCGAGGAGAGCGGTCGCGTCGGCGACGTGGTCGTCAAGCAGGACACGATGGGCGATCCGGCGGTCGGCGAGTGCATCAAGGCGGCCATTTCTCGTTGGCGCTTTGACAGCCCAGAGGGCGGCTCCATCACGGTGGGCTACCCGTTCATCTTCTCGCCTTCCAACTGATCACACGTCGGGTGAGTCTTTGATTGACCCTGCGGGGTCTATTCGTTAGAAGCGACCCGGGAGGCGATGGTGATGCGAAAGGTCAGAACCGGACTGCTCGTCGCAGCGCTGGCGCTGTGCAGCGCTGCCGCCGGTATGGCCGCAACCGCAGGCCAGCCCGAAGACGCGCGTGCCCAGCCCGCCGCAGCGGACTCGCTCCCCGACAAGGACGAGGCGCTTGAGGCGGCACGCAGCGCGGTCGGCGAGATGGAGGCCGCGCTCAACGACTCCCAGCGGAAAGAGGCGTCGGCGATTGGGGTCAAGGACTTCATGCAGGTCAACTGCGTCGCCGAGAAGATCAAGGCGATGAAGGGCCTGCTGCAGATCGCGGACTTGGCCCGGCTGTCCCTCGAAGAGGCCTTCAAGCAGGGTGACGCGAAGCTGGTCAAGCACAATCAGACCAAGATCTCGCTCGCGCGCGCCCGGATCCGCACTTTCCGCGGTGAGGTCGACAACTGCGTCGGCGAAATGAGCATGTACACGGGCGAGTCGGTCACCGAGGCGACGATTGACTCCGACATTCGCGAGGACGACCCGACAGAGGGCGAGATCCTGGCGGGCGACCCGCTCGAGAGCGAGCGGCCGTATGATATGACACCCAGTATGCCCCAGTAGTGAGGACGATGTCGCGCGCGCAATCTCAGGGGCTCCCCACGCTGCTCGCCGCAGTCGTGATGAGCGTGTGCGCGTCCGCGCGCGCCGAGGGGCCAGGGATCCGCAATGGTGACATCGTCGTGCACCCGCAAGCGACGGGCGCAGTCGGGCTCGACAGCAACGTCTTCTACGAGGACGCAAGCGAGACGCCGGTCAACGCGACCGTGACGCGCGTCGGCCTCGGGGTCGGCGTGGAGAATCGCCACCCGAACAAGGTCGCGCTGGAGCTCGGGACGGACGCGATGTTCCGTTTCCTGTTCGCTGACGGGGACGCTCAGACTGTGCGCTCGGTCGAGGCGCGCAACGGCTTCGACGTCGCCAAGGTGGACGCGACCGTGGGCCTCCTGCCACGCAACCCCTTCACACTCGAGCTCAAGCTCGAGGGTAACTACAAGGACCGGCCGGCCTTCGAGGACACGACCGAGGGCTACCAGCGCGTTGAGGTCCGTCCGGGCTTCGACCTGCGTTTTCGGCCGGGCGAGAACCCCGACTCACGCCCGCTTGAGCTTCGCCTAGGCTACCGCGCGCAGGTCGTGCGGCTGCTGGACTGCACGGCGCTGGGCATCTGCGCCGCGGACAAGACAGCGCACCAGCTCCGTTTCCTGACTTCTTGGAAGTTCTTCCCGAAGACGGCGCTGTCTCTCGACGCGCGCTGGACGCTCGTGGACTTCGACCGCAACGGCGGCGCGCCCGTCGCGGTAGAAGGTCAGTCGGGCGCTCAGAACCGCGACAGCATGCCGGTTGAGGCGGCGCTCGCCCTGAAGGGTCTGGTCACACGGCGGATTTCAACGACGCTCCGTGTCGGCTACAAGAACACCTTCAACGACCTCGGTGAGTCCTTCAGCGGCGTGATTGCGACGACGGAGGTCCAGTACGCGCTGGAGCCCTCACTCAAGCTGACCGTCGGCTACAACCGCGACGCGCGCGACAGCAGCTACTCGAACTTCTACGTCTTGAACCAAGCGTATTCGACCGCGGAGCTCTACTTCTTTGGGCGGTGGAACATCGGCGGGCGCTTCGGCTTTGACAGCTACGACTTCTCGGCCACCGCCGGCGAGGCGACCGTGCTCCCGCGCGAAGACCCGGTCCTGACGTACCGTGTCCACGGTGGTTACAGCCCTAATGACTGGCTCTCGGCGCGCTTATCCTTCGAGGGCGAGAATAACCGCACCGACTTCTTCATCTCCGAGGGCAGCCCGAGCGCGTACCACCGCACCGTGGCGCTGGCGTCGATTGAGGCGAAGTACTGACGTGAGGCTTCGAGACCTCTTGGGTCTAGTCGGCTTCGTGGCCCTGCTGAGCGTTGCCGGTTGCGGCAGCGGTCGGGGGACGCGGTCCGAGGGTTCGCCGGTCATGCCGCCTCAGCCGGACGCTGAGATTCTGTTGCAGAGCGCGACGCTCGGGCCTTCGGATGTCATCGAGATTCGTGTCTACGAAGAGCCCCGCCTGAGCGGGGTCTTTCGGCTTGACCCCGATGGGACCGTACAGTTTCCCATGGTGGGCACAGTCAAGGCGGCCGGTATGACGCCAGGGCAGTTCGCTGAGCATCTGACCGCGCAGTTGAAGACTGGCTTCATTCGGAACCCGCAGGTCACAGTCCTCCTGAAGGAGCTGAACTCGAAGCGGGTGATCGTCTTTGGTCAGGTCGCGCGGCCGGGGACTTTTCCGTTTCAAGAGGGCATGACGGTGATTCAGGCGCTCACGATGGCCGGCGGCTTCAAGGACCTGGCGGCACAGGACAAGACGGTGCTGACCCGCGTCGTCGATGGCATCGAGAAGCGGTTCGTCGTGCCCGTCGAAGCCATTGGGCTCGGGAGAGAGCCGAACCTTGCGCTCCAACCCGGCGACATCATCTTCGTCCCGGAGACTTGGCTCTAAGTCCACGGGTGACCACGCCGGCGCGCAGGCGTGCGGGTGTGAGGGCGAGCTTGATGGCCTGAAACAGCGCAGGTGAGGGCGTTCGGGGGACAGGTCCGAGAATGGGGGAGAGCGCGTTGAGCGCACGCTCAACCCGCGTGGGCGTGGGACAGCGAGGCGCGTCAACGAGGTCGGTCGAGGCGAGGCGCCGCAGGCAAACGTGCCAAGCTGCTTCGAGCTCAAGCAGCTGGACAGAGCCGCTGAGAGCGTCGAGCGAGCCGTCCGTCTCGGCCTCCAGGGCGCGCAGAGCGAGCGCGAGGTCAACGAGGTCAGCGAGGTCTGTCGAGAGAGAGCCTTTGCACTGATTCACGAGCCAGAGTACGACGCGGTCCGGCGCGCTGGGGTAGAGGACGTCTAGGCCACACAGCACGCCGGGTCTTGCTCGCGCGTACACGAAGAAGCCCGACGGACCGCCCCGGTGTTGGGGCTGAGGGTGCCGGTGGAGCTCGAGGAGCGCATCGTCCCACGCGAAGCCCGCTTCGTAGGCCGGCTCCCCCGGGTAGCGCTCTGCGCGCGGTGCTTGCACGCGTGTCGCAGTGCGCGACCACGCCGCGTGGACGCGCGCCCACGCGGGGTCGGGCAGTAACAGGTCGAGGTCGGAGACACGTCGCGCACCGGGATCGCGCAGCACGTTCTCAACGATGTCGAACCCCTTGAAGACGAGCGGTGGGGGGGCGGTCTTCGGCCACTGCTCGGCAAAGGTACGGGTCAAACGCAGCGCGTGGCCCGCCTGTGCGGTCCAAATTTGGCGCGCGCGCGCCTCGGTCGGCTGGTCCATCGGCGGACGAATATGGTAGACGAGGCCCGCGACGCGGTGAGCCTCGGCAACCGTCAGCGCTGACGCGGGGAGCCGCGGCAGTGGCTGGCCACGCAGCCAAGCCCGCAGCAGCGCGACGAGAGCATCGAAGTCATCCACGCCCCCATCGTGGCGCGCGTTCAGCGAGAGGGCAACCTCGCACTCGGCTGAGACAGCGCGGCGCGGCGCGGGGTCAGATGCGGGACAAGGTCCGTCTGGACCGGAGCGCGACATGGCAAGGATTCTGGTCACAGGCGGCGCCGGGTTCATCGGCTCGCACCTCGTCCGGGCGCTTCTGGGTCGCGGAGACGACGTGGTCGTCCTCGACAACTTCGCGACCGGGCGTCGGGTCAACCTCGAGCAGATCGCGGGGCAGTTTGAGCTCGTCGAGGGGTCCTTGCTTGACCCCGACGCCCTCGCGCGCGCCCTTCGGGGTGTAGAGGCCGTGCTGCACGAGGCCGCGCTGCCGAGCGTGCCGAAGTCCGTCCAGTTTCCGCTCGAGACGCACCGCGCGAACGTCGAGGGGACGCTGGCGCTGCTCGACGCGTGCCGTCGCATGAATGTGGGGCGCGTGGTCTATGCGGCGTCGTCTTCGGCGTATGGCGACCAGCCCGCCGAGTACAAGGTGGAGACTCTGACGCCGCGGCCTCTCTCGCCGTACGCCGTTCAGAAGCTCGCGGGGGAGCACTACTGCGCTGTGCATCACCAGCTCTATGGGCTCGAGACGATCGCGCTGCGCTATTTCAATGTCTTTGGCCCGCGGCAGGATCCGAACAGCCAATACGCGGCGGTCGTACCCGCCTTCGTCACGCGGATGCTGCGCGGGGAGTCGCCCATCGTCCACGGCGATGGGCACCAGTCTCGGGACTTCACGTTCGTGGAGAACGTCGTTGCGGCGAACCTCGCCGCGCTGGCAGCGCCTGCGAGCGCGTGCGGGCAGGTCTATAACGCGGCGTGCGGTCAGAACACGTCGCTCGTGCAGCTCGTCGCGTGGATCAACGAGATCTTGGGGACGTCGATCCCGGGCGAGCACGTGGAGAGTCGTGCGGGTGACGTGCGAGCGTCTTGCGCGGATGTGAGCAAGGCGCGCGCGGGGCTGGGCTTCAGCGCGCGCATCGACGTCCGCGAGGGGCTGGCGCGCACAGTCGCGTGGTACCGCGAGGCCGTGGCGACGGGGAGGGCGTGAGCATGAGCGAGAGCGAGAAGAGCCCGGAGTCGTGGAGCGGCATCGGCCACTACCTGGCGGTCGTCTGGAAGTACAAGTGGGTCGTCCTCGCGTTCGGAGCGCTCGTTGTCACCGCAACAGTGGTGTTCACGCAGCGCCAGCCGCGGATTTACGAGGCGGTCACGAACCTCATGATCGACCCGAACGCGCCGCAGTACTTACCGACGAGCAGCGGGCAGGAAGTCTCGCCGCTCGGAACGGCCAACACGTGGAACACGCGCGAATACTTTGAGACCCAATATCGCATCATTCGGAGCCGCAGCGTCGCGGCGATGGTGGTCGAGCGCTTGGGGCTCGCGCGTGACCTGGACTTCTTGGGGGTGACGCGTATCGAGGACCCCACGGAACAGGCGGCGGCACTCGCGATCGCCGACCCCGTCTCGGTTCTGGTCAGCCGGACGCAGGTTGAGGCGGTCGAGGCCAGCAACGTCGTCCTCGTGAAGGTGCGCGATACAGACCCCGCGCGTGCGGCCAAGCTCGCGGACGCACTCTGCCACGCCTACGCAGACGCGAACCTCGACCGAAAAATCTCGTTCACCGGCGACGCAGCGCGCTGGCTCGCGACGCAGGTGGGGGATGGCCGTAAGGAGATCGATGACGCCGAGAACGCGCTGATGGCGTTCAAGCAGAAGAACGGCATCCTGACGGCGTCGCTCGCGGACAAGCAGAACCAGCTCGCAGCGCGGGCCCTCGATGCCGACCGGCAGCTCCGCGAGGCACGCCAAGAGACGACGCGGCTCTCGGCAGCGCTCGACCAGATCAAGCGCCTCGACGCGGCGACGGTCGAGTCGAGCGTCGATGAGGTGATCGCGAACGGCCTCGTACAGCGGCTCAAGGAGCAAATGGTCTCGCTGCAGAACGAGCGGACGGAGCTCCTCAAGCGCTACATGGAGGGGCATCCTGACGTGAAGACGGCGGATGAGAAGATCGCGCGTGTCCGAGATGCGCTCACGCGCGAGGTTCAGGGGATCCAACAATCGATGGAGCGGCGCCTTCAAACGGCGTCCATGGCCGAGCAGAAGCTCGCGAGCGACGCGGGCGCCATTCAGCGAGAGATGGAGGCGCTCAACGCGGTCGAGCTTGAGTACAAGCGCCTCGAAGCCGCGGCGCAGAGCCGCAAAGACCTGAACACCCAGCTCATGGTGCGTCAGAAGGAGGCGCAGCTTCAGGCTGAGGCGCGCGCGAACAACGTGCGGATCCTCGACGCCGCGCTGGTCCCGGACCGGCCCGTTTCTCCGCGGCTCTTCGTGAACCTGTCGGTGGCGCTGCTCATCGCGCTCTTCGGCGGGATCGGGCTCGCGCTGCTGATCGACAGCCTCGACAGCTCGGTCAAGAACCAGGAGCAGCTCGAGAAAGAGTTTGGCCTCACCTTCTTGGGGCTCGTACCGAGCATGCGTCCGCAGCGCCGCAAGAAGGGCAATCGCTTCGAGCCGACGGGGCCCATCGACCCCGACCGGTATGTGCTCGACTATCCGCACAGCACGGCAGCGGAGTGCGTTCGGACTGTACGGACGAACCTGCTCTTCATGGCGCCGGAGCGAGAGCTTCGGAAGTTGCTGATCACGAGCGCTGGCCCGCGCGAGGGCAAGACAAGTACCTCCGTCAACATCGCCGCGACGATGGCCATGTCGGGCAACCGTGTGCTGCTGATCGACTCGGACCTGCGACGGCCCCGGATTCACCGCATCTTCGATCTGGAGAACAACCGTGGGCTGAGCAACTTGGTGCTCGACCCTGAGCGGGATTTGGCGACCGTGGCGCAGCCGAGCGGTGTGGAGAACCTCGACATCATGTGCTCCGGGCCGATCCCGCCGAACCCCGCCGAGCTTCTGCACACGGCCTCGTTTCATCGCGTGGTCGAGCGACTGCTGGAGCGCTACGACCGCATCATCTTTGATTCACCGCCCGTGTGTGCGGTGACGGACGCGCTGATCTTGGGCAATGTGTGCGACGGCGCTGTGCTCGTTGTGCGCGCTGGCCAGACAAGCCGCGAGATGGTCAAGAAGGCGAGCCGGCTCCTCGCGGACGTCAAGGTGAACATTCTGGGCGCGCTGTTGAATAACGTCGACGTGTCGCGGCGCGGCTACGGGCAGTACTACTATCAGGAGTATCGCTCGACCGGGTACGGGGCGGATGGGCGACCCGCTGAGGGCACGCCGCCGCAGGGTTGAGCGGGTCAGGTCGCGGTCCTCTGACGTGAGTCAGAGCTTGTGCCTGAAGTGGACGAGCCGATAGAACTTGCGCGGTCCAGGCGCATAGAAGAGCGCCACGCCGAGCCCCAAGCCCAGGGTCGTCCAAAAGAGAACGAACGTGGGCAGGCGATAGAAGAGGTCCTCGGTCCACATCAGGAGGCCGAAGGCCGTCAGGCCGCAGAAGGTGGCCCACAGGTCGTCTTGGGCGCTCGCATCGTTGATACGCGGGAGCGCGCGCCACATCGACCGCAGGGCGCCGACGAAGAACGCGACGAAGAGCGCGAAGCCCACGATGCCGTGCTCGGCGAACAGCGAGAGCCAGGTGTTTTCGGCCGAGCCGAGGCGCACGCGCGGCCGGTTCTTGATCGGGCGCTGGTTCTCAGTGGTCTGCGCGTGCAGACGCAGCGCGCGCGCGCCGACGCCGAGCATGAGTCGCTCAAGGCGGACGCCGCTGAGCAGCTCCGCCTGACGCTCGTAGTCCTGTCGTAGCTCGACGCCGACTTGGGCGAGCGTGTAGCGATGGTCGTTCGCGAGGCTAAAGGTGAGCGTGAGCGCGGCGTATGCGACGGCAGCGGCGATGGCGAGGCGGCGGCGCGCGCGCCACAGGTAAACGCAGAGGGCGATCGCGAGGCAGAGCAGGCCCGCCTTGCGCCACGCAAGGAGCGCGGTACCGACCAACGCGAGCGTTGAGACGCCATAGAGCGCGCGCTGCAGGTGGGTCGTCGCCTGACGCAGGCGAGCGACCGCGAGCGGCGTCGCGAGGACGACGAGCGCCGAGAGGACCACCGCGGTCGCAGGCCGCGCCTGTGGGCCGATGAACTCACCGGAGACCCGCGCCTGCTGAAGCGCTGAGAGCGTCGCGCTGAGGCCTGCGGCCGCCGTGCCGAGGACCAGCGTGTTCACCAAGAGGGTCCGCCGTTCAGTGACGAGGCGTGAGTTCAGCATGATGTAGAACACGACGACCCCGTTGCAGACGTACCAGCCGAGGCCTTTGAGGGCCTCGAGCGGGAAGTGGCTCAGGGGGACGAGCAGCGCGGTCAGGGCGACGAAGCCGAGGAGCGGTGCGTCGACAGGGGTCTGCAGCGCATACATCCGCTTGTCGGCGCGGTCGCGACGGAGCAGATGCCACGCCGCGATGCCCAGCGGCATCAGGTAGATGGGGTTGATGAGCACGCTGCCGACCGGGAACGAGAGCGCGCGCTGGACATCTACGGGCAAGACCAGCACAGCGAGCAGCAGCCACGCGCCAAGAAAGCCTGTCGTGAAGATCTTCTGCATCACGCGCAGGAAGGTCAGCACGATGAGGTTGAGGTCCATCAGCACGTTGCGGTGCTTGATGTAGAGGACCTCGTAGAAGAGCTTGTGGCGCGACGAGGTGTAGTACCCGCCGCGCACCTGAGCCTTACCCGTGATGCCGGGCCGCACCGAGAAGCGCTGCGCGTAGCCTGGAATCGTACGCTTGTGCTCTTCGAGGAAGATGGGTCGCATCGGACGAGGTCCGACGAGGTTCATGTCGCCGCGCAGCACGTTGAAGAGCTGCGCGAGCTCGTCGAGGCGGTACTTGCGCAGGAAGCGACCGATGGGCGTGAAGTGGTCCTCGCCTTGCTGGACGAGGCGCTTGCCGATGCGCTGCTCAGCCCCGACTTGCATCGTGCGGAACTTGAAGATGTCGAACGGGCGTTCGTCGCGACCGACGCGCGCGCCGCGATAGAGCGCCGGCCCCGGCGAGGTGACCTTGACCGCGACGGCGATCGCGACGAGCAGCGGCGACAGCAGGAGCACCCCGACGAGCGCGCCGACCAGGTTGTAGGCGCGCGTCACCGCCTCGTAGATGGGCTTGGGGCGCAGCTCGATGGTCGAGGGAAACTGACCCATCAGGCCGCTCCCGGGCCAGGCGTGGACCAGCGCGCGGCCGTGTGACGCGCGCGCCACGCGGCGAAGCAGAGCATCGCCCACAGGGGGCGGCTGTGGTCGTGCGTGCGGCGGCCATGCTCGTCCAGCAGGCGCGCGACCTCGGCGGGTGACCACAACCCCAGCGCGCGCACGCGGTCGGGCGACAGGGCGTCGTGCAGGTGGGCGCGCAGGCCGCCGTTGAGCCAGGCCGCCATGGGCACGTTGAAGCCGGCCTTGCCGCGCTCCAGGATCCGCAGGGGGACGCGCCCGCGCAGGGCGCGCTTGAGGATGTGCTTGGTGCGCAGGCCGAAGAGTTTGGCGCGCGCGGGCAGGGCCGCGGTGTACTCCGCGAGCGCGGTGTCCAAGAACGGCGAGCGGGCCTCGAGGGCGTGGGCCATCGTCATGCGGTCGACCTTCACCAGGATGTCGTCCGGCAGGTAGAGCGTGGTATCCGCGTAGAGCGCGGCGTCGAGCGCGTCTCGGAACTCGTGCGCGGCGAACGCGGCGTCGAAGAGGCGCGACGGCAGCTCGACCTCGGCGGCGGGCGGGCACAGTGCGTGGCGACGCGGCGCGCGGAGGAACTCCTTGAAGCCGAAAAAGGCGTGCGCGGGCGCGGCGCTCGCAGAGGCGACGAACTGCTTCGCCTTGAGGTCGAAGCTCACCTTGCCGTGGCTCACGGGGAGGCGCGCCACGAGCGCGGGTACGAGCGTCTCGCGCACGGCCGCGGGGAGGCGCCGCCACAGGGTCGCCAAGCGCAGCGCTCGGTGCGTGCGGTAGCCGGCGAAGAGCTCGTCGCCGCCATCGCCGCCAAGCGCGACGGTGACGTGCTGGCGCGCGAGCCGGGCCAAGTACCACATCGGGATCGCCGAGCTGTCGGCGAAGGGCTCGTCGAAGGCCTCGACCAGCGGCCCCAGGAAGGTGTCGGGGTCGGGCCGAACCGTCTCGACGTGGTGCGTCGCCCCCACGGACCGAGCGACGAAGCGCGCGTGGCTCGACTCGTCGTAGTCGGCCTCGTCGAAGCGAATGGTGAACGCCTGAATCGGCGCTCGGGTCGCGCGCGCCATCGAGGTCAGGACGGCGCTGCTGTCGATGCCGCCGCTCAGGAACATTCCGAGGGGCACATCGCTGACCATGCGGCGGGCGACGGCAGCGTCGAGGCGCTCGAGGACGCCGCGCGCCGCCTCGGCCATCGACGGCACGACGGGTGGGGTCGTGGCCGCGGAGTGGAGCTCGAGGTCCCAGTAGCGCGTGAGCTCGACCCGGCCATCACGCCAGGTGAGCGTGTGCGCCGGCGGCAGCTTGCGGATCGCGGCGAACATCGTCCGCGGCCCCGGCACATAGTTGAGCGCCAAATAGTCCTCGTGGGCTTGCAGGTCGACCGTGTCGTCCACGCGCCCCGAGGCCAGCAGCGCCTTGATCTCGCTCCCGAAGATGAGCGTACCGTCGATCAAGTGCGCGTAGTATAAAGGCTTTTTTCCAAATCGGTCGCGCGCGAGCGTCAGCGTTTTTCCCTGGGCGTCCCACAGCGCGAAGGCGAACATGCCGTGGAGGCGGCGCAGCGCGTCGGCGCCCTCCTCGCGCCACTGGTGCAGGATGACCTCGGTGTCTGTGCGTGTTCGGAAAGTGTGGCGTCCCGACCCCTCGAGCCCCTCTCGCAGCTTCGCGTAGTCGTAGATCTCGCCGTTGAATGCGATCGTCAGGCGGTCGCTGTCGTCCGTCATCGGCTGCAGGCCGACGTCGCGCGTGTCGATGATGGCCAGGCGACGGTGCCCGAGCCCGACGGACCCGTGCTCTTCGCTCTGGGTCCACAGCCCGGCCCCATCCGGCCCACGGTGGGTCAGTGTGTCCCGCATGCGCTCCAGCGTGGCGCGCGCCAAGGGCGCCCCGCGTGTCGCATAGCCGACGAGGCCGCACATGCGTCAGCGTCCTCTCTGCACGACGTCGAGGAGCATGCGCTCATACTGGTCGACGATGGCCGCTTGGCTGTGGTGCGCGACGACATGGTGGCGCCCTCGCGCACCCATCTCTCGGGCCGTCTCGGGGGCGTCGTATAGGGCTGCGAGGGCGCCCGCGAGCGCGACGGGGTCCTCGGGCGGCACCACGACCCCACAGCGCGCCTCGGCGAGCATCAGGTCCGTGTCGCTGCCGGGGTCGACGGCGGCGATCACGGGCCGCGCGCTCGCCATGATCCCGAAGATCTTGCTCGGAACGCTCGTGCCCGCCATGCCGTGACGCAGCGGCGCCAAGCCGACGTCCGCTGCGGCCAGCAGGTCGGAGAGGCGCTCACGCGGTTGGGTGGGCAAGAGCGTGACATCTGAGCGGTCACCGAGGCGCGCCTGGAGCATCTCCCGGGCCTGACCGTCGCCGACGAGCATCAGGTGCAGCCGCTCGCGACCGCCCTGCGCCTTGAGGTGGAGCCACGCGTCCGCCACGGACTCCAGATTCTGGCTGTAGCCCATACGGCCGCTGAACTGCACCACGAAGCGCCCCTCGAGGCCGAACTCCGCGCGGTACGGCGATGCCTCGGTCGGCGTCGGCACGATCAGGTCCGTGTCGGTGTAGTTGGGGATGACCGCGATCTTCTCGTCCGGGACGCCCTGATCGAGCAGCGTGCGCCGAAAGCCCTCGCTAATCACGGACAACCGAGTTGCCTTGCGGTACACGAACCGCTCGAGCTTGCGGAAGCCTTCGATGACCGTTGGATTCGTCAGCACGCCTAAGCGAATCGCGGCCTCGGGGAAGAGGTCCTGCAGGTTGTAGACGAACGGCACACGGCGCGTGACCGCGAGCGCGTGGTCGATGAGGCCGAGCGTGAGCGGCGGGGACGGCGTGAAGATGACGTCGACCGGGGTGCGGAGCGTGACCGCGAGCGCGGCGGCCAGGCCTGTGGCTGTGAACGACGCATAGTTCGCCATCTTGGCGGCGGTGCTGTGCTCGCCGGCGTAGATGTATGTCCGCACGATGTCGACGCCGTTGTGGGTGTCGCGCTCGAAGAGCTTGCCGCGGTGCTCGGGCGCGATGCGCCCTGTCTCATGATGGGGGAAGGCGCAGACCACCGTGACGCGGTGTCCGCGCGCGACGAGCCCCTCGCAGAGGCCGACCATCAGCGGGGCGTTCCCGAGCTTGTCGGGCCAGTAGTTCAAGGCGAGGAGCAGGATGTGCATCGGGCGCGTCTCGAGGGGTCAGTCGTTCGCGGGGAGTGAGGCGGCGGGGGCGAGGACGGGGGCGCTGGGGAACTCGGCGCGAGCGCGCTTGAGCAGCGCATCCGCGAGCTGAGGCGCGCTCGCTTTCTGGGCGGCGGCGAGGGCGTTGGCTGCAAAGATGGGCTTGGGGACATGGCCATAAGCCTGTTCGTAGGCGGTCACGGCGTGCCGGGGATCGCCCAGCTCAAGCTCGACACGCCCGCGCAGGGCGAGCGTGGTCGCGGCGAAGGGGGGATCGAGCGCGACCAGCGGCCAGACCTTGTCGAGGTCCTCTCGCGCGGCTGCGAGGTCGCCCAGACGCCGATGGATCTCCGCTGCGGCCAGGAGGAAGTCGCGGTCGCGTCCGCCGAGCGCGCGCGCGGCGACAAGCTCCGCGCGCGCGGTCATCGGGTCCTTGTTGACGAGGGCTCGACGCGCCTTGAGGACGGCTGCGCGCAGCGAACGGCCGCTGCTGTCGAGGTGGTCGATCTCGGCGCTCGCGCATCCCAAGTCGCGCTGGTCGAGGCAGGCGAGCGCGAGCGCGTGCCGAAGGTCGGGGTCGTCGGGCCACCGCTCCGACGCCGCGCTCAGGGTGCCCCGCAGACGCTGAGGATCACCGTCATCGCGCAGGAGTTGCACGAGCACGCGGCGATGCTCGGGGGCATCCGGGAGTGCCCGGACGAGCAGGCGCGGGTCTCGCACGCGCCGCACGACCTCGCGCAGCAGGGTGTTCCGGTCCCACGGGAGCAGATGGAGTGCAAGCGCGTAGGCCTGAGCAGCTTGGGGCGCGGTGGCGCCGGCGCCGAGCGTGCGCGCGGCGAGCAGGTGCGGCTCGCCGCGCGTGGGCGCGAGCCGCACCGCGCGGTTCAGCCAGCGCATCACGCGGGGCACGGGCGGCGTCGGGAGCTGCGCAAGGCGGGTCGCGACGCGCAGAGCGATCCACGCGTCTGCGGGATGAGCGGCCGCGGCCTCCGCGCCCGCGGCTTCGATGGCGTCGACCTCGGCGGCGGCGGCGTCCACGAGCGCGGCGCTGGTGTCCGGGAGTCGGGCGAGCGCCTGCGGGGCGCACAGG
>Ga0164295_10001508_pt1 | contig 19342 bp, 16 predicted proteins | sample GEODES006metaG_FD_111798 | JGI IMG/M metagenome (GOLD analysis project Ga0164295, IMG submission 111798) | Oligotrophic lake water microbial communities from Sparkling Lake, Wisconsin, USA - GEODES006 metaG | ecosystem: Environmental > Aquatic > Freshwater > Lake | place: USA: Sparkling Lake... | reverse complement strand
GCAGGCGCGGCGCGAACTGCTGGCAGAACAGGCTGGCGACGTGGCAACCCGGCGGTGCCAGCGTGTCATCGAGTGTGGACGGGATCAGCATTTCGACGATCGGTTTGGCGGACCAGCCATGCGCCTTGGCATCGGTGTAGGCGCGGTCCATGTATTCCAGGCTCGGCGCCATGATGATGCCGGCGCCTTGATGCGCGCCGTGCCCCGGCAGCACGCTGAATTCCGGCAGTTCCGACAGCGCGACATTCATGCGGAAGGTTCCGGAGCCAGTGGCATAGCCATCCATCGAGCGGGCGAAATCGGCGGGCAGGGCCGTGCGCTCGACGAGCTTTCCGAACAGCAGCGCCGGGCCGACATTGCTGATCACCAGCTTGCTTTCCAGCACGCGGCCATCGGCCATTGTCACCCCACAGGCGCGGCCGTTCGCGATGTTCACGCGGGCCACTGGCTGTTCCAGCCCGATTGACACGCCCGCCGCCGCGCAGGCCTTGGCCATGGCCTGGGTGATTGCGCCCATGCCGCCAATGGCATGGCCCCAGGCGCCCTTCACGCCATTCACCTGACCGAACACGTGATGCAGCAGCACATAGGCCGACCCCGGCGTGTCGGGGCTGGCGAAATGGCCGACGATGCTGTCAAAGCCCAGCACCGCCTTGATCGGATCCGATTCAAACCAGCCATCCAGAAATTCCCGCGCGCTGCGGGTGAACAGGGCCAGCAGATCGCGCTGCTCGGCCATATCCAGGCCGGTGAGCGGCCAGCCCTGCGTGGCCAGTGCCGCCAGCCCGCCCAGTCCGCGCCCCGGCGGGATCTGCAACGCCAGCCGGCGCATCTGATCGGCCAGCACCTCCAGCCGCGCATCATAGGCGGGCAGGGCGGCGGCATCCTTCGCCGAAAAGCGCGCCACTTCAGCCTGGGTCTGCCCGGCGCCGACTTTCAGATAATCGCCGTCCAGCGGCAGGAAATTGCCGAGCGGCCGCAGCACGATCTTCAGGCCATGATCGGCCAGCCGCATGTCGCTCGCCACCTTTTCCTGCAACAGCGAGACGGTGTAGCTGGCGGTGGAATTGCGAAATCCGGCTGCGAATTCCTCCGTGACGCAGGCCCCGCCCACCACATCGCGCGCTTCGCAGATGTGCACCTTCAGGCCGGCGCGGGCCAGATACCAGGAAGTCACCAGGCCATTGTGGCCGCCGCCGACTATGATTGCATCGTATCGCATGGGCATCAGCCTTGCCCATGTGCACCCCCCGTTGCAACTGCCGCCGCATGCGCTATGCCGGAAACCAAGCAACAGGCGGGGAGGCCGGAACTTGGGCGCAGGGTCAGCGGCGGGGGCAGAGGTGATCGATCCGAAACGGGATCGGCTGGTGATTGTCGCCAGTTCCTTGGGCACCGTGTTCGAATGGTATGATTTTTTCCTGTACGGCATCCTCGCCGGGCTGCTCGGCAAGCTGTTTTTCGCCACCGGCAACCCGACCACCGAACTGCTGTTCAGCCTGTTCGCCTTTGCCATCGGCTTCTTCTTCCGGCCCCTCGGAGCCCTCGTGTTCGGCTGGTTCGGGGACAAGGTCGGGCGCAAATATACCTTCCTGATCACCATTGCGATGATGGGCGGTGCCACCGCCTGTATCGGGCTGCTGCCCACCTTCGAACAGGCCGGCATTTTGGCGCCGATCATGCTGCTCACGCTGCGCATGTTGCAGGGTCTGGCGCTCGGCGGTGAATATGGCGGCGCGGCGATTTACGTGGCCGAACATGCCCCGCCCGGCAAGCGCGGCGCCTATACAAGCTGGATCCAGGCTGCAGCGGCTGGCGGCTTCATGCTCACGCTGGCTGTGGTGCTCACCACCAAGGCGCTGATTCCGGAAGACCAGTTCAACGCCTGGGGCTGGCGTGTGCCGTTTGTCGTTTCGCTGCTGCTGCTCGGCATCTCGCTGTGGGTTCGGCTGAAACTGTCGGAAAGCCCGGTGTTCCAGAAAATGAAATCGGCCGGCACCACGTCGAAGAACCCGTTCAAGGATGCCTTGAGTGCCCCTGGCAACAAGGGGCGCCTGCTGGTCGCGCTGGCGGTTTCGGCCGGTTTTACGGTGATCTTCTACACCAGCCAGTTTGGCACGCTCTATTTCCTGCAGAACACCGCGCGCCTGCCGGAAACGGAGGCCTTGCTCTATCTCGCCGTCGGGGTCGCCGTGTCTGCCCCGGCCTATATCTATTTCGGCGCCCTGTCGGATCGCTTCGGGCGCAAGCAGGTGCTGTCGGCCGGCTTTGCGCTGACGCTGGTGGCGCTGTTCCCGATTTTCGATCTGATGGCCAAGGGCGCCAATCCGGCGCTGTACGAAGCCATGGCCACGGCGCCGGTCACCGTCGAACTGCCGCCCTGTGAATACAACATCTTCCTCAAGCAGGAGGCCGAGTGCGGCAAGGCGCTGGAATGGCTGACCAAGCGCGGCGTTTCCTATGAGAAGGAAGACGCATCGGTGCTGGCCATGAAGGTGGCCGGCACGCGGCTGGAAGGCTTTGACAAGGCGGCGTGGAATGACGCGCTCAATGCCGCCGGCTGGCCCGAAAAGGCCGATCCCGATCGCGTCATCGTCTGGCAATTGCTGCTGGCGGTCGCGGCTATCGGCCTGCTCAGTGGCTGGACCTATGCACCGATTGCCGCCGTGCTGGTGGAGATGTTCCCGGCGCGGGTGCGCTACACCAGCATGTCGGTGCCCTATCACATCGGTACCGGCTATTTCGGCGGGTTCCTTCCGGTGATCTCGCAATATATCGTTGTGTCGACCGGCGATGTGTTTGCCGGCCTGTGGTACACGATCGTCGTGGTGGCAGTGGGCCTGGTGATCATGCTGCTGTTCCTGAAGGATTCGCGCCACATCAACATCAACGATTGAGTTTGGAGCCTGACCATGGCCGGACCCCTAGGAAACGGGCCACTTTCGGGCATCCGCATCATTGATCTGTCGCAGATCGTTTCCGGCCCGATGGCCTGCCAGATGCTGGCGGATCAGGGCGCCGAAGTCATCAAGGTCGAAAGCCCCGGCGGCGATCCGGTGCGCGGCCTGGGGCCGCGCAAGGCCGATCTGTCGTCGATGTTCATCGCGGTCAATCGCGGCAAGCTGGGCCTGTGCCTCGATCTGAAATCGCCGCAAGGGCTGGCCGTGCTGGAACGGCTGGTGGCAACCGCCGATGTGCTGGTGGAAAATTTCCGTCCCGGCGTACTGGCGCGGTTGGGGCTGGATTGGGCGCGGCTGCAGGTGATCAATCCGCGGCTGATCTATTGCAGCATCACCGGTTTTGGCCCCGATGGGCCTTATTCCAACGTGCGGGTCTATGATCCGGTGATCCAGGCCGTATCCGGTATCGCCGCCAGCCAGACCGACAAGGAAGGCACGCCAGGCCTTGTCCGCCATCTGGTGGCGGACAAGGTGACCGCGCTCACCGCCGCCCAGGCCATCACGGCATCGCTGCTGCGCCGCGCATTGGCCGGGGCAGACGCCGCCGGAGAGCGAATCGAGGTGGCCATGCTCGATGCTGCCGTGGCCTTCAACTGGCCGGACGGCATGTACAATGATGCGTTTCTGGATGATGCGCCGCCGCGCGGGCCGGAATATGGCGCGCAGATGCGGCTGTGGAAGGCTGCCGACGGCCAGGTGGCGATCGGTGCGCTGCAGACATCCGAATTTGTGGCGCTGTGCCGCAGCCTTGATCGCGACGATCTGGCCAGCGATCCGCGCTTTCAGTCGTTGGGCGGGCGCTTGCAGCACCAGCGCGAATGGGCGCCGCAGGTCTCTGCTGAAATCGCCCGCCGCACCCGCGCCGAATTGATGGCCGGCTTTGTGCGCGAAGGTGCGGTGGGCGGCCCGGTGGTGGCGCTGATGGATGTGCCGGATGATGTGCAGGTGCAGCACAATGGCATCTGCATCACGGTCGATCATGATGACAGCGTCGGCCGCGTGCGCCAGGCGCGCCCGCCAGCCCGCTTTGGCCAGGCGCTGGCCACCCCCGGTCCGGCGCCGCATCTGGGCGAGCACAGCCGGCAGATTCTTGCCGCTGCCGGCTATGATGCTGCCGCCATTGCCGCCCTGTTTGCCGCTGGCGTGGTCACGGGCGCTGCAAACACGGGATGAATTTTCTGGCCGGTTCGGCACGGCCCTTGCATCATGCGGCAATAATCTGCGCTGATTCTGCCATTGCGTCCACCGCGGACGCTTCCCATATCAGCCAGGCAAGACGGGTGCAGGCAGTTGCCGGCCCAATGGAGAGATCATGACCAGTCAAACCCTGCCTGTGCTGCCGCTGCGCGATATCGTGGTATTTCCGCAGATGATCGTGCCGCTGTTTGTCGGCCGCGAAAAATCCGTGGCCGCGCTGGAAGCCGCGATGCAGAACGGCCGCACCGTGTTCCTGCTCAGTCAGAAGAACCCCGGCGATGAAGATCCCGGCGCCGATGAGCTCTATGATGTCGGCACGCTGGCCACTGTGCTGCAACTGCTGAAGCTGCCCGACGGCACGGTGAAGGTGCTGGTCGAAGGCCAGAGCCGCGCCCGGCTGGTGGCGCTCGATGCCAGCGGCCCGCATCTGATGGCGGAGATCGCCGAGTTGGAGGACGTGACCCGCAGCGAAACCGAAGTCGCCGGGTTGCTGCGGTCCGTGCAGGGCCAGTTCGAACAGTTCATCAAGCTGAACCGCAAGATTGCCTCGGAGATCTCCAGCCAGATCGGCGCCATCGAGGAAGCCAGCCGCTTTGCCGACACGGTGGCGGCCAATCTGGGGCTGAAGATCGCCGACAAGCAGGGCCTGCTCGCCGAAGCCGATGTGGCGGCGCGGCTGGAGAAGCTCTTTGCCTTCATGGAAGGCGAAATGGGCGTGCTTCAGGTCGAGAAGAAGATCCGCAGCCGTGTCAAACGGCAGATGGAAAAGACCCAGCGCGAATATTATCTCAACGAGCAGATGAAGGCGATCCAGCGCGAGCTGGGCGAGGGCGATGACGAGAAGGACGAAGTCGCCGAATTCGAGGAGCGCATCGCCAAGACGAAATTGTCGAAGGACGCCCGCGAGAAGGTCATTGCCGAGCTGAAGAAGTTCAAGGCGATGGCGCCGCAGTCAGCCGAAGCGACGGTGGTGCGCAACTATCTCGATACGTTGCTCGGCCTGCCTTGGGGCAAGAAGTCCAAGATCAAGAAGGATATCGTGGCGGCGCAGGCCGTGCTCGATGCCGATCATTTCGGCCTGGAAAAGGTGAAGGACCGGATCGTCGAATATCTCGGCGTGCAGGCGCGCACCAACAAGCTGAAAGGCCCGATCCTGTGCCTCGTCGGCCCTCCCGGGGTTGGCAAGACCAGCCTGGGCCGCAGCATCGCCAAGGCGACGGGCCGCGAGTTCATCCGCATCAGCCTGGGCGGCGTGCGCGATGAAGCCGAGATCCGTGGCCACCGCCGCACCTATATCGGTTCGATGCCCGGCAAGATCATCCAGAGCCTGAAGAAGGCCGGTACATCCAACCCGCTGTTCTTGCTGGATGAAATCGACAAATTGGGCCAGGATTTCCGTGGCGATCCGGCGTCGGCGCTGCTGGAGGTGCTCGATCCGGAACAGAACAAGGCGTTCAGCGATCATTATCTCGAAGTGGATTATGATCTGTCGGACGTGATGTTCGTCACCACCGCCAACAGCTATAACATGCCGCAGCCGCTGCTCGATCGCATGGAGATCATCAGCCTGTCGGGCTATACCGAAGACGAAAAGGTCGAGATCGCGCAGCGTCACCTGATCGACAAGCAATATGAAGCGCATGGCCTGAAGAAGACCGAGTTCAGCGTGGCGGAATCGGCGCTGCGCGATCTGGTGCGTTATTATACGCGCGAAGCCGGGGTGCGCACCCTGGAACGGGAAATCGCCAAGCTGGCCCGCAAGGCGCTGCGCCGCATCCTGGAAGGCAAGGCGACCAGCGTCACCATCGACGCCGAGAATCTTGCCGAATTCGCAGGGGTGCGCAAATATCGCTATGGCCTCGCTGATGTCGAAGACCAGATCGGCGCGGTGACCGGCCTGGCGTGGACGGAAGTGGGCGGCGATCTGCTGACCATCGAAGCGGTGACCGCGCCGGGCAAGGGCGTCATCAAGACCACGGGCAAGCTCGGCGAAGTGATGACCGAATCGATTTCGGCGGCGCTGTCGTTCGTGCGCGCCGGCGCCCACAATTATGGCATCCGCCCCACCGTGTTCGAGAAAAAGGACATCCACGTCCACGTGCCGGAAGGCGCCACGCCCAAGGATGGCCCTTCGGCGGGCATTGCAATGGTGACGGCGATCATCTCCACGCTGACCGGCGTGCCGGTGCGCCCGGATGTGGCGATGACCGGCGAAGTGACGCTGCGCGGCCGCGTGCTGCCGATCGGTGGGCTGAAGGAAAAATTGCTGGCAGCCCTGCGCGGCGGCATCACCACGGTGCTGATCCCGGCCGAAAACGAGAAGGACCTGATCGAAATCCCGGACAATGTGAAGCAGGGGCTGACCATCGTGCCGGTCAGCCATGTCGATGAAGTGCTGGCGCTGGCCCTGACCAAGCCGCTGGTCGCCATCGAATGGAGCGAGGCCGACACGCTGGCTGTGCAGCCGTCGGCCGTGACAGCCATCGAACCGGCGGTTCGGCATTGATACCGGGCCGTGGACAGCGGGCGGTAAAAACGCGGGCGGGGCTTTACAGCCTCGCCCAAACCGCCTAATCCGCCGCTCCCGACAGGGTGTACCCGCGGACATCGGGGCGCGTAGCTCAGCGGTAGAGCACTGCTTTCACACGGCAGGGGTCACAGGTTCAATCCCTGTCGCGCCCACCATGTCCGCCTTCCAATCCTTGATCCTGGCGAACCCATGTCTGTTGTTCTGAACGCGCCTGACGATTGGCAGCATGAGGCGCGTGTCGCCCGCATCACCACAGCGGCGCTGCTGGCACGGCTGGGCCTGGATGCGGCTGATTTTCCCGCCGGGGTGATTGCCGATCCGGCATTTCCGCTGATGGTGCCGCCGCATTTTCTCGGCCTGATCCGGCCGGGTGATCCCGCCGATCCGCTGCTGCTGCAAGTGCTAGCGCGCGGTGAGGAGGCCTGGCCGCAGCCCGAGCGCCTCACCGATCCGCTGTCCGAAGCCGATTACCGCGCCGCCCCCGGCATGCTGCAGAAATATCGCAGCCGGGCGCTGCTGATGGCCAGCGGATCGTGCGCCATCCATTGCCGATATTGTTTTCGCCGCCACACCGATTATGGCGCCACCATGCTGACGCGCGCGCGGGTGGCAGAGGCGCTGGCATTGATCGCCGCCGATCCTGCCATCGACGAAGTGATCCTGTCGGGTGGTGATCCGCTCAGCTTGCCCGATGCGCGGCTGGCGGCACTGGTGGACGCGATTGCCGTCATTCCGCACATCACCACGCTTCGCCTGCACAGCCGCACCCTGGTGGCCATTCCGGCGCGCGTCACCGCTGCCCTGCTGGCGCTGCTGGCCGGCACGCGCCTGCGGGTGGTGATCGTCATTCACAGCAACCACGCCCACGAACTGTCTGCAGCCGGGGCGGCGGCGCTGGCGCGGTTGCGCGGGGCGGGGGTGATGCTGCTCAACCAGTCGGTGTTGCTGGCCCGGGTGAACGACACTGCCGAAACCATCGCCGCGCATTGCCGGCGGCTGTTCGCTTGCGGCGTGCTGCCTTATTACATGCATCTCACCGATCCCGTCGCCGGGGCAGCGCATTTTGATGTGAACGAATCCGATGCCCGCCGGATCGAAGCGCAAGTGCGGGCGTCGCTGCCGGGCTATCTGGTGCCGCGCTTTGTGCGCGAAGTGCCTGGCGAAGCGGCGAAAACTCCGCTGTGGGCGCTGTGATCCAGGCCGCCAATCTGAACAAGCGATAACAAGTCCGTTCAGGCTGTCGGCAGCCGCATTGTGCGAATCAGGTCTCGTCAACCCGAGGAGACACATGATGCGCAGCCGGATTACCACCGCAATGCTGGCCAGCCTTGGCCCATTTCTTGTGGGCCTGGCCGCCCCCGCCGCGGCCCAGTGGCATGATGCGCCGCAACAGTCCTACGGCTGGAAAGACGATCGTGGCTGGGATGATCGTGCCCGGAACGATCGCGGTTCGGACAATCGCCACTGGCGCCACCAGGGTCGGAACGATCGTCCGTCCGGCGGGTTCTATGAGCAGGGCCGTCACAATCAGGGCCAGCATGACCAGCGCGGCACCAACCAGAACTGGAACGGCCGTCATGATGGCGGCTGGTGCCGGCGCAGCGACGGTCGCACCGGCACGCTGATCGGTGCCGGGGTCGGTGGTGTGATCGGCAATCAGGTCGCACGCCGCGGCGACAAGGCTCTGGGGACGGTGGCCGGTGCCATTGTCGGCGGTTTGCTCGGCCGGAGCATCGATTCCGGCCGGACGGTTTGCCGCTGAACGAACAACCAAGGAGATACGCAATGACGAAGCTTCCGATCATGATGCTGGCTGGCCTGATGGCAGCCGGCGCGGTGGCCACCCCGGCCGTGGCCTGGGATGGCCCGAACGAACGTCGTGAAGACCGCCGCGACGTGTCGCGCGCCGCCCAGCGCGTGCAGGACGAGCGCCGCGATCTTTTTCGCGCCGAGCAACGCGGCAACCCGCGCGAGATCCGCCAGGAGCGCCGCGAACTGCAGCGGGCCGAACGGGCGTATCAGCGCGAGCGCGCCGATCTGGCGAACAATCGCTATGGCAACCAGCGTTATGGCAATCAGGGCAACGCCAACCCGCGCTATGCCTATGGCCAGCCAGGCATTAATCAGGGCAATGGCCCCGGCTGGCGACAGGATGGCTGGCGCCAGCAGGGCTGGCACGCCGAGCAATTCTATCGCCCCGGCGGCAGTTATCGCCCGGTCACGCTCGGCCGCAACGAGTCGGTGTGGCGCGGTTATGACAACCGCTATTATTGCCGGCGCAGTGACGGCACCACCGGCCTGATCATCGGCGGTCTCGCCGGCGGCGCGCTCGGCAATGTGATCGCACCGGGCGGCTCCAAGCTGCTGGGCAGCATCATCGGTGGCGGTCTGGGGGCCGTGGTCGGCAACAGCATCGATCGCGGCCAGGTCGTCTGCCAGTAACACAAGGGAAAAGCGATGGCGTCCTTCGGGAATACCCGTTGGACGCCATCGGCGTTCCGGCGGCAATGCCGCGTCAACGGAGAGACAATATGGCCAAGAAGAAGCTCATTCCCGCCGATGCCGATATTGATCTGGGCATGCCCGATGCCGACCGGCGCGCCATTGCCGCCGGCCTGTCGCGCCTGCTCGCCGATACCTACACGCTGTATCTGAAGACCCACAATTTCCACTGGAACGTCACCGGCCCGCAGTTCAATTCGCTGCACCTGATGTTCGAAGGTCAGTACTCCGAACTGGCGCTGGCGGTGGACGTGATCGCCGAACGCATCCGGGCGCTCGGCGAACCGGCGCCCGGCAGCTATTCGGCCTATGCCGCGCTGTCGACCATCAAGGAAGCCAGCGGCGTGCCCGAAGCCGCCGAGATGATCCGCATCCTTTCGGACGATCAACTGGCGGTGGTGCGCACGGCTCGCAGCATCTTCCCGGTCGCCGACGAAGCTCACGACGAGCCGACCTGCGATCTGCTCACCCAGCGGATGCAGGTCCATGAAAAGACGGCGTGGATGCTGCGCTCCACGCTCGGTTGATATCACTGGGCAGCCGGCGCCCCGCGTCGGCTGCCTGCCAGCACGGCAACCCCGGCCATGGCCGCGATCACGCTGCCGGCGATGATGCCCAGCTTGGCGGCGTTGTCCCGTGCACTGCCTTCGCCGAACGCCAGCCCGGCGATGAATAGGCTCATGGTGAAACCGATGCCGCACAGCAGCGACAGGCCCCAGATCTGCCGTGTGGTGGCGCCGGCCGGCATGGTCACGACGCCAGAGCGCACCAATGCCATGATGGCGCCGAAAATGCCGATCTGTTTTCCCAGCACCAGCCCGGCGACCACGCCGATCACCAGCGGATCGAGCGCAGCCGACAGGGTCAACGCCCGCACGTCGACACCAGCATTGAAAAACCCGAACAGCGGCACGATGGCAAAGGCCACCACCGGCGCCAGCGCATGTTCCACTTGCAGCAAGGGACTTTCGCGAAGTTCGGGCACGCCGCGGCTGCGCGTGATCGGCAAGGCCAGCGCGACGATCACGCCGGCCAGCGTGGCATGCAGCCCCGACAGATACACCGCCACCCACAAGGCCGCCCCCACCAGCAGATAGGGCCAGGCCGCAGCCACATTGCGGGCGTTCATCACCGCCAGCACCGCGCCCAAGGCTGCGGCCGCCGCCAGGGCCGCCACCTCGACGCTGGATGTATAGACAGCGGCAATCACGACGATCGCCCCCAGATCATCGATCACGGCAATCGCGGTCAGCAGCAATTTCAGGCTGCCCGGCACGCGATTGCCGAGCAAGGCCAGCACGCCCAGGGCAAAGGCGATATCGGTCGCGGTGGGGATCGCCCAGCCGTTGCTGTTGGCCGGCACTTCACGATTGACCGCCAGAAACACCAAGGCCGGCGCCGCCATGCCCGCCAGTGCCGCCACGCCGGGCAGGATGCGGCGCGGCCAGGTCGCCATTTCGCCATCGACGAATTCGCGTTTGATCTCGCAGCCGACCAGCAGGAAGAACAACGCCATCAGCGCATCGTTGATCCAGTGCAGCAGGCTGAGCGGGCCAAGCTGCAGATGCTGGAGATGAACATAATCGGCGGCAAGCCCCGAATTGGCGACCAGCATGGCGATCGCCGCCGCGGCCATCAGCACATAGCCGCCGCCCGCCTGGCTGGCGAGCAGTCGCCTTATGGCTGACAGGCGCAAACGGGGGGTGAGGCGGGGCATGCCCCTGATTACCAGCGGGCCGCCCCTGACAACAGCAAAACCGGCCGGTGTCGGGGTGCGTCAGGCCCGCGCTGCGTAGTTGGTGGCGACCCAGTCGCGATAGCTGCCGTCCATGATCGCGCGCCACCAGCCTTCATTGGCCAGATACCAGCCAAGCGTGGCGGCAAAGCCCTGCTCGAACGTCCGTGCCGGGGCGTAGCCCAGTTCACTGCGGGCCTTGGTTTCATCGATGGCATAGCGGCGATCATGGCCGGGCCGATCGGTGACGAACGTCTTCAGGCTGGCGGTGGGCAGGCCCTTTGCCGCCGGTGCGTCGGGGAAGCGCGCCGCCAGCGCCGGATCGGCCGCAAATGCCGCATCCACCGCCGCGCACAGCGTGTCGATCACGGTCAGGTTCGGCAGTTCGGCACCGCCGCCGATGTTATAGGTTTCCCCCACGCGGCCGCGCGTCAGGCAGGCTTCGATGCCGCGGCAATGATCCTCGACATGCAGCCAGTCGCGCACCTGCTGCCCATCACCATAGATCGGCAGCGGCCGGCCATGCAGCGCGTTGATCAGGAACAGCGGGATCAGTTTTTCGGGGAATTGATATGGGCCATAATTGTTCGAACAATTGCTGGTCACCGTATCCAGACCATAGGTGTGGTGCCAGGCGCGCACCAGATGGTCGCTGGCCGCCTTGCTCGCCGAATAGGGGCTGTTGGGGGCATAGGCCGTTGTCTCGCTGAACGCCGGGTCGTTGGGGCCGAGCGTGCCATAGACTTCATCGGTGGAGACATGGTGGAAGCGGTGCGGCCGCCCGCTGCCCGCCAGCCACGCGCTGCGCGCCGCCGTGAGCAGGCTGAGCGTGCCGAGCACATTGGTGTCTACGAATGCCGCCGGGCCGTGGATCGATCGGTCGACATGGCTTTCGGCGGCGAAATGCACGATGGTGTCGACGGCATGATCGCCGAGCAGCCGTTCGACCAGCGCGGTGTCGCGGATGTCGCCATGTTCGAACACGACATCATCCAGCCCGGCCAGATTGGCGCGGTTGCCGGCATAGGTCAGGGCATCGAGCACAACGATGGTATCGCCGGCATGATGCTGCCGCCAGTAATGCACGAAATTGGCACCGATGAAGCCGGCCCCGCCGGTGACGAGCATATTGGTCATGCGGCCTTGTCTTTCACGATCTCGTGCAGGCAATCGATCAGTTCGTGGCGCCAGTGCCGCGCCGGGCCGGTGACGGCCCAGCTGCTGGCTTTGTCGAGCACGCTCCATGCCGGGCGGCGCGCCGGGGTGGGATAATCTGCCGTGCGGATCGGAATCACCGGCACGGCCCGTGTCAGCAAGCCCAGCGCCAGCGCCTCATCCTGGATGGCGACGGCAAAATCATGCCAGCTCGCCACGCCGGCATCGGTCCAGTGGAACATGCCGCTGTGCCCTTGCAGAGCCCAGATGGCGCGGGCGAGGCTGGCGGCGTGGGTGGGCGATCCGATCTGGTCTCCCACCACGCGCAGTTCATCGCGCGTTGCCATCAGGCGCAGCATGGTGTGCACGAAATTATTGCCGGCGGCCGCATAGACCCAGGCGGTGCGGATGATCAGCGGCGCCGGATGCAGCGCCTGCGCCGCGCGTTCGCCAGCCAGTTTGGTGCGGCCATAGGCACTGGCCGGGGCCGGCGCGGTATCGGGCGCATAGGGCCGAAAGGCCTCGCCATCGAAGACATAATCGGTGGACACCTGCACGAAGCGTGCGCCGGCGGCTGCGGCCGCGCCTGCCAGATGGCCGACCGCGGTGGCGTTGACCGCCAGCGCCGCGTCTTCTTCGGCTTCGGCCTTGTCCACGGCGGTCCACGCCGCGGCATTGATCACCAGATCCGGGCGGGCAGCGGCGACCACGGCGGCGACCTGATCGGCGTTGCAGATATCGAACTCAGCCTCTGGCGGCGAAACCAGCGTGACGCCAGCTGGCACGCTCGCGCCAAGCGCGCGGCCCAATTGGCCGCCACTGCCGGCCACCAGAACCCTCATGCGAACACCTCCGCGTCGGCCAGCAACGGCGCGACCGCATCCTTGCCAGACAGCAAGGGGGCAGTGCCGGTTTCGGGCCAGGTGATCCCGATCGCCGGATCGTCCCAGCGGATGCCGCGATCGCTGCCGGCATCATACAGGCTGGTGCACTTGTACACGAAGTCCGCCACCTCGCTCAGCACCACGAAGCCATGGGCAAAGCCCGGCGGAATATAGAGCATGTGGTGATTGCTGTCGGACAGTTCATAAGCCACCCACTGGCCGAAATGCGGCGAGGACCGGCGGATATCGACGGCGACATCATAGACAGCCCCACGCGTCACCCGCACCAATTTGCCTTGCGGATTGACCATTTGATAATGCAGGCCGCGCAGCACCCCGCGCGCGGACCGGCTGTGATTGTCCTGCACGAAATCGAGATCGAGACCATTTTCGGCAAAGCTGCGGGCGTTCCAGCTTTCCAGGAAAAAGCCGCGGGCGTCGCCGAACACCTTGGGTTCGATCAGCACGACGCCGGGCAGGGCGGTTTGGGTCAGCTTCACCGGCCGTGCTCCAGTTGTTCGAGCAGATATTCGCCATAGCCGGATTTGCGCAGCGGTTCGGCAATGCGGGCCAGTTGTTCGGCGTCGATGAAGCCCTTGCGCCAGGCGATTTCTTCCGGGCAGCAGATCTTCAGGCCCTGGCGTTCTTCGACGATGCGCACATAAAGTGCAGCATCGAGCAGTGAGCCATGGGTGCCCGTGTCCAGCCAGGCAAAGCCGCGGCCCATCAGTTCCACATCCAGCGAGCCGGCCTGAAGATAGAGCCGGTTCAGGTCAGTGATCTCCAGTTCGCCGCGCGGCGACGGCTTCAGATCACGTGCCATGGCCACGGCATTGCCGTCATAGAAATACAGGCCGGTGACCGCGAAATTGCTTTTGGGCTGGGCGGGCTTTTCCTCGATGGTCAGCGCGCGGCCATGGCCGTCGAACGACACCACCCCGTACGATCGCGGGTCTTTCACATAATAGCCGAACACCGTGGCGCCATGGTCGCGTGCATTGGCCCTGGTCAACAGCTCCGGCAGGCCATGGCCATAGAAGATATTGTCCCCCAGGATCAGCACCGACGGGTCGTTGCCAACGAAATCCGCGCCGATATGATAGGCCTGCGCCAGACCTTCCGGGCGCGGCTGCTGGGCATATTGGATATTGAGGCCCCATTGGCTGCCATCGCCGAGCAGGCCGTGGAACGCCGGCGCATCGGCAGGGGTGGTGATGATCAATATATCGCGCACGCCGGCGAGCATCAGCACCGACAGCGGATAATAGATCATCGGCTTGTCATAAACCGGCATCAACTGCTTCGACACCGGCTTGGTCAGCGGATACAGGCGCGTGCCCGAACCACCTGCCAGAATGACCCCACGGCGCATGTTCAATCCCTTGATCCTGTTGTCACCCGGCTCAGCCAAGGCTGGCCAGCCAACGCCACCCGGATCAGGCCACCGTGAACGAAGCCTCGCAGACGACGGTTACCCGCCGCCTGATCCTCACTTCGCCGCTGGCGCGGCGGGTGCCGCAGCCGCCGGTGGCTTGGCCGGTGCCTTGGCGCTGCCGGCCTTGGCCCGCGCATCCTCGGCGGCTTTTTGCTTGGCCACGGCCTCCGCCTGCTTGTCAAGCTGTGCGGCGATCTTTTCGGGCGTGTCGAGGCCGTTGGCATAGGTGATCTTGCCCTTGACCGCTTCGCGCAATTTGGTGAGCTCGGCCTGCAGACGGCGGGCGATTTCCTGGCGCTCGATCAACTGCTGGGCATAGGCGATGGCGCGCTCACCGGTGAACGGCTCCACCTTCATGTTGCTGACGACGTTGACATAGACGATCGGCGCCGGCGCCCCGGCCGGCTGATCGGTGAACATGAACGGTTCGCCATTGGGGCCCTTGGCCATGCGGATGACTTCGGTGCTCAGCCGCGGATCGAGGATGAGCGAATCGAGCTGCTGCGGCGCGCGGCGATATTCGATGTTGGCGTCGAGCAGCACCCGCTCCACCGCCTGCATCGATTTGGCGTCCTTCAGCGGCAAGGCGCCGAAATTGGGCGGTTGCAGGAACTGGATCTGATCGAGGGTCAGGATGCGACGATCACCGAAGATCACCGGATTTTCCTCGACGAACTTCTGCGCCTGTTCCCGCGGTGTTTCGGCCACCTTGCCGGCCACTTCGGCCTGCAACGCCTGCACCAGCAGATTTTCATCATTGCGGGTCTTGGCCAGCACGAACTGCGGCGATTGGTCGAGCTTGCGGTTGCGGGCTTCCTGGGCAAGCATCTTGCGCTCGATCACCCGGGCGAGGCCAACGGCTTCGACCAGCTTGCGCGGCGCGCCCTGCGCCTGCGCGCCCAGCGAGGAAATCTCCTGGTTCACTTCGTGAATGGTCACATCCCGGCCATCGATCTTGGCCACAACCTGGCCATCGGGCTTGTCCGCATCCTTGGAGCAGCCGGCCAGCAAGGCGGCGGTTGCTGCCATCACCAACAGCGATGTGCGTTGCATGTTCATCCCGAAGTCTCCTCTTGAAGTCCGCGCCTGACCGTGCCAGGCATCGAATGATTTTCGTTTGTTGCTGTTGCTGTTGCCGAAGCGACAGTCAATGCCTCCATGGTGGTGGCCGTGTTGGCATCATCTACGCATCGGCGACATGTCATGGTTTCAGGCCCAGCGCTGCGCGGGCGATGGCGTTGGCATGCGCCGGTTTGCGCCGGATCAACCGGCGCAGCACCAGCGCCCAGCACAGCGCCCAATGCCATGGCCACAGCAGGCGGGCGAACCGCCAGATGAATTTCAGCCGCGATCGGGCCAGCCAATACTCCGAAAACGGCGAGCGCGCGCTGCGCGCGCTGCTGGACCCGATCGAGCTGCCGGCCTTGTGGAAAACCGTGGCGCCATGGGCAAAGGCAATCTCGAAGCGGTCACTGCCAAGGCGACGGTTGCGCCAGGCCCAATCCGCTTCTTCAAAATAGAGGAAATAGGCCTCGGCCATCGGGCCGACGGCATCCAGGAAACCACGGCTGACCGCGAGGCTGGCGCCGAGCACATAATCGGTGGCGTCGGCAACATCCTGCGGGCTGTATGTCATTGTTGCCGGCTCTTCGCCGCCCAGTGATCTGCCCATGCCTGTCCACAGATTGAACGATGACCCATTCAGGGCCTGCAGGCGACTTGGCTCCCAATAATGGCGCACCACCGTGCCGCACATGCCAACGCGCGGGGTGGCCAGCATGCGGATCAGCAACGCGCCCGGCGATTCAGGGGTGACGACCGTGTCGTTGTTGAGCAGCCAGAAGGCCGTCAGACGCGGATCGGCGCGCAGATGGCGCAGGCCCAGATTGTTGCCGCCGGCAAAGCCCAGGTTGTCGGGCGAGACAATCATGCTGAGCGGCGCGATCGGGCCCTTGCCGATCGCGTCGGTGGTCACTTCGGCCATGGCGATCGGTTTGGCCATCGGCGGTGTCGAAAAGCCGGCCAATTCGGCCGATTCGGCCACCGATGACACGGTTCCGGCCGCCCATCCCCGCAATCTGGCCACGCTATCGTCGCCAGACCCATTTTCAACCACGACGATCTTCATCTGCAGGGGGCAACGCAGCAGGCTTTCGAGACATTCGATGGTGTCGGCGGCGCCACGGAAATTGACGATCACCACTCCCAAGATGGGCGACAATTTTGGCGCTGCCATCAGCTTTGATCCTGCCAGGCGGCGCGGGCATCGCTGCGCCCCGCCAGCAGGATTCGCAGCATCTCGCGCATGCGCATCATGCGCACCGACGCCAGCACCTGGACACCGCCCCAGCGCCGCGCGGGGGCGGGCAGGCCGCGTTCCTGCCGCGCCAGCAACAGACGCGTGCCATCCACCAGAATCGATGGCGGCATCATCAGGGCGCGCAGCAGCCACTGCCAACGCGGCCGGCCTTCGGCGATGTGGCCTTCATAGAAATGCGCGATGTGGCGTTGCCATTTGACCAGCAGGCTGGCCAGGTCCGGCCGCGCCGGATGGTAGACGACCATGTTGTCGACAAAGCGGACCCGATAACCCGCCGCGGTGGCGCGTCTGCCCCAATCAACATCTTCGGCATAGGATATGCCGACGAACGGCCCGACCTTTTCATGGACGTCGCGGTGCATGGCGAGGTTGCCGGTGCCCGAATAGCCATGCTGTTCGATATACAGACGTTGGCGATAGGCAAAAAACGCTTCATAGACTTCCAAAGCGGTCGGGTTGCTGGTGTCATCGATGTCGATACAGACGTCTCCACCGACAACACCGCGATTTTCCCGTGATTCCACTGCGTTGACCGCTGCATTCAGCCAGCCCTGTTCAGCGCGGCAATCGGCATCGATGAACACCAGCACCGGTGCCCGGGCCGCCCGGACCCCAGTATTGCGCGCCGGGCCGGGGCCTGGCGTCTTTTCAGACAACAGGCGAACCTGCGGAAACTCGACCAGCGCCGCCTCGGGCGTGATCTTGGATCCATTGTCGACCACGATGATTTCCACTGCGCCGTCAAAAGCCTGGCTGGTGATCGACCGCAGGCAGCGGGCCAGTGCATCCGGCATGTTATAGTGCGGGATGATCACGGTTGCACGCGGCGCCGCCATCGATGCCGCAAGCGGGTCTGCCTTGTCAGGGCCTGCAAATGGACTGTTCATTGCACCGATCCGGTTGAAGGGCGTCAAAGCGCCGCGCGGGCCATCGCCGAGGAGATGATCAGCAATGCCGCGACGCCGGGATAGCCAAAGCGGAAATGCGGATCGCCCGGCCCTTCGCGGCGTTCCAGCAGATCGACGTTGTTCACGAACAGCTTCAGATCGCGTTCGATCACCAGCGGCGTCAGCGCGCCGCCCATTTCGGTGTACACATCGTCGACCGTGAACCAGCCATCCGCCGAGTTGCCGGCGCGGGCTGCGGCAACCAGAAGGTCCACGTGGGTGCGCGCCTCTTCCCGTGCCAGATTGGCCTGCACACGGCGCGGCAAGCTGGCCTGCCAATCACTGATCACCCGCTCGATGGCGTTGCCGGCGTCGGTTTCGGTCACCCGATCACGGCCGGCGTTTATGGTGTTGATCCCGGCCTGGTGGCCGAGCAGACGCACAAGATAGGGCGAACCGGCCGACATGCGCGATATCAGCGCGACGGCTGCTTCGCTGAAGCTGATATCGGCGGCGCGCTCGCCCATCCGCAGCAGATCAAGCACTTCTTCGGACGACATCGGCCGCATCGGCAGGCCGGCAACGTTGCGTCGGATCGACGGGGCATAGCCGATGAGCTCATCAAGGTTGAGCGCAACCCCGGTGATCACCAGTTGCACGCGCGCCGCGCGATCAGACAGGTTCTTGATCAATTCAGCGACTTCACGGCGGAAGTTCGGGTCAACCACGCGATCATATTCGTCGAGGATCACCAGGACCCGCGTACCGACAACGCCGGCGAGGATTTCGGCCAGTTCGCGCGCGCCGAAATCGCCGGGAGGCAGCATCGAATCGAAGTTTCCGCCCTTTTCGGCTTCGCTGGAATTGGGCAGCACCGTCGCGTGGTAGATGTGCGGGATGAGCCCCAGCACACTGCGGAACATTTCCGGAAAAACCGCCGCCGTGCCGCAACTGGCATAGATCACATGGTAGCGCGCTTCGCGGGCCGTCTGTGTGAACACGTGGACAAGGCTGGTCTTGCCGATCCCGCGCTCACCATAGATGACCACATGGACCCGCTGTTCCTCGATGGCGTTGATCAGTTGGGCCATCGCCTCGTGGCGGCCGGCAAAGGCCTCGCGGGCCGTGACCGGCTGGGACGCGCCCAACGAATCACGCAGGGCCAGTCGGCGGCGGGCAAGGGCGCTCGTGGTGTCGCTTTCGACGTCGTCGGAAGCGCTTGCGATGAACTTGGGCAGCATCGGGCCCGGCTCGAAGTCCGTCTGGCGCCACAAGGCCATTTCGGATGTCACCACGTTGTCGCCGGGCAGGCCTTCTCCGGCGGTGTAGGCCGGGGGCAGCCCCGCAGGATCCTGAAAACGGGTCGTGGCCGTGTCCGTCGTTGCCGGTGTGTCCGAGCCTGCGCTGTTGTCGGCACCGCTCCGCAATTTGCGCTTCCAGATCATCGCTACCTCTGTGCCTGCGTGAAACAACGCCCGTTTCCGTGAGCGCTCGCCGCCATTTACGGCACGACGCGCGAAACAGGTTCATTATGAACGGAGCCTCTGCCACGAAGTCCGGCCTGAAGCGAGGGTCAAAACGGCCGCTGCCCGGCTGAATCTGTCGAAAATCGGTTTTGCCGGCGGATGCACGGTTGCCGGTTTGCTTGCCTGCGTGTAGCAGGCGGCCATTGAAGCTTAACTGATCAATCTTAACCGACCAATGACGTGAATTGGCTGGAAACATGAAACTAAGGAT
>Ga0164295_10001507_pt1 | contig 19349 bp, 13 predicted proteins | sample GEODES006metaG_FD_111798 | JGI IMG/M metagenome (GOLD analysis project Ga0164295, IMG submission 111798) | Oligotrophic lake water microbial communities from Sparkling Lake, Wisconsin, USA - GEODES006 metaG | ecosystem: Environmental > Aquatic > Freshwater > Lake | place: USA: Sparkling Lake... | reverse complement strand
CACCGAAAGAGAATGAGTAGAAGAATGGGTAAAAGAGGCGGTTTGGGCGTTGATGACGCTAAAGCGCTAGGCAGCAATGTTGTTGAAGGTGCCAAGAATGTTGGTGCATCCGTTTATAATGTAGGTGCCAGTGCTGTTGGCGAAGCTGGTGCATTGTTGGGAAGCGCAGCAGAAAAGGGCAAAGAGGGGGTTTCGTGGTTTGGCTCTTTTTTTACTCCAGCGGCTCCTGCCGTAGTTGTTCCTCCTCAACAACAACCAGTTGCTTCACAAGGTGGTAGCCGTCGTCGAAAGAGAAGTGGAAGAAAATCCAAGAATATGTTTTCTGGATTGATGAAGATGGTAGGTTTCAAGACAAAGAAGCGTGGGAGAAGGGGTGGAATTGGTGGTCCTTCTAATGGATATATGCATATTGTTGGAGCCAATTTCCCTTCTGCCGCAAACGCACAAGGAAACAATATTTACGATTTGGCTCCCTTTGACCCTTCGAAGCCTTTTACTGGGGGATGTATGCCCAGCAAGTCAATTCCTTTAAGCCCTGCTCCTTTTCCTGGAGATGGTATGATGGGTGGAAAGTCTAAACGCCACAGAAAGCGCCATGGTGGAACAAAGAAGTGTGCGTGGAAGTAAATAATAAAACATATTTTTTAGTCTTTATATGTTTTATTGTTCAAGCAATATAAATATATTTTAACAGATAAATATAAGGATTCGTAATGAATCTAATTTTTACATGGTTATTTCTCTCGACACTAGGAAAGTTTGTAATATCTTATTCAATGAATTATGGTTCATCTCGAACCTCTTATAAACAGGCTGGTTCTCACATTTTCAAATCAAACAATAGAAATACAAACTATGGCTCTGGTGTTGAATCAAAACATTCTTCTAATTTAATTTCACACGGGTACAGTGCAAAGAAAGGCAGTGGAAAAATGGGGTCAACTGCGTTGTTTAGTATTGCAAACATAGGAATTCATTCTTATAGCATAAATTATTGCACTTTTAATAACAATGGCAAACATTCGCAAAGAATCTCTGGTTCTAAAGGCTATTCTGGTTCTAAAGGCTATTCCAGCGCAAAAGGCTATTCTGATGCCAAAGGCTATTCTGGCGCAAAAGGCTATTCTGATGCAAAAGGCTATTCCGGCGCAAAAGGCTATTCTGATGCAACCGGCCAATCGGGAAGCAAAGGCTATTCTGGTGCCAAAGGCTATTCTGGTGCAACGGGTCAATCAGCAAGCAAAGGAAGTAAAAAGTATTCAAATGATTACACCCGCAATTTCAATATTTTTGCACCCACAAGAATGCCAACCGAAGCATTACCACCAATTTATTCTCCACCTAGACCAACATATAGACCAACATATTCTCTCGAGATACCACAATTGCCAATAACATTCCACATTAATCAACGCGGAAAACTTTACATAGTAGTATCTCCTATGACTTCAATTGCAGTAACAAAAGTAATTTCAAAGATAGCTAACCTAGACAAAAAGTATATTACTAATCTACAATTTCAAACAACACAGAATAATCGACGCAAACTTGCAGACTCTTTTACTTTAAATTATAATATTACTATTCCAGTTTTAAAAAATATAGACCCAAATTTAATTTATCAAACAACAAAAAAAAGTTTAATTGAATCCGTTGCTAATAATACTTTTAATAGCCTCGCTCACAATGAAGGTTTAGATTTAAATGTTACTAGCATAAATATAGCGCCATACATAGTCGATGAAAATTATAAAATTCCTAAGCCAACTTATAACCCAAGTACAAGTCCAACAATTAACTCAAGTGTTTCAAGCAATTCAAATATAAATGCTTACACTGATGACGGAAATCCAAATAAAGATACAATTATTATCATTCTTGTATCAAACTGCACATTTTTTATTATTGTAACAATGTTGTATATTCATCATAGGAAGCAACGCGCATCAACATCAACAACAACAACAATAACAACAACAACGACACCAATGGAAGAGCGCGAGGTTTCTCTTGTAAATGTAAACGCGCCAACTACTAGACGAACACTACTAGATGAAATTCCAAATCCACTTCAAAAACGCTTACCAGTGGAATAATTTCTCTCAACTGTTGATAATTATCTTTGTAAAAATTATCAACTTCAATCTCTATTTTCTAGTTTTTTGCATTAAACAATACAATATATAAAGTCCCAAGACTCCTAAAATCGCATAATACGCTTGAACCATAGGGTCATCCGGTAAAAACGCAGCAGGCTGTAAATTATTCATATTCGAAAATATCTCTTTGCATTGATTACCATTAATTGGATTTTTACCATCCAAGAAATTACAAGGGTCCATATTAGCTTGGTCTACTACACTTACATAATGAGTCTCTGTGCTAGAAATGTTGTCGGAATTTATAACTTCCAATTTCACGGCACTGCAATCTGGTGTAGAACCAGACATAAAAGCTTGCAGAATTGCAAAAGGGTTTAGTACATTCAGGTTACCCATCGTACCTGGAACTAATCCCTTTAATTCTGAAAAATTGGTTCCCATACCAGATGAAATGAATGGAATGTTGCCTTGAGGAACATTATTAATGTAAATATATCTGTCCACTTCTTGCAATTGGCAGTCGTCTTTTGCATCTTTGCAGCTGTCCTTATCTTTGCACTTTCCACCAGTGGGGAGAAAAAACTTGTTACCTAAAGGGCCACCTGTTTTTGAAGCACCTCCTCCGGTAACAAGTACTTCTACATATTGCAATAAACCATTCACATCTTTTCCCATAGCATCCAAAGTGCCGTTAGAACTCATACCGATTTCGGGCGGTGTTTTAATTTGTTTCCAGTAATCATAGGATGGTCCGAGTAATCGTTCTTCGAGTCCTTTTGCATTACCTAATGCTTCTTCAAATATATTTGACATAACTTTACTTATATATTATTTATAAAATAATATGTAAACTATTGAATATTCAAGTTCCACTGACATTCACAGGTTCTGATTGTCCATTCAGAGCGGCATTTGCTTTATCACTTTGAGCATTTGCCAAACCATTCAATTGCGCATTTATAGTTACAATATTACCACAAACATCCATAACGGTTTCCTTTAGGTTCATTAATTCATCAAGTCGTTGCTTTAAATAAGCAATGTTGCCTGCATTTTGTTCAGCTAATATATTTGCAGAACAAGGACTATTTTTATCATAATCTTTATAGTCTGGATTTTCTATTCCTTCTCTCATATTTCCAAATATAGCTAAAAATATTTGATAAAGTATTAGTAAAAAGAAAAGTAATATAAGTATTCGAATCAACATTAATATATATGAAGAGTATTATTTTGCAATGTTAGTTTTATTTTCTTCTTATAAATTATACTAATGTCATCAGCAGTATTTGGACTAGGAATGCATTCATATAATAATTCAGCACCTTTTGCTCCATTTAGTGCGCCTTATGTAACATGGAAAGGCACTGGACCGTATAGTTATCCAGCTGCAATTACTAGTGGAAATATACGCCCTTTAACAAACAGAGATATTACAAATAATGCACCGCAAAAATTCGGTCTTCCTCGTCCTTTAAAGTGGCAATACAGAAAAGGAACAACTAGTCAGCCTCTTGTAACCATTGTTAACCCCAATCAACCCAATCAATATATTCAGGTGAATCGCGAAGTTCGTTCTTCAGTAGGTGCATCTCTTATTGGTCAAACTATTGACCAGCCAGGTAGATTCAGTGTAAAACATAATCCCAAGGACGAAATTAATGAAATCGACCAATTGAATAAGGATTGCACCACTTGTCACGGGATAGGTCTTGTTACCAGCTTTTCTCCCGAACCATTTTTAACTAATAATCCTGAACCCGTATCTTGTAGTCCTCAATTGTGCTGCAATGAAGAAAGAAAAGCTTTAAAACGCGTAATTTACGCCAACACCAATCTAAAGAAAAACTATTACAATACTCACGCTCAATATATGGCAAATCGTTGCCAAACTTATGAGCAAAAAGCATTTAACTTTTATTCTGGTCCAGTAATTCCACAAGTCTATGCTCAAATAGCGGCTACTAATCCCGCTTTAGCCGCCAAGATTATAGCTGCCAAACCCGGATCACCGCTTAGTTATTTGAATATGTATGTGGCCAACTGTTATCCGGATACTGACCCTCTTGCTGGGACTTTGAACGGACCCAATAACCCCAAAGGATGCAAGTTGGTTGTTTACAAACCAAGCAATCCTCAATTCGCCGTTGAAGGTGGGGTCAGCAGCAGCACAAGAACGCTAAAGTTGACAGTTGACACTATTAGTACCAATTTGTCGTCACTTCGAAAATTAAAGGGTGCTGGAGCCGTAAATAACTATGGTGGACAACCTTTTGTGCCTTTTGTCTACAAGGCCAAAGTGCCTCCTTGCAATCCCGCGGTTTACACTAAAAATGGAAATCCCAAGACATGTGTTAGAAATCGCGCACTCGACTATATGTACAAGGCTATCTCCAAGTTGGGTAATATTGGAGGAAATATTAATGGAACACAAGTCTCTCAAGTAGGTATGAGTGGTTCTAGGTCTTGAAGACTTTCATCCAACTTCAATCCTAATTCTTCTACTTCTACTTCTGACCCCAATTCTTCAAAGTTGCTATTATTACAATCATTGTCTATAATAACAACATTCTCACACTCCATCACAATTTTTGTCGACAAAAATATATTATCGCCGCTTTCACTGCTATTTCTATCTCCATTCAAAAAGATATTCACCTTGTCAGTAAACTTGTTATACGGTATTTTAAATTTATCACACCATTGAATGCACTTTTGGATATTACTTTTCTTCAAACTCTCAATCTTGTCCTCTCTATTTTTATTTTTATATAGACTTATTAATTGGTCCATAAACTCAAGTTGTTGGTGCCCAATAATTATATTTAATTCTTCCAACTTATTAACAAAATAATAAGGAACCTCATCTTTCAACAAAGATAATACTTGCGTGTCTTCTTTAAGTGTTTTAAATAATAAATCTAAATTGGCAAAATACATAGCATATAACCTCGATTTTTGCGGATTAACTATAAAATTTTTGCATATAATATATCGTTCGTTTGTTACAACATTTGCAACTGTTGGTTTAATTACATGAACTTTATCATACACTGTGCTCAATATATATAACGCATCAACAATTGGCTTATAACATATGTTGTCTATTTTTATAATAGACAAACCATTTGCGCTTTGATAATAAAACAAATTGCGTAAAATATAAATAATCCCAGCAACATAATTTTTGCTTATTGAGTAATCCTTTTCGTCTAATTCATAATATAAAAGGTCATATGTGCTTAATCTAAACTGGTCAAGCGTTTCGTCTAATAAAAAACAATGATTTTCTACGGAAATAAAAGATTTCAAATGAATATCTTTACTATCTTCGCGCGACATATTTACAAATTCTATTAATGAATCACTGTTTAGTCCAAAAGAAAGAGTTCTAATATTTCTTCCGAAAAACCCGTCCATTAAATTGAAAATATTTGATATCTCCATTAAAATGTAAAACAGATTGGAGTGCGGTTTCAGTTTGCTTACCGACAATTTGGAATTAGGTACTTTCGTGAATATGAACTCATATGGATTAATCATCTTATTCAAAAAATATAAAATATTATCATCTTCCATATATGGAAGATATAATTCAGATTCCTTTATTTTTTTTAGTTGTTCCCACATTGTCGTTAAATAATTGCAGAGACTATATGAAATAAACGGTGCAAGTTTTTGCTGCGAGTTTGTTATGAGGGGGTCAAAATCTACATCTATTATTTTTTTTGGTAATGTATAATAACTCATTATTTGAGATTATTATTATATATTACGAATGTTTTAAGTATATTTTTCTTTGTTATTCTTCAAGTTTAAGTTTTAATTTTTTTGCACTAGACTTTTTGGGTTTCTTTTCACCTTCTTTTAATTCTTCTACTACCGTTGCCGCTTCCACTGCTTCTATTTGCGGTTTTTGTTCTTCCACTGCCAATTTCACCTTCTTTGCACGAGGCTTCTTTGTTTTTTCTACGGTTTCTTCTTTTACTTCTAGAACAGGTTGTGGTTCTTCAGGCTCCAACGCTTCAGTTGCTGCAACGAGGAGCAGCTTATTTGAAAGTTTTCGCACTCGAGGCTTTGATGTCTTTACTGCTTCCTTGCCCACCTTGACAGCTGCGACCGTTTCTTTGCGTTCAGCTCGCACTTGCTCCATCGACTCATCCAACAGCTCTAACGAAACCTTTTCGGCATTTACATTGCGCGTTTTCTTATACACAAAATATCTATTCAAAAACGAAATCTTCTTTTCATTTGCATTCATTTCAAGGGCAGTACCATAAGGGCTCTTTGCATAACGCTTTCTTTTTGTCTCATCCAACATTGCATTAAAGAGTTCGCCAAATAACCCAGAACCCTCTGGAAGACCTAGACTCTTGGCTTCGTCACGAGTAATCAAGTTAAACCCGTAATTTTCCATTACTCGTTCCAAATAGTCAAAGTTCACCAAATACTCAGGAAACATCTTATTAATTGATTCTTGGTAAACCGAAATCTGGTAACCTATGCTAGAAGCGTCATCTTCAAAATAGTCAACACCATATTCCTTTCTAATTTCCCAGATTTTTTTATCATCATCATACAACTGAATGCTCTCCCCCTCCTTTTTATTCTTTAACAAGTTATAAATCATTTTCCCATCATAACAAGCACCAATAAAGTAGCCACCCACTTTTGTGCACTCAGAAACATTTCTAATAAAGTTTTGAAAGGTGGATTGCGACTCGAAGAAATAATGCAGTGCAAATTGGCACGACGAAACATTGAATCCTTCTTCGCCCTTACCATATTGTCTTACCACCGCTTCTCCAAGTCGTTCTTTCAGTCCTTCTTTTACACCCTCGCCAAAAACAGCCTTGGTTATTTGTATTGCCTTGTCATTCAACATTGCCGCGCCAGATTTAATATTTGCGCTGCTGTTTCCGTTTACAAAAAGCGCATATGGCACGGACTTGAAATCCTTTTTGTAATTCAAAAATCGAGCACAAGCCCCATCTAATCGGTTCTCCAAGTTGTCCTTAGATATATCTATTCCAAAGACAAACGACAAATTGGCTGCAATCCACTTTGAAAAATCACCACCTTTTCCACAAGCATAATCAATCATTGTGTCGCCTCTTCTGGATACACTTGTAATAAGCAGCTTCTTCACAAACAAGTTGTGGAAGTCGCGCAAAGCCCTTGTCTTATCTGACGAAGAGCCGACTCTGTTATAATACACATCATCGTCAGCCAACTCATCGGGAATATTATTACCAGTTGTTATCATTTCCTTTGTAATCGGATTGTGAATCGAATGCCAGTTGCTATTGGCAACATGATATGCATTGCCAAATTCCGTTAAACCCTGTTTATATTTGGCGGTTTTATCCGCGCGAAAACGCAAAGGAATCCACTTCCACTGTTTTTCCTTATCTATATCATATCGAAACTCGACGATGTTCCCGTCTTCAAAGACTTCACCTTCTTCTGTGAACATTTGATTAACACCAGTGTCGTCTTTTCGCAACATCACATTGCATATTCCAGCCCCGGGTTCTGATGGATTCGTGGGCACAAATTCAGCAGGTTTGTAATCTTTCTCATTGTCCACATCTCTAAACTCGGGAAGTCGGTCTTCCAATACATCTTGGCACGGGTTTATGTAACCGTGCTTCTTTGAATCAAAACCGACGCACAATGTGAGCGTCTTGTATTCATCCAATTGAACAATAGCGGAAGTGTCCATTCCATCTTGAAATATTGGTGTCACTACATCGGCTCCACTTGCCGCCTTTTCGGTTCGCACCAAAAAGTCAATTGTATTATATTCGGCCGGTTTCCATTTAAAGGAGTGTTCCCAAGTTATGTTCTTATTTAAAGAACCAACTTTTCCTATTTTGTTCGCGCCAACCCCCATACTTGCCGGTGTAAAGATGAGACCGTCTGTATTATATTCAAACAGACCATCATCAACCTTTTGAAGGATTAAATTACACGCAGAAAATATATCTTCGGTCGGATTTGCCGGTTCAAATCTCTTGCATTGAAATCTGATTGGGCTTGATTCACCTGAAATAACAGATTCTGCGTTTAATACACGAAACAAGTTTTTAAGCAAGACTAGTCTGAAATTGGCGGGAACATCTCCTGGCTTTCTCGGGACAAATCCAAATGCGCGAACATCTCGCTTATTCAGAAAATATATGTCAAATGCAGCATACAGATTGATAAATTTACCGTATTTGTCGTGCAGGATATTTTCGCCATCTACCAAAGAATTGAAGATGTCCTTGTTCTGCGTTAACGCGCCAGTAAACACCACCTGCATATTGTTGCTAATCAAATATATTTTTCCACTGCCAGAAATAAACATCATAAAACGCTGTCCATCTGCTTTATCTGTAACAGTGTAATCGTTGCGAATGTTTGGAATATTTGTTTGCTGATTAACGGGCGCAATATTTGCCATTTGCAGAGTATAAGAAGATGGACCAATAAAACTGCTATTAAAAACCTTGCTGTGCTTCACTGGGTCATAATCAGCTCCCATTATTAATTTCATATAGTCGTTTAATACATCCTTTTGTTCTTTGTATGAAATGGGATAATTAGTGCCTTGAAGACCCATCAAAACATATTTAATTGTTTTTCTTAGTCCTAGAAGCAACTCTTCGACGCGCGATGTTAATGTCCCAGGACCAATTTTTGAATTATCAACTTCCAATTCAATCTCATAAACCTCAGGATTTGAAAATAATCCGGCTTCCTGAGTTGTATAAGCCATTTCTACATCTCTTTTTTCCGAATCGTATCTTGAGCTTTTTGTAATACTTAAGTCGACATTCACTGGTAACTCCGGGTGAGCAAATGTGACGCGATTAATGTATCTGAAATATTTCTTTGACTTGTCCCAAGTGTCAATCATATTTTTGATTTGACCGGCATTTTGACCGAGTTTCTCTTCAACCTGATATGAAACCCGGAAATTGAAGTCATCCATATTTACCGGAAAAACTTTTTCTTCTCCGTGATAATACGGCGATTTCTTTTGAAATGACACTTGGTTCCTTTGTGAATACGAATCCAACAACTTTTTCAAGTCATTGTGCTTGCAGTAGTCTTGTATATTTAAGAACCCCTCGATTTCTGTCCTGATTTGCGACTTTTTAAAACGCCCCGTCGAAGAATCCAAGAATTCGTTGTTAATGCGAAGCATATAAGTTCCTTTTTCATTTTCACTGGTAAATCCAAGGGACTTTAGCTTTCGAATAACATTGTCATAATCAATTTTTGTCAAAGGTTTAATGCCGCGCGTTCCAAAACGCACTTCCAATTCATTGTTCTTTTTGACATCCTTTACATAAGGGTTGTTTCCCCAAAACAATTTTACCAAATTATCTAATTGAACTTGCGGTGGTTCTTCTTTTTTTCCACTTCTTTCTTTGACTAAATGTGTTTTTTGTTTTGAAGACATCGATAATATATATAGTTTAGACTTATTTTTATATTATTGCTTCAATTTTATATTTTTATATATTCATTATCAGCAATTCATATAAATCTTTTTTTGTTTTTTTACCAGCTGTCTTCATCTTTTCTTCCAATCCTAATTTTTTGCAAAGGTCCATTAATTCATCCACTTTATAAGAGGTCATAGCTTTCAATGGTTTCTCCAGACTCTCCCACTTAAATAGTGTACTCCTATAATTATCTAATACTTCTTTTGATGCATTCATTTCATAGCAGTATTTTTCTGGATTCTCTTGCCAGTGAATAACATGAAATGGGTTATCGTCTTCGCACATCAATTCAAAGCACTTTCTTTTGTGAATAAATAAAATATTTATATTATCTGCTGCACATAGAGCTATAAATGTCTTCATTCCTATCTTGCTTTTATTCGCCAAATCGTCTTCCACATCTTCTTTGATATTTTTAATTTTCTTTGTTTTCAAAACTTGCTTCTTGGTTCTGAGAGATTCGATTAGCTTGAATTTCTCGGCTTTCTCATTAACAAATGATGTTGCTCCTGGATACTCGTATGCGGCGAATCCGTTTTTAATTACATAAAAACACCAGAAAAGACCATCCTTCTCTGGGGGAATAAAAAAAGAAGTGTCCTTACTAGGCTTTGCACTTGTTTCTACCAGTTTATTGTTACCAAGAGTCTTTTCATTTTTTTCATTTTTTTGTTCGCGATTATATTTTAATGCCGAAATCAATGTTTTTCCGGTTAACATATAATCATCATATTTATTATTAAGCTGTGACTGCATACTTGTTATTTTTTACATTATTATCTTTATTATCTTTTGCAAAGTATATACTTTTAAAAGTCTCCTTCTGCTGCTCAATGTTATTCAAGTTTATCTCCTGTGCGTTCACATAATTTATATAGATTTTTAGTTCATTGATTATTTCGTTTGACAAGTCTGTCAAATTAATGTGAATTCCATATTTGTTTTCATTTAAAGTTACATTTTGATGTTTGTTAAGTATTCTCAATACTTCTACTTGGTTAAATTTTGTCATTGATTCTATCTTGTCACGAATAGCAGACAATTCATTAATGTCAAATTCGTTATCTATAGCGGCGGCACCTTCCATAATAAAGTAATTGTGGATTTATGTTTAATATTGTTTAAGGGTTATAAAACATTTTGATTCTTATTAAAAATTGATGCCATTATATTTTGGAGTAAAAGATGACACCTTATAAAATATGACTGACCTGTTGCAATACCGGTTGCCAAAAGAAATTGTAGACATTATTAAGTTATACACAGGAGAGGGTTGTTGGCAGAATGGCAAATATATTAACATACATCGCATACCCCAAAATGATTTTCGGTATGCAATGTTGACCAAAAGGCCTAGAATCAAACTGCTTTGTTATGACTGTTCTAGGGCTGCTTTTATGGGTTGTGTGTGGTTTAAATTGCACACTGGCAAATTTGTCGTTTTAAACTTGAAAGAAAAAAATACGGGTGAATTTACTTATTACATTTGGGAAATGCATTATAATCAAAATGTTACACAAATTGTCAAGTATTAATTTCACTAACCTTCAATTACCAATCTGGGTTTTGAAGGCTCCTTCTTGACAGTTGATGCATCCTTGGGTTCTACAAGCTCGGCAATAATTGACACATATTTATCATTTAACTCGAACCGTTGACCAACAACTCGAGCATTAAATTTATCATTTTCTTTTATTGATGAGAAATACGGCAATGTGTAATTGTGATCGCGCGTAATAAATACGACAATGGGAGATGGTGTCTCTTCGGAACTTTCCGCACGAATTCCGGCCTTGGTGATGTTCTTTGCAGTGCACTGAATCAACATACCCTCTACCGGACAGCATACTTGGCATTCGAATACTACTTCAAAGACTATATTTGTTGAACGAACTATTCCACTAGAATAAGTGATAATCTTGGATGAACCGGGCTTCACAAACCCCTCTACAATGCATTTTCCTTCAAAGTCGTTGGCAATATTTTTTTCAATGGTTTGCTGGATGTTCTTTCCAATGCTGGTAATAGGAATAGAAATGCTTCGAGTGATTAGAGAGCGCGAGTAAATGCTTAGCAATTTAACTTCGCGCTTTTTGAATTTTTGTTGAGGCTTTGCGGCGACTTCCATAGTTACTAATATAATATATAATAATATCTTTAATCTGTTTCAATTTTAAATCAGGGAACCAAGGTTCCCCGAACCCCTCCTTAAATAAACAATAGTAAACAATAATAAAACTAATTGTAATTTTATTATTTAAAAACTTTCTTTGCAAAAGGAGGGGTTCGGGGAACCTTGGTTCCCTGATTTAGAAGTTGTATAATTTGGCCAATTCAAAATTGAAAAACCACAATTTGTTGTTCTTTGCAATTTTATTGTAATATCTCAATAAAAACTCTTGCAATGCACACAACTCTGCTTGAACCATTCCCTTTGTATTTTCCTTTGTATATTTCTCTTCTCCCATAATCATATTCAATATTTGCAATTTCTTTCCTTTGACAGCTTCATCGCATCTAGCACCCGTATTCCTCTTGGCATCTGTCTGCTTCGTTTTAAACACCAAATATTTATTGCTTTTTTCATTATCAATAAATCCGACTATAGTATTGAATTGAACCCCTTGAGGTATCTTGAACTTATCCGCAGCCGCGCTTGCTATTTCTATATCATCTTCCGGTTCTCCATCGACCCATTTTTTGTTTGATTTGTTATAAATCATAATCTTTCTTTTATCTACCGCAAATAAAATGATTCCAACTAATCGCCTAGTCGTAACAATTTGACTATCCAAATAATCCTTCATCATTTTTTCCAAGGAGTTCTCCTGAATAACTTCTAAAGAATACAAATAATTTAATAGTTCCACTTTTTCTCTGTATAATAGTAAATCGACAATATGTTCCACTAAAAACATTAACACATCATTTTCTGGTATGCCTTCTTTTATTAATTTGCGCATTGTAATTCCGCAATGTTTATACCAGTTTTCGTCGCCGCGAGGTATTTTCTCTCCAGACCGTGCAAAATGTATAGCAGTGTCAAAGTTTTCTTTCAGTTCTTTGAAAAGCTCGTTTTCTTTTATGACTTGCACTCTAGATTCTTCAACCATTTCTTGTAAATGGCGTTTATCGACCACTTGTTTCGTAATCTCCGCTTCTGGTTTTATTTCGAAATTTACTGTATTGTGTTTAAAATCTATGGGTACTGACCTATCAAAAATAGAAATGTTGGCACTATTCAATTCAATTGGTTGAAACATGTAATAATCGCCAATATTTATTAAATGCCCATTTCTACCATATTTATCATTAATATATTCATTGCTATTTTCAATTACTTGCGTTAATGCGGCGTATATTTGAACAAGTGGATAAGGTTTTGGCGTATTTATACGCAATATTAAATCATTCTTCTTATAGAAGAAACGCTCCTTCATTAATGCTCTAATTTTTTGTATAATCTTTTCTGAATTCATCATTATAAAAGTCTCGTTGTAAGAATTTTCATTGAGGCTATCTTCGCTTATTTCCTTTGTAGGATAGCACTTATATTCACAATTCTCCATATAATCGCACGCTGCAGAATAGGGTGCATCCCCAACCTTAAACTCTTCTATGGTCTTTCCATTTGACAAGGTTTGTTCGACCGTGCCTTGTTCATAGGCCTGCATAATATCCTGTGTAAAATTGGTTTGGTCGTGGTTTATAATGCAATCAACTGCTGTTTCTTTTAAAAGCCTTGTGACCTTTCCGATTTGAACGGCTTTATATTCAGCAACGCGATAAATATATAAGTCAGCAGCTTCTTCTTTGTTCTTTTCTAAAATGGTTCCATACATAAAAATCTCAACATTGCGCTCTTCAAATGGCAAATCCTTGTGACTAAAATTACGCACTGCTCTACCTATAATTTGTTCTATTCGACTCATATTATACCACGGTTGTAATATATGAACTTGTCTTAAAAACTTGAAATCAACACCTTCTGCACCGGCTTGAGAAATGATAATGACTTTAATTTTATTTCCATCTTTATTATCTTCGGAAGTGGCGGCTTTCACTTCAAATGCATTGTTGGGAGAAATGCGTGGGTCGCCGGTAATGAGAGAATATCTGGCCGGAATAAAATCTCCCTTCTTCGAAGTGCGAGGTTTCATTGTTCTAGCATCAACTGGCTCAACTGGTGGCGTTTTAAACAAAGACTTTGCACCATCCCCATAACGAGTGAATCCCAACTCCTCCAAGGCCAACGCCACTGGTAAAACACCACCATCAATGTATTGCGCGTAAATCAGTATAATGCCTTCATTTACTGTGCCATCGGGAGAAACAATGTTGTCACAAATATTTTTAATTTTGGAACTGTATTTGCCGATTTCATTTAGAGAGAAAATGCGACCATAGTTGCGAAGAGTTTGTGGTTTGTACTCAAAAGAACCCTTTTCTGGAGGAGATTTTCTATCAACAAAATCCATCATTCTTTCAAGACCGCGTCGACCTGTTAAATCGTGTGCATTTATTCTTGCATATTCGGGTAAAGAAGAGGATTTAGAGCTAGAAGTTTCACCACCCTTTACTTCAGGTTCAAATTCGACGCTGGACACAGAGGGTTCGCTCGATGGTTTCCTGGTTAGTTCAACTACTTGGCCTTCTTCTGCTGCTGAAGGAACCGCAGTTAGAGGTCGCTGAGGGGCAGCTTGTATTTCTGATGCGACTGATTCCAATCCTAAAAACGGTTTCTCAAAAGTTTTCAAATCAGGTTTTTCTTGGTCTTCTACGAGTATTAATTTTGCTGGTCTAGGTTTTAAGGTTGCTTTCGCTTTTTCCTTGGATTTCTTAACAACTTTGGGTGCCTCTTCCAAAGAGTCGGGGGACATTGAGGACTCAGAATAGTCTTCAATAGCAAGAACATGCTTCATAGATTCTTCGAGACCTTCAATTGGATAAACAATGTTCAATGCCTCTATTGGTATTTGCAGCAAGGTATAACCAAATGATTCCATATTTTCAAAGCTGGGCATTTCTCTTACTACGCCTTTCTTGGTTGTAGTAGTTATTTTGCGTTTTCTCAAGCTATCGATAATGAATTGATATCCCTTTGATTGATATTCGCCTATATTTGTTAAATATAGCTTGAGGATTTTCAATTTGTCCTCATCTTTAATAAGTTTTCCATTCATCTGATATTTTGGATATTTGATTGATTTGTTTAAAAAAGAGTGGGCAGGTTCGAATATTTCTGGATAAACTCGAAAGGGAAAGGTGTAAGGGTTCTCTCCACGAACAAACGAAACATAACCCGTTGCCTTTTGTATCAAGAGTTCTTTGCCAACTTCTTCTCCCTTGGAATTCTTTTTGAAATTGCCGTTTTTATCAAATACATCTTTAATTTCTATTGTTCCTCTTCGGTCATTAATATTCATCAAATTCAGCAACCATATTACTTCTTGGTAACTGTTATACATTGGTGTTGCAGAAAGCAACAATAAGCGCAAATTGTTTGCGGATTTCACTAGCTCCAATAATTTGTCTGCCACTTTTTTATTGTCATTATCATCAGCAATACGAATATTATGGACCTCGTCTACTACAATCAATCTATTATCAAACTCATTTTGCAAATTGCGCAACATTCGCGCTTTCTTCTCTTTTTCAGATTTGTATTCCCCTTTTACTTGTTGCGTTTTATCAATATAGTTGGCAAATTCAATGTAGCCCAAAAATAAATAAGAGCTGTTTATAATACCCTTTATTTGACTAATTACCTTTTCCTTTTTCAACCCTTTCATATTCATTGGATTTATTTCCTTTAATAATCGATTTCCAGTTGCATCTCGCATCGTCCACAATCCGTCCACCAACTTCAATCTTCTCTCGTCAAACAATTGTAAACGAAAGTTATCTTGCACATTTGGTGATGCTACTATGATTATTCTTTTTACTATACCCATTTGTTTCAAATAAACGCGCATCTCTTCACACACACCAATGGCGCTGAGAGTTTTCCCTGAACCCAAAGCGTGAAAAAGCAGCAAACTATTGTAAGGAGTTTGAAATGACATAAAATTGCGAACAAATGCCTGATGAGGCGCCAATTCAAAATCGGCCTTACTTAAAATCTCCGCCTGCTCTTTGATGTTGTAAACAGTGCCGTCGTACTTGGTGTCATTAAATTCCTTCTTTTCGGCAATTTTTATATTGAAATTGGGGTCATTGAGAGTGGGATACAAGTAATCATTTGCTTCGGGGTCTTTCTCCAATTCGTTTCGTTCCAATACCTCTTTTTTCAATAAGAATTTGTTACATTCATCACTATATAAATTTGTATAACATTTGTTTTCTTCGAATTCTCTTTCGAGGTCATAATCCTTGGAAACTGTCTGTTTTTTCGATTTTGCCCTTGAAGTTTTTATTTTTGGTGCTTTTGATTTTATTATAGATTCTGGATTCAACATACTATATACTACGAATATATTCTATATTCTTGTAAAACTTTATTTATTTTCACTATTAACTGTTTTTTCTCTAAATTGTATGGTCTGATGGATTCCAAACACTGATCTATATTTTTCCACTCTAGTTTGCTAACCTCAGTCTTTTGAAAATTTTGCAAAGACTCGTTGCTTTTATTCATTAAAGCCAGAAAATACTTGTGTTTATAACACTTGTGATTAGAACCAATATACATTTCTTCAAAAGGCAATAAATTATCAATAATTAAAATATCATTCTGTGAAAACCCCGTTTCTTCTTCAAATTCTCGAAGAGCGCAATCTAAATCTTTTTCTTGAAAGTTTCTGCGGCCTTTCGGAAACTCCCATTCAGTTTCCAACCAAGCCGTTTTACTATTTTCAATAATGTCTTGCAGTGTTACCAGTTTGTCTTCTATAATTACTCCATTTCTTATTGCGTCGAATTTCTTGCTGGATGCTTGCTCTTCGCTTCTGTACTGCGTTCCCGAATTTTCTCCCCATAGTTGTCTCCACAATTTATCAAAAGGTTCTGTCAAAATCCGTGATTTTTCTTGCAAAGACATTTCGTCTACACTTTTTTGCAATTGTTCGATGTTGTAAGGCGAATATTTCCCGCGTATAAAGTCGATGTAACCGAAGCTGTCTTTTCGTCGAATCATTAGAAATTGTAGGCCTTCTTCACTGTGACGAAAAAGAATGATACCATAACTGGTTATGGGGAGTTTGCATTGATGAAATAAGTGACCGTGTTTTCCACAGTTATTGCATATGTTATTTGTCTTGTTCATAATCCTTAAAGGTTATAGTAATATGGTATTTTGTATTTAAATTGAAGACAATTGATATTATTTATACTAATAAAATATCAATTTTAGGTGAATTTTAAACCCAATAATAAGTGCGTATTGTTTTTTGAATTAAACAATTAGGTATATTATAGAAGACATGAGAAACATAGCAATATTGATTCCTTCACGAGATAGAAGTCATAAAATTGAAAGACTTCATAAATTGTGGTTTCACTATATTAACAATGACATTTCTACAGATTGTATAATTGTGTTAGATGAGGACAACGAACATACATATCCAAGGTTGCCTGGGTTTATATATGAAGTTGTAAAAACAAATGGGAAAAGAGGAATTACATTTCCTTTAAATCAGGCAGCAATTAAATATTGCAACGAATATGAGTTTATTGGATTTTGGGGTGATGACCATCGTCCAAATACACAAAGTTGGAATGTATCAATGTATGAACTTTTAAATAACAAAAAACCGTATTCTATGGCGTATGCCAACGATTTATTGCAGGGTGAAAAGTTGGCAACACAAATAATAATTGATTCTTTATATATAAGAAAATTGGGATACTTTGTGCATCCCAGTATTCAACACCTTTATGGCGACGATTTTTTGATGTATATAGGAAGAAAAATGAATAACATACATTATCTAGCGAATGTTATTATAGAACATGAACATTATACAGCCGGAAAGGCACCGCAAGACAGTTTATATCTAGAATTAAATTCTTCTGTTCAATTTAGCGAAGGAGAAAAAAATTATAAAAATATAATAAATAGCCCAGTGTTTAACGAACAATTAAATCAATTAAATCAATTAAAAAATGTAATAAAAACCCCTTGTTTTCAGGAAAACGATAAATTATTATTTTACAAGTACTTAGATAAATCTAATTTTTATTTTGAGTTTGGATCTGGAGGGTCAACATATCAAGCTTCTATTAAAAATAATATAAAAAAAATATATTCAGTTGAAAGTGATTTAGAGTGGCACAATAATTTGAAATCAATTTTAGAAAATACAGATAAAATAAACTTTATTTTTAATGATATGGATGTTCGACAAAATAATTGGGGGCACCCAGGTCCAAATAGTACACGCGAACAAAAAATGAATTATAGTAGTCAAATTTTAAATTTAAGCGAGGAAGAAAAGAAAGATGTTGACTTGGTATTAATTGACGGTAGATTCAGAGTAGCATGTTGTTTAAAATGCTTTAATTCAATAAATGATGATTGTTTTATTATTTTTGATGACTTTTTAAATAGAGAAGAGTATAATATTGTTTTAGATTATTATTATATTGTCGAACAAACAGCAGATTGCTGTATGGTTGTATTAAAGAAAAAAAGTAATATTACTTCTATTCCAGACGAATTAGTCAAAAAATACGAGTTAATTGAAAATTAAGATAAAACAGGAAAGTCGTAAAATAGAAATATTATCAAAAATTTGATCTAAACTAATTTTTGATAATAACTTTTATAAACACTGGGTTGCACTAATGATTATTTTTCGAGATTTCATAATAATTATAGAGTGCTTCAAGGTAATCATTATTCAAAAAACATTTTTCCAGTCTAATAGATTCCATCACAAACTTACACGCTTCTAAACATAATTTATAGTTTTTATATATAAAGCTATTTCTTATAAAGTTATGCACTGGAGGTTCTGGTGCATCATAAATATATTTGTAATTTGTTATCATTTGTTGATAATCCCCATAATAATGCTCAAATAGTTCAGGATTCTCAAAATAAACAGGACTATATAGTTGCTCGTCGGCGTGACCATAACCAATACTCAAATAATAAAGAAATTTATTTTCAATCAAATCACACACTCTATACATATAATCGGCATTTCCAGTGAAAAATCCACTGCACATACTACATCTACCCCACTTGAAATACTCTTGTGTATTTTTTACAAGGCTTTCCGGAATATAGTCAATATAACATGTTGAAAATTTATCACGATTTACTGCCAAACATTCTTCCAAATGTATTAAATTCTTGAAACCCATTCTTTCAATGCAAAAATTAATCCAACCAAAGTGTGTACTATTAAATAAGTTCATACTTATTACTTCTTTTAACATTGCATATCTAGCCATACAAAATAAATAATAACTAGCAGTGTTTCGATTATCAAAATGATACGGAAATTTTTCTCGGTTCTCTATAATATTCCATCTATAATCAAAAAAAACCTCGTTGCATTTCACACCATTTTTAGTAAATCCAAAATCTTCAAATTCGCATATTTTATAATGTGTCTTGTCATTCAAATACTCTGGGCGAATCCTTTTTATTTCATCATAACTTTCTTCATCGCAATAAATAACCAAATTGTAAGGCAAAGATAATGTAGAAATTGCACTATTCATATAAAAGTTCTTGTCCCGCGCTCTTATTTCATCACTTGCATCTAGACATTTTGTTAAATTAAAATATGCTGTT
>Ga0164295_10001506_pt1 | contig 19354 bp, 23 predicted proteins | sample GEODES006metaG_FD_111798 | JGI IMG/M metagenome (GOLD analysis project Ga0164295, IMG submission 111798) | Oligotrophic lake water microbial communities from Sparkling Lake, Wisconsin, USA - GEODES006 metaG | ecosystem: Environmental > Aquatic > Freshwater > Lake | place: USA: Sparkling Lake... | reverse complement strand
CTATAAAATGCGACCTGTTTTATGCTTGAACGCAGTGAAAGCCTATAAAATGCGACCTGTTTTATGCTTGAACGCAGTGAAAGCCTATAAAATGCGACCTGTTTTATGCTTGAACGCAGTGAACGCCTGAAGTGACCGACATTAATATACCGTGTTGTCTATAATTACACCAGAAGGGGGTATGTAGTTATAGACAGCCGATAGCTAGAACTCTATAAATTACGGAGCCCGATCGAAGAGAGGGGGGGTACGTAATTTTAGACTTCACGGTACGATTAAATAGCTCGTCGGGCTGCAACGAGCTGTATGTTTATTTTCCGTTTCCGAAGTGTTTTCATCACTTCGCCATAGGGAAGGCCCACGCACGACTCCAGTTGTGTCGGTTTTTTGGCATGTTGCGAATAAATATTCCCCATTACAATGGACCTCCCTTTTTATCCAATCAGGACACGTGTGGTCTTCATATCTGCCGGATCATAGAGGATTGTAATCTGATCCTTTGCCCTCTCCTCTTCCAGTAGAGTCTGTAGTTTATCCTGACTGTGTGACGTTACCATTCGCTCTTTGAAATGCAGCTGTAGTCCTTTGCGAGCAATATACACATCCTTGCCGATCCAGTATCTTCCTAGATCAAAGTCTTCGGGAATTGAGAGTGTGATGCCCATCCTACATGGCCCTCTTACGGAGAACCCAATTCACATTTTCACTGTACCGTGAAGTCTAAAATATACGTACACCCTTCTTTTAGTCGGGTTTCCGTATATTTTAGACTTCTAGCTATCGGCTTTCTATAATTATAGACAACACGGTAGAGAATGCCGTTCTACAATCTGATTCGCCACGTGATCTACAAACCAGGATGTCAGGAAACACAAGAGGTGTGGGGCATAGATCGCGTACCCAAAAAGTTACCGACGATCGGGGCACCTATTTTCACCGATGCGGACGATCCTTTGCGGAAAGGCCCATGCAGCCCACTATTGGTTATGTGCGACGGCGATTATGTAACGTGGCATCGGTTCTTCGAGTGGCTCGGCGAAGCGGAGATCGCCGGTTATGAGATAGTGAGCGGCTTCAAGAATCTGTCTCCGTATTCGCAGATCGTTTTGAGGGGGCCCTAGTCTTTTTCGTTGCATGCTGTTTATATATCTGTTCGGCGGATTCCGGTGTAAGCGTGGCCCATGGGGTAGTATCAGGAATACTAACAAAGGTCGGCTTCCCTTTCAGTCCGGTCTTGAACATGTAGAGGCCGTAGGGGCCTTTCTTAATCTTGTAGTGGCCGACCACGTGATCGACCGTGTCGGTATTGACCTGGAGACGAGGTGTCAGCTCCTCCAGAGTCTCATCTGGCTTACACGTGAGTCGCTTTTCCTTCCATGTAGCGTAGTAGCCGTAAGGACCCTTCTTGATTGTGACGGGTGCGCCGTCGAGTTCGCCGATGGGGGATATCTGCGCGAAGGCCGTTTCGGCATCCTGACGGGTTGCGGTCTGAATTGAGAGACCGGCCGGCACCGTCGCAAAGCGGGTCTTCTGGCCTTCGATCTCAAGGACAAAGAGCGGCCCCTTTTTACTCACAATCATCTTGTATCCGTCGCCGAATTCCCGTTTGTTTGCGGTCTGTGCCCCGTCGACAGATGCAGTAACCTTAGGAGCCGCCATAACCTCCTTGTATCGGTCGGCGTAGGTGGCCCATGTATCCTGCAGCACCGATTGCCAGAGACGTGTACCCTTGGCGACTTCATCCAGGCGTGCCTCCATACCGGCGGTGAAATCGTATTCCAGTATATCCCCGAATTTGATCAGGAGCCACTCGATCACGGTTCGGCCCAACGCCGTGGTGCGGAGTTTGTCCTTTTCTGTTGTGCCTTTGTCGGCCTTGGTGACGGCCTTTGGTTCCTTTGTACCGGCCTTCAGTTCGAGGCCGCGAACCTGAACCGGCTCTGCCTTGATGGTGGCCTTCTCCACATATCCGCGATCTAACACGGTTTCCACGAGCGTGGCATACGTGCTGGGGCGACCGATACCCTTGGACTCCAGCTCGCGAATTAGGGAGGCCTCTGTGTATCGGGGTGGCGGATTCGAGCGTACTTCGGTCGCCGTGGCGATGAGCCAGGGGATCTGTCCTTTTGTGAGGGCCTTGCGGGCTTCGTAGGTGGTGGCGGCTTCCTTTTCTTCCTCTGCCTTGCGTTCGGCATCTAGGATCCTCCAGCCGGCGAAGCGGGTTTGATCCCAGGTTGTTTCCAGGAGGAGTTCTGGCGTCGTTGGAGGGAGGGCACAGATACTGCCTGTCAGCTTCACGACATCGCGCTGCTCTGGCGCCATCACGGATTGAATGGAGCGGGTCCAGATGAGTTTGTAGAGACGGAGCTCTTGGGGACCGACATCTGGATCGGTGGTCTCAAAGTGAGTGGGACGGATACCTTCGTGCGCTCCAGCTGCTTGCGGTTGGGTCTGTGTAGAACCAGCTGCAGGAGTGTCATCAGAAGAAATCTTCTTCACAACTTTCTTCACAACTTTCTTAACCTTCTTGGCTTCGGTTTCTGCAGAACCCAAGTACGAAGAATCCCAGCGCTCCGTCACAATGGCCGCTGCCGCCGCCTTGGCCTCCTCTGACAAGACCGCATTATCCGTGCGCATGTACGTGATGTGTCCGCCTTCGTACAGTGTCTGTGCCACCTTCATCGTAATCTTCGGATTCATGCCGAGGCGGCTGGATGCCTCCTGCTGCAGGCTTGACGTAATGAACGGACTCGGTGGCTGACTCGTACTAACACGTTCCTGTCGCCCCGTCACCGTGATTGTCTGTGGATGCTGACCTGCGAGGGTCTTCATGATTGCGTTGGCCTCTGTCTCAGTATAGGATGATGATGTCCAAGACAAGTCATGTTGGCTCGCCACTTTCAGGCGCCAACTGAGTGTCGTCTGATGCGCCTCAATTGCGAGGTCGCGATCATAGATAATGCGGAGGGCCGGTGTCTGACACCGGCCCGCCGACAGTCCAGGTTTGAATCCGACACCCCGCCACAGGCACGGACTAAGTGTAAAGCCGATCAGCATGTCTAACATGCTGCGTGCCTGTTGGGCATTAAACTTGTTCATGTCGATGCGACCAGGAGTCGCCACGGCCCGTTTGAGCGCTCCCTCGGTGATCTCGTGGAAGATGACGCGCGGTGTCGTGGCCGGATCGAGTCCGAGGATCTGACACGTGTGCCAGGCAATGGCCTCGCCCTCGCGATCGTCGTCGGCGCCCAGAAATACCTCTGCGCCCGCGGCGGCCTTTTTCAGAGAGGAGATGGCGTCGCGCTTTGCTGCAATAGGTTCATACGTGGGAGACCATGTCTGGGTGCCTGTGGTGAAGCCGATGGCCGCGAGCTCTTCCTTGAGAGCGCGAATATGTCCCATTGTGGCCTGTACGCGCCAGGAAGAACCCAAGAACCCTTGAATCTTCTTGCATTTTGCAGGAGATTCAACGATAAGGAGTTTGATCATCGTGCTTCGAGGTGGTGTGATCCTGTACCCATCACATTTACAGGTGGCTTATCTGAACAATTTGTCAGCTGCATTGATTTCCCGCGGAATCCATCGCACACCGGTCCAGGCGGTTTTGTTCGCGAGCTTCTGAATTTCATTGCGATAATGGCGTGCGTACTCATTATGGAGAGATTTATGTGGATCTATGATGCCATGGATGACACCCATGTTATCATTTTCGATGGCAATGGTCTCTTCGCCGTGATTAATCGCGAAACGTAGGCCTGCCGCTACAGATGCCCACTCCGTTTCGGTTGAATCGACCGCGAAGATCGGTGTCATAACACCGATCTGCATGCCGACCTTGTCGGTCATGAGGACAGCGACCCTCGCTCTAGGCAGGATTTTGCGGAATGAGCCATCGGTCTGGACTTTGGCAAAGAAGAGTGGGGTATCTATCGCGCCTCCGATGCGGATATAAGGGGAAAGGATCGCACTGATCACCTTATATTTCATATCTTTATTAGCTACATACAGTCTTTAGTTGCGACGAGTCTTGCCACCCTTGCCACCCTTGCCACCTTTGCCACCCTTGGTCAGGCCGATCGCGTTCGTACCCCGCTTCAGAGTGCTCCGGGTAGCCTTGCCAACGCGGCGAACAACATTGGTACCGCGCTTCAGAGTCTTACGCATCATACGCATGAGAGAGGCCATTGTTTCTAATAAAGGCGGAGAATTTCTGTACCGTGAAGTCTAAAATTACGGAGTCCGATCGAAGAGAGGGGGTCTGTCGGCACGACTGTGTAGGTAATTATAGACTTCACGGTACCGGGACAGGGAGATTTTCGAGACCGCACTACACGGATCATTTATTCTGCGTAGCTTCGTGTAGGCATCGGAAAACCATTGAAGAATGAGGCTGATACCATTGTGTAAGCCCCCATATTATCCACTTCCAGGACATCGCCTACTCGGAGTTCGGGGATCGTGATATTGTCAGAGATACAATCCGCCGAATCGCAGGTGCGTCCAAACAGCATGGCCTGTACGTGTGGTCGCTGGGACACGTCAGGTGCGATGAGACGAAAGGTCGGACGTTGTCCATCAAACGGGATGTTACTGAACGAGCCATAGACCGATTCATTGAGCGTGTATATCCACGCAGGTTCTGTTTCTGTCGTGCGGTGTCGTCGTTTTACACCGATCACCTCTACGAATAGTGTTACCACCGGAGAAGAAAGGAAGCGACCGGGTTCTCCAATCCATTGTGTTTCTTCGGGAAACAAGATTCGTGCTTCGCGGATTTCGGCCGCTGCGGCAGCGAATTCGTCGGGGGATGCAATAAACCCGCCGCCGATATCAACGACGGCGGCCTTTGTACCTGCAATCGCATCGGCTTCTGCACATAGATGGATCGCGTCGCGAAATTGCGTCGGTTGGCTACAGAGAGAGCCTACATGGAAACTCCAGCCGGTGTGTTGGATATTTGCTGAACGGAGGTTGTGAAGAATGTCGGATACCCATTCAAGCGGGACACCGAATTTTCGGCTAAACGGCTGTGCCGATGCAGAATCAGGGACTTTAAGGCGGATCAAGACCTGACCACGAAACCCCGCATCTGACAGTTTCTGTACTTCTTCTGGACTATCGACCACCGTTGTCGATATGCCCAGCTGCATTGCAGATAGTATATCTTCGCGAGACTTACATGGATTTGCATATATAATACTGGAGGACGGTCCGCCGATATTCTTGACTTCGCGTATCTCTTGTGGAGATGCGCAGTCAAACCGGACGCCGGCTTGATGTAACCATTGTAACATGCGCGGGTCATTGTTGGATTTTACGGCGTAGTGCGGGGTTACATGTGTCAGATGCCGTCTCCATTGGCAGATCTGGTTCAGCAGCCGGAGTTTCGAAAACAGTAATTGTGGCAGTCTTGATATTATATATGTGTAAAAACTTTAGGTTCGGTTGTTATTCCAGAGGGCCTGGTTTCAAGAGGCTCGTACCGATGGCATTCAGCTTATCAAGGTTTGCGCTCTGATTGCCTTTGAACGGAGTGACCGTCCAGCGTTCGCTGTATGTGGGACGCACCGATGAAGAAGAGGCGTGTCTGGTATGACGGGGAGAGGATGGTATCCGGAGTCGCAAGGGCGCACGTTTACGTGTGGATGACCGGGAGGAGGATGAGGAGGAGGAGGAGGAGGAGGAGGATGAGGAGGAACTTGACTTCCTTTTCTTTGTGACTCTTCGCGCTTTGCTCTCGGCCTTTTTCATTTCCGTTATACGTTTCTTGGCGGCAGCTGCACGAGTATCAATGTTCCATTTCGACCCACGTATATGAGATGCCTGCGGTAAGGGCCCTCCCATACGTCCGTGCCACCCGCTTTTTGCGGTAGTTTCGCCCGCCATATTGGCCTCCTCGTGCTTCGTGCATATTTTGCAGAGATTACTGCCTTCCATGCATGCTTTCGCGCACTGCTTCTCTGTGTACACAAACTTCACCTTACCGTCGGGATGCATAGGGACCTTATCACCGCATAGACGACCTACACACTCGGGCATCGTATCTACTGGGTGCAGGGGTAAAAAAGTTGAACTGGGTAGGCTTGTTCGTACCCTAACAAGCACAAAGTGATATTCTGAGATGACAGGTATTACTCTACGTACTATTGCCGCAAAGCATACTTATGTGGGCGCAGGTATCATTCTAACACGGGTGACCAATGGCGAACACCATTATCTCCTCCTCAAGGGTCGTGATACCGGTATCTGGAGTTTCTCCAAGGGACACCCCGAGGATTATGATGAGAAGGCCCCGCTGCGCACAGCTGTCCGCGAAACATTCGAAGAGACCGGCTTACAGGTCGGATGTGACTACGCTATTGTGGGCGACTCTATTCGGTTTGGGAAGCGTCCATACTGGGTCGGGCTCATGAAGAATCCACACGCCGCCGTGAAGGTGAATCGCAATGAACACTCTACGGCGGCGTGGTTCAGCTGGGAGGAGATTTGTCAGTTGAATACGAATACGGATGTGCGTTGTTGGATCAAAAAGTCACGGGGAGCGAACAGTAGGTTCATGGTGCTTTCTTCTCTGCGTCTTTCTCCTTCAGGTACGCAAGATACGCATTTGATCGCGTAGGATCATAACGCGTCTTGAGCATCTTGATGGCGAGATCGTGGATGATCCGATCTTTTGGCTCGAGGGATGCGTAGAATGCTTCCGTTGCTTGTGTTGCTTCTGCCGCACTATTTTTTGTCATTGACTGACTAGAGGAAGGCATGCCTGGTCTAACACTGGCGGCGCTCGAGTCACATTTAGCGACGCGGGGGCGCCCGCTGGCGAGTTTCAAACGGGGCGACACGGTGCGTGGGGCGACGGGTATGGCCCTTGCAGGCGGCTACACCTATGTCCTGGATGCGACCCCTGGGGATCTGCCGGCCGATTTCCAGCCGGATCTCACACCTGGAGAGATTCTCATGTTAGGAGCCTTTGAGGGCAAGTATTTGAACGACTGCGTCGCCGAATTTCCCGCGGAATGGTTTGTCGGAGCGTTACATATGGGGCGCCTGGCCCCAGAGGGAGCGGATCCGGTACGATGCAATCTGTTTGGGATCAAGTCGCGGCAGCCGCTGTCAGTATGGCGGGAGAACGGCTGGGCACCCTCCAGGGCACGCGCAGGTCGCAGCGACAATCATTATCGTGGGATACTCGGCGATCCTGGAACCAATCCCGATGAGCGGGGCTGGTTCCAGTGGTATTGCCGATACTGGATGGGGCGGCGGCTGCCCATCATCGATGACATACAGATCAAACGCTGGCGGGCCTTTCGGCGGCATGCAGGGGCCATTCGTGCGAATTGCAGGCGCGGAGATCTAACATGCAGGCCACGCGAACGTCAGGCGCTGCTCCAGTGGGCGTATGATCCGTTCCTCTAAGTCGCAATGACAGATATTTCCTTCGTGTGATATGCGTATACTTTTGCAGCGTTGTATTTCTTCAAAGGAAGAAAAGCGCACGATAATGGGCGAAATTCACCGCTCTTGATATCCGCGTTATCTACAGTCTGATAGCCGCAGTTAATAATCATAATGTATCTGAATTTATTACTCGCTACAAGGTAGTCCAGGAACGCATGTATGTCTGCCAGTGACCAGTGTTGGATGACGTCTTTCAAAATACATAAATCGCCGCCCTTGATGAGTTCTCTATCATGAAAGAAATCCAGATGGAAAAAAGTGAATTTTGGCCACGCACAATTTGTCTCATTATGATCCACTACTTTCTTATATGTGTCATACCCTATATATTTGATATTTAGATCATTGTAGATTAATGGGCCACATCTAAAATCGCCGCAGCCTAGATCAACGATGGTGGTGATATTGTTGTCACGGATAAATTTTTGAACGAACGGGATATATGTGTGTAAATTATATTGGATACTACTACCGTCGCCGCTACTTCCACTATACGCACTGCTGGCGTTATTGCCCCATCTAGCAGTTTCGTATATTTTTGTAAAAATTGTGTCCATAATGATCTATGTGTACTAGATCATTTATCTAATACAGTTTCGCCGCGATGGCCGTCAGTCCAAACAGTGTGGTTCCCCAGGCAATGTCGGTGACGGCGAAATCCAGCGGATAGGCCGACAGTGTTGCATAGTTTGTCAGATCATACAAACCATACATCGCCGCGCCGAGTGTGGCGCCGCGGGCGCCAGAGTCGTACCATGTAGTGGCGGGATTCACCGCGAAAAACCAGAGGGCGGCCACCATGACGGCGTAGACTGCGGCGGCGGCGATCCACCGGATCTCCAGCGGCTTGCCCTGGATCTTGGCGAATACGGCACGGCTCGTCGGGGCCGTGGCCGTTAGCCATACTGCATCGAGAACTAACATTACGACTGTGATTGTTGCAATTGTGTGGAGCATGTGCGTCTATTCTGTCCTGTGAAATTCCGGCGGTTGCGAAGCAGGATGGCCAGTACAATCCGTCTGGAGGAATATACAGATGTGATCCAGGATAAGATTGTGGCGGTGTGGAGTGCGGAAGGATCTGTATGGCTGCCGACGGAGTTCATGTTGTCGCAGTATATTACCCGAATTCTTGTAGTGGGGCGCACGGCAGCCACGTCACTGTCATTGGCAGCAGACAGTGGTTGGACGCAGGTATGGCGTTCACCTGGTGCGAAGGAATGGGCGTGCCTCCTCGGTATCCTACAGCATATGCCGGGGCCGGTGCTCGTTGTTGTGGGGCCGGATGTTACGCTGACACCGAAGATCATGGCGGGTGTCAAGGGTACGACTGTTGTACTCCGAACGCCGGCGGTACCGTGGCCGGCAGGAGCCGACCACGCAGATCACGTGTTTTTTCCGGTCCTCGGGCCTGCAAACACGGCCCTGATGCCGGTTGTACAGGAATGGCTCGGACGGGCGGCACCTAGGGCACTCGACCTCAAGGCTCTGGTGCCGCAGCTCGCCGCACAGGGATACGGGCTCACGGTTGCAGGGGGTGTATGGCACTGGTATAAGCCGGCGGAATCACCGCCGTTGGCCACGTTGACGGTGGCACAGGTGGCGCGGCAGCTGCAGGTGCTTGGAACGGTCTTGGAGAAAATGAGTGTCTAATATAAATGAAGCCAGTCGTGCCAGTCGTGCCAGTCGCGCCAGCAAAGCCAGTCGTGCCAGTCGTGCCAGTCGTGCCAGTCGTGCCAGCAAAGCCAGCAGCAAAGCCAGTCGTGCCAGCAAAGCCAGCAGCCAAGCCAGCAAAGCCAGCCAAGCCAGCAAAGCCAGGCGCATTAAAACGTGCATTGTTAATAGGAATAAATTACACCAGTAATACTACTAATAGATTATACGGTTGCATCAATGATATTAGAAACGTTAAGGCTACAATAAACAAAATGTACCCATCGTGTAAAGAAATTCGCAGTCTGTCTGATGACGCCGTAGAGCCACTTAATGCACCATCACGCAACAATATTATTGAAAGTATTAAGTGGCTTACAACAGGCCTAACACCAGGTGACTCTATCTTATTACATTACAGCGGTCACGGTGGGCTTACACTCGATTCATCAGGCGATGAAAAATCCGGGTTTGACAGCTGTATTTACCCTATATCCAATGGGCATATCGAACGTATTACAGACGACGAACTACGTATGATGCTAGTCAATAAAATACCAGCCGGATGCAAATGTTTTGCTATATTGGATTGCTGTAATAGTGGATCCGCTCTTGATTTGCGGTATAAATATAATGCCCCACGCTACGGGGCGCTCACAATGAGTCAAAACGAAAAATATCCAAAAACGAATGGGTCCGTTATTTTCATAAGTGGGTGTACGGATGAGCAGACATCTGCAGATACAGTAAACGATAAAAATATCCCAAGTGGAGCTTTGACAAATGCGCTATTGAAAGTATGGAATAGATACGGCATTAATATCAAATTCAAGTATATGCTGTGGGATATTCGTACAGAGTTACAAACCGGCGGTTATACGCAAATACCGCAGTTGTCATGCAGTAATAACATTAATATGAGCGATATTTTTAGATTATAAACAAGGGGGGCAAAAGGTGAACAGCATCGTGCATGGTATACATGCATGTACGATGCTCTCATTAGTGTATTTTCTCGCCGCTTACGCGTGCAACTGCTCTGCTCCCGGCGTGTTCTGTACGGAGGACTGTTCTTCGACCTTCTGTCTATGCGATGCGTTCTACAATGGGGTGATCATGAATACGTCTGTCGGAACACGTTGTTCGGCCGGGGCGCTTGTTCATGATTCGCAATGTATGGTCCCTACCGGCTGTGCATGCCAACATGTAGGTGTAAATTGTCTATCCAACTCACACATGTGCCTCTGTGATGAACGTCTGGTAGGAACGATCGAGACGACAGCGAACAATACAGTTTGCGTGGACGATCGACTGGCGTGGGTCACGGATCTATCCTGTACCAACAATGGTTTCTACTGCACATCTCCGTGTTCTGTGTCATATTACTATTGTACAAACAATCGTCGTATGCCGGCGCAGTTTGTTCCTGCAGGAACGGTGTGCGACTCGACGGGTGGAGAAGGCTTCTTGGTTACACCGGATAATTGCTCGTATACATCGGTACATGCGTCCTGTCCAACGGAGGACCTGACGATTCAATGCACGGGGCGGTGTAGCACGTCATTCTATCACTGCAATCAACATACTGCATATGCTGTTCAGTCTACTCCAGTCGGCCTAGTGTGTTACAACAACGCATTCATTCTGGGAAGCGATCCCGTGTGTGCGGAGGGTATGTATCAGACATTTCCGGTGATCGTTGATTATTCGAATGAAACGATTCCTGTGACTGTCCTGTATCAGTATGCGCTTGCCTCTGCACTCGCGGAGGCGATATCATATGCAGGTGTTCCTGTGGTCGCCTCGGATGTTTATATCGGAGGCTTGGGGCGGCGCCTTGCAGTATCAGAACAGCTGTTATCTGTCCAGTCTTCTGATACATCTCTTGCAGGTGTCGTCGCACATGCAATGCAGGATTTGCCGAATATATTGACAAGGGACAATCTTGTTGTTCGAGTGTGGCTACAGGAGTCGCTTACACCGACGTCTTCCCCTCTCCCTGTTGCCAATGCAGTTGCCAATGCTGATGCCAATGCAGTTGCCTTCCCATTAATGTCGGGTGCGATTCCGGTTGGCAACGCGGCGATCTCTACTATCCTTGTAATACTGATTACAGTGCTGTACGTTTAGAAGAAGCCGCCCTTCTGACGGCGAGTGCTGCGGCCCTTCTTGAACAGCGTGAACTTGCCCTTCTTCGCCTTGTAGCCCTTGCGGGTCAGGTACTTGAGCGCCTTCTTGCCGGCCATCATCTTCTTGCGGCTTACAATGCGGCCGTGCTTGTTCTTGACAAGGTCGGACTTGGTGAGGCCGCCGGAGGTGTGCTTGGCGCTTCCGTGGAAAACCTGGGCCTTGGAGCCAACTGCAGGAACTTTGTCGGACATCTTATACAATGGAACGCGATTTTATTCGGGGGAGGATGTATGGAACTGTATTCGACTGTATTCGACTGCACCAGTCGCTATACCTTGCAAAAACTTGAACCCCCAAAAGCCAACCCCGTCACCCCCTCAGGATGACTACATACATTCGTAACGAGAAGGGAGAATTTGTCTGCCCCGACTGCGGTGTTACAAAGAAACGACAGAATACAATGTTCTATCACATGAAGATGCACGCCGATGATCGCACCCATCTTTGCACAGAGCCGGGATGCGGAAAGGCCTTCATTCAGAAGAGCGGCCTTCAGCAACACCGGATGCAAGCACACGCCACAGAGGGAGCTCCTACATGGACCTGCCCCTGCTGTCCCCATACATGCAAGATGAAGGCGAATCTCATTATTCACATTGGCCGGAAGCACGGCGGTGACTGGATCCCCGCCATGGGTGCGGATGGCTGTGTCGGATGTAAGAAGCAGTACTCTTCTGCGACGGCCTACTATTACCATGCCGTACAGTGTTTTCGCGAGCAGGCGCCGCCTACGGTGGCCATGTTTGCATCCGCCTAAACGACCGGCGGTGTTAATCAAGCATGTTAATCCGGATTTTTGCATTTACCGATGCCAAGACCAGCCTTACCAGATATCTTAATTTCCTGCGGCTCGAAAACAAGGGCAACTGGACCGTGGAGCACTGCGACCCCATGAAATGGACACCTGCAAAAGGCGATATCCATATCTATATCGATATCCCTGTACGTCTTGCAGTTCCATGGGCAGCCTACAATGTATACGCCACCGACACAGCATTCGATATGTGGGCCTGGGCGAAGAAGGAGATGGATCTCATAATCTCTACGAAAGCACTGACGACTCGAGACTCCGCCCTAAAGGTGCTTCGCAGTGTGTTTCGCGCCGCACTAAAGGGACAGCATCCGCCTATGCTACCTGTTGCCAACAACGCCGACGTAAAAGTCGGCATCATTACGCTGACACGCAATCGCAAGGACTGGTGGATTAATATGCTGCAGAATGTAGTGAAACAAGACTGGCCCGCGGACCATATTGAATGGATCATTGTGGACGACGGCGATGAAGGACAGCGAATCGGCCCCAATGTCGATGAATTCATGGAACAGGCCCCCGGGATGACGGTTCGCTACGTCGAGATGACGACGCCCCGCACCATCGGTGCAAAGCGGAACGCGGCGGTAGAGGCAGCGGGTGCAGACGTCGACGTGTTTGTTGTAATGGACGATGATGATCATTATCCTGCCAGTTCAATCAAGACCCGTGTCTCGTGGCTGAATCGGTCTATGCCGTCTGACAAGACACAGTGTCAGGTCGCATATTGTTCTGTACTGCCCATGTACGATCTAACACGGTATATTTCGGCGATGAATGTACCTGAGCTGGAGCTCGGCCCCGCCGAGCGTGTCAGTGAGGCGTCGCTCGTCTTTACACGCAAAGCCTGGACCGCCCGGCCATTCCCCGATGTGAATATGGCAGAGGCGGTGGAATTCCTGGAAGGCCGTGAAGAGATTTCGGTGGAAATGCCGCCGAAGGGTGTAATTGTAAGTTTCATTCATACCAAGAATTCGTCATCGCGACGCATTCCCACAGAGCAGGAGCCGAATGGCTGCCACTATGGTTTCGCCGACGAGTTTTTCAAGTATCTGCATACCATTGGCATGAAAACGTGATGCCCCCTCTGTGAGGTATAATCGATGTACTACATAAGGGCATCTATGTCAGGAAAGGGGTCAATATTCTGCGACGGAGCATGCTCCGGTAACGGCACACGGAATGCCGTCGGTGGATGGGCATGGGCATTCTGGCCAGGGCTCGCCCGCGGCGAGCCGCTGCATTACGGCGCGGGCCGCCTCAAGACTATAGGCGGTGCAGCTACAAATCAGCGCGCCGAGCTCACGGCACTCCTCGAGGCGATCAAGTGGGCGTCCGCACACCCGCAGTGTGCGGCCACGATTTACACGGATTCCATGTATTCGTTGAACTGTACGACGAAATGGGGTCCCAGTTGGAAGCGCAAAGGCTGGAAGCGGGATTCTGGCGAGCCTCTGCAGAATCTGGACCTCATCAAGCCGCTCGTGGAACTCTGGAAACCCTGTTGGCCCATTCAACATGTACGGGGTCATCAGACCGGCTCAGGCCCCGAGGTCCACGGCAACAACTGGGTCGATCGCGCCGCCGTAGCGGCTGCGCAAGGAACAGAGATCGCGTCTAACGTGTTGGCAATTGACATCCCTACACCGGATACGATTGAGCATGTGGAACCCACGAGACCAGAATCGACGGTTAAGCGGGTAGCCGATGTAAAGCAGGCCGATATTAGACAGTGGTTTCGATCCGTGTAATTAACTCTATAAGCTCCGCAGCATGATCCATGGATCCCTCTATCCAGGCTTGACGGAGACTAAAGGATTCATTGCATAGATGTATGGATTTTCCAGAGAAAGGTTGCAGAGCCTTTTTGGATTCTGTCGCAGGATCATAGGCGCCAGGGAGCCAATAGGTGCATCCATGGGACCACTCATAGGCACTGGCCCAGAGAATCTGGGCCACCAACTCTGGAAAAAGTTTCAGGAGTTCTGATTGGAGAGCGGCTATCAGTGTTATACCGCGGAGACCCTTGAACGCCTTAGTGTCCTGCGACTCTGTATAACTGATCATCACGAGTCCTAATTCCGGTACAATCGGAATTATGAATCGCAGAGGCGAATTCGTCACGAGTTTCTTAAAGGGCCATGGTGTGGCGAATTTGGCATAGATCCGTGTCAGAGGTTCCATTCGCAAGTGTTTGAGGAGCGGGAGACGCATACTTGGTAGATGCCGGAGCGCTTCCGACGGAAGTGCGAGGATCACGCGGTCGCAATCGAGATTCTCGTGAGTAGTATGGACTGTATAGGGCCCCTTGCCTCTAACATCCGTAACTGTCATGTCTGTGCGAATATTGACACCGGCTACTCTGCACACCCGTTCCAGTGCGTCGATCAAGAGTGAAAGTCCGCCCTTGACGCCGACGAATTGGGCGGCACCCATTTCGCCGCGGAATGCCTTGATACCCAGATCAGCCCGCAGCACCTCTGTTTCGGCGCGGAATCCGAACTGCTGCAGGATCCGTTCTGTGAGTTCGGGACCAAGCGTTCGCTCGGCCAGAGAACGTAACGTATGTGATCCTAACACGTCGGGGTCCAAGGACTCCGCGGTGGCAATGAAGGCTCCCCACGTGTCAAGAAATGTGCTGGGTTGGGGGGGTTCACCGAGCCCTTTCCAGAGCTCGCCTGTAGGAAGCGGAAAAGTTTGAAGGCCGAACCGGTCAAGCAGTTCTAGGGTGCGTCTGTGTTTGGTGGAAATGCGGCCGGCGCCTATCTCCAGACCGATGGACGATGTGAGGATCCGCCCTCCGAGGCGATCGGCCTTTTCCAACAGCGTAACACGATCGCCCCTGAGAGCCAGCTGTTCGGCTGTCCAGAGTCCGGCGATCCCGGCGCCGACGACGATTGTATGCATCTCCTTACTATGGACGGTAATTAAAGACTGCACGGTACCGTGAAGTCTAAAATTACGTACACAGCCGCTTACCGACAGGCCGGCTGACTGACGCTAGTCAGCCTTACAGCCCCGTTGGGTTTCGCGGCTAAAGCCGCTTACCGACAGGCCGGCCCTCCTTTTAGTCGGGTTTCCGTACATTTTAGACTTCTAGCTATCGGCTATCTATAATTACATACCCCCTTCGGGGTGTACGTAATTAAAGACTGCACGGTAGTTAGAAAAATGCCGGCTGTCCGAAGTTGTATCGTGTGTTCCCGCGATATGGATATAGGCAGACTTGTATCGAACGGATTCTTTTGGGTTCGACCGCACGTCGTTGAATGGAAAAAGAGTCTGCGAAATCCAACAATTGGCTCCTTGTTGGAATTTACGGATCGTGAAATTGTGGGTGCGGTGCCGATCCATTCGTGCGCCGCCAGGGAGCTCTTTACCAGGTTAGCGGTGCGCGGCTAACTTCTTTGAGACGCGCTTGATGAACTGACACGCGCGTACCGTATCGGCAGAGGAATAGCTCTCTTGGATATGGCCGTTGAATGCGACAAAGGTCGGGAACATCTTTATCATATTCAAATCGCTGATCTCTTCGTTCTCGCAGTAGTACAGTGGCACGTTGGCCTCTGCGGCGGTTTCCTCGATAAGGGGTTTATGCATACGTTTGCAAGGTACGCACCAGGTTGCGCTGAACCATACTATACAGGGATGCCGCAGCGCCTCGAACTCGCCAATGGTGGTCAGCTGTTTCATCGGTCTATTCCGTCACGATATAATCGATGAGGCCTTTCAACGAGCCGCCGGCAATGAGGGCGGCGATGGTAGCGCCCATTACAGTCGCCTCGAGGGAGAGGGGCTCGCGAGCCCCTCCCGCCATTGGAGTTTGGGCTTGGGCTTGGGCTTGGACCGGTGTAGGAGCCCGAGGCACCTTGCCCTTAAAGGCATCCCATACCGCTTTGACGAGCGACACAAACCAGTCCCAGATGATCCGCAGCATCCGCATAAAGATCGTCATGGGCGGCAGCCCCGCCGGTTCGTTGCCCTCCTTGGAGGCAGGGATTTCGCCATCGTGTCCGATCCAGAACTGCGCTCGCATAACATCCGGTGGGGTTCCTTCCTTATTAAACCGATAGTTCTCGCGAAGCACCTTCCATTCATGTTGCAGCGACTGTGATACGTCCTCTGGAACCAGCTGATCCCCCTCCACCTTTTTGAGTGCGGCCGAATTCAGATAGAGGCCGTCGAACCAACGCAGCCCCACAAAGGCGGAATCCCCCACCGGCATACCCTCTTCGAGAATCTTGTGCGGAGTAAAGAACAGGCGTCCCACGTCGCCGAACCACATCATAAAGAGCGCGATGCACAGCGAAAACGCAAACAGATTGTAAAACGTACCGAAGAATCCGGCTTCGCCCAAAAAGGTCCCATATTTCACGGCGGCCCATAGACCCTGCGTGGCATACACGGCAAGAATCGGCGCCACCGCACCGCCCGCAAAGGTTAGAATAATGAATTTCCGCATTCCGAGCCAGAATTTGCCCAACGTAAACATATCTACGCCCGTGAACCCGAAGATGGTCGCGAACGCCCATTTACCGAAATCGGTATGTTGTTCGTATTTCCAATCGTCGGATGATCCGTTATACATCATACCCTGCCCAATTCCTGTCTGCAGATCGAACGGCGTGGATAAACCATAATTGAGTACGCGCTTCTCCTCTGTAAAGATCTGCAATACATCCCAGAGCCACCAGAATCCCATGCCACCGAGTGTCAGCAGCTTCGCGACGGCGGTCCCAGGGCTTCGCAGATAAAAATGATCGAGTCCGAAGAAGCCTCCCAGCAGCGAATACCACTGTAACGCCGAATAGTTGCGGTCAGGACGGGGAACATACAGGCCATCTATCCCCGTTTTTGTATTTCCGGCTGCATCCTGCAGCGTTATTTTTGCGGCATCGTCTTCACGCGGTACCCAAAACCGGGCAGAGCTGACACCCGTGCTAATCGGATATCTGCCCTTTACAACATTGTCGAACAACTCGTCCTCGGTTGTCATCCTCTGACGCGTACAGCGAATTTAGACCTCGGTTGCCTTACGCTATGAAGGCGAGCCCGCCCAGCCCCCCCACGATCCGTAGCACGTTATAGTTCGTCGCATAGACATTCACCTGACGCTCATTCGTCAGTTCATTGGGGTTGAATGTGAGCCCTAACATGATGTCGTCGATCTTACTGCAATTCAGGGTACCCGACGGTTGTTCCTGCTCCGGTTTGAGACTGAAACTGTAGAGATAGATATAAACCGGCGGCGTGGGGACGGTTGTATGATATTGATAGGGCTGCGTCAGGCGGAAATAGGGGGCATTGCGCGCGTAAAAGCGATCGTAGCCGTCGAGGCGAATGATCGCCGTGTTCAGGAGATCCTGTGTTAGACAGCCTGGCTGCCCGCCATTGTTTTGCAGACAGCTTGAATAGTTGAACCACTCTCGTGCAGCCTTCATGCGTGTCTCTTGGATCACCCAGATAAACTCCTTGCAGCAGTGATTGAAATATAGGGGCACCTGCAGCGACGAGATGCCGGCAGGAATGGACTGTGCAGGTGAAATCTGGAGCTGGTCAATCAGATATTCATGTTCCGCCGCGGCGAATTTGCGTCGCTCCTCGGTATCGAGGTAAATGTAGTCGCCGAACATCTGGAACCGGGTAATGCTCACCGGAGCCAGGGATGGACACGGCTGTGTAGGTGTGATTTCGGCGGACCACCATAGCTCCTGAAAGGGGCGGAGGTGCATGATAAGTCGGATAGGATGTGCCTGCAGTGCGATGAGTGGCAGAGCGGCCCCAATCGTATTGCAGAACCAGAACCGGAGGGGTATTGTTAGCTGGAGAGGCTTTGTTGCATCAATGTACGAGGGCGGATAGACATTCCAGTGTCCGATCATTTCATTGTAGCCTTCGCGTTTGTCCTTGGGTGTCGTGAGTTCGCCCCAGATATTGAGCCATTCGCCGGTGTGTTTGTCGATCTCTTTTTCGCCGATCTCGACGCTGACATCGTGAATGAGTGCGTAGCCGATATCGTTGACCCAATAATTCGTGGGCTGCGATGGGTCTGCGGGTAGTGGCGGGAGTTCGACTTCTATAAAGAGGGCCGACAGAAGATCGGCGTAGCGGGGAATTAAGGTTGTAATACGGCGTCCAAAATCGGTGTTGCCGTCAAAGTCGATTGGTATGGATTCAATGGCGAAGGGTGTGTAGCGGCGATAGACATGTTTAAAGAATGTGAATTGAGGATTGCTCGTCAAATAAACATCCTGGCGGCCGCGAGCTACGAGTTGTAGTAGCGCTGATGTAGGCATCTCCTTACTGGAATCATGGAGTTTTTAAGCGGGGGACACATACCGTGCTGTCTATAAATTACGGAGCCCGATCGAAGAGAGGGGCATGTCAGCACGGCTCTAAGGCTGACTGGCGTCAGCCAGCCTGTCGGTAAGCGGCTGTAAGGCTGACTGGCGTCAGCCAGTCAGCCGGCCTGTCGGCACGGCTGTGTACGGTAATTTATAGACTTCACGGTATATAGATAGAGTAATGTCGGGCATACGGAAAACGGAAGACTTACACACATTGAAAACGCGGAACCTAATAATTCAGGATAACAATGGATACTTTCCTGCATCCGGTGCAGTACTTGCCGCGGCAAATGATAAAGGCACAATTGTGCCGACGCGGGATCTGGATGTGAATTCGGTGTCGCTTGATACTCTCAGGGTTCAGAATCCGAGTGCCCAGAAAGGTGAGTTCTTGTATGTACAGGATACAGACGGGACAATTGGATTTACGAAGATTACTCCTGGTACAAATAATACTGTCTATGGATCATTCGATGTATATCAACTCGATAGTACTGTGTCGATTTTTAGTGTGGGGATGGACGGGCTTGTTACGGTTGCGAAGGATTTGACTGTCAGTGGAGAATTGAACGCGACAATCGCCGGATCACAGGTCACGGGCGTCGTTCCTAAGGCTGCGTTTGCAGAAGGATTGTCTGGAACTGCCACGATCGCCGGATCACAGGTCACGGGCGTCGTTCCTAAGGCTGCGTTTGCAGAAGGATTGTCTGGAACTGCCACGATCGCCGGCTCACAGATCACGGGCGTCGTTCCTACGGCTGCGTTTGCAGAAGGATTGTCTGGAACTGCCACGATCGCCGGCTCACAGGTGACAGGTGTTGTTCCTACGGCTGCGTTTGCAGAAGGGTTGTCTGGAACTGCCACGATCGCCGGCTCACAGGTCACAGGTGTTGTT
>Ga0164295_10001503_pt1 | contig 19371 bp, 12 predicted proteins | sample GEODES006metaG_FD_111798 | JGI IMG/M metagenome (GOLD analysis project Ga0164295, IMG submission 111798) | Oligotrophic lake water microbial communities from Sparkling Lake, Wisconsin, USA - GEODES006 metaG | ecosystem: Environmental > Aquatic > Freshwater > Lake | place: USA: Sparkling Lake... | reverse complement strand
GTCGCAAAGAGCGTGCGGCAGCCGACAGCCCCATGGAGATGCTCCACCACTGCCTGCGCGATCGCCAGCCCGTCGAACGTGCTCGTGCCCCGGCCCACCTCATCGAGAATCACCAAGCTCCGCGGCGTGGCCCGGTTGAGAATGCGGGCCGTTTGGGCCATCTCAACCAGAAATGTGCTCGCCCCACTGGCCAAGTCGTCGCCGGCGCCGATGCGGGCAAACAGCCGATCGACGATCCCCACCCGCGCCCGCCGGGCCGGCACGAAGCTGCCCGCCTGTGCCATCACGGCCACCAGCGCCGCCTGGCGAATGAACGTGCTCTTGCCACCCATGTTGGGCCCCGTCACCAGCAGCATCGCCGGGGGCTCGGGTGCATCGGTCGCGTCGGGGAGCCGGGCAGAGAGCGACAGATCGTTGGCCACCAACGTGCCGGGGGGCAGCAGTTCCTCGAGCACCGGATGGCGGCCTGCTTGAATTCTGAGTTCGCCATCGAGCGAAATCTCCGGCCGCACCCAGCCGCGGCTGGAGGCGACTGCCGCCAGCGAAACGAGCACATCGAGCGTGGCGAGCGTGGCCGCCACGCTATCGAGACGCCGCCGTTGCTCGGCCACGAAGATCCGCACCTCTTCGAGCAGTTCCAGCTCGCGTCGCAACGCCTCGTCTTCGGCGCCGAGTACCTCCCGCTGCCGCTCGTCCAGCTCGGGCGTGGTGTAACGCTCGGCATTTTTCACCGTCTGCTTGCGGACGTATTCCGGCGGCACCTTGGCTGCGTGGTTGCGCCCCACCTCCAGGAAAAAACCAAACACCCGGTTGAATCCCACCTTCAGCGAGGGGATGCCGGTGCGCTCGATCTCCTGCGCCTGGTAACGCGTGATCCAAGCCTTGCCGCCAGAAGCCAGTTCGGTGAGATGGTCGAGTCGGGCATCGCAGCCGGGCCGAATAAATCCGCCATCGCGGGCAAAGACGGGGCAGCCCTCCCGCAGCATCGTGCCGATCCGCAGGGCGATGTCGGTGCAGGGATCGAGTTGGTGGCGCAGGTCGGCCAGCAGACCGGTCGTCCCCTCAAGGCGGGCCATCACCGCCGGCAGGATCGCCGTGGCGTGGCCGATCCGCTCCAGATCCCGCGGGCCCGCCCGGCCCGACATCACACGCCCCGTCAGCCGCTCCAAATCGCCGATGCCGGTGAGCTTCTCAACCAGCGTGGCGGCGAGCCCAGCGTCGGCGACCAAGCCCGCGACGGCATCGAGCCGGGCGTCGATCGCAGGCTTGTCGATCAAGGGGGCCGAGATCCAGTCAACCAGCAGCCGGGATCCCATCGGCGATTTCGTGCGATCGAGCACGCCCGCCAGAGAGCCGGCCCGCCGGTTGAGGCCGGTGGCAGCGGAGCCCCGAACGAGGTCGAGGCTGCGCCTTGAGGCCTCGTCGATCTCCATGCGCTCGCCGCGCCGCCAGGCGGCGAGCGACTCGATCCGGCCGACTGCCGTCGGCTCATTCTCCTCGAGATAGGCCACGATCGCGCCGGCCGCGAGGATGCCCGGCTGCTCCGCCGGGAGGTCGAAGCCCAGCCCCTCCAGCCTGCGCCCGGCTAGCGCCCGGCCCACTGCGGCGAGGGCGGCTGGTTCGGCAAACCACCAGTCGGGGCGGGCGGTGAGCGTGCCCTCGCGCCCCGCGGGCCGGAGCAGGCTGGCCACCGCCTCCCGATCTTTCTCGGCGCAGAGGCATTCGGTCGGCTCCAGCCGCAGAACCATTTCGCTCACATCTTCTGCCGGCACAAGTGCCGCCTCAAACCGGCCAGCAGCCACATCGATCCAGGCCAGGCCCACCAGCACGCCAGCCGAGCCAGCCTGCGGTGCCAGCGCGAGGAGGTGGTTGCGGCGGGTCGGGTCGAGGAGCGATTCATCGGCGACGATCCCGGGAGTGACAATGCGGGTCACCTCCCGGCGGAGGAGGCCCTTGGTCGTTTTGGGATCGTCGATCTGCTCGCAGATGGCGACGCGGCGGCCGGCGTTGACCAGCTTCACCAGTTGCACGTCGAGCTGGTGGTGGGGAAACCCGGCCATCGGCATGGCGTCGGGGCCCTTGTCGCGGCTGGTGAGCGTGAGATCGAGGAGCCCGGCCGCCTCGCGGGCGTCGCTGCCGAAGAGTTCGTAGAAATCCCCCATCCGAAACAGCACCAGAGCCCCCGGGCACCGGAGCTTCGCCGCCTCGAATTGTTGCATCATGGGGGATGGCATGGCCGCGAAATGTACCAGCCTTTGACCCGCCGTGGGATCCGACGTACAAATTCCCTGAGGTTCGGGAGCCGATGAGAGGCCCCTGCGATGGGGATCTGCGAACCTGGTCAGGGCTTAACCGCAGCAGCCATAAGCAACCATCTCTTTGTGCGGTGGGCCTCTCATCGGCGTCCGGCCAATGCTCGGGACCGTTTTCAGTTCCGGCAGCCCGTGCTCCGCAGGCCAGCTGCCGGCGGCTCTTTTCCGCATCGGCCCTTCCCGCAGGCCCTTCCCGGCAGACCTGGCGCATGAGTGAACCCGCTCCTCTTTCGACCGCCGCCGATGGTGGAGCGGCCTCCGGTGCCTACCGGGTGGTCGCCCGCCGCTACCGGCCCCAGCGGTTCGACGAACTCGTCGGGCAGGAGCATGTCGCTCGCGGGCTCTCCGGGGCGATCGTGTCGGGCCGGATCGGCCATGCCTACCTCTTCACCGGCGCTCGCGGCGTGGGCAAAACGAGCGCCGCCCGGATCTTCGCCAAGGCGCTGGAATGCGTGCAGGGACCGGCGGCCGAGCCGTGCAACGCCTGCGACGCCTGCGCTGCGGTGTCGGCCGGACAGGATGTGGATGTGGTCGAGATCGATGCCGCCAGCAATCGCGGCATCGACGAGATCCGCCAACTGCGGCAAAACGTTGCCGTGCGTCCGGCGCGGGGCCGCTACAAGATCTACATCATCGACGAAGTCCACATGCTCACGCGCGAGGCCTTCAACGCGCTGCTGAAAACGCTGGAGGAGCCGCCGACGCATGTCAAATTTGTGCTCTGCACAACCGAGCCAGAAAAACTCCCGATCACCATCCTCTCCCGCTGCCAGCGGTTTGATTTTGTCACCGTCGACGCCCCTGCCATTGCCCGGCGGCTGGAGCAGATCGTGGCCGCCGAGGGGAAGACCGTCAGCACTGAAGCGCTGGCCCTGATTGCCCGTCGCGCCGCCGGCAGCATGCGCGACAGCCAGTCGCTCTTGGAGCAGTTGCTCGGCTCTGCCAGCGGCTCGATTGGCGTCGACGACGTGCATGCTGTCATCGGCACCGGCCGCGAGGAGAAGGTCGGGCTGCTGGTGACGGCGATCGCCAACCGCGACGCCAAGCAGGCCCTGGAGGCCCTCGATGGGGCGCTCGCAGGCGGCGCCGATCCGGGCGGCGTGCTGGAGCAATTGCTGGCGGCCTGGCGCGACAGCTTGCTGGCCAGCGTCGGCTGTGGGCCGGACATGATGCTCGAAGGGGAGGGGCTGGGCGTCGATCTCGCTGCGATTGGCCGGATGCTCGGCACCGAAACGATACTCGCCATGCTGCAAATCATCGATCACACGCTTGCCCGCATGCGCTCCAGTGGCCATGCGACTGTGCTGGCGGAGATGGCGGTGGTGCGGATGGCGAGACTCGAGGATCTCGATACGCTGGCCGCCGCTGTCGAGAGGGTGGCCGCTGGACTGCCCATGCCGCCATCTGCTGGCCCGTCTGCAGGCCAGGCCGCCCCACTGCGAGCGCTGCCGCCGGCTGCAACAATAGTCCCGGCAGAACTGCCGCGCGAAAAAAAAACGACCCACCTGACCGCCGCACCGATCGCGGGTGAGCCCCTCCGGCCCGTCGTGACGGCTCCAGTGCCTGAGACAGATAGAGTTACTGCCGCCTTGCCAGCCCTTGCGCCTGCGGCAATAGATCCTGCGATCGCTGCCGAAGCGACGCCGCTGCTGGCCCGTCCGCTGGAGGTTTGGTTGCAGGCAGGGGAGGCGGAAGGGGGGCTTGTCACCGATTTTGCCGCCACAGCCAGCGCAGCCGCATGGCGCGGAGAGGTGTTGGAGGTGACGATCCCGGCATCAGCCACCACGGCCCTGTCATTCCTGCGGCGGCCGACGACCACGACGGGTTTGAATCAAGCCCTGACCGCTGCCTGCGGCCGGCCGGTGCGGTATCAACTCGTGGTGGAGGCCGCCGTGGCGGCAGCAGACGAACCCGGCGCTGCCCCGCCGCCGCCGGTCGCCGTGCGTTCACAGGCAGGTCTGCTGCGTGAGGCACTGGAGCATCCCATGGTGGGCCATGCCCTCAAGCTCTTCGACGCGGCGGTGCGGAAGGTGGAGCCGGCCCGGCCGCGGCCAGCGGCCGAACTGGTCGCCGCGGTGGCTGCAGAAACACCGGCAGGTGCCGTCGGGCCCAACGAGAGCACCGGAGGCAGCGACGAGCCGTCGGCCGGAGCCGACAGCGAATGATGACAGGAGATGACCAATGGCCGAATCCCGCGGCGTGATCGCCACGCTGATCGATTGCTTCGCCGAACTCCCCGGCATCGGCCGAAAGTCCGCCGAGCGGCTGGCCTACCATGTGCTGCGGATGCCGCGCGACGAGGCAGTCGCGTTCTCCGCGGCGATCCGCGCTGTCAAGGAGAAGCTGCATCCCTGCCAGACATGCTTCAATCTGGCGGAGCACGAGCAGTGCGATGTGTGTCTCGATCGGCGCCGCGATCGCACGCTCCTGTGCGTCGTGGAACAGGTGCGCGATCTGCTGGCGCTGGAGCAGGCGGGGGCCTACCGTGGGCTCTACCATGTGCTGCAGGGACGCATCGCCCCGCTGGAGGGCACCGGCCCGGCAGCACTCACGCTCGATGCCCTCGTGGCCCGCGTGCGGGAGGGGGGAGTGCGCGAGGTGATCATGGCGACCAATCCGAATGTGGAGGGGGATGCCACGGCGCTACTCGTTTCCCAGCGGCTCGCCGGCTTGCCTGTGACTCTCTCGCGGTTGGCCCGCGGGCTCACGGTGGGAGCTTCTCTGGAGCAGGCCAATCGTGACATGCTCGCCGATGCGATGGCTGGGCGGCAGAAGCTATGACCAGCGATTCATAGGGCATTTCCCGAGAGCGGCATCGTCCTCTCAAAAAACAGGTATCCTTGAGGAAGCTTCGGGTTTCGAGTGTGGCCGCCTCCAAGCGTGCAAAGGATCAGTCATGAGGATGTCATTCGGCCAGGAAATGCGGATGGCGCAGAAGCAGGTGCTTGCGCCGCGCATGATCCAGTCGATGGAGATCCTGCAGCTGCCGATGCTGGCGCTGGAGGAGCGGATCGAGCAGGAAATTCAGAACAACGAAACGCTCGAGGTGGATGAGCCGGAGGCCGATCTGCCGGTGGCCACCGCCCTGCTCGATGCGCCCGACGCCCCGCCGGAACGCACCGTCGATGAAAAGCCGCTGGTGGTCGATCAAGACCATGCCAATCAGGCCGATTTTGCCCGCTCCTACGACTGGGCCAACGAATATCCCGATTCCGATGACGATCGCAGCCGGCCCTCCGCCACGCGGATCGGTGAAGCCTCCGATCGTTATCTCGATGCCATGGCCAACATGGAGGAGCGACCCGAGACGCTGTTCCACCATCTCCACGAGCAGCTCTCCAACCACGATCTCTCCCCCGCCGAGCGCGACGCCGCCGAGAAAGTGATCTACAACCTCGATCCCAACGGCTATCTGTCGATGCCGCTGGAAGAGCTGGTCGATCCGGCAGGGCCCACCGGGCAACTGGAACTGCTGGAGAAGGCGATTGGATTGGTTCAGGGCATGGAACCGGCCGGTGTGGGAGCCCGTGATCTACGGGAATGTCTGCTTCTGCAGATTCGCCCCGAGATGTCGCACGCCCGGCAGCTGCGCCGGCTGGTAAGCGACCATCTGGAGGATCTGGCTGGCAATCGCCTGCCGTTGATCAACCGTAAAACAGGCTTCTCGATCGAGGAGATTGAGCTTTTGCGCGGCCTGTTGCACGGCCTCCAGCCGAAGCCGGGGGCACAGTTCACCTCCCCCTTTGTGCCGACGGTCAAGCCAGATGTGCATGTCGAGCAGCAAGCGGATGGAACGTGGAAAGTCCGGCTGGAGGATGTCGATCTGCCGAATTTGCGGATCAGCCCCGTCTACCGTGAGATGCTCCTCTCCCCCGCCACACCGCCGGCCACCCGCGACTACATCAAGCGGAAGATCAATGCGGCGCAGTGGCTGATCGAATCGATCGAACAGCGTCGCAGCACGCTCCTCAAGACATCTCAGGCGATTGTCGATCACCAAACCCGGTTTTTGGCGGAGGGGCCCGAGGCGATCGAGCCGCTCAAGATGCAGCAGATCGCTGATCGCATCGGCATGCATGTGACGACTGTCAGCCGGGCTGTGGACGACAAATGGCTGCAGACGCCCCGCGGGCTGGTGCCGCTGCGCCGATTTTTTGTCGGTGGCACTGTCAGTGCTGATGGCGACGAGGTGGCCTGGGATCGCGTACGGATCAAGCTGCAGGAGATCATTCAGGCCGAACCGAAAGACGCCCCCTACAGCGACGACGATCTGGTGCTCGAATTGGCCAAACATGGCATCACCGTGGCCCGGCGCACGGTGACGAAATACCGCAAGGCGATGGATATCCCCAGTTCCCGGCAGCGGCGCGACTGGAAGCTGGCGAGCCCCCCGCGGGAGCCTGAGGGAACGGGCCCGGCTGGGCTGGCCGCACACGCTACCGATGGTTAGCAGGCGCACTGCCGGGATGTGGTGTGCACAAAAAACGCCAACTTGCCTTTTTTTCCGTCCGCCTTCTACGATGGTCCCACCCTTGGAGACTGTCCCATGCGCTGTCCCTTCTGCCGCGTCGATAATGATCGTGTGATCGACTCGCGGGCCGGCGATGACGGCGCGTCGATCCGGCGCCGGCGCGAGTGCTTGGCATGCCACCGCAGGTTCACCACCTATGAGCGGATCGAACGGCAGCCGCTGGCGGTGGTGAAGAAAGGGGGCGACCGTGAGCCATTTGACCGCGACAAGATCCGCCGCGGGCTGGCCAAGGCCTGCTGGAAGCGGCCCGTGAGCGAGGATGAGATCGAGGGGGTTGTGGCCGCGCTGGAAGCGGAGCTCTACGGCAACTACGAGAGCGAGGTCCCCTGCCGGGTGATCGGGGAGCGGTTGATGGAACTCCTCCGCACGCTCGATCAGGTTGCCTATGTGCGGTTTGCCAGCGTCTATCGCGAATTCAAGGATGCGCGGGACTTCGCCTTTGAACTCGAGCCGATTCTCGCTGAGGAGACATTGGCAGGAATGGGTGGGGCTCAGCCGCCGCAGCCCGGGCCGGCATCGCGGACGTAATCTCCCCGCATCCCTCCGTGCTTCTCCTCGAGGCGGATCGCATCGATCGTCATTCCCGGATCGATCGATTTGCACATGTCGTAGATGGCAAGCGCCGCCGCTGAGACAGCGACGAGAGCCTCCATTTCCACGCCGGTGCGGGCCGTGGCCCGCACCTGGGCCTCCACCACCACGGTGCCCGGTTCTGCAAAGCTGAGGCTGACCGCAACCGAGTCGAGTGGCAGCGGATGGCACAGCGGCACGATATCGCTGGTGCGCTTGGCAGCCATAATGCCGGCAATGCGGGCGGTGGCGATGGCATCCCCCTTGGCCAATTCCTGCCGGCGGATCCGCTCAATGGTCTCACCCTGAGCGTGGAGACGGGCCGTGGCCCGGGCGGTGCGCAGCGAGACGGGCTTGCCGCCCACATCGACCATCACGATGGGGTTGGGGGTGGATTCCATGCTTGCAGCATACCAGCCGCAGAAGCGACACGGGTAACCCCTCGGGTTCATTCGTGGAGGATCGAAGACCCCCCGATCTTCAGCCATAAAAAAACCGCAGGCCGGCGTGCCCCCCTTGGCACACCGGCCCACGGTCAAATGGAGTTCGAACAGGTTCTGGTGGGTCAGACCAGTTCCTTGCGGGCACCAATCAGCGTCCGCAGGCGTTCGGCGAGGAGGGCTACATCGAACGGCTTCTTGAAGCTCTCGTTGACGTGTGCCCGGTCAACTGTGATCTGCGAACCATCGTCAGGCAGCAGAGCGATGACAATCGTCTCGGCATACTCGGTGTTACGGCGGAGATTCTGACAGATCTGCTGGGCATCGATGCGGCCGATCGAGTAGTCGACGACGATGCAGTCGGGATGGAAGCTTTCGGCCTGGATGCCCGCCTCAAACCCGCTGGCAGCAACCTGGATCTTAAACGACCGCTCCACCGGCAGATGCTTCCGCAGATTCTCGATGAGAACCTGATCCTGGCCGACGAGCAGCACCTTGGCCATTGCCTCGTCCTCGAGGTCGCCGAGGGGCATGCCATGTTCCTTGAGGAACCGGATCAGATATTCCCGTGGGATGCGGCGATCTTGGGAACCCGGAATGCGGTATCCCTTGAGACGGCCGGAATCAAACCATTTGCTCACCGTGCGGGGAGCAACTTTACAGATTTTGGCGACCTGGCCTGTCGTGAAAACCTTCATCACTTGAACTCCATTTGAATCAATTTGTGTCCGGAAACGTTTTGGCCAGCCCGCCCATTTCGAGCACGGGACACAGCCCCCCCGACGCGGTTTTTCTCTCTGGGAACGACCGCGTCGTCGTGCCCCACGAAGGCCGGCTGTTGAAGCGCGGAGGGGGGCAAGAAAGGCCCTGCTGCGCGGCGGCACCCATTTCGGGCGCTTCCGACAGAAGCCATGACTCGCAGGATTCCCCCCCTGCTTCATCCCCGCGAACACTCACAGGCTTGCGCCCACAAACGTTCGCAGAATGACCGTCCGATGATGTAAATCGAATGAACGCATGGTGAGACTTGAGCCGTTCTTCGCGAAGGGAGCGGTGGCAGCGCATGCTCCGGCTGGTGCGAGGGGGACTGGGCCCATTTTTTTGCAGGTATTTCTGCGTCTCGCTTCTCCGAACGCAGGCTGCATGCGCGTCTGCTGCCCGCCAGCAAGCGGCGGTGCAACCGGCTGGCTGCTCCGGTTGGGAAGGGCAGGGGAGAGCCGGGAGGGAGTATCAGGCGGCGCGGCGCTGGCTTGCGGCGTGTGCTTCAAACCGCACGGAGACCCGTTTTGAAACCCCCGATTCCTCCATTGTCACGCCATAGAGCGTGGTGGCGGCGGCCATCGTCTTTTTGGAATGGGTGACGATGATGAACTGCGTGCCGGTGAAATCACGCAGCACTCCCACAAACCGATCGACGTTGGCCTCGTCGAGGGCCGCGTCGACCTCGTCGAGTACGCAGAATGGGCTGGGACGGGAACGGAAAATCGCCAGCAGAAGGGCGACGCATGTCATGGTTTTCTCGCCACCTGACAGAAGCGAGATGTTGCGGGGCTCTTTGCCTGGTGGGCGGGCCACAATCTCGACAGCCGCCTCCAGAAGGTCGACCCCCGGCTCCAGCACAATGTCGGCCTGCCCGCCGCCAAACACCCGCTCAAACAGCTCGCGAAAATGACCGCGCACCGTTTCGATCGTTTCGCCCAGCAGCCGCCGGCTCTCGTCGTCGATCTTGGCGATGAGTTGCTCGATCGCCAGCTTGGCTCCGGTGACGTCGTCGAGCTGGGCCTGAAGCGTGGTCAGCCGCTGCGAAAGTTCCTCCGATTCGGTCAACGCCTCGAGGTTTACGGTGGTCATCGAGCCGAGCTTGCGTTTGAGTTCGTCGATGTCTGCATCGAGGGTGGCGCGGTCGGTCGGGATCTCTTCAGTGCCGGTTTCGCCGGCGGATGACGGGGCGGCGGCGGAGGCCTGTGCCTCCATATCGACGTCGTATTCGTCGCGAATACGTTCCACGATACGGGCTCGGCGATGACGGGCCTCGCCGGCCTCGAGTTCACGGGAGTGGATTGCCTCCGAAAGTTTCAGCGACGCGGTGCGGGCCAGCTCCGCTGCCGTGGCGGCAGCGCTCCTCCGATCGCGGATGGCCTGGCGGCTCTCGCTGATCTCCCGCAGGCTGTCGGCTGCCCGTTCGGCGGCCAGAATGGCGGTGGAAAACTCCGCGCCCGAATCGAGCAGTTCCAGCTCAAAGGCTTTCATGCGGCGGGCCGACTCATCGAGCCGGCTGGCGGCCAGAATCAGCTCCCGGTGCCGCTCGTTGGCCTCCGTGCCACGCGAAGCGACGTCGTCATGGGCCCGCTTGAGCCGCTCCGCGCAGGTGACGTGCTCGATGCGCAGCCGGTGAACCTCCGCAATGACTGCCCCGCGATCGTGCTCGAGACGGTCGATCACCTCCTGGGTGGCGGCCAGTTGGTCCCGCGCCACGCTGAGCGTGCGCCGGTGGGCTGAGAGGGCCTGCTCCGCTGATTCCTGCACCCGCACCGCCTCGGCCACCTGCCGTTCAGCCTCCAGCAGCGACCCCTCACTCGCCTGCAGGCCACCGATGGCGGCGGCATGCTCGGTGGAGAACTGCTGGAGTTCAGCCCGGGCCATGGCGAGCGTTTCCCCCTCCTGGTGCCGGCGGGAGTTGAGTTGGCGGATCCCCTGGCGAAGCGTCGCTATTTCTGCGTCCAGAGCGTCCACTGCGGAGGCGGTGGTGGCAACAGTGCGCTGCAATTCCGCCTGCCGTTCGGCGAGCACTCGCAGTTCAGCCCGGCGCGTCACCAGGCGTGTGGCAGCCGTTGGGGTGCCCACCTCGCAGCGGCCATGTGCGAGCGAGCCTCCGCCGCGGGTGAGCAGCAGAATTCCGACTGGGGACTGCGCCAGGAGATTTCGGGCATCTTCAATAGTTTCCACAACCCAGGCATGTCCGAGCAGGCGGCGGAGGAGTTCTGTGGTGCCGGTGGCGCCGTCGTCGGCGCCCAACAGAAGGTCGAGCCGTCCCACCACGCCTGGCTGGCCGGCCAGATCGCAGGCTTGGGGTTCGGCGAGCTGGGCCGGTGCCACGAATCCCAAGCGGCCGCCCGCTGCCAGAATGCCCTGTGCCGCTTCAGTCAGTGACCATTCAGACAGCCAGGTGGCAAGGTCGGCGGAGGCATCCACCACGATCCCCTGGCTGAGCGTGCCAAGAGCGATGTCAACCAGCCCTGCCCACTCCAGCTTTGCTTCGATGAGGTCTGCCACCACGCCGCGCATGCCGGGAAGGGTTGGCTGGGTGGCCTGTTCGGCGAGCAGTTGGCGGGCCGCCGCCGACAGCCCTTCCTGCCGGATGGCAAGTTCCTCCAGCATCGCCTGACGTTCCCGGCAGGACTCAAGCTTGGCTTCCCAGCCCGAGAGATCGCGGCGGACCGCTTCAAGCGCCACTGTGCGATCGCGGAGGATGGTTTCGGCCGATTCCAATTCCACCACCGTGTCAGCACACCGCCGCGCGAGGGATTCGACAGTGCCCTCGCGGGTCGCGAGTGATTCCACCAACCGAGCCGCCGTGCGCCGGGCCGCATCGAGCCGCTCGCGCGCTTGCGTCGCCAGCCGGCGCGACTCATCGCCGCGGGCCACGGCCCGGTCAACGTTGAGCGCGAGCTTCTCCCGCTGGGCATTGAGCTGCTCGTACGTTTGTGTCTGCAGGGCGAGCTGCTCGCGGGCCGCCGCGAACGACTGCGCAGATCCGGCGGCACTTTGCTCGTGGGAATCGAGTTGGCCACCGAGGTTTCTGACCTGTGCGGCAAGCTCATCGGCCACTGAGGCGGCCGCCCCAACGGCTGCCTGGGCTGTGCCGTGCCGCCTCCGAGCCGTCTGGGCTTCGTCGGCCAGCCGGGCCTGATCCGCTTCCATCTCGCTGCTCCGCATCCGCAGCAGTGAGAGCTTTGCCTCCGCGGCCACAGCCTGTTCTTTGTGGAGGCTCAACAGGCTCTGAAGCTCGGCCAGCCGGGGAGCGCTCTCCAGCTCCAGCCCGGCAAGTTGTTCCGCCTGCGCGGCGGCCGAGAGGGCCTGTGCCTCGCAGGCGGCGCTCTCTGCCTGCAGGCCGGCCAGAACTTCCTCCAGACGTGCTACATCGCCATCGACGCTGGCCATGTCCTGATGGGCGGCTGCCAAACGCAGAGCCCGCAGGCGGTTGGTCATCTGTTGCCAGCGGCGGGCGCGGGCTGCCTGATGGCGAACGGTCTCGAGGCGGGCGGCCACCTCGCCCACGATGTCGGCGAGCCGCTGCCGATTCTGCTCAGATCGTTCCACGCGCCGCAACGCCTCACCGCGACGCGCTTTGAAGCGGGTGATGCCCGCCGCTTCCTCGAAGACTGCCCGTCGATCGCGCCCTGAGGCGACCAGCAATGCGTCGACCCGCCCCTGCTCGATGACACTATACGCCTCCGTAGCGGCGCCTGTGCCGGAGAACAGTTCGCGGATGTCACGCAGCCGGCTGACCTCGCCATTGACGAGATATTCATTCTCACCGCTGCGATAGACACGTCTGGTGATTGCAACGGCATCGGCATCGACCGAGAGCGTGCGCGATGTGTTGTCGAAAATCAGCGATGTTTCGGCCGTATTGAGCGGCTTGCGGGAAACCGAGCCGGCGAAGATGACGTCGGTCATGTCGCGGCCGCGAAGGCTGCGGACCGACTGCTCGCCAAGCACCCATTTGATGGCGTCGACGACGTTTGACTTGCCCGAGCCGTTGGGTCCGACAACGACCGTGATGCCCTCGGGAAACTCAAATCGCGTTCGGTCGGCAAAACTCTTGAAACCGAACAGCTCCAGTGCGAGCAGCCTGGTCATGACGCGGAGTCCGTGCGACCTTCTTCGTCGACAGGTTCCTCTTCGGTGAGGCTGGCTGCCGTTTCGTCATCAGAGGGAGCATTGCGGTCGTGGGCTGCCGCCTCCTCGTGGATGCTGGTACGTCCGTCAAATTCATTGGGCAGGGCGTCGAAGGCCAGGCGGCTGGAGAGAAACCGGCCGGAGCTGGCCTGCTGAAGAAATTGCACGACGTCGGGATACGTGCCATCAACCTGCACGATGGCGCGAGCCACTGTGTCGACGCGGGCAGGCACCTCGAGCTGCTGATCCGGCTGGCCGGCAACAAACCTGCTGACCGTCGCCTTACCCCCCTCCACCACAACCACAATCGAGGCTCCGGCTTCGGCGCGCAGGCCGGAGTCGAGGGGATGTTCGGTGCCGAAGAGGACGATTTCAGGACGATGGCTGCGGGTGAGGTGGACAAGCGCCGGCCCCTCCACATCGAGCACGTGCAGCGAGCAGGCATCGCCAAGCTGTTCGCCCCGCACGAGCGCCGCGGAGGCATCGATCCTGCGCAGCTGCCGGAAGGCACCGTAACGCGTTTCGGAACTGGTGCTCGTGAGCAGCCCTTGCAGGGCATCGATGCCGTTGGCGTCGTCGAGCACTCCGAGGGCCGCCAGCGCCGCAGGCCGAGCGCTGCGGAGAGTGCTGGCCGCCTCGGCGAGATAGGGAGCGGCAGCCGATTCTCCGAGATATGCCAGCGCCTCAGCCGAGGCAAAACGAATCTCCGCGTCCTTCGAGAGTAAGCCCTGTTTGAGCGGGAGGATTGCTTCCCGGCCGATCGCCTCCATGCGCAAGGCTGCCGTTGGGGCGGTCACGGGATCCTTGAGCTGGCGGGTGAGCAGTTCCATGCGGGCATGCCGGCCGGCCGGGGGCTCAATCACTGCCACGCACCGCACAACCCGGATATAGCGGCTCAGATTTTCGGAGTAGGTGGGGGGAATTTCGAGTTCGATGAAGCGTTCTGTTTTGGGGGTGGCAACGCCGCGCTTGGTGCCGCGGATAACCGCATGAAACCGGCGGTTGATGCAGTCTCCAATCCGCTTCGACAACGCGATGGAGCGATGCTCGGGGGAGACGATCAGGCCGATGGAGCGGTTGGTGAGCGAGACGCCGCCGCCCGGCACTCGTGCGCGCAGCTTCGAGACGGAGTCGAGCGTGCCACCTGACACCGGATCGACCAGCAGCGGCCCCTCCGCAATTCCCAGCACATGGCCGTCGCGCACGCGATTGCCGAGAACCGCCATTTCAGCCAGCCTGGTTTCCATCAGCCAGCCGCTATTGAGATTGACCGTGGCATTATCGGCGGGGACCTCAACCATGACATCGATTCGATCACCCTTGCGCACGCCGGGGGGCAGATACCCGTGGACCCACACCAGTGAGGTTGTGGGAGAGGCCAGCAACTTGTTGGGATCGACAACGCCGCGGGCCTGCATGTCCATCATCAGCAGCTGCCGCTGGGCGCCGGGGGGCGGATCGCTGCCGGTGCCGGGGAGGCCGGTGACCAAGCCTGCCCGCTCAATCCGCTGCGGGTTGGTGCCCCACGGGGCGGTGTAGTCGCCGACGAGTTTGGTGTCGGATTCCAGATTGATCAGCGCCTCGACCTCGGGGCTCTGGCTGCGAATCGCCGGCCCGGCACAGCCAACGAGACCAGCGCCCACACAGACCATGGCAACGATGCTGCTGCGGGTGGGGCAAAGCAGCGGCCGGCGGAAAGTGGGCTTGCGCATCGGGCACCGCAGGGAAAGGGGAAGCACCGGCGGCGAACGGATCGAGCCAGTGCGGGCTTGTCAGGAAAATCAGAACCGGCAAGATCGGTCGGACCCGGGGGGCAAGGCTCGACCGATTCACTGTTCGCCGGGGAGGGTAGGAGGCGTCCGGCGGGTGGTCAAGGCAGATTCATCCGCTGCGGAGGTTCAAAAAAGCCCGCTTTCCTCGCGGGGACCACCCTTGGCTCTCAGCGGTTCGCCTGCTACGGTTCGCCGCTCTGGCACCCAGAAGTACATCCGGGAGTGTTGTGACGTGGCGACTTCGGAACGTGATCGGCTCAGAATTCATGTGCGCTGGATGATCCGCAGGGACATGCCGGAGGTGCTCGCCGTTGAGCAGGAGGCATTTGAATTTCCCTGGTCGGAAGAGGACTTTACCCGGTGCCTGCGCCAACGGAACTGTATCGGGATGGTGGCCGAGGCTGACGACAGCGTGGTGGCGTTCATGATCTATGAACTCCACCGGAACCGGTTGCACGTGCTCAACTTTGCCGTGCGCCGCTCGCATCGGCGGCTGGGCATCGGCACGCAAATGATGGGCAAGCTCGCCGGCAAGCTCACGCCGGAACGTCGCAGCCGGATCCTGCTTGAAGTCCGCGAACGCAATCTGCCGGCCCAACTTTTCTTCCGATCGCTCGGCTACCGGGCGATCTCGGTTCTCAAGGACTTCTATCAAGACACCACCGAAGATGCCTATTTGATGCAGTTTGTGCCGGCGGCTGAACCGGCGATCGAGGCCCAGCCGCGGAGAATGGCTGGCTGATGTCAGTTGGCGGAAAGGGTCCGTTCGCCCGGCAGAACGGCGGGTTTGAAGAGCGCCGCTGAGAGTGTGGCGCAGCGTTCGATCAGCCGCAGATGCGCTGCCTCCGGTCCGTCGCCGGGGGCTAGGAGCGTGAGCACTGGGCCCCCGAAGGGAATCGGTTCCCCGCTCCCTGGCAGATCGGCTACAGCCGGCCAGCCATCCTTCCGACGCCAATCGGTGGCGTGGAAAGCGAGCTGTTCCAACAATAGTTCGTCGACGTTCAGGGCGTGCGGTGCCCGCAGAATCGCCTTGGCCCAGCAGGTTGGTGAGGCTGGAACGGCGGCGTCGGAAAGAAACGCTTGCGTCGGGACGGGGAAACCACAGGCCCGCAGATGCTCACCAGCCAGCGATCCCCCGGTCCGCCGCTCGATGAGTTCCAGTGAGGCGGTGGGACGCGGATTGACCTCGATCACTGTCAGTCGACCGGCTCGATCGGCCACCGCATCAACCCCGACCACGCCGCGCAGGCCGCTGGTTTTGGCCAGGAGCCGCCCCACGGCATCCCAATCCCGCCTGATGCTCTCTGCCAGCAGCGGCAGCGGAACATCCACAGACCCGCAGTAGAGATGTCCGCGGGCGTGGCACCAATCTCTGCCGAGCAACTGGTGGCTGGTGCCGAGCAGCTCAGCTCCGCTGTCTGAGAGCAGAAATACTGCAGCCACCGCCTCCCCCTCGATCCATTTCTGCCAGATCAGCGCCGCTTGATTCTGCGCGCTTGCGGCTGCGGAGAGATCGGCTCTCCAGCGCCGGATGCCATGGCCAGCAGCGCTGGCCAGAGGCTTTTGCACATACGATCCATCGCGAGGAACTTGTGATGGATCGGAGCACGTGTGAGGAAACTGGAGGCCTGCCGCGCCCAGGGCGGCTGCGAGCCGGAATGGATCGCGGACAAGGCGCACCGCAGCGGGAGAACAGCCCGCCAACGGCCGCACGGCCGCCAGACGCTCGAGCAGATCGGGCCGATTTTCCAGCGCCCCGGTATAGCACCATGGGGCAGTAGGGAGGGGGGCGACCAGATCGAGCAGGCCATCGGGATAGCGCTCAGCCGGCACACGGGCCACGCTGGCAGCCACGGCGCAGAGGTCGCTGTCGGCAAACAGATCGGCCGCATGCACGGCAAAGCCAGCCCGGCGGGCCGACTGGGCAAACGCCCGGGCGCTCGCCCCCACAATGATCAGTGGCGGCCCGGCGGATAGCGGGTAGGGTTGCTTTTGGGCCATGAATCCTCCGCAGGCTGACTCCCCCGGCCGCCGGCTGAGGGGAATGCGGTCTTCGCTTGCCGCTTCGCCTGAAGATGGTATCCTGCCGGGCTTCGGGTGCACGAACCTGTTTGTGTTCTGGGGCAGCCCACGCACCGCCTATGCTGGCGGTGTTTCAGACACCATTTTCGAGGAGACAGCCGACATGTCGATGTTCATTGGCGAAGCACTCAGCGGCGAAGGCAACGAGATTGCCCACGTCGATCTGTTGATCGGCAGCAAGGATGGCCCGGTGGGCACGGCCTTTGCCAACGCTCTGGCCCGTCAGAGCGAGGGACACTCCAACCTGCTGGCCGTGCTGACGCCGAATCTCGCCGTCAAGCCAGCCACCGTGATGATCACGAAGGTGACGATCAAGGGTGCCAAGCAGGCGGTGCAGATGTTCGGACCCGCACAGGCTGCCGTCGCCAAGGCTGTCGCCGACAGCGTGGCTGCTGGCGTGATCCCCAAGAGCGATGCCGAGAATCTCGTCATCGTGTGCGGGGTGTTCATCCACTGGCAGGCAGCCGACGACAAGAAGATCTATCAGTACAACTACGAGGCCACCATGGCCGCCATCTCCAACGCGATGCATGGCAAGCCAACCGTGACCGAGATGCTCGCCGGCAAGGACTCGGCAGCCCATCCGTTCCGTGGCTTCTAGTTTTCACGTGGACAAAGTCATCCATGACCTTTGTCCACTTGGCCGCCGGGGGAAACGCCAAGGGTTTCCCCGGGCGGCGGGCATCGCATCCGGCGATGCTTCATTTGATTTGTGACTTGCTGTTTCGCATGGGACAAAGTCATCCATGACCTTGTCGGCTACTCCGTTAGCCGATGAGGCCAGTCCACTTGGCCGCCCGAGGGAAACGCCAAGGGTTTCCCGGGGCGGCGGGCATCGCATCCAGCGATGCCACCTGTGATCTGTGACGACAACAACGCGTGCCGGCAGGCCGTCAAGAGCGCGGCCTGCCGGCATTGCCATGCCTAGGTAACGGTTCAGGCATCAGCCATCGACTGTTCGCCCGACACAGGATCGGGATAACCCGTTTGGAGAGCCAGCCATGACGGCGCCCACACGACGCGTGCTTCTGCAATTGGATTGCGACTCGCAGCCGAGCGCGTTTGATGCGATCGTGGCTGTGGACGCCGGCGTGGATGTGCTGCTCCCGTATGGCGGTGTCTCTCCACAGACTGTTCTGCCGCTGGTGCACGGGGCGATGTTCACCCGCGGTGGCGCGGCCTTGAGCCAGACTGCCATCTTTGTCGGGGGATCGAATGTGGAGATGGCGGAGGCTGTCTGTGCGGCGGTTACTCAGGCATTTTTTGGTCCGGTGCGCGTCAGCGTGATGCTCGATCCGGCGGGGGCGAACACCACAGCCAGCGCCGCCGTGCTGGCCGCGGCGCGGCATCTGCCGCTCTTTGATCAGCAGCAGGCAGGCCGCTGCCAGGCGCTGGTGCTCGGCGGCACAGGACCAGTGGGGCAGCGTGTGGCCAGATTGCTCGGTCGCCTGGGAGTGGCAGTGGATGTCGCTTCGCGGAAACGAGAGCGGGCGGAAGAGGTGTGTGCCGGCATCGTGGAAAAAGTTCCCCACGCGCGGCTCGCGCCGGTGGCCAACGCCTCGACAGCTTTTTATGCGGCGCTGGAAGGGGCCGATCTGGTTGTCTCCTGCGGCGCTGCCGGAGTCGTGTTGCTCGATGCCGCGGGAAGGACGCGGGCGGGCAATGCCCGCGTGTTAATCGATCTCAATGCGGTGCCCCCGGCCGGCATCGAGGGGATCGGTTCCGGCGACAAGGCGAAGCTGGAGGGGCGGGCTGTGGTTTACGGCGCACTCGGCGTGGGAGGCACGAAGATGAAGATCCACCGCGCCGGCATCGAGAAACTCTTTGGCGCCAAGAGCGTGATGCTTGACGCAGAGGAACTTTTAGCCCTCGGCGAGTTGCTCACCGCCCCCACAGCCTCCTAGCGATTCCGAATGCGTCTCTCAGCGGGAGAGGCGGAGGCGGCGTGACACCACGGCATCGATCAGGCGGGGACAGAATCGGGCGGCAAAACAATAGCCCTTGGCTGTCCAGCCAGGGACGATATCGAGGCGCCGCTTCCGCAGACCGGCGACAATTGTGGCTGCCGCAGCGGCGGAGGTCATCGTCGGTCCCCGCGACCACACCGGCTTCTCGCCACTGAGCAGGTTCTCCCAGAAGGCCGACTGCGTGGGCCCCAGCCGCGCAAGCGCCACATCGATGCCTGCGGGTGCCAATTCCACTCGCAGCGAGCCAGCCAGGCTGTGCAGCGCGCTTTTGGCAGCGCAGTATTCGGCGTGCAGCGGCAGCGGATGGGAGCCGAGAATCGATCCCACCAGCACGATCGCCGGATCGGGGCTTGCAGACAGGCTCGGCAGACAGGCCCGCACCAGTTCGGCCGGCGCAAAAAAATCGATCTCCATGATCTGCCGCAGTGTCTGCGGATCGGCAGAAGTGAACGGGCCGATGGCCCCGCTGCCGGCAGCCGCCACAACGATATCGATTCCCCCGAGGAGTTCCCTCGCCTCGGCCACCACCCGGGCGCGGAAGTCGGGCTGGGTGATGTCGCCGGCGAGCGTGCGCAAGGGGGGGATGCCGGCGGCCGCAGCAGACCTGGCGACCTGCTCCAGAGCGTCTGTTCTGCGCGCGGTAGCCAGCACCTGCACGCCGCAATTGCAGAGCTCTCCTGCCACCGCAGCGCCCACCCCCGAGGATCCCCCTGTCACCAAGGCCCGCAGGCCCGACAGGGTTCGCCAAAAGCCCTTGCGGCGGGGGTGATGTGGACCGGTCTGTGGCGGCGGAAG
>Ga0164295_10001502_pt1 | contig 19372 bp, 13 predicted proteins | sample GEODES006metaG_FD_111798 | JGI IMG/M metagenome (GOLD analysis project Ga0164295, IMG submission 111798) | Oligotrophic lake water microbial communities from Sparkling Lake, Wisconsin, USA - GEODES006 metaG | ecosystem: Environmental > Aquatic > Freshwater > Lake | place: USA: Sparkling Lake... | reverse complement strand
AGACTTCGTACGCTGCAACCCGTGCCGCCACACACGACGCTTACATGGAACTCCCCGTGAAACCGACCGGCAAACGCTCAAGCGCTAACGACCTTCCCGCGGTTGATCCTCCGTTCGGGAACCGCGAGATCCCATGGTTCTTTTGGCTAGCTCTCCTCCTGGCCCTCGTCGCCCTCGCCTGGTGTACCGGCACCGGCCGCTGGACCGCCGCCGCCTGGAATACCCCCACCCAATACCTCGACGGTTTCTACGGCGACGTCATCAGCACCTTCGCCGGCATGAAGGCCAGTGCCGACGGCCACTACTGGCCGTTCGCCTGGAAGACGATTCCCGAACTCGGCGCTCCCTACGATGGCAACTGGAACGACTGGCCCTCGATCGAAGAACTGCAGTTTCTTTTCTACGGTCTCCTTGCCAAGGTGTTCGGGCTCTTCGCCGGCCTGAATCTGGCCCTCCTTATCGGCCACCTACTCGCCGCCGCCACGATGTTTTTCGTGGCCCGCTCGCTCGACTGCTCGAGCCCCTGGGCCTTCGTCGCCGCCTTGGCCTATGGCCTTGCCCCGGCGATCTTCGCCCAATCGCCCCACCACATCACCGTCGCCGCCGTCTGGCACGTCCCTCTGTTTCTGCTCGTCTGGAAATGGGCCTCCGTCGAACCCGGTCTGGAGTTCGGCTCGCGACGATTCTGGTGGGCCTGCGGCATCGCCTTTTTCACCGGCCTCCAAAACGTCTACTACACAAACATCCTCTGCCAACTCACGCTCCTCGGCGCCGGCTTCCTCTGGCTCCGCACCGGCTCCCGCACGCCGCTCAAGGCCGCCCTCGCCGTCATTGGAGCCGCAGCCGCCGCCTTCGCGCTGATGAACGTCGATGGCTGGGCTTACAAGATGGTTTACGGACCCAACGGTGGTGCGATCGTCCGTGAATACAAATGGCTGGAGATCTACGGGCTCAAGCTCGTCGACCTCGTCGTGCCGCCCGTCACCCACCATTTCCAACTGTTTGCCGACTTTGCCAAGGCCCACCGCGAAGCCGCGCCGCTCCAGGACGAAGGCTCCTACCTCGGCCTGATCGGTCTGGCCGCCCTCGGCCTGCTGATCGCCTCGGCCATCTCCGCCGTGGTTCGAAACCGGGCCAATTCGATCCCTATGGAAGCCTGGCAGATACTCTGGATCGTGCTCTGCTTCTCCACGGGCGGGCTCAACACCATCCTCGGCGCCTTCGGCTTTACGCTCTTCCGCACTGGCTGCCGATACAGCATCGTCATCCTGGCCATCGCACTGGTCTACGCCGCGCAGCGGCTCACGGCGCTCGGCAAAGCCGCCACCTTCCGCATCGATCCGGAAACGCTGCGGATCGGCACGCTGACCGCCACGATTACGGCCAGCCTCGTCATCCTCTGGGACCAGGTGCCGCGAGCACCGCAGCCTGAATTCACCGCCCTGATTGCCCGCCAGGTGGAGGCCGATCGCGAGTTTGTCACGCGGATGGAGGCGGTCCTTCCAGCCGGTGCGATGGTGTTTCAGTTACCGATCATGGAGTTTCCCGAGGCACCAGCCCCGGGTGTGCCCTCCTACGACCACTTTCGTCCGTATCTCTACAGCAAGCAGCTGCGGTACTCGTACGGCGCGATGAAGGGCCGGCCACGTGAACAATGGCAGCAGGATCTCGGCAAGGTGCCGCTGGCCAAGGCGGTGGATCAAATCAAGGACCGCGGCTTCGCGGCGATCTACATCAACCGCAACGGCTTCCCCGACAAGGGCAAGCAGGTCGTGGACACGCTCCGCGGCATGGGATTCACCAAGCCACCCATCGAAAGCGCTGCGGGTGACCTCGTTTGCATCGTGCTTCAATGACCCCGTGAGCCGCCCCATGGATGGAACGACCCGGCAGCAGGCGGCGGTGCTCGCCGCCATCACCCTTGCCGTCTTCTCCGCCTCGCTCACCGCGGACTTCGTCTACGACGCGCGGATGCAGATCCTGACGGGCGACTTCATCCACGACTGGCGAAACTGGCCTGCCGTGCTCAGCTTTCGCGTCCTTGGGATGGACGTGCTCGACTTCAACCGGCCAGTCATACTAGCCTCGCTCATGCTCGACGCGGCCCTCTGGGGCAGGCAACCCTTTGGATACCACCTCACCAGCGTGCTCCTTCACGTGGCCAACGTGCTGCTCCTCTGGCACGTCATCAGGCACCTGATTCGGCCTGAGCCCGGCCCCGCTCCTTCCGCACCGTCCCGCCCCGAGACCGTGCTGCTGCCACTCCTGGCGGCGCTCGTCTTCGCCGTCCACCCAATCGTCACCGAAGCCGTCTGTGAGCCCACCTTCCGCGAAGACCTACTCGTCGTCTTCTTTGCACTCTCCGCCCTCGTGCTCGCCATGGGCCATGATCCCGCCACCCCCGGCTACGACCGCTGGCGGGCTTTCGGCTGCGTGGGCTTGTGCTTGCTGGCCATCGGCAGCAAGGAGGCGGGGGTCGTCACCCCGATGCTGCTGGCCGCCTTCTGGTGGCTCTTTCGTCGGGGCGAACCGGGCCGATTCTGGGGCGTTGCCATCGGGGGGGCAACGCTCATGGTGGTCGCCTTTCTCACCGCCCGATTTCTGCTCGAACCCACTCCTTCGAAGATTTTCGAAACCAAGCCGGAATACCTGGGCGGTTCTCTGGCCCAGGCCATGCTGATCGAGCCCCGAATCCTCGCGCTCTACGCCCAACTGATCCTGTTCCCCGTCAACCTCTGCGCCGACTACGGACTTCTGTCCGTCGGCCACCTGCCACTGCCCGTGGCCCTGCTGCTGCTCGCTGCGATCGCAGTCGCCGCCACACTCTCAGCCCGCCATGACCGCCGTCTGCTCTTCGCCTACGCGATGATCCTGTTGCCGCTGGTGCCCGTGGCCAACCTGATCCCGATCTACCGTCCCGCTGCCGACCGGTATCTCTACATGCCGATGGCTGGCGTGGCACTGACGGTCGCCTGCCTGCTCGACGCCCCCTGGCTCGCAGGCCGCGAGCCCCTTCGCAGGCGGGCACTCGTCGTCGGCTTGGCGGCGGTCGCTCTTTCGGGTCTGGTCTGCATAGAACGCCAGCGTGTGTGGGCCAGTTCGCTTGCCCTCTGGGACGATTCCTATCGCAAAAACCCCACCTCGTTCACGAATGCCGCGGGGCTTGGCGAGGCCCTCCGCGAAGCCGACAGACTGCCAGAAGCCGAGCAGTTCACCCGCGAGGCCATTCGGCTCTCGGATGGGCAGCGGGGGGATGTCTGGGCCACCCTGGCGCTGATCCTCGACGCCCAGCGACGGCCGGCAGAGGCGGCAGAAGCGGTCGCCCAGGCGATCGCGATCGACCCGCGACTCGCGGATCCCGACACTCGCGTGGTGGCGCTGGCCATGGAGAGACCGATGGCGGAAGCATTGAAGCGGCTGCTCGCTACCGTCGGCCATGGCGACTGGTCGCCCGCCAAAAAATGAGGATACTCTTGGGATGAAATCCACCTCGCATCCTGCCGTGCTTGCCTCTGACACCACCTCTCCGGCAGGCGATGCCGGCCGATGGCGCGAGTTTCTGTTCCATGCAGCGGTGATCATCCTCGCCGGACTCTGGATCTATTCGCCGGCGTATCACGGCGATTGGCTCTGGGACGACGACCAACTGCTCACGCAGAATCCGGTCGTGCAGTCGGGCTCACTCACGGGCCTCGCCAAGCTCTGGTTCTATCCCGATGGCGCCGACTTCTTTCCGCTTTCCTACAGCGCATTGTGGGCACAGTGGCCGTTCTTCAAGAACCAGCCCACCGGCTACCATGTCACCACCATCCTCTTGCATCTGTCTGGCGCGCTCGTGCTCTGGGCACTGCTAGCCCGGATGAGGATTCCCGGCGCCTGGCTGAGCAGTCTGATCTTTGCCATCCACCCCGTCGCCGTGGAATCGGTGGCCTGGGTCTCTGAAACGAAGAACACCCTGTCGCTGCCGCTCTGCCTGCTCTCCTGCCTCTGCTGGGTCTCGCAGGACGACGAACGAGAGCCTTTCCGAAGGGCCCGGCTCTACGGCCTTTCGACACTGTTTTTCCTGCTGGCGATGCTCGCGAAGACATCGATGGTGGCGTTGCCGGTCGTGCTCCTACTCCACGCCTGGTGGAAGCGTGGCACCGTTACGCTACGAGACGTCGTCCGAGCGGCTCCCTTTTTCCTGATCTCGCTCGTGCTCGGCATCATCACGATTCAATACCAGCACGGCCGGGCCATCGGCGCCGAGACGATCCTCGTCGGCGGTGTGGCCTCGCGGATCGCAACGGCCGGTATGGCGATCCTCTTCTATCTCAAGCAGATCGTCTGGCCGGTGAACCTGCTGCCGATCTATCCCCGCTGGGAGGTTGACCCGCCGAAAGTATGGCAGTTTCTGGCCTGGCCAGTGATCGCCGCCGCGGCTGCGTGGATCTGGGCCAACCGCGGCACGGCCGCGCGGCCGCAATGGGGCCGGCACGCCGCCCTCGGTCTCGGCTTTTTCCTCCTGATGGTGCTGCCCGTTCTGGGGTTCGTCACGATCTCCTACATGCGGATCACCTGGGTGGCCGACCACTTCATCTACCTGCCAATGATCGGCGTGATCGCCTTGATCGGTGCGATGGCCACGCGGTGGTACGAGCGGTCAACGGAATCGGCGCAGCCGCTGATCCTTGCCGGTGGGGCGATCGTGCTGGCAACCTGCGGTCTGCTGTCGTTCCGCTATGCCAACGCCTGGGCCAGCGAAGACGCTCTCTGGACCCACACGCTCAAAACAAACAACAACGCCTGGCAGGCTCACAATCGGCTTGGTGCCAAGAAATTCTCCCGCGGCGATATCGAGGGGGGTTACTACCACTTCAGTCAGTCCACGAAACTCCGGCCCGACCTCGGCGAAACCCACAACAACCTCGGCTCTGCCCTCTCCGCCAAGGGCCGCCTCGATGAGGCCATCAAGGAGTTCACCGCGGCCTGCCGCCTGACCCCGCATGTGCCGGCGATGCACGTGAATCTTGCCAACTCGCTTTTCCAGGTTGGCCGCTTCCAAGAGGCCAGCGAGAAATTTCGCTGGCTGCTCGAGAAGGAGCCAGACAATCCGGCCCTTATCAACAACCTCGCCGTCACTCTCTTCAAGCAGGGCAACAAAGAGGAGGCGGTACGATTGTTTCGTCGGGCGCTCGAGCTCAATCCGAATCTGAAAGACGCCCGTGAAGGGCTCGCTGTCGCCCTCGGCGAACAGCCAGCGTCAGCCCCAACCGCGGCGCCAGTTCCGGCCGCGGCGCCAGGGCAAGTTCCGGCGGAAGCGCCGCCGGTTGCGCCAAAGGGAGGGGACGCATTTCCAGGCCAATCCACGCTCGGCCCCTCCCCGTTCTCCACACCAGGTCCAACCGGGAAGGCCTTTGATCCACTCGGCATCCAGGGGAAGTGACCGCCGCCCTGAGTGCCATGCCGAATCCGGGGAAACGCCCAACAACCGCTCAACCCAGCCAGGTCTTCCGAGCGAGAAGCAGCAATTCGCTGATGCTTCGCCGGCTCTCGGCGAAGTCCGCCTTACTGGCGCCCCGCTGCCGATCGGTAAACGTGATAGGCACCTCCGCCAGCCGTCCGCCAGCCCGGTGCACCCGCCAGAGCAGATCCTCTTGAAACGCATAGCCCTGGGCAAATGGTCCCGATATGCGGTCAAAAATCGCCAGCCGTACCGCCCGGAATCCGCTGGAGGCATCACGGATCGGAACCCACATGAGCCACCGTGTGAACCAGCCGACGAGTCGGCTGGCAACGTGCCGAGAGAGCGGCCAGCCCACCGTCTGCCCGCCCGGTACCCGCCGCGATCCCACCACCACATCCGCCGGTCGACCACCCACGGGCTCGAGTGCCGCCAGGAGCCGTGGGATGTCGGCGGGATCGTGACTGAAGTCGGCATCCATGTTGACGGCCACATCGAATCCCTGCTGCCGGCCCAGTTCGAAGCCTTCCAGGATCGCCGTACCCAGCCCCCGTCTGCCGCGGCGCACCAGCAGATGCAACCGCGGATTTCGCTCCGCAAGCGAGAGGGCGATCTGCCCGGTCCCGTCGGGGGAGTCGTCGTCGACGATCAACAGCTGCAGATCGGGAGACACCGCCAGAACGCACTCGATCAACGTGGCGATATTCTCGCGCTCGTTGTAGGTGGCCGACACGACGAGGACCCGGCCTGGTGGCCAGTCGCTTCGTGAATGGATGTCTGCAGATGTGGACATGACGCGGGTAGATTACCCGCCCCGTCGCAGCCGTGCGAACAGCCGCCTGTAGTCGCCCAGCCGCACGGCTGCGACCGCTGGCCGGCCACCGGCGTGCACGAGGAGGTCTTCCTCGATCACGACCATGTCGGCGTCCTCAGTCTCAGCCGCAGCCACGGCTCCATGCCCTGCAGCGGGCCGCCGATCCCCTTCCGACTGGGCCGCTGCGGCATCTCGAGGCTGCGGGCCGCCGGGCCCCGTCCCTGCGGCGGCATGTGCCGGTGGCCGGTCGCGTTCTCCCTCCGTGAGCTGCCGCACGAGCGCCGCCCCGTCGACAGCGCCCTGGTGCTGCTGATGACTGAACTCATCGGGAGACCGCCGGCAGAAGCGTTCCACGATCCGCTCCTCCTGCTCGAAGAATTCCTGAAACGGATCGGCCGAGGCGTCGAACGCAAACTCCACATCCGGGCCGTTCCACGGGTCTGAGTGCCCGCCGGCGACGGGCTCGTCGGAGGATCGGCCGACGATCGCGCCGATGTCGGTGAACGGACGCATCAACCCCTTGTCGGCCTGATCGTCAAGCGAACCAAACTCGATCACTCCCACGCCACTGTCTCCGCCGTGCTCATGAACGAGATACCCATCCGGAAAATCACCAATCACGTCGCCTGAAGAACTCCCGCTCCCCTCCACCCCTGAATGCTCGTCGGCAGCGGAGTTGAGGCCGGCAGACTCCGGTCCTGGCTCGTCCATCCCGCCGTGGCCGAAGAGAGCCTCGCTCGGCAGCCGCTGGATCTCTCGCCAGGCCGCGGCGATATCGGAGCGTTTCACCCGCCGGCGGGCGTCGGCCACGAGCACGAAGGCCTGGTCGCAGATCTGGTTCATCAGACGTGGCACGCCGTCGGCGGCGGTATAGACGGCGTCGTCGCAGCCGGGCTCAAAGCACGTGTCCCAGTCAAGGCCGGCGGCCTTTGTCTGGGTCCGCAGGTAGGCCACTGTCTCCCTATGATCGAGCGGTTCGAGATACGAACGAACCGCGATCCGCTGCGCAAAGCTCTCCATCTTGGACGATCCCAGTCGTTCCTCGAGGGCAGCCGGGCCGGCTAGCACGATGTGGACCGCCGGCAACGGAGTGGGCATGTTGGCCAGCAGCCGCAGTTCTTCGACGAGTCGCAGGGGGAGCGTATGGGCCTCGTCCACGAGGACCACCAATCCCGAACCGTTGGCCGCCAGACCGTGGACCACTTCCGCCACGGCGATCCGTAGTTCGGCCTCGTCGATTCCCCGATAGGGCTGACCGAGATCGGCCAGGATCGACTGCCAGAGTGCCCGGCGGGTGCAGATCCTCGCGCCGGAGAGCAGGGCCACTTTGAAATCCTCCTGCACACTTTCCGCCACCTTTGCAAGCAGGAGCGACTTGCCCGTACCCGGCGGCCCGACAACGAGCGCGATCCCCTCCGCGCGACGGATCGCGCGGTCAATCCCGTGCAACGCCGCATCGATCACCCGCGCCGGGTGATAGAACTGCGTGCGTGGGACAGCCATGAAGGGACGGGTGGAGGGGTGACGACGGGGATAGTGCACGGGTTTGTTGATCCAGAGGTGGCGTTCGCGACTTCCGACCCATCTGATTTCGACCAACGACCACGGCTTCCTCCACCGTCCGACGAGGCCGTAGACTTTCCGGCGTGGAGAAACAGGCCCGACCGAGACCGGTGGCGCCGGATATGCCGCCCGGAGGTGATCGCGTGTTTCATGTGAAGATTTGCGGGGTCACGACTGCCGCCGACGCTGCCATGGTGGCTGCGGCAGGCGGCGATGCCATCGGGTTGAACTTCATTGCCGGTTCGCCCCGGTACCTCGACCTCGACCGGGGCCGTGTGGTGGCTGCGGCAGTCCCAGTCGGCGTACTCAAGGTGGGCGTCTTCGCCGGCACACCCGCCGCCGACATCCGCCGCATCGCCCACGAACTCGCCCTCGACGCCATCCAGCTGCACGGCCATCTGGATGGCGATCGACAGCCGATCGATCCTCCCGGGCTGTGCCGAGAGCTCGACGGCGTACCGGTGATCAGGGCCGTGCGAATGGACCACTCACGGCCCGGTCTGGAAGGGCTGGCCTCAGCACGGCAATGGATCGGCGCGGCCGCCGCCGCGGGTGCCGCTCCGGCCATGGTGATCATCGACGCCACCGTTCCGGGGGGTACGTCCCCTGGGCAACTCGGTGGCACCGGGGCGCTCGTCGACTGGGGGGCTCTGGCTCGGACCGGCGGCCTTCCAGTGCCGATGGCCCTCGCCGGAGGACTGACCCGAGAAAACGTCGCGGAGGCGATCCGGATCACGGGGCTTCGGGCCGTTGACACCGCCAGCGGCGTGGAGGCGTCCCCCGGCCAGAAAGACCCCCAAAAAGTCAGGGACTTCGTCGCCGCCGCCCGACAGGCTCTCGGACTGCCCCGCTAGCCCGCTTTGCGATTGCCGTCGGGCGACTAGTATGGGACATTCCATCCAACCGTCCTAACCGTCCCAGGAGCCTTTCCCGTGTCGCAAGTCGAAACCCGTCTGCCCTACAAAGTTGCCGATCTCTCGCTGGCCGATTGGGGCCGCAAGGAGATCATGCTGGCCGAGAACGAGATGCCCGGCCTGATGGCTCTCCGTCAGAAGTATGGCCGCTCGAAGCCCCTCGCCGGGGCACGGATCGCCGGCTGCCTCCACATGACGATCCAAACCGCCGTCCTCATCGAGACGCTCAAGGAACTCGGTGCGGAAGTGACCTGGAGCAGCTGCAACATCTTCTCCACGCAGGACCACGCTGCCGCCGCCATCGCCAAGGCCGGCTTCCCGGTCTACGCCTGGAAGGGCATGACCAACGATGAGTTCGAATGGTGCATCGAGCAGACGCTGTTCTTCAAGGATGGCGAGCCGCTCAACATGATCCTCGACGACGGTGGCGACCTCACCTCGATGGTGCACACGAAGTATCCGGAACTGATCGGCGGCATCCGCGGCCTCTCCGAGGAGACCACCACGGGCGTGCACCGTCTTTATCAGATGCATGAAAACGGCGAGCTCAAGCTCCCGGCGATCAACATCAACGACTCTTGCACGAAGAGCAAGTTTGACAACCTCTACGGCTGTCGCGAGAGCCTCGCCGACGGCATCAAGCGGGCCACCGACGTGATGGTGGCCGGCAAGGTGGTGGTGGTCTGCGGCTACGGCGACGTCGGGAAGGGCTCTGCCCACTCCATGAAGGCACTCGGTGCCCGCGTGATCGTCACCGAAGTTGACCCCATCAACGCCCTGCAGGCCGCGATGGAGGGCTACGAGGTCACGACCATGGAGGAGGCTGCTTCGCGTGGCCAGATCTTCGTGACGGCCACCGGCTGCCGCGACGTCATCCTCGGGTCACACATCGAGCAGATGCCAAATGACGCCATCATCTGCAACATCGGGCACTTCGACCTGGAAATCGATATCGCCTGGCTGGAAAACACCAAGGGCGTGAAGAAGGTGGAAATCAAGCCCCAGGTCGACCGCTACACGCTGCCGAGCGGCAAGTCGGTGCTCGTGCTGGCCGAGGGCCGGCTGGTGAACCTCGGCTGTGCCACCGGCCACCCGTCGTTCGTGATGAGCACGAGCTTCACCAACCAGGTGCTGGCCCAGATCGCGCTCTGGACCGACACCGACGCGTATGACATCGGCGTTCACATGCTCCCCAAGAAGCTCGACGAGGAAGTGGCCCGCCTGCACCTCGACAAGCTGGGCGTGAAGCTGACCAAGCTCACCCCCGCCCAGGCCGAGTATCTCCACGTGCAGGTCGAGGGCCCGTTCAAGCCCGAGTACTACCGGTACTAAGTCTGGCCGGTTTCGTCCGTTGATCTCGATTCATGGCGGGGGCGTCGCGATGCGACGCCCCCGCTCTCGTTTTGAAGCGTGCGTTTCACGTGGAACCATTCCGAGCCTGCTCGCGATCGCGTGTGCTACGCTTTTCCGTTCACCGCCTCCACCTCCTCTGGCGCCCCATCCACATGCCCTCGATCGCGTCCCTCCGCGGCCTCCGCTACGACCCCAAGCATGTCGGCGTTCTCTCGCAGGTGATCGCGCCGCCCTATGACGTCATCGATGCGGCGCTCCAGGACCGCCTCTATGAGCGGCATCCCGCCAACGTTGTGCGGCTCGAACTCAACCGTGAGGAAGCCGGGGATGGCGACCTGTCCAACAGATACACGCGGGCGGCGAGGTTTCTCAAAGCATGGCGTGAGCAGGGTGTGCTGATGGAGGAGTCGGCGGCGGCCCTCTATGTCTACCACCAGGAGTTCGAGGTGGATGGGCAGACGCACAGCCGCCACGGCGTGATGGCCCGCGTACGGCTGGAACGCTTCGGCACGGGCAACATCCATCCGCACGAGGAGACGATGTCGGGGCCCAAGCAGGACCGTCTCCTGCTCACGCGGGCCTGTCGGGCAAACCTCAGCCAGGTATTTGGGCTCTACCCGGATTCGGCGGGAGAGGTGCAGGCCCAACTCGACGAGGCGGTGGCTGGCCAGCCGCCCGTAGAGGCGACCGACCATCTCGGGGTGAGGAGCCGGATGTGGCCGATGACGAACGAGACGGTCGCAGCCAGGGTTGCCGGACTGCTGGGGCCAAAGCCGGTGTTCATCGCCGACGGGCACCACCGCTACGAGACCGCCTGCACATACCGCGACGAGATCGCCCGGGCCTATGTCGAGGCACACGGAGGCGATCCATTGCCCTCCGATCATCCGGCGAACTTCGTCCTGATGATGCTGGTGGGCATGAGCGATCCGGGTCTGGTGGTGCTCCCCACCCATCGGCTGTTCAAACAGCCGGCGGTGGCCACCGCTCGAGAGCTGGCCGCCAAGCTGGGCGACTGCTTCTCCATCGAACCGGCGGGGGTCGGCCCGGCAGAGGCAGACAACGTCTGGCTCGAAATCGAGGCCGAGAACGACCAGGGCACCCTGGGGTTCTACACGGCCGAGGACCAGGCCTGGACGCTGGCCCGCATCACGCCGGCCGGGCGGCTGCGGATGGAACAGGTGGCGGCCGACCATGGCGCCGCCTGGCAGAGTCTGGGCGTGTCGATCCTCCACCGACTCGTGGTTGATGATCTCCTCCGAGGACCGGAGCCCGCCGGCGGCCCGCTGCCCACCCCGGGCTACGTGCACCTCGTGCAGGAGGTTGTGGAGGGACTGAAGACCGGCCGCTATCCGCTGGCCGCGCTCGTCATGCCAGCGAGCGTGGAAGACATCCGGCAGGTGAGTCAAACCGGCGAACGGATGCCAGCCAAGAGCACCTACTTCTATCCCAAGCTCGCCAGCGGCCTGGTCTTCAACATGCTTGAGTGATCGGCCGGCCGGATGGCACGCCGGGGGCCTCTACGCCGACGGGAGCCGCACCGCAGACGTTCCACGTGAAACCGGCGCCGGGGCAGGCTGCGCAAAGCGGGTGGTTTCACGTGAAACCACACCCATGCCGGGCGGGTTACTGCCGATATTCCGTGGGCACGCGTTGTGCGTGCGTTGGCGTTTGGAAGGGAAGTGCGTGTGGGAAGGATTCTCTGCGTGGCGAACCAAAAGGGCGGCGTCGGCAAGACGACGACTTCCTGCAACCTCGCTGCCGGCCTGGCGCGGGGTGGCCTCCGCACGCTCCTCCTCGACCTCGACCCGCAGTGCAACGCAACCACCGGCTTCGGCGTCACACCGGCGTTGACCCACCCCCTCGTGTCCGAGGCGCCGCTCTCCGAAGCGGTCGTGGAGACAGGCATTCCCAATCTCTGCATTGTTCCCGGAAGCCGCAGTGTCCGCGATGTCGAGCGGATCGCAGCCGAGGCGAGAAGCGGTTCGATGGTGCTCGAAAATCATCTCGCTCGCGGGCTCAATGCCTGGGACTATTGTCTGATCGACTGCCCGCCCAGCGTGGGCGAACTCACGCGAACGGCGCTGGCCGGGAGCACCGAGGTGCTGATGCCCATTCAATGCGAATACTTCGCGCTCGAAGGACTCACCCAGATGATCGAGGTGATCCGCGACGTGATGGCCGAGCGGCCCGGACGGCTGCGGTTCAGCGGGATCGTGCTCACCATGCATGACGCCGCGCTCGAATTGACAAACGAGGTCGAGGCCGAGGTCAGGGACTTCTTCGGGGAGATCGTCTTCGAAACGGTGATCCCGCGCGACGTGGCCGTCTCGGAGGCGCCCAGCCACGCGCAGAGTGTGCTCGATTATGCCCCGCGCTCACGAGGAGCGCGGGCCTACACGGAACTGTGCATGGAGGTACGCGACTGTGAGTAAGGAACGACGCTTGGGCCGGGGGCTGGAGGCATTGCTGGGCCGGGCCGGAATCGATCCGTCGCCGGCCGCGCCGGCGACGCACGGCACTGCGGCGGTGGCCTCGGTCCCACCCCGTACCGAACTGGGGGCAGGAGCTGCCCGGCTCATCCTGCACAAGCCAGAAGAACTGGAACAAGCCGCTGCTTCGCTCCCCACCAATGAGATCGCCGAAGGCCTCATCGATCCCAATCCGTGGCAGCCGCGGAGCATCGTCAACGACACCGACCTCATCGAACTGGCCAACAGTCTCAGGGAGCACGGGCTCGTCCAGCCGATCGTGGTCCGGGCGCACGGCGACCGCTACCAGCTGATCGCCGGCCAGCGTCGGCTGTTCGCCGCGCGGCGGCTCGGCTGGGGCAGGGTGCCGGTCCGCGTGCTTGAGGTCGACGACCGACAGATGTCGGAGATCGCCATCGTCGAAAACCTTCAGCGTCGTGACCTCGACCCACTGGAGAAGGCGTCGAGCTTCAAGCAGTATCTTTCCGCCTGGGGTGGCACGCAGGACGAACTCGCCAAACGGCTCTCGATCGACCGCTCCACGGTGGCCAACCTGATCCGGCTGCTCGAACTGCCCGAGCCGGTGCAGAAGCGGCTACGGTCGGGCACGATCTCGATGGGCCATGCGCGGGCTCTATTGCCACTGGGAGACGAGGACGAACAGACCCGGCTCGCCGACCGCATCGCATCGGATGGGCTTTCCGTTCGCGCGATTGAATCCGAGGTAGCCGAGATCCTTCGAGCCGATGACCTCGCCGACGATGACGGGCTGGTTGACGAGGGAGACACGCAGCCAGCTTTCGGAGGCACCGCCACGGCGGCGGGCACCGCGGCGAAGCGCAAGGCAGGCCGACCGGCCACGAGGCGTTCCAGCCAGACCGTGGCCGTGGAGAATGATCTGCGACGGGCGTTGGGGGTGAAGGTCGTTGTCCACGCAACCAGCAGGGGCACCGGCCGGATCGTGATCCCGTTCACCGACCTCGACGAATTCCAGCGGCTCTTCGAGCACCTCACAGGGTGACTCGGCAGTCACTGCGGCAGGCCTGGTCCGTAGGCCTGCCTTCGGGGCGTAGCGCAGTTGGCAGCGCGCCTGGTTTGGGACCAGGAGGTCGAGAGTTCGAATCTCTCCGCCCCGATTTCCTCTCGACGCTCACCTGCCTCGGTTGCACCGGTGCAGCAAGTGAGCGGGCGAGGGCGACTTAACTCGCAGGTGAATTTTTTTCCTTGAGTCGCTTGACGATGACTGCGGTGAGATCGTCTCCCTGGGGTGTGCCACCCGAAAAATCGACCACTGCCCGATAGAGAATGTCGATCAATTCGGCCGCCGACGCATCGCGGTGGCGGTGCACAAGTTCGGTCACGCGTCCGGTGCCGAATTGTTCGTCGTCGGCGTTGACCCACTCGAAAAACCCGTCGGTCAGCAGCACGAGCATGTCGCCGGGGGCGAGCACGTGATCGACGGCGGGTTCGTATTCCAGTTCGGGCACGACTCCCAACGGCAGTCCCTGGGAGTCGAGTTCACGGAAGCTGGTGTCGACTGCCGCATAGGCCAGCAGCGGCCCCTGACCTGCGCTCACGTAGGTGATGGTATTCCTCTCGGGAGCGAGCACACCGAAGAATGCCGTGACAAACCGGCCTTCGGGTAGGTCCTGACTCAGCAGTGCCTGCACCTCGTTCACCGCTCGTCGCAAGTCGGGCTTGTGGAGTACGATGGCGCGAAACAGCGCCCGGGTTTCCGACACCACTAGGGCCGGGCCGATGCCGTGCCCAGTGGCATCGGCAATCGTGATGGCAAGCCCTCCGCCGTCCACCGGCATGAAGTCGAAGTAGTCGCCGCCCGTCTCGTCGGCTGGCCGGTTCCAGCCGGCAATGTCGAAGCCGGGTATGACGGGCGGATCGCGTGGCAACAGCCCCCGCTGGATGTCACGGGCAATGTTGAGATCCCGCTCGAGCCGCTGCTTGACCGCGAACTGCTCGAGAAGCAGCTGCCGGTGGATCGCCACGCCGGCCTGCGTCCCGAGGAATCCCGCGATTTCCTCGTCGCGGGCAGCGAATGGGCCGCCCAGTTTGTTGAGCAACTGCAGCACGCCCACGGTCGCACCGTCGTGGGCGATAAGCGGGATCGTCAGCATGCTGCGTGTGCGATAGCCGCTCCGTCGATCAAACTCCGGGTAAAACCGCGGATCGGCGTAGGCGTCCGGAATGTTGATCGCCGCACCGCTCCGGGCGACCTCGCCGGCGATCCCCAGCGTGACGGGAAACCGGATCTCCTCGATCGGCGCGCCGGCAATGCCCGTGGCCAGCCGACTGGAGAGTTCTCCCGCCTTTCGGTCGAGGAGAAACACCGTGGCCCGCTCGCAGTCGAGCACCGACGTGGCCGCCGCCGCGATGGCTACCAGCAGCGGATCGAGTTCGACCGTCGCCCCGAGTTGTCTCGCCACGTCGAGCAGTCGCTCGAGATCGGCGAGTCGTCCATCGTCGCGGGGCGTGGTGGACATGTCGTCACTCCGGAAAGGAGGGGAGACGATCGGGCGACCGTCCGCGAGCAGGGTCAATGCGGAACGCGTTTCAATTGGACCAGTAGATGTATTCGTCTGTCGCGAGCACCGGCCGGCCCATCGGCTTATCGATCAATACCGGCACTTCGATGAGTGCCGGCCAGAGCGGCTTGGCCTGCTCGGCATCGATGGTCGCCAGTTCGGCAGCCAGCTCAGCCACCTTCGCCGGATCGGACTCCGCCAGGTCATGCTGCTCAGTGGGGTCATCGGCCAGATTGTAGAGCCATTTTTTCTGCCGCGTGTCGTCGACGTGGAGTTTCCAGTCGGCCAGGCGGATGGATCGATAGTTTCCGCTTCGCCAGTAGATCGACTCATGCGGCCGTCCCGACACTGTCTTGTCGATGAACGGAATCAGGTTTTGGCCATCGAGAACGCGATCGGTGGGCAGCGTTGCGCCGGCCACGGCTGCGGCCGTGGCGTAGATGTCGACGTGGGTCACGGCCGCCGCCACGGCCTCCCCCTTCGGCAGCCGGCCTGGCCACCGCATGAAAAAGGGCACCCGCAGGCCGCCCTCGAAGAACGTGGCCTTCCAACCGCGAAAAGGCCTGTTCAGGGCTTCGAGCCCAACGTAGTTCGCTCCGCCATTGTCACTGGTAAAAATGACGAGCGTGTCGTTCTCGAGCCCCTTCTCCCGGACCGCTTCCAGCACGCGGCCGATGTTGCGGTCGAGGTTGCGGATCATCGCCGCATAGACGCGGAGCGGATGTTCTTCGATCTGAGGGAGAGCGTCGTAATCCTCTTTCGTGGCCTGCAGGGGTGAGTGGGGGGCGTTGTAGGCCAGATACATGAAGAACGGCCGATTGCGATTGGCTTCCATCGCCGCAATCGCCTGATCGGTGAGATAGTCGGTCATGTAGCCATCGGTTTTGAACACCGGTCCGCCGTTGTAGCGCACGCCACTCGGCTGCGCTGCCCAGATAAAGTCGTCGACAGGATCGAATGACTGCTTCGCGTTGACGATGCTGGCGCTTTGCGGGTCGGCATACATGGAACCGCCCGCGAGGAATCCGAGGCTTTCACGGAATCCATGCCGCTCCGGTCGGAATTCCTCGGTCTCGCCCAGATGCCATTTGCCCAAATGGACCGTGTGGTAGCCCGTTTCCGCCAGCAACTCCGCGATTGTGACCTCGCTCGTCGGCAGCCCCTGGGTCTGGAATGGAGGCACATCCTTTTCGCGTTCCTTGTGGTAGATGGCCTTGTGGAACGGATTGCCCAGGCTCATCGCCACCACGCGTGCGAAGTTCACCGGGGCACTCGTGAATTCGAAGCCAAATCGCGTCGGATACCGGCCGGCCATGAGTGCTGCCCGCGACGGCGAGCAGGTGGCATTCCCCGCATACGCCATCGGAAAATTGCAGCCGTCGCGTCCGATTGAGTCGATCGACGGTGTGGGGACAGCGCCGTTGGCGACACCGCCGCCGTTGAACGTGATGTCGTTGTAGCCCATGTCATCCGCGAGGATGACGATGATGTTCGGCTTGCGGTTCTCGGACGCTTCGGCGGGCCCCTGCTCCCAGACCACCGGTTGGTTCGCCGCGGGCTCGACCCGCCGCATCCTGGCGATGACCAGCAGCATCCCCTGCCGGCCGCCAACCAGCATGAAGCCGGTGGCAGCAAGGCCCGCCACCACGAGGCAGAGCAGCCCGAGTTTCCCGAGCACGTTTTTCGGATCGGTGGTGGCGAACACGGGCAATCCAGATGAGAGATGTTTCGGCCCGATCTTCTGCACCAGACGACGCAGGCTGCACGCGACTTTCCGTGAAATCGCCGAGAAACACAAGGGGTTTTCGGGGGCGTGACGGAGAATCCTGCACCGTTTCGACAGTCGCCACCCCCGAACCGACCTGCGGCCGGGATCGGCAGGATGATGCAGGCCTTGCGACAGCCCGCACGTGACCTATCATCCGGCCATGAATATCACCATCGCGGTGCTCCCTGGCGACTACATCGGCCCCGAGGTCATGGCCGTCGCCCTCCCGATCCTCGAGGCCGTCCTCCAGAAGTCGGGCCATACGCTCCACCACTCGACCCACGACGTCGGCGGGGCCGGCATCGACCGGCATGGCAAGGCCCTGCCGGATTCCACCCTTGCGGCCTGCAGGGCCGCTGACGCGATCCTCTTCGGTTCGGTCGGCGGGCCGAAGTGGGAGAAGCTACCGCCGCAGGAGCAGCCGGAGCGGGCGTCGCTTTTGCCGTTGCGGAAGCACTTCCGCCTGTTCGCGAACGTGCGGCCTGGCCTGCTTTTGAAAAATCTCGTTGACACCTCTCCGCTGCGGCCCGACCGCATCCCCGGTGGCGTTGACATGGTCTGCATCCGCGAACTCACCGGCGGCCTCTACTTCGGCGCCAAATCGACCCGGGAGATCGAGGGTGGGGACATCGAGGCGATCGACACCATGGTCTACCGTCGCTCGGAGATCCTGCGGATCACCGACGTCGCCATCGCGACCGCCCGGGCCCGCCGTCGGCATATCACGCTGGTCGACAAGGCCAACGTGCTCGAGACGTCGGTGCTCTGGCGGAAGGTGGTCGGCGAGCGAATCAAGGAAGTCGCCCCCGACATTGCGCTCGCGACGATGTACATCGACAACGCGGCGATGCAACTCGTGCTGCGGCCCGCCCAATTCGACGTCGTGCTCACCGAGAACATGTTCGGCGACATCCTCTCCGACGAAATGGCCGTGATCTGCGGCTCGCTCGGCATGATGGCCTCGGCGTCCCTGGGGCTGGATGAGAACCGTCACGGCAGGCCGTATGGGCTCTACGAGCCGTCGGGCGGCACCGCGCCCGACATCGCCGGTCAGGACAAGGCCAATCCCTGTGCGCAGGTGCTGTCAGCCGCCCTCATGCTCCGCCATTCGTTTGGGCTGGAGGCTGAAGCGAGGGCGATCGAGTCGGCCGTGGAACGGACGGTGGCTGATGGCGTTCGCACCGCCGACATCGCCGGAGGCGGCCCCGCCGTGGGCACGAAGGCGATGGGCGCGGCGATCCTCTCGAGGCTCTGAGACGCATAGCGGCAGAGCGAGTCCGCGCTGCCACGCGCGGCACTCGCTTGATCGGGCGATGATGAGATCGGCAAGTCGGTCAGCTTCCGCCGGTGCATTCGGGTTGAAACACGTGATGAATCGCGATGCACGGGAGGACTGGCGACGAATTGACGCTGCGTCGATTCCCAGCAAGGAGTCGACGCCTCATCTCGACCGGCTCCTGGCAGATGTGGCTGCGACGGCCGCGGGCCGGCCACCTCTCGCACTGCTCGACATCGGGTGTGGTGATGGCCGGCTGGCGAAGCGACTCCACGACCGTGGCTTCTCCGTCACCGGGGTCGACGTGAGCCCTGCCGCCGTGCGTGCCGCCAAGGCATTGGCTGCCACCGTCGATGAGACAGGTCGCCCGCTCCGGTTCCACGAGGCCGACATGGCTGCCGACGATCCGCCCCGGCTCGACGCTGCTCCATTCGATGTCGTCGTCTGTCAGCTCGTGCTGTCGATCATCGGAGATGGGGGACATCGGCGCAACTTGCTGCGGCATGCGCGGAGCAACCTCGTGCGGGGTGGCTGGCTCTACCTATCGGCGTCTGGCGTGTCTGATGCGATCAACCCTGGGTATGCCCGGTTGTATGCCGCGGACTTTCCCCAGACCGGCGAACTGCACACCTACTACTCACGGGACGCCGAGGGCAGGATTCTCTATACGACCCATCATTTCACGAGCGAGGAACTGGCCTCGCTGCTCGAGCAGGAAGGATTCGGCGATCGTACGGTGACGACCGAGCGCGAGGTGAGCAGCAGACGGCCCGACGAAGCGGCGTATTTTCTCTACGCCACCTGTCGCAACGGGTAACTTGCTCATTCCAGGGTGCTTATGCCCTCTGAAAACAAGCTTTTTGAGTCCCTGCCGCCGCCAAGAACCGCCTGCATGATTACGAAGCTGGCTGACCCTGCTGATCGAGATGGGCGTGGCCCGTCCGTGACCAGATAGCCGAGACGACTCCGTCGAGCCCCGCTTGCACACTTCCTAAACGACCCTTATAAAGTGTCGCTTCCGTGTTTTTTAGCGGTCTGCATTGGCCGACGGCCGTATTGACGGAGTGCCCGTGGAAATTCTGATGCCTGGAACCGCAGTCGCGGCGGCAAAGAGCTTCGTTGTGGTCGCTCCGGGCCGCGTGAATCTCATCGGAGAACACACCGACTACAACGACGGCCTGGTCCTTCCCATGGCCATCGAGCCGCACATTCGGATCGTGGTCACACTGT
>Ga0164295_10001501_pt1 | contig 19374 bp, 20 predicted proteins | sample GEODES006metaG_FD_111798 | JGI IMG/M metagenome (GOLD analysis project Ga0164295, IMG submission 111798) | Oligotrophic lake water microbial communities from Sparkling Lake, Wisconsin, USA - GEODES006 metaG | ecosystem: Environmental > Aquatic > Freshwater > Lake | place: USA: Sparkling Lake... | reverse complement strand
GCAAAGCCCAATCCCGGAACGGTCTTGGCAATGGATGACGGGTTGCCGGTCGGCCGACCGGCAACCCGCTTCACCGGCGTTACTTTCCTAGCCGAAACTCAACAGACAATCCCGGAAGCGGCGAAGCCGCTATCGAAGGACCCAGGGCCACATCCCCTATCCTTGCGGTTCGCGCTTCTCCGATCCGACGAGAGCAGTCGGAACCCTACCGCTTCTTCCCCAGCTCCGCCGCAATGTCTTTGGTCATCCGCCCGACCTTGCGGTGGGCGGCGGTCAGCTGGTCGCGGGTCACGCCCCAGCGTTTCATCCAGTATTCCACGGCCTGTCGCTCCGACAGGTCCAGCCGGTCCTTGTCGATGAACCCGCGCTTGTCCTTCAGACCCGCCATGGCCGCCGCCTCCACGGGCCCCGCGCCCGCACACCGCTGTCTAGACCCCGGGCGCCGGCAAATCCACCATCCGCCGCCCGGGCAGGGGGCGGCGCGCAAAAGGGCTCGCCTTGGCGGCGCCCGTCACGCTATCCTGAACGCTGATAACCAAAAGGCGCGCCAGACGCCGACCTACCGGAGGATTGAAGACCCCATGCATTACGCGGAATTCGAACAGGCCTGGACCGAGCTGACCTCGCCAGGCATGCCCTTTGAGATCGAGGAGATCGATCTGCGGGGGACCTGGATCCGCGCCTACAAGACCGCCCCGCCCAGCGTGCGGGAACTCTGGCTCTCCACCCTGCCCTTCGCCGACCGCGATTATCTGGTCTATCAGGACGAGCGGATCACCTATGGCCAGGCCCATGGGCAGGTCGCCTCCATCGCCAACTGGCTGCAGTCGGCCGGAGTCGTGGCCGGCGACCGGGTGGCCATCGCCATGCGCAACTACCCCGAATGGATGCTGATCTACTGGGCCTGCTGCAGCCTGGGGATCACCGTGGTCGGCATGAACGCCTGGTGGACGGCCTCGGAAATGGCCTTCGGCTTCCAGGACGCCGCGCCCAAGGTGGTGTTCGCCGACGCCGAGCGGATCGCCCGCATGAAGGAACAGCCCGGCATGGCCGGCGAGGCCCGGCTGGTGGCCGTGCGCACCGATCCCCTGCCGGACGGGGCCGCGCCCTGGTCCGAAGTGGTCGCCGTCGGCGGCGACCTGCCCGCCGCCGTGGTCGACCCCGATTCCGACGCCTGCATCTTCTACACCTCGGGCACCACGGGCTTTCCCAAGGGCGCCCAGCTGACCCACAGGGGCTGCATCTCCAACCTGATGAACATGATGTTCTCGGGCCAGGTCCATGCCCTGGCGACCCAGCGGGCCACCGGCGTGGTTCCCGATCCTGACGCCCCCGTGCCCGTGCCGGTCACCCTGGTGACCACGCCGCTGTTCCATGTCACGGCCAACAACTGCGGCGCCTATGCCACCACGGCGGCGGGCGGCAAGATGGTGCTGATGTATCGCTGGGAGGCCGGCGAGGCCCTCAAGCTGATCGAGCAGGAGAAGATCACCTCGGTCAGCGGCGTGCCGGTCATGGCCCGGGAACTGATCACCCATCCCGATTTTGCCAAACATGACACCTCCAGCCTGCTGTCGGTCGGCGGCGGCGGGGCCCAGATCCAGCCGGACCTGGTGGCCAAGATCGACGAGACCGTCTCCACGGCCCGGCCCAATACCGGCTATGGCATGACCGAGACCTGCGGGATCATCACCTCCATCTCGGCCGACTTCTTCGTCGACAAGCCGGCCAGCTGCGGCCGGGCCATGCCCAGCTTCGAGGCCAAGGTGGTCGATGACGCCGGCAATTCCCTGCCCTCCGGCGAGGTGGGCGAGCTCTGGGTCAAGGGCTCCTCGGTCATCAAGGGCTATATCAACCGCCCGGAGGCCACGGCCGAATCCATCACCGACGGCTGGCTCCATACCGGCGATGTGGCCCGGATCGACGACCAGGGCTTCATCTTCCTGGTCGACCGCAAGAAGGACATGGTCCTGCGCGGCGGCGAGAACGTCTATTGCGTCGAGGTCGAGGCCGCCCTCTATCGCCATCCGGCCGTGGCCGAATGCTGCGTCTTCGGGGTCGAGGATGAACGCCTGGGCGAGGAAGTGGCCGCCGCCGTGGTCCTGCGGGCCGGCGAAAGCCTGACGGCCGCAGATCTGCGCAGCTTCTGCATCGACCTGATCGCCAAGCACAAGGCGCCCCGCTACATCTGGTTCCTCAGCGAAAACCTGCCCCGCAACGCCAGCGGCAAGTTCCTGAAACGCGAGGTCAAGGCGGCGCTGAAGCTGGAAGACGCCGCCTGAGGCTGATGTCCTTGATCCTGCCGGCCTATTTCCGGTCGCGCAGGACCATGGGCAGCAACAGGAACTCGGCGGCAAGGCCAATGGCCCCCAGGCAGAGCAGCCCGACCAGGACCTTGTCGCCCAGGGCCAGAATCTCCACCCTCTGGGGCGTGGTGCCCCCGAGGGCGGCGACGCCCCAGACGATGGTCATGGCCATCAGCGGACCAAACAACAGGATCAGGGACAGGTAACGCGCCAGGCGCAGCCCAAGGGAATTTCGCGACAGCATCGGCTATCCTCCACCTGCCGGGCAGATTGTGGCGCTTTCAGCGGACCTGCCTTGATCCATCTCAATGCCGGCCATGTCCGCCCGATTGATAAGCCTTTCCTGCCGGATCGCCCGGCTGGACGGGCGTCACGGACCGGTCGGAGATATCCCATGGCCTTCCCCTGCGCCTGGCGCGGATCACAGCTTCGCAAGCCCCGGATCGCCCTGACCGCAAGCCGCGCCTTGGAACGCGGCCTTTGCGGGCTAGCTTCCCGGACAGTTCGCCTTTCGGAGACTCCGCCTTGTCCTCAACCAGCGCCGCCCGGACAACCGCCCTCGCCCTGATCGCCCAGTACGGAGACGACGCCGAGACCATCGCCATGCTCCGGGCCGCCGAGTATGCCGCCCTGGGCGATGTCCAGGGCCTGGCCGACTGGGATGACATCATCGAGGATATACGGCTTCTGGACGAACAGGGCCCGGGAGCCGCTCAGCTCAATTGACCTCCGCCGCCCGGGCGGCAAACCATGGTATCATCAGGCTAATCGCCGCTTCGATTTCCGGCGTGGAAACGGCAAAGCTCATCCGGATGAAGTGATGGCCCTCGACCGGATCAAAATCGATCCCCGGTGCGGTCGCGACCCCGGTGTCTGACAACAGTCGGCCGCAGAAGCCCAGGCTGTCCTGGGTCAGATGGCCGACATCGGCCCAGATATAGAAGGCGCCATCCGGCGGGGCGATGGCGTTGAGGCCCAGCTTCGGCAGGGCCGCCAGCAAGAGGTCACGGTTGCGCCGATAGACCTCGACATGCCCCTCCAGCTCGTCCCGGCAGTCCATGGCCGCCAGCCCGGCATGCTGGCTGAGGGACGGGGCGGTCAGGAACAGGTTGCCGACAAAGGTCCTGGCCCTGGCGATATGGTCCGGGGGCGACACCAGCCAGCCCAGCCGCCAGGCCACCATGGAGAAGTATTTGGAAAAGCTGTTGATCACCAGGGCGCCCGGCTCGAACTCCAGGATGGAGCGGGCCGGCCCGACATAGCTGAGGCCATGATAGATCTCGTCCGACACGATCTGGATGCCCCGCTCACGGCACACCCGGGCAATGGCCGCCAGCTCGTCCCCCGCGATGATGGTGCCGGTCGGATTGGCCGGACTGGCGATGATGAGGCCGGCCGGAGCCGGGTCCAGGGCCTCGATCATGGCCGCCGAAAGCTGGAACCGGGTCTCCGGGCCACAGGCCAGCTCCACCGGAACCATGTTCAGGGCCTTCAGGGTGTTGCGATAGGCAATGTAGCCAGGCCTCGCCAGGGCGATCCGGTCGCCGACCGCAAACCGCGAGGACAGGGCCAGGACCAGGGCCGGCGAGGCGCCGCAGGTCAGGATGATCCGGGCCGGATCGACCGTCACGCCATAGGTCTGCTGGTAATGCAGGGCAATGCGGTCCCTCAGGGCCGGGCTTTCCCAGTATCCCATGCCGTCGGTATCCAGGACCCGGTGGGCGACGGCGATGGCCGCTGCGGGCGCCCCGGTGGAGGGTTGGCCAAACTCCATGTGGATAATGCTGCGCCCCTCCGCCTTCATCCGGTGGGCCAGCTGGCTGATCTCGATGGCCTTGAACGGGGCGGGCAAGGGCAGTTTCTCCGGACTGAGGCTGGCGGTTACCGCTGATTGGCCGCCAAGGCAAAGGCCAAGCATTCCCCTCCGGTTCAAGACGCCCCCAAGACTTTGCCTTGACCCCCGCAAGCGCCTCATGGTGAGGTTGAGTTTCACAGGGTCGGGGACAGGACCTTGACGAAACGGGCCATCAAGACAGCCGCCGCCATGGCGCCGCTGCTGCTCGCCGCGACGGCGTTCCCGAACCTCGCCCTGGCGCAGACCCCGGGCCCCTCCCCGGCTGAGGTGCTGAGGTTCGAGAGTCCCCAGAGGGCGATTGCCCTTCAGGCCGCTCCTGCCGTCTGCCCCAAGCCAGCCGCCGCAGCTGCGGGCCCGGTGCTTTCCGAAGTGACCTTCGAGGGCGCCACCAGACTCTCGGTCACTGATTTTTCTGCGGGTTTCAGTCCCCTGATCGGCCGTCCCGCCGACGCTGCCACGGCTGACCAGCTGGCTGCCTATGTGGATTGTCGCTATGCCCAGGCCGGCTATGTCGCCGCCCGCGCCGAGGTGGTGCGGCTGACGGATGGCGGCTGGCGTGTCCGGGTGCGGGAGGGCGTTGTCTCGGACATTGAGGTGACCGGGGCCAACGCCGCCGGCCAGGCCTTCATCCGTCGGGCCTTTTCCGACGTCCGGTCGGGCCGCCCGCTCAATGTGCTCGACCTCAGGAGAGGTGTCGATGCGGCCTCGCGCTTCGGCTTCTGGGGCGTGTCTCCCTCCACCCGTGCGGCTTCCGGCGGCGAAGGCGTGGTGCTGGTTCTGGCCGTCGCGCCCGGGCCGCCCAGCCTGTTCCTCAGCGCCCAGAACGCCTCGGCCGACACTGTGGGGACCTGGAGCGGCGGCGCCAGCCTGATCTTCGACGGTCTGACCCCCCTGCGCGAGCACACCATCATCGGCCTGTTCCACGATCTCACCGGAGACGCCCAGCGCGGCGCCCAGATTTCCAGCCAGGCGCTGCTGTCCAATTCCGGCCTGGAGGTTCGCGGCGATCTGGCGGTGTTCGAGCAGAAGCCCGACGAACGCCCGCCCAATCTGGACACCGAGGGCCTGACGCGGCTGGCCAGGCTGGAACTGCGCCACCCGCTGGGCCTCCATTCGACCTCCGCCGGGGACCTGCTGGTGGCGGGCCGCCTCGGTCTTGAGGCCGTCAATCAGGATACCGAGCTGACCACAGGTCCCGCCACGGCCCGCGACCGGCTGCGGGTGGTCTATGCCGGTGTCCAGGCGGACTACAGGTCAGACGCCGATTCGGCCTGGGGCTTCCTCAGCCTCCGCAAGGGACTTGACGGCCTTGGCGCCTCCACTGAAGGAGACGCCTTGCTGAGCCGCATCCAGGCCGATCCTGCGGCAACCGTCCTGCGGTTCGAAGGCCAGGCCTCGATCCGGCGCGGCAGCCTTCTCATCCAGCCGCGCCTGAGGGCCCAGAAGGCCGACCGGCCGCTGCTCCAGTATGAAGAGTTCACCTATGGCGGCCTGATCGGCGGCCGTGCCTTGGACCCGGGCGCCCTTTACGGCGACAGCGGCGTCAGTGGCTCGATCGATCTCTACGGCCCGGCCGCCGGGCTCGGTCCCCGGCTTTCCATCCGCCCGGCCGCCTTTGTCGAGGGCGCTTGGGCCAGTAATGAAGACACGATCGGACCGGACGAGAGCCACGGCCTGTTCGCGGGCGCGGGCATTCGCCTGACCCTTGATGGCCGCTGGACCCTGGATATCCTCTATGCCACGCCGATCAGCGATGTGGTCGGGGTTCCTGACGCCTTTGTCGGGCCCAAGGTCTCAGTAGGCGTATCGGGCGGGCTCAGCTTTTGAAGCCGTCGCGATCGCTTCCGCCAGCCTGAGCTCGACCCAGGCTTCCGACACCTGAAGCGCAAGGGCCGCGTCCCTCGCTTCCGCTGAGACCAGCCCCGAGGCGACCAGCTGCTCGCCAAGCCTGCCTGGCAGATCGCGACCGCGCGTCAGAGCCGCCTGCAGATCGTCATGCGACAGCGCGCCGGCCCGAACCAGCAGGTCGCCCAGTCGCACGTGCTTGGCCCGGATAGCCCGCCAGAGGCCGGCCTCCTCAGAAGCGCTGATCCGGCCTTCCTGACGGGTGCGAGCCAGGACGGCCCGGGAGGCGGCAAAAGCCTGGTCATCCCAGGCAAAGCGAACGGCAAAGGCGATGTCGCTGAGCGGCGCATAGAGGTAGCGCACGCTCTTGACCCCGGCGGCTCCCAGCAGCTTTTCGAGCTCAACCCGGCGCGGCGCCGGGAGAGGCTCCGACAGCGCGACGTCAATGCCGCCATTTTGCCGGCGCAAGGGCACGGCCCCGAACCAGGCCGCCTGCTCCACGGTCAGCACCTTGAGGATCTCGCGGTCGATCTGGAAGGGATCGAACATCGAGGCATAGACCTCACCGCGCTCGGCGAAGGCCTCGGCGAGATGCTCGTCCTCGATGAGTCCAAGGTCCAGAAGCTGCAGCCCGATGGGCCGGTAGCGGGAACGCTGCGCCGCCAGGGCCTGTTCCAGGTCTTCCTCGCTCAAGTGGTTCCAGAACCGGAGCACATCCCCGATCCGGCCGCCGCCCTGCTGGAGCTCAGACAACGACGGATAGCTGTGCTGGGTCTTGTCCCAGGCGATGGTCCGACCCGTGATCAGATGGGTCACATACTGGCGCAAGGACCGCCCGAAAGCGCCGAAACCAACCAGATTGGACACCACGATCCGCACCGGTGTCAGCCAGACATGCTTGATCCCGTGGTTGATGCCGGTGAACCAGGCCCGATGAACGATCCGGTTCACCAGAAAGAAGAAGTTGATGAAGACCAGGGTCCAGACCCAGGGCTGATCGATCAACGGAGGCAGGGTCGCCACCTGCGGCCAGAGGGCGGCAATACCCCAATATCCCAAGACCTGGATGACGATCAGATAGGCGATGGCGCCGACCGGCGACGTGAACAGCGCCTTGCGGTCCCGGAACAGGTAGTAGCGGTTGGCAAGATCCCCGAACCAGCCCAGCTGCTGCCACCCCAGATAGGAAATGCCCAACATCCAGCGGGTCTTCTGCCTGACGCTGGTGACGAATTTTTCGGGGAAGAATTCCTTGGTCGCCACCAGCTCGCGGCGCATCTCCGTCACCTCGCCCTTCCGGAACCAGGCCTTGCGCCGCCGGGCGATCCGGGCGTGATAGCGTATGAATTCGGAGGGGTAGCCAAGCGCGCTGAGCCGGTGCGCGACGTCATAGTCCTCGGTCAGGCTGTCGGTGTTGAAGGGCTGCCCGTCCTTTTCCTTGCAGAGCGCCAGCATGGCGCTGCGGGCAAAGGCCGTGGCCACGCCGGCCGAAGGCGTCATCTGCGAAATCCAAGAGCGGACTGGCAGGTCCTTGGTATGGAACTCGGCGAACTCGTCCATGTAATGACAGGCCACCAGTTCGTACCAGGGCCGGTCCATTGACAGCACCGGCATCTGGATCATGCCCCTGTCCTCGATGAACCAGTTGACGGTCTTGAGGCCGTAGGGATGCACCACGTCCTCGGCGTCATGCATCAGAAAGACGTCGAAACGGTCCCCGGTCCGCTGCTCATGCAGCAGGATATTCTGAACCAGCCAATTGAGGCAGTCAGCCTTGCTGGTCGGTCCATCATGCGGCACCTCGGCTCGATAAACGTTGGGGAACCGCTGGCGGATCTTCTCCACCTCACGGGCCGTATCTGGGTCGTTGGCATAGACCCCGATGAAGATCTTGTAGCGGCTGTAGTCGAAGGTCTTGTTGGTGTTGGCCACCATGCTGGCGATGACGTCGCTCTCCTGCCAGGCCGGCACCATGAGGGCGATCATCTTTTCCGGATGCTGATCGAGCAGCGCCTGCTTTGGCGGCCGGCCCCAGAAATCCCACAGTTTTTCCCAGCTGCGCCACCAGAACAGCAGATCGATGAACAGGTCATCGATCGAGGAGATGGTGATCAGAACCGCTGTCACGATGATGGCGATCTTCAGGAAGCCCCAATAGGCCAGCAATGCCTGATACAGGGAGTCAGGGGTGACGCCAGTGCTGGCAAACCAGGTCCCTGCGTCGTGCAAGATCGACTGCACTTTAACCCCCACCCCATGGCGCCGTATGGCTAACCGGCATTCAGCAGGGCTGCGGGCCGGCTAGCAAGCAGGTTCGCGAATCGCGCGGCAATTACCTCGACAATTCTTTCCGAGGCATAGCCGTCGCCGAACGGGCTGACGGCCCTGGCCATGCGCTGGCGGTCCTGTTCGTCGGTCAAAAGCTGGCAAGCCGCAGCCTGGATCGACCGCTGTTCCACTCCGACCAGCCGCGCAACGCCGGCCGTGACGGCCTCCATGCGTTCTGTCGAGGCACGCAAGACAAGGACCGGAACGCCAAACACAGGTGCTTCCTCCTGAACGCCTCCGGAGTCCGACATCACCACAACACTGCTCTTCACCGGGGCGAGAAACTCCGGATATTCCAGAGGACCGACGATGCGCACCCGCTCCTGACCTTCGAGCATCGCAAAGACCCGTCTGCGAAGGGCCGGATTGGCATGGGCGACAAAAACGATTTCGACATCAGGCACCAGGTCGCGGATGTCGAGCAGACCCGCAAGAACCTGATCCAGCGCTTCATTCCAGTTCTCCCGCCTGTGGAGAGTCACCAGGATCCGGCGCAGTCCCGGGGTGGCTGGTTCTGGCGCGATACCAGCCGCCGTCAGCCTCACAGAGTCGATGCCGGTATTGCCGGTGACGAAGACCCGCGAGCTGTGCACGCCGTTTCGGGCCAGGTTGTCCGCGGCGACTCCGGTCGGCGCAAAATGCAGGTCTGCCAACTGGCCGACCACACAGCGCCATCCCTCCTCAGGAAAAGGCGTCCCCAGATCGAAGGTGCGCAGACCTGCTTCCACATGCGCAACCGGGATCCTGCGGGCAAACGCCGCCATCGCCCCGGCTGCCGTGCTGGAGGTGTCGCCCTGAACCACGACAAGATCCGGACATGTTTCTCCGAAGGCATGGTCAAGCTGCCCCATGACATGGGCAAACCGGCCGCCGAGACTCTGGGCGTCACCAGGGGGATCGCGGCATAGGTCCGGTGTTATGCCCATTGTCGCCAGGGTCTGCCGGTTCAGGGCGGCTTGCTGCTCGGTTGAAATCCAGATTGGCGTGAACGATTGGCTGGCCGCCAGGGCCGCCCGCACCGGCGCCAGCTTGACCACTTCGGGACGAGTCCCGGCCACGATTGCCACTTTCACAGTTTGCCCCTGCATTCGGCGCAGGGACTCTCTGTCCGCCGCGCCCGTCAGCGCGGCCCAGCGCCACCCCGGGGACACAATTGGATGAACGCGATTGAACTCATCCTGAGGGCGAGGTTGGCTGACGTTCATCTATGTGACAGCCGGCAGCCGTTGGCGGTTCTACCGACCAAGGTCAGATCTGCAGCGCGATATCGAAGGGTAGACTGGAGAGGTCAGATTTCGACAGACGCGGAAGTCACGGCGCGGCGCCGATTCACTTCCGCCAAGCCGGCGAGAACCGTGTTTCGCGCCGCCGTCGAAAGCGTACGATCACTGTAGAGCAGTTGCAGCGTGGCTATATGCACATCCACAGACGGCCAGTCCCAGCGGCCGTTGGTTCCGAAGGAATCAGCCAAAGTGCAGAGGCTATGGGCAACCTTGTCCAGTCCGGAGGCGGGAACGATGGCACAGGCGTCAATGACAGCCAGTACACAGACGTAGAGCGAGGTGGGGTCCTGCGCCTCACGATTTTCTGCTCCGGGGCCGAAGGCCTCGACAATCTCGCGAATGCTTTCGGCAAGGGCGCTTTCCAGTTCGTCCCGAAGGGTCTCGATACCGGCCTCTGCCTGCTTCAGGGCGTCCCGCGCCATCAGGCCCTTGCCATCGAACACCGTGGTATTGAGCCGCGTCTTGACGCGATACTTGCGCACATCGGTCATAGGGCCACCTTTGTCGGCTTCATCATCGCGTTGATTTCGTCCTGACTGAGGTTAGGGCTCTGTGCCGCGCCCACTTCCACGGCCAGATCATCCGATCGACGTCCATCGGTTCCGGCGGGCGGCCCGAGCCGTTTAAATCGACGGTCTGGACCGACATAGCGATCGGCCTCGATGAACATCCGCTCTTCCCGAGCCACCCAGAAAATGCGCTCGAGCATCACCTTAGGGGTCAGGGGCTTTGCGACCGTGAAATTGACCCCGCTGTCCCTCGCCTTCATGACTTCCGACTCTCGGGTGTGACCGGTCACGATAATGACCGGAATGAAGCGCGTCGGTTCCGGCCCTTCGCGACGCAACCAGCGCGTCAATTCATAGCCGTCCATGGCCGGCATATGGGCATCACTGATGATCAGATCCGTGGAATGGCGTTTAAGGGATTCCTGGGCCTCGTGGGGAGACATAAAGCGTTGGAGTCGTTTCACCCCAAATCCAGTCACGATCTGGCAAAGCAGATCCAGGGACTGCTGGTTATCGTCCACGAGCATCACCGAAATCTTTTCGAGATTGATCCGGGAGCTGGGGAGGATGGCGGAAGACATGACTAAAACAGGTCCAACTCGCCCGCAGGTTCCAAGGCCGGACGGGCCGCGCCCGTGATGCGGTCGGCCAGGGCCTTGAGACCGATGCCCTTGACCAGCGGATCAAGCAGAATCTCGGAATTCGAGGGCGCGTGGGCGGAGGTTCGCGCAATGATCATGGTCAGGCCATGGAGGGTCTGGCTGAGCGCATCCAGACGCTGAAGGTCGGCGTGATCACTCAGGTTGTCGCCGGCTCGCGCCAGCAAGGTCCCGACATGAGCCTGGCATTCGTCCGCAATGACGGCAGCGCTGGCTGTGGCCTCGGCGATCCGGACCAGCACTTCCTCAAGCTGGATCGCGCCGGCTGATACTGAAACGGCATAGGTCATGTTCAGAACAGCTCCACTTCGCCCAGATCAACCTTGTTCGGCGCCTTCTGAATGGGCGGCGGCGGCGGCTCTTCGACGGCATTGAGACGTTGACGGGCCCGTCCGCTGGCAGGCCAGAACTCGACACGCCTGGCTGCGGTGCCACCAAGGCTATGACCGGTAAGGACAATGCCTTCGTCTTCGATGAATTTCAGAGCAAATCTCGCGTTATCCGCGCCAACATCTGACAGCCCGGCCATCATGCGGGCCCCGCCGAACAGCTTGGCCTGGAACCGCTCCCGGCGCGCGCCGCGCTTGAGCATTCCATTGATCAGCATTTCCATGGCGTAGGCGCCGTAGCGCATGGCATCTTCAGAACCGCGACCAGTCTGCTCTGCCAGCAGAAAATGGTTCATGCCGCCTACGCCAGCGACCGGATCAAACAGACAGGTGGAAACGCAGCTGCCCAAGACCGTGGTCAGCATCACATTAGGATCCGAGGCGACATGATATTCGCCCTGGATGACATGGATTTTTTGCAGAGGCCCCGGGGACGTCGCTACGGGTTGGAAAACCCTGTTTGTGTTCATGTGAGCGCCCCGAACACCTGTTCAATTTTCCCGCGAAGCCCTTGGACCGTAAAGGGTTTTACGAGATAGTTGTTGACGCCGAATTGAGCCGCCCGCTTGACCAGATCGGTGTCCGCCCTGCCCGTCAACATGATGAAGGCCACCTTGCTCGTCGGCCCATAGGTTCGGACAGCCCGCAGCAAACCAAGGCCGTCCAGCTTTGGCATGTTGTAGTCTGACAGGATAAGGTTGACGGGGCGGTCCACCGCCATCCGCAGGGCGTCTTCGCCATCGGCCGCTTCCTGTATCTGGGTTACGCCGATCTGTTGCAGGCCTGATCGCACAAGGGCGCGCATGGTCAACTGATCGTCGACAACCAGAACCTTCAGGGCATTTGCAGCAGGCATCGTCCTAGATCCTCCCTGCGGAGAGTTCGAGTATCGTGGCGCCAACGGTCTGAAGCGCCACCTGGCGCTCGACAGCGCCGATTTCGAAAGCGGCTTTTGGCATGCCATAAACGACGCAGCTGGACGCATCCTGTCCGATCGTTCGGGCTCCTGACTCGCGCATCTTCAGCAGCCCTTGGGCGCCGTCGCGTCCCATGCCGGTGAGGATAACCCCCACCGCCTTGGCGCCCGCTGCCTGCGCCACTGAATTGAACAGGACATCGACTGACGGCCGGTGCCCGCTGACCGTATCGCCGTTCGAAAGGCGACAACGCCGGCTGGTCGTGCCGACCACTTCGAGATGCGAAACGCCGCCCGGCGCCAGCCAGATGCGACCTGGCTCGACCGGAGCACCATCATAGGCCTCTGCCACGCTGGCCTCGGTAGCCCGATCCAGCCGGGCTGCGAAGCTGGGCGTAAAGCTGGCCGGCATATGTTGGGTAATGACCGTGGCAGGACAGTTTGCGGGAAACTGGGAAATCACCGACAGCAAGGCTTCCACCCCGCCGGTGGAGGAGCCGATCGCGACCAGGTCGCTGCTCGGTCGGTAGCTCGACGGCGGTTTTGTGGCAGACTGCGACTGGCCAATCGGACGCACCCGTGCCGTAGCCGCCGCCCGAACCCGGGCCGCCAGATCGCTCAATGCAAGACTGGCCTCGTCCATGGAAACCGGCTTTGCCAGACAGTCCACAGCACCGAGTTCAAGGGCCCGAAGAGTTGGCTCTGCACCGGCCTGGGTCAGGGTCGAAAGCATCACCACCGGCATGGGCCGAAGCCGCATGATCTTCTCGAGAAACTCGAGGCCGTTCATGTTGGGCATCTCGATGTCGAGCGTGATGACATCGGGGTTCAGGGTTTTTATGGCCTGGCGGGCTTCGTGGGGATCGGCGGCCGCACCGACCACCTCGATTGCGGGGTCACGCTTCAGAACGGCCTTGATCAGCCCGCGCATGGTCGCGCTGTCATCAACGATAAGGACGCGAACAGGGGTCATGCTAGCAACCCTGGAGCCCGGTACGTCGTCAGACCGTCGGTTTCAAGCGGCGATCCGGGATATGCAGCACGCTCCGAATGGCCAACATAAAGTCTCCCGCCTGCGGAGAGACACTGAACGAAACGGCTCCACATCCTGGCCTGGGTGGGTTCGTCGAAATAGATGACGACGTTGCGGCAGAAAATCGCGTCGAACTTTCCGCGCATCGGCCAATCCTTCATCAGATTGAGCTCGTTGGCCGTCACCATGCCCCTTACAGCGGCGGACATGGTCCAGCCGCCATCGCTGCGTTCCATCCAGGCGCCACGAAGAGCCTGCGGAATTTCATCAACCAGATCCTGAGGATAGGCAGCCGCCCGCGCCGTCCGGATGACGTTGGGATCGATATCCGTCGCCAGAATCTTCACATCCAGGCGCGGCGCCTCGGGAATGACCTTCAGGATCGTCAGGGCGATGGAGTAGGGTTCCTGACCAGTCGAACAACCGGCCGACCAGATTCTCAGGCGTCGGCCGGCCCGAACGGCGGCAGCCAAAGGCTCTATGACCTGGGCCTGAAGGTGATCGAAGTGATGGGGCTCGCGAAAAAACCGGGTCACGTTCGTCGTCAAGGCCGCGAGCATCATCAACCGTTCGTCTTCGCCGTCAGCGGACTCGACGAGGTCGCAGTACTCCCCAAAGCTCCTCAGACCGAGGGCCCGCAGGCGCTTGGCGAGCCGCGAATAGACCAGCGTGGCCTTGCTGTCCGGCAAAGCAATCCCGGCCAGACTATACAGGAGCTTGGCAATCGCCTTGAAGTCCGCATCGGTGAAGGCGAACTCGCCGGACACTAACGAACCAGTGGCTTCGCTCTTTCGGGCCAGGGCCGAGGTCATGCGGCCATGGACTCCATTTCCGGCATCACGCGGTCCAGGGAAACCTCACTGATCATCCGTCCATCGATGGACAGGATTCCCCGCACGAAACTGCGGACGCGATCGCAGGCCACATCAGGCGTGGCGCGAATGGAGTCGCGTGTGACTGTCAGGATATCGGAAACCCCGTCCACCAGCAGACCGACCATCCGCTCAGCGGTCTTCACGACGATGATCACGCTGCGGGCGGAAGGTTCGGTTACCGGCAACCCGAGACGAACCGCCAGGTCCATGATCGGGAGCACAGCGCCCCGCAGATTGATCACGCCGCGCATGTAGGCGGGAGTCTGGGGAAGCGGCGTGGCCGGCGCCCAGCCGCGGATTTCGCGCACCGACATGATATCGACGCAGAATTCCTGTTCGCCGATCTTGAAGGCGATCAATTCGATCTGGTCGTGCGCGTTCTGAATGGTCAGGTCGATCATGGCGCTACTCCGCTGCGATCTGCTGGGGGTCGAAGGAAGGACGGACGGGCGGCTCCCGACGACGCATGGCGACCAGCGCATCGACATCAAGGATCAGGGCGACCCGGCCATCGCCAAGGATTGTCGCCGCGGCGATACCGTCAACCTGGCGATAGTTGGCCTCCAGGCTCTTGATGACCACCTGCCGCTGACCCTGGATGGCGTCCGCGACGAGGGCTGCTCTGCCGCCATCCTCATTTTCGATGAGAAGCACCACGCGGTCGACAGGACTGGGCGCGTGGGATCGGAAGCCGAGAATCTGCCCGATATCCACAAGCGGAACCTGGTCTCCCCGAACGGCCAGCACCTTTCCGACCGGACCGAGGGCATGGATTTCCTCCGCCTTCGGCCGAAGGCTCTCGACGATGTGATTGAGCGGGACGATAAAGGTCTGTCCCTCGACATCGACCACCATGCCGTCGAGAACAGCCAGGGTCAGGGGCAGGCTCAGGGTAAAAGTGGAGCCTTGACCGGGTCGCGAGGCGATGGTGATCCGGCCACCCAGGGCCTGGATGCTGCGTCGAACGACATCCATGCCGACACCTCGCCCGGAGACGTCCGACACGATGGCGGCTGTCGAAAAGCCAGGCAGAAAGATCAGATTGTCGATCTCCTCGTCAGACATGGTCGCGTCCGGGGAAATCAGTTCTTTTTCTATCGCGATGGCCTGAACACGCTTGCGGTTGATGCCTCGACCGTCGTCCGAAACCTCGATGACGATCCGGCCGCCTCGATGCAGCGCCGCCAGCCGAACAAGACCTTCCGGAGACTTGCCGGCGGCGATCCGGTCTTCTGGACTTTCGAGGCCATGGTCAATGGCGTTGCGGATCATGTGCGTGATCGGATCGGCGATCCGTTCGATCACCGTCTTGTCCACTTCCGTCGACTCGCCATCGGTAATCAGGCGCACCTGCTTGCCGGTCATGGCTGCGGTTTCCCGCACGAGGCGCGGCATGCGCTGGAAAACCGATTTCACGGGCTGGGCCCGGATCGCCATGACGCTTTCCTGGATTTCCCGGGTCAGCTGCTCAAGATCGTCCAGCCCCATCGCCAGGCTCGAAGACCCTGCGAGGCCGGACTCGGCAACGCGCTGAGCCAGCATCGCCTGATTGATGACAAGCTCGCCGACCAGATCGATCAGCTTATCGATCCTCTCCGGATCCACCCGGATCGTAGCCTGGGGCGCGAAGGCCTGGGCATCAGGTACGGGCGCCGGAGCAGGAGCCGGGCGCGGTGCGATTGGCACTGCAGCGACTGCCGGAATGTCCGCTTGCGGCGGCTGCGTGGGCGACTCGATTGCGTCGGGCGCCTGCGCCGATTCATCTGCCTGAGCGCTATGGATGAGCGCAGCGATATCGATCGAAGACGACGGGGAGGCGTCGAAGGGCTCAACCTTGAGAAGGCAGTCTCCATCCACGAAATCAAAGACGTCGCGGATAGCCTGTTCGTCGACATCGCCCTTGAGGATGATTGTCCAGTTCAGATAGGCGTTGTCCGGATCCAGCTGGGCAAGGTCAGGCAGCCGGCTTGAGTCCAGACTGATGGTGGCCTCGCCCAGCCTCTCCAACTCGCGCAGCAGAATCGCCGGCTCGTTTGCGCTGGCATAGAGAGTCTTCAGAGGGGAAAATTCGATCCGCCAGGCCGGCGGTGGCGGAGATGGCTCATCCAGAGAAATTGCCATCGGGGTGAAGGAGAAATCCGGGTCATCCAGGTCGGAAGCCGTTTCGGGCAGAACATTCACTTCGAAGAGCGATGTCTCATCCTTGACGGCATCTTGCTTCGGCGCATCCGCGCCACCCCCTTGCGTAATGGCCTCGAGCTCGGCGGCAATCGCGGACGAGCGCTCTTCGTCGACGGCCAGACCGCTGCGGGCTGCAGAAACCAGGTCAGCGAGCACATCGGCGGCACGAAGTAGCGCTCCTGCCAGTTCCGCACCCTCCGGGATCTGGCCGGCACGAACCTTGTCCATCAGGGTCTCGAACACATGAGCGAACCGGACGAGAGACTCGAACCCGAATGCGCCGGCGCCGCCCTTGATCGAATGGACAGCCCTGAAGACCGCATTGACTGTTTCGTTGTCGGCGTCGCCTGCTCGCATCGTCAGCAGGCCATTCTCCAGGTCCGCGAGGAGCTCCTCGCATTCCAGAAAGAACGTGACCTTGATGGCTTCCATCTCGTCCAAGACGAACGTCCTCTTCAGGCCGCGACGCGGCGGATCGCAGAGACCAGTTTTTCAGGATTGAACGGCTTGACGATCCAGCCGGTCGCACCCGCTTCCCTTGCCCGAAGTTTCTTTTCCGGGTCACTTTCGGTTGTCAGAACCAGGATCGGTGTCGCCCTGGCGGCAGTGTCGGCGCGCACGGCTTCAATGAAACCAAACCCGTCCAGATTGGGCATGTTGATGTCGGTGATGATGACATCCGGCCGCTCCCCTTCCAGCACATGGAGACCGTCGATGCCATCGACGGCCTCAATGACCCGAAAGCCCGCTCCGACCAGGGCCATGCGGAGCATGTCGCGCATGGTTCGCGAGTCATCGACGGTAAGTATCGTCTGCGTCATGAGTTCTATTCCCCTTGGGTCCTGGGTAGTGCGGGAGCCGCACCCATCTGCCGCAACGCCTCACAAAGGCCGTGGGATGGGTCGACGATGCGGAAACTGAAGCCGTCCTTGCGCCAGCTCCGGCTGGCGGCGAGGAGCACCTGAAGGCAGAGGGCGCCCATGCGAACCACGGCGGAACCGTCCAGTTCCAGGTCACGCCCACGCAGTGCGAGGAGGCGCTCCCTGAGAGGGCCTGCGGCAGCGATGTCCAGATGCGGGGGAAGCCCGACGCTGGCTGAATTCGACATTAGCGACACTCCGGCGTGAACGGCCGGCCTGGCCCGATCGCGAAGACAGCATTCTTGTCCATCATGAAACGGAAAGGCCGTTGAACGGATTCACAGAGTCTGAATGTCATTGGTTTCCCGCCCCACTCCCGCTCGCAACAACCTCATCAAGCAGTGACGTCTAAACACTGCCGACCTGCGCCTATAAGTTCATGGTTTGCAGAATGGATAGTTAACAGCGGAGAAAATCCACGCCTCTAAAGCGAGTTAGAACTCCTCCCAGCTGATGCTGGGTCCAGTCGCGAGCGCCAGATTGCCACGCGACTGAGCGGTCATCGAACCGGCAGTCCGGTTGATCGGCGAGGTTGCGGAAGGGGCTGCCGCTGGCGCCGGTTTGGCACGATCGCGTGACAGACCCCCGGCTCCAACCTCGAAGCGACCGAGCAGCCGCGCAAGTTCATTGGTTTCGATCTTCAGGGAATGGGTTGCCGCCGTCGCCTGCTCGACCATGGCGGCATTCTGTTGGGTCACCTGATCCATCTGATTGACCGCCGTATTCACTTCGTTGAGACCGGTTGCCTGCTCGCGAGAGGATGATGCGATCTCGGTCACCAGGGCGTCGATCTTGCCAACGCGGTCGACGATCCGCTTCAGGGCATCTCCGGTATCCCCAACCAGCTTTACCCCTGCCCCGACCTGGGCGGTTGAAGCGCTGATCAGCCCCTTGATCTCCCTGGCGGCCTCCGCAGAGCGTTGGGCCAGGGCCCGCACCTCCGGAGCGACCACTGCGAAGCCCCGCCCGGCATCACCAGCGCGCGCCGCTTCAACCCCGGCATTGAGGGCAAGCAGATTGGTCTGGAAGGCGATTTCGTCGATCACACCGATGATCTGGGTGATCTGGCCGGAGGATTTCTCGATCTGGCCCATCGCCGAGACCGCCTGCTCTACTACGCCCCCCGAATGCTGCGCCTCGTTTCGGGCGGCCGTGACCACCTCCGCAGCCTGATTGGCGCCCTCCGCAGATTTCTTGACGGTCGCGGTCAGTTGGTCCAGAGCCGCTGCGGTCTGCTCAAGGCTCGCGGCCTGCTGTTCCGTTCGGCGGGACAAATCATCGGACGCCTGAGCGATCTCGTCGGTGCCGGACCGGATACTCTGTGTCGAGCCCGAAATCGCTTGAAGTGTCTCCTGGAGGGAGGCAATCGCGGCGTTGTAGTCTGCCTTTAGAGGTTCAAAGTCCGAAGACACCTCGGCATCCATCCGGGAAACCAGATCTCCCTGCGCAAGGCGGGCCAGGGCAGAGCCCATTGCTGCAATGGCAGCCGACTGCTTTTCTTCGGCGCTGACCCGGATTGCTTCCAGACGCGCACGTTCTTCCTCGAGCGTTTCTATGTAGATCGAGATAGCGAAGTCCATGTCCAACAGCATGGCCTTGATGAGCGTGGAGACTGCAGCGCCGGCCTTTTCAGCGCCGGCCGTCTTGCCAAAGCTGAAACCGCCTTTTTCCAGACTGTCCTTGATCACGGCCTTGACCAGATGATCGCAAAGCAGGGCATAGCCTCCAATGTACCATCTGGGCTCAAGGCCGAGGCGGGCATGAGTCCTGCCGATGGCTCGCACGCCCCGGACATAGGATTCTCCGTAGTCGGCGGAAGCGATGATATCCCAGTGGCTTTGCTGGCGGTTGGATGCCGATTTGATGCCGGCATCGCTGGAGAACATGGCGCTGGTCTGGGGGAATTGCCGCACCTTTCCGTAGAAGGCGTCCAGCGCGGGGCCAATCTCCTTCTGGATCAAGGGGCGCATGCTGCGCATCCGCGCCAATGCGGCCGGATCGAGGCCCATGAAGTCCAGACGTTCGGCAAGTTGGTAGTCTTCAGCCATGACCAAGCTCCCTGCTCCGCCCTGATTTGGACGGTTGTTTTCGCGAGCAGGCAGAGAATTTGTTGAGGTTGCCTATCGTTGTGCAACCCCAAACTTGGTTTGTAGTTGACGTCCCCCCGTTTTTCTCCTCCAGGCAAAATGTGAGTTTTCCGGCAATGTGATCCCCGCGAGGAAGGAGCAGGCCGTGAAGAAGAGCAAGTTTACCGAGGAGCAGATTTCCTTCGCCT
>Ga0164295_10001500_pt1 | contig 19378 bp, 22 predicted proteins | sample GEODES006metaG_FD_111798 | JGI IMG/M metagenome (GOLD analysis project Ga0164295, IMG submission 111798) | Oligotrophic lake water microbial communities from Sparkling Lake, Wisconsin, USA - GEODES006 metaG | ecosystem: Environmental > Aquatic > Freshwater > Lake | place: USA: Sparkling Lake... | reverse complement strand
CGCAACTTTAGCCTCAAGGGCTTCTAATTTTTCCCTCGTTTTTGCCAGTACCTTTGATTGCAATTCGAATTCTTCTCGGGTTACCAAGTCCATCTTCTGAAATCCTTGGTTCATCATGGCGCGCACATTTTTCTCAATTTCTTGAGCAGGCGAGTTGCGGATGGCATCCCCAACCTTATTTTGCATATCGTTTGCGATACGCTGAATTTGCTCGAGGATTTGGCCTGGTTTTTGCATGATGGGGTTCCGCATTTCTGTGTGAAGGTGCATAAAAGATACATCTGATATTTTATGTTGGACAAGAAAAAGAGGGGTGAATCAGCTAAAAATGGGGAAAAAGACTAAAGATTCACATTCATGGGGCAATAATAGGCACCAAATAGGTGCATCAGCATCAATAAGGGGAATTACATAGAAATCCACTGTGACCCGACATTCATGATCACTCCATGCATTAAGCATTCACCCTTTTTATTTCAAAACAGCAAGGAGTTACATATGAAAACATTACACAAATCAGCCATAGCTCTCGCAGCATCTGGCATGTTTGCTACAGCAGCATTTGCTCAAACAGCACCTGCCGCTCCAGAGGCTCCTGAAGTCAGCCCAATCACTGCAAACGTTACAGTGATTAATGATTACCGTTATCGTGGTATTTCTCAATCAAACTTTAAGCCAGCCATTCAAGGCGGTTTTGATTATGCTCATGAAAGTGGTTTCTACATCGGCAACTGGAACAGCTCCATTAGCTGGATCTCTGATGCAGCAAGTCAAGGTGGCGCTAATAATGTTTCCGCTCCAATTGAGATGGATTTCTATGCAGGTTTTAAGAAGGAGTTGCTCGGCGCAGGTTTTGCCTCTGACCTTGGAGTACTGCAGTACTACTACCCAACGACTGGCTTGCCAAGCAGTGCAACCAATCCAAATACAACTGAGATCTACGCAGCGCAGAACTTTACCTTTGGCCCAATTACCGGCTTTGCTAAGTTCTCATATGCTGCAACTACCTTATTCGGCTTTACCAACAGTGCTGGATCTTACTACCCTGATTTGACTGTTAACTATGACACTGGCATTTGGGGCTTAGTTCTTAATGCACACGTTGGTTATCAGTATGTTGCTGGAAACGTTCAAGGTAGCAAACCAAATCAAACAAATAGCTCTTTATATTCATACACAGACTATAAGTTGGGCGTAACTAAAGACTTTGGTGGTGGCTTATCTTTAGCTGCTGCTTATATCTCAACTAATGCTGGTTCAACTAAAGGTATTTACAACTACTCATCTCCATCAGGCAAAAATTTGGGTGGATCGACAGGCCTCGTTTCACTCACCAAAACCTTCTAATTTCCACCTCTGAACGGAGAAACGTATGAAATTAATTACCGCAATCATCAAGCCATTTAAGCTTGACGAAGTGCGCGAAGCTCTCTCGGAAGTGGGAGTTTCGGGCATTACCGTCACTGAGGTTAAAGGCTTTGGTCGTCAAAAAGGCCATACTGAGTTGTATCGTGGAGCTGAGTATGTTGTTGATTTTTTACCTAAAGTAAAAATTGAAGCTGCTGTTGAAGATGGCATTTTAGAGCGTGCGATTGAAGCAATTGAAAAATCTGCGCGTACAGGCAAGATTGGTGATGGCAAAATTTTTGTCTCATCAATTGAGCACGTCATTCGTATTCGTACCGGTGAAACCGGTGCGTCAGCACTTTAAAGAGAGGTTCAAAATGTTAACTTGGATGAAACAACTCCTTGCTGGTGGAGCGATGGCCTTGGCTATTGGTTCAACTAGCGTGATGGTCACTTCACCAGCTTTTGCGGCGGATGAAGCAAAGCCAGCGGCTACCGCCCCAGCAGCAGCTTCGGCCGCTGCAGCAGCTCCTGCGGCGCCTGCAGCGGTTCCTAATAAAGCCGACACTGCTTGGCTATTAGTTTGTACAGCTTTGGTCATTTTGATGACGCTACCTGGTTTGGCTTTGTTCTACGGCGGTTTAACGCGTAGCAAAAATATCTTATCAGTGCTAGTCCAATGTATGGTCGTTTTTTCTTTGATTACAGTGCTTTGGTCGATATACGGCTATAGCTTTGCATTCACTGAAGGAGGGGCATTCATTGGAGGTCTTGATCGATTGTTCTTGGCAGGTATGACACCGGATTCAGTAGCAGCAACCTTCAGTAAAGGTGTTGTGATTCCTGAATATGTCTTTATGGCATTCCAGGCTGCATTTGCCACAATTACTTGCTGCTTAATCATTGGTTCATTTGCTGAGCGCGCTAAATTTTCTGCAATTTTATTATTCATTATTTTGTGGTTTACATTTAGCTACTTACCAATTGCTCATATGGTTTGGTTCTGGCCTGGTCCTGATGACATCAAAGATGCTGCATCACTCGACGCAATTACTGCTCGTGCTGGGTGGTTATGGCAGAAGGGCGTGCTCGACTTTGCTGGCGGTACTGTTGTTCATATCAACGCAGCGATCGCTGGTTTAGTTGGATCTTATGTTGTTGGTAAGCGGGTTGGCTATGGTAAAGAAGCGATGAAGCCACACAACCTTGTCTATGTCATGATTGGTGCATCACTCTTGTGGTTTGGTTGGTTTGGTTTCAATGCCGGCTCCGCTCTCGAGGCAAATGGAAGTGCCGCCTTGGCATTCGTCAATACTCTTCTCGCAACTTCAGCTGCTGTTTTGGGTTGGTCATTTGCAGAGTGGGTATTGAAAGGTAAGCCATCTATGTTGGGTGCAGCATCAGGTTGCGTAGCAGGCTTGGTTGCAATTACTCCTGCCGCTGGTTTTGTTGGTCCAATGGGCGCCCTTGTTATAGGTGCAGCTGCCGGTGTCATTTGCCTATGGGGTGTTTCTGGCCTCAAGAGAATTTTAGGCTCAGACGACAGTTTGGACGTCTTTGGCGTGCACGGAGTAGGCGGTATTTTAGGTGCGCTATTGACGGGTATATTTGCTGATCCAGCGTTGGGCGGTACAGGTATCTGGGATTACGTAAGCAATGCAGCCAACCCTGAGTACTCTATGGGCGGCCAATTGTGGATCCAGGCTCAAGGCGTTATTACTACCTTGATCTGGTCTGGCGTAGTTTCCTTCATTGCCTTCAAATTGATCGATATGGTGATTGGTTTGCGGGTTAAGGAAGATGATGAGCGCGAGGGCTTGGATATCAGCTCACACGGCGAGTCTGCATACGAGTCTTAATTAGTCAATTTACCCCTCACCAGGCGGCTTTATTGGGCTGCCTGGTTTCTAGCGCGGGATCCCTGGATTCCGCGTCTTTCTTTTAATAATCTTACAATGGTGAAATGGTCCCACATCTCATCACTGCCCTTAGTGGCCCCTTGCTCGAATTAGAGTCCAAGGTACTAGAAGCAACCCCCACAATCGAACGCTGGTTTCGGCTGGAGTGGCAAGAGCACACCCCGCCCTTTTATTGTTCGGTTGACCTCCGAAATTCTGGATTTAAGCTAGCCCCTGTAGACACCAATTTATTCCCCGGGGGCTTTAACAATCTTTCTCCCCAAATGCTACCCTTGGCGGTGCAAGCAGCTATGTCTGCTATTGAGAAGATTTGCCCCGAGGCAAAAAATTTATTACTGATACCTGAGCGACATACGCGCAATACCTTTTATTTACAAAATATTGCGCGCTTAGCTTCAATCTTGCGTCAAGCTGGTTTGAATGTTCGTCTTGGTACTTTTTCTGAGGAAATTAAAAAGCCTACTTGGGTTGAATTACCTGAAGGTAATCGACTGTTGCTAGAGCCTTTATCTCGTCTCGGTTTGAAAAAGCAGCGTTTAGGATTAAAAGATTTTGATCCTTGCTCTATTTTATTGAATAACGATTTATCTGCCGGCATTCCTCCTATTTTGGAAAATATTCATGAGCAATATTTATTGCCAGGATTACACGCTGGCTGGCATATGCGCCGTAAGTCTAATCACTTTGCTGCTTATGAAGAGGTCGCTAAGAAGTTTGCTAAGGTAGTCGATATTGATCCGTGGATGATTAATCCTTACTTCACCCACTGCTCAAATGTGAATTTCCATGAGCGCAAGGGCGAGGATGAGCTTCAGGCTGCAGTTGAGCAAATCTTAAAGAAGACCGCCAAGAAATATCGTGAGTATGGAATTAAAGATAAGCCTTATGTTGTAGTCAAAGCCGATGCTGGAACCTATGGCATGGGGATCATGGTAGTGAATGATCCTTCGCAACTGAAAGACTTGAATCGTAAAGACCGCAACAAGATGAGCGTAGTGAAGGAGGGCTTAGAAGTAAGCGATGTTCTGATTCAAGAAGGAGTCTATACCTTTGAAAAGGTAAATGAGGCAGTTGCTGAGCCAGTTGTGTACATGATTGATCGTTATGTGATTGGCGGTTTTTATAGAGTGCACACTGATCGTGGTCCCGATGAAAATCTAAATGCTCCAGGTATGCATTTTGTACCCTTGGCTTTTGAGCAGAACTCTATGCCCGATTTAAGCGCCAAGCCTGGCAGTGCAGCACCAAACCGTTTTTATTTGTATGGCGTTGTTGCCCGCCTAGCATTATTAGCTTCATCTCTAGAGCTTGAGCGTACTGATCCTAATGCCGAACCCGCCTAATTTAGAGTATATTTTAATAGGTCCTTATGGATTTTTTATTCATTGCTGATCCTCTGGAATCATTTAAGATTCATAAGGACTCAACACTTTCGATGATGCGGGTTGCACAGGGTGCTGGTCATCGCTTATGGTTTTGTCAGAGCCGCAATCTTTTGTGGAAAGATCATCTGGTGATTGCGGATTGCCAGATGCTGGTGATTAAGCCTAGTTCAACATCTTGGTTTGAGTTGGGAAATCTTGAGAGTCGTGCTGTAAACACTTTTACCGCAGTCATAATGCGTACTGACCCACCATTTGACATTGAGTATCTTAATAGCACTTGGCTTTTATCTGCAGCAGAGCGTCAGGGCGCAAAAGTATTTAACAATCCAGCAGCAGTTCGCGATCACTCTGAAAAAATTTCCATTACTGAATTTCCAAACTTAATTCCACCTACTTTGATTACACGTGAATTAAGTGCTATAGAAGAGTTTCATCAGCAGCATCGAGATATTGTGATTAAACCCTTGGATGGTATGGGCGGTATGGGTGTTTTTAGGGTGGGGTCTGATGGACTTAATTTGGCCAGCATTGTTGAAACCCTAGGCCAGAATGGCTCTAGAACTCTGATGGCGCAACAGTTTTTACCAGAGATTGCTCAAGGTGATAAGCGGGTGCTGTTAATCGGTGGCGAAGTGGTACCTTTTGCCTTAGCCCGAATTCCTCAGGGCACCGAGATCAGGGGTAATTTGGCGGCGGGCGGTAAGGGTGTTGCCATGCCCTTAAGTGATGCGGAGAATAAGATCGCACAAGATCTTGCGCCAATACTCAATGCACGCGGACTATTCTTGGTTGGACTAGACTTGATCGGTGCTTATCTTACTGAAATCAATGTCACGAGCCCCACTTGTTTTGTAGAAATTGCTGATCAAAGCGGATTTGATGTTCCCCAGTTTTGGCTTAATCAGCTTGAGAAGGCATTGTCATAAGATGACCGGCATCTTAATCGTTGCCCATACACCTGTTGCTAGTGCAATGCTTGGATTTGCCGAGCATGCTTTTGGTGTTTTGCCTGAACGTGTTCGCGCAGTAGATATTCCTCCCTATGAAGATATTAAAGTAAGCTTTGAGCGTGTCCTTGAGGCGGCTAAAGGGGTTAATAGTGGCAATGGCATATTAGTTTTAACGGATGTAATGGGGGCAACTCCCGCAAACGTAGCATCAAAATTAGATGTTCCTGGACTTAGTGCCCAATTGGGTAATGTCATTGTATTAACGGGCCTTAATCTGCCAATGTTGATGCGCTGTATTACGCATCGCGGCGAGGGTCTTGAACAATTAGCAGCCAAAGCGCTTCAAGGTGGCCAGAATGGAATTTTGCGGCTTGGAAGTAAAGTAAGCGAAAAAAATGAATGAAATAAATACTTATGCCCGTTACAGAAATAGAAATTATTAATAAATTAGGCCTGCATGCGCGGGCTTCAGCTAAGCTTTCCCAACTTGCCGCTCAATACCCATGTGAAATATTGTTGTCACGGAACGGGCGTCAAATTAATGCTAAGAGCATTATGGGTGTGATGATGTTGGCTGCTGGTATCGGTAGCAAAGTAACGCTTGAGACAGTTGGTGATCAAGCGGATGAAGCCATGACGGCATTGACTGATTTGATTAACAACCGCTTTGGCGAAGGCGAGTAAAGATGACTTTCTCTTTGCATGGAATTCCAGTATCGAAAGGCATTGCCATTGGCAAGGCGGTACTGATTTCGCGTGCAGCTTTAGAGGTAAGTCATTATTTAGTTGAGTCTGGCAAAGAAGCAGTCGAAGCACAAAAATTATTAGATGCCTTTGATCAAGTTCGTCAGGAGCTCGAACAATTACGATTGGGATTGCCAAAAGATGCGCCTCCAGAGATGGCGGCATTTTTAGATGTACACAGTATGATTTTGGCTGATCCAGCCTTAGCTGAGAAGCCAATTCATCTGATTCGTACGCAAAGACTAAATGCAGCATGGGCATTAACTACAGAGCTAAATGATCTACTCGAGCAATTCTCTGAAATTGAAGATCCCTATTTAAAAGAGCGCGCTCACGATATTCGTCAGGTAGCAGAGAGAGTCATTAAGGCTCTCAATGCTCAAAAGAAGGATGCCTTAGAGAATGCGACTCTTTTATCTCCAAGTGATGTGGGTGTTGAATCCATCATCGTTGCCCACGATATTGCACCACACGATATGTTGCGCTTTAAGGAGCATGCCTTCACTGGGTTCGTAACTGATCTTGGGGGCAAGACTTCCCATACTGCAATTGTGGCTCGCAGTATGGAAATTCCTGCAGTAGTGGGCGTACGCCATGCAAGCGAGATGATTCGCCATGGCGATTGGCTGGTATTAGATGGTGAGCATGGAGTGGTGATTGTTTGTCCTGACGAGCAATTGTTGGCAGAATATCGGAAGCTACAAATGCTAGACAGCAAAGAGGCACGCAAGCTTCAGCAGCTTAAGCACTCTAAGACAGCTACTGCTGACGGTGTAGATATAGAATTATTTGCCAATATTGAATTGCCTGAAGATGCCAATCAGGCAGTAGCGCTTGGTGCAGTTGGGGTGGGGCTGTTTAGGTCCGAGTTCTTATTTATGGATCGTAAACAAGCCATGCCAAATGAGGATCAACAGTATGTAGAATATCGTCGAGTAGTTGATTTAATGCAGGGCTTACCAATCAACATTAGAACGATTGATGTAGGTGCGGATAAAGCTCTAGGTGCTGGTGCTGATCTCTCTCAAACCGGCACTTCACCTTTAGGATTACGCGCGATTCGCTGGTCTTTGACGGAGCCAGAAATTTTCTTGACCCAGTTGCGAGCAATCTTGAGAGCATCAGCGTATGGGCAGGCGCGAATCATGATTCCGATGTTGGCGCATGCTAAAGAGATTGATGAAACTTTTCGCTTAATAGAAAAAGCAAAGCAGCAATTACATCAACGTGGCCAAGCATTTAATCCCAATATTCAAGTGGGCGCGATGATTGAAATTCCTGCGGCTGCTTTGGTATTGCCATTATTCATTAATCGCTTTGATTTTCTCTCCATTGGCACCAACGATTTGATTCAGTACACTCTAGCAATTGACCGCTCAGATCATGCTGTAGCTCACCTATATGATCCGCTTCATCCGGCTATTTTGCTTTTGCTCGATAGTATTATTAGCCAAGCTAAACGCGCTAATATTCCGATTGCTGTTTGTGGTGAGATGGCTGGGGATCCCGCACTGACAAAGCTCTTATTGGCTTTAGGTTTAACTGATTTTTCTATGCACTTCAGTCAATTATTATTGGTTAAACGCGAGATATTGAAGGCAAACGTAGGCCTTTTAAAGGCGCGTATCTCTAGAGTGCTAAAGGCTTATGAGCCAGAGGACCAAGCAAAAGCGCTAGAGCGCTTACTCTCCTGAAAGTTTAGTGACTTTTTCCGCATACTAGACAATCTGGGTTGCGGGAAATATGGATTTCGTCAATTTGGGTATTGCGCCCATTCCAAAGTAGCATACGGCCGACGAGAGGCTCCCCAAAGCCGATTAATACTTGTAAAGCTTGAGCGGCTTGCATCGCTCCTATGATTCCTACAAGGGGAGAAAATATGCCCATGCTGGCACAACTGACTTCTTCAAAAGATTCTTCGGGAGAAAAAATACAGGCGTAGCATGGCGAGGCTGGTTTACGGGGATCAAATACGCTAATTTGACCATCGAAACGTAAAGCAGAACCAGATACTAATGGGGTCAAGTGTTTTACACAGCTTGCATTAATTAAATGACGCGTAGAAAAATTATCAGTGCAATCCAAAACGATATCGACACCAGGCAAAAGTGCGTCAAGTAGTTGCGTTGTAGCTCTAGCTTCAATAGTGTCAATTTGAATACTAGAGTTCAGCCTTTGCAAAAATTCTTTTCCAGAGGCTACCTTGCTTTTGCCAATACTATTTTCAGCATGCATGATTTGACGCTGTAGATTGGTGAGCTCTACTTGATCGTGATCCATCAGGGTAATGAAGCCAAGCCCAGCAGCCCCTAGATATGGCGCTGTAGCGCTACCTAGCCCGCCTGCTCCTATCACCAGAGCATGTGACTGTAGCAACTTTTCTTGACCTGCTACATCAATCTCTTCAAGCAGTAGGTGTCTCGAGTAACGAAGTAGCTGCTTGTCATTCATCTGCAGGTTCGAGCTCTATTAAAAGTTACTCGAGCTTGGACGAAGAACGTTGCACTGGTTGACCATTAATAAAGGCAACTGCCTGAGAAAGCATGAAGTCATTTGCACTTCCTAGTTCTGGCGGCTTCTTGTTCTTTTCTTTCTCTTTATCCTCAGGAGTTTTCTTCGCATTCTTTTCTTCTATGCGCTGCAACTCTTCAAGACGACGCTGCTCACGATCTTTAATCAGCTTGTCTTCAGCAGATTGCTTATTACGTAGATGTTTTTCGCTGTCTATCTCGCGAGTAATTAATACGTCATCTGGATCACCATCTTTATTTTGATCGACTGGTATATCAGGTTTGACGCCAAATGCCTGAATCGATTTTCCGCTTGGTGTGTAGTAGTAAGCGGTAGTAATTTTTAGAGCTGAATCATTTGTGAGTGGCCGAACAGTTTGTACAGAGCCCTTACCAAACGTTGTCTTACCAATAATGGTAGCGCGCTTGTAGTCTTGCAATGCTCCGGCAACAATTTCTGATGCTGAGGCTGAGTAAGCATTGACTAAAACTACCATTGGTAGTTTCTTAAACATGGCTGGCACTCCAGCCAATGGATCCCCAGGCTCATTAAGGCGATACATTGCTGGTGAGGCATTAAATACTTGCTTAGAATCTTGGGCCTGGCCCTTAGTGCTGACAATCACTACATCAGGCGGTAGGAATGCTGCCGCCACACCAACCGCGCCTTGTAAAAGGCCGCCCCCATTGTTTCTTAAATCCAGAATGATCCCTTTTAGCTTGGGATTCTGGGTTGCAATTTCATTCAGTTTTTTAGCAAGATCTGGAATGGTACGCTCTTGAAAGCTAGTAATCCTAACCCAGGCAATATCATCATCTAAGATTTTGGTTTTAACCGATTGCACTTTAATTTCTGCGCGAGTGATGGTAATTGGAAAGCTGCGCTCTTCACTTTTACGAAATATCGTTAAGGTAATTTTGGTACCTGGTGTACCGCGCATAGTACGCACTGCTTTATCAAGAGACATGCCCCTTACCGGTTTGTCATCTAGGCGGGTGATGAGATCACCTGCTTGTAGGCCAGCACGTGCAGCTGGACTATCTTCAATTGGATTCAGTACTTTAACAAGACCATCTTCGGAGGTAATCTCAATTCCAAGGCCTGCAAATTTTCCGGAAGTTTGTTCTTGCATTTCCGAAAAATCTTTTTTATCCAAGTAGGTAGAGTGAGGATCTAGGCTACTCACCATGCCTTTAACGGCATCTGTTAGTAATTGCTTATCTTCGATAGGCTCAACGTACTCACGTTTGATTTGAGCAAAGACATTGGATAAGGTGCGAAGCTCATCTAATGGAAGTACGCTCCCTTGTTGAGCGCTAGCTGAAAACTGAATGGTGGCTGCCACCCCAGCAATTAAGCCGACCGTAATCAGACCAAAGTTTTTTAGAAATTGACGCATAGATACTTTATGTCCTAGTCCAAATAAAAATGTTGAATGGGTTTAAGGTTGTCATCCAACTCATAAACCAGTGGTACGCCGTTCGGTATATTAACTTCCATAATGGCTTCATTAGACATTTGATCCAAATATTTAATTAAGGAACGAATGCTATTGCCATGTGCCACTAAGAGTACACGTTTATTTGCTTTTAGGGCTGGCGCAATGGATTCATTCCATAAAGGTAGAACGCGTTCCACATTGTCTTTAAGACACTCACCCAGAGGAATGTCCGTAGAGCTCAGCTTGGAGTAGCGAGGATCTTTTTGGGGGTTACGCTCATCATGGATCTCTAAAAGCGGGGGGCGTACATCATATGAACGACGCCAGATATGCACTTGGTGATCCCCATACTTAGCAGCTGTCTCAGCTTTATTAAGCCCTGTTAAGGCGCCGTAATGTCGCTCATTTAATCTCCAGCTATGAACGACTGGAATCCACATCAGATTCATGGCGTCTTGAACGTGCCAAAGTGTACGAATGGCTCGCCTTAGAACCGAGGTATAGGCTACATCGAACTCATACCCCCCTTTTTTAAGGCTTTCTCCTGCAATGACGGCCTGATCCATACCCTTGGGGGTTAAGTCAACGTCCGCCCAGCCAGTGAAGCGGTTTTCCAGGTTCCAAGCAGATTCACCATGACGAATAAGGACAAGTTGTTTCATAGAGGCATTCTATAATCTGATGATGAACTTTCTCACGCAAATTGATAATTTAGCGCTAATTGCCCTATTAGTGGTTTCGGGCACTGCACTTTTCCTACCCACATTATCTACGCTTATTGGCGGAAAAGGCTTGTCGCCTACCGAAGCCACTATTTGGATTAATCGACGTAAGGCATCCGTCTTAGACTTACGTCCTTTAGATGCTTATAAAGCGGGCCATTTGCCTGGTGCAAAACACATCGATGCCGCTGGGTTTTCAGCGAGTGTTGAAAAGTTAAAGTTAGACCGTAAAAACCCAGTGGTATTAGTTTGCGAAACGGGGGCTCTTTCTCGTAAATCTGCATCCGAAATGCAAAAGTTAGGTTTTGCAGAGGTAGCCGCGCTCGATGGCGGCGTTCAGGCTTGGAAAGAATCGGCCCTTCCATTGATCAAGTAGGAGAAGTAATGCCTCAAGTAACAATGTATAGCACGCAGGTTTGCCCATATTGCGTGATGGCAGAAAAGCTATTAATCAAAAAAGGCGTATCCAATTTAGAAAAAATCTTAATTGATCGCGACCCGGCACAACGTGAATTGATGATGACTCGCACTGGACGTCGTACTGTTCCGCAAATCTATATTGGGGAGACGTACGTTGGTGGATATGATGATTTAGTGACCTTGGATCGTGCTGGTAAATTAGATCCTTTGCTGATGTAATGTCTTAATACTTAAAGAAAAGAAAGTTTTCGATGACTGAACAATCTTCTGCACCTCAAGATGGAATCGATGGCTCAAATGAGCCAGGGTTTCGGATTCAGAGGATTTATCTAAAGGACCTATCCTTAGAGCAGCCTAATGCACCACAGATTCTGATGGTTGCTTCCGAGCCTCAAATACAGGTGGAAATTGATATTGCGGTGACGCCATTAAGCGAGGGTATTTTTGAAGTGGCGTTAAGTTCTACTATCACTGCAAAAGTGGATACTAAGGTTTTATTCTTAATAGAGGCTAAGCAAGCCGGTATTTTTGAATTTAGCAATATTCCTGTTGAGCAAATTGATCCGATGTTGGGAATTGCTTGTCCAACGATTTTGTACCCTTATCTTCGTTCTAATATCGCTGACATGATTAGTCGTGCAGGCTTTCAACCGATTCATTTGAACGAGATTAATTTCCACGGCATGTATGAGCATCGAATGATGCAAGCTCAACAAGCGGCTACCGAGGAAAGCAAGGGAACTCTTACTAACTAAAGCTCAGGAGAGGCCCACAGATCATGAAGGTGACGCTGCTTGGTGCTGGGGCTTGGGGAACTGCGATGGCTGCTCAAGCGGCCCATCATCTGCAACAGGATGATGTCTGCTTATGGTCTCGTAACGCTTCTCAGATAACGCGGATGCAAGAGCGTAGAGAGAATATTCCTTACTTGCCTGGTATTACCTTACCTCGGGGCTTGAAATTAGAGGACGATTTTTCTAAGGCCATTAAAAGATTATCAAAAAATGATTTATTAGTAGTGGCAACACCGATGTCTGGACTTTCAGAAACGATTGCACTAGCCCTAAAAGAAGCAGAGCACCCTCTCAACATTATTTGGTTGTGCAAAGGTTTAGAACCTCAAACTTCTTTTTTGCCACACCAAGTTGTAGAGCGTGAAAACAAATTACACAGCCACGGTTTAAGCCATTCCTTTGGCGTCCTATCTGGACCTAGCTTTGCTCGCGAAGTAGCGTCTGGAATGCCTTGCGCATTAACTGTTGCCAGTACCTCAAATGATCTGTGCGCTATTGTTCAAACTGCTTTTCATCACGGTAATATGCGCATCTATTCCAGTGATGATTTGATTGGTGTTGAATTAGGCGGTGCCGTAAAGAATGTGCTGGCTATTGCAGCAGGTATCGGGGATGGTTTGCACTTAGGTTTGAATGCGCGTGCTGCAGTCTTGACGCGCGGTCTCGCAGAGATGATGCGTTTAGTAAAAGCAGCTGGTGGTCGATCAGAAACCTGTATGGGTTTAACGGGTGTAGGCGATTTAATTTTGACTGCGACGGGCGATTTGTCGCGTAATCGACGTGTAGGCCTTGAACTTGCTGCTGGCAAGCCACTGCCTGAGATATTAAGCAGCCTAGGTCATGTGGCTGAAGGGGTGCTATGCGCATCAGCCATTGGCGAATTAGCAAAGCGCTTAAAGGTTGAAATGCCTATTACTGAAATGATGGGCGAAGTGTTATCTGGCAAGTTGGCAGTACAAGATGCTATAAGAAAACTGATGGGCCGTGATCCCAAAATAGAAGCCTAGGATTATTTACCGCCTGTTAGGCCATTTTGACGCCAGGCCTCGTACACCACAATCGCAACGGTATTGGATAGATTAAGACTGCGAGAACTATCTTGCATCGCTAAGCGCATTTGATTGGCAAGGGGGATTGAGTTTCTGACTTCATCAGTAATACCTTTAGTCTCTGACCCAAAAATAAAATAATCATTAGGCGTATATTGACCTTCATGAAATTTTCCGCTACCCTTGGTGGTTAAAGCAAAAAGATGTTGTGGGCTTGGCTTTTCATCTTTTAAAAAATCTGCCCAACTGGAATGCACTTTCACCTTTGCAAATTCATGATAGTCCAGCCCTGCTCTGCGCAATTTAGCATCTTCCATTGGAAAACCTAAAGGCTCAATGAGGTGTAATTTAGCCCCCGTATTGGCACATAGGCGAATAATGTTTCCCGTATTAGGTGGTATCTCAGGTTCGAATAAAACGATGTTAAACATGCTGTGCTCTTTGATTATCTGACGGATGTTTTGCTTGTTCGCAGCAATACCCAATTGGTTACACGCGAAACTCCATTGTCCTTCAGAATACGTGCAATTTCATCTAAGGTAGCACCACTAGTCATCACATCATCAAAAACAATGACAGATTTATTTTTTAAAAGTGCAAGCGCATCCTTTTCAAGGTAGAAAGCCCCACGAATATTAGATTGCCTTATGCTTAGTGAGCTTCCCGCTTGCGGTTTCTCATGGTGCCGTCGTTTCAGGATGTAAGGCATTTTGTGTATGGAGTCCTTGCATTGAATGCGTCTTGCCAGCTCCCAGCTCTGATTAAATCCTCGCAGCCAGAGTTTCTCCGCGCTCAGCGGAACAGGTAACAAGTAATCTGCTTGTAATGCATTTAAATGTTCAGGCATGACATCATTCCAGATGCAAGTGAGTCCATGGGCATAGGATAGGCGTTTTTGATACTTCAGTTGATGAAGAGCGTTTTGTAATTTGCCGTTATAAAACCCTAGACAATAGGTTTCATCAAAATAAGGCGTATCTTCCAAACAAAGCTTACATTGCTGGCCAATCATCTCAGGGCTTGTGACTGGAATCCCACATTGAAAGCAGCATTCGTAGTTACATAAAGCTTCATTCATGCAAATTTTCATACAAGAGTCACAAACTCTAGCCCCTTGATATTGCTCACACACAATACATGCCGTCGGAAGCGCATACGAGCAAAAAGATTGAAAGATATTTTTTAGAAATTGCATGGGGCGCTGAGTATACTCAGCAAATGACCCAAGCAATCAGATGGTTACAGGATGAAATTGCAGATCGCATGCTGCAAAAGTTAGATATCGTGAAGTTAGATGTAAAGGCCGCATTACTAGTCCCAGCATTTCCCGGAAAGTATTTATCTGCCATTACAAAACGCTTTCCTGGTGTGCGGATTGATAGTGTTTATGAAGAGGATTTATCCGGCATAAGCTCTTTCAGTTTTAAGGCATCTTTATTTCGTCGACGTGTATTCAATGGTGCGCAGAACTGCTCCTTAGAGGACTATTTCAAGTCTGGGAAGTTAGCTCTCCCAGATAATTCGGTGGACTTCATTTTTAGTGATCTTTTATTGCAGGATTTATCGGACCCACGCCATTTTCTTCAGGAGTGCTGGCGCGTCTTAAAAGAAGGCGGCTTGTTTAGTTTTAGTTATTTAGGGCCTGATACCGGAAAAGAATTACGAAGTGTTGATGCGGACATACTCAAATTGAAAAATCTATTAAGTCCATGGGATATGCACGATATGGGTGACGCTTTATTGGGTGAGCGCTTTTCAGATCCTGTAATGGATATGGAGTTCCTTAATCTGGGCTATGAATCAGACGTCCTTTTACTAGCAGATGCAGGAGCACTAAAGTTAATTGAAAGCACTCCAACAAAAACGCTTGAAAAGGGTCTTTTGCCTCAAAAACTGACTTTAGAGGTGGTTTATGGGCATGCCTGGGCGATTGGAAAGCAGCTCGCTAGGGTACAGGACAAGGTTGCCTATATTGATGTTAATCAAATTGGACGCAAGTCTAGGTGAGATTCTGCCTAAGTGTAAGTGTTTACTATCATTTTAAGCATTGCCAAGATTGAATGAGGCTGAGTTCATGCGGTTTGTTCTTGAACCCAATTAACCCTATAATTACGGCAGTAAGTATTGGCTTGGCACCGCATTTTGAGCATTTAGGTAGCTTTTTTTCTAATCTGCTCGCCACAATAAACAGAGAATAAGATGAATTTATTTGGAAAAGTCACAGGGGCTTCGCTCTACATAGCAGCCGCTTTTGGCACTGCTTTAGCACATGCTGCTGAAAATATGCCAGGGGGCCCTGCAGTTAATCAACTTAATTTTGCTGCACCTGCAACAAAAATTATGCAAGAAATCCACTGGCTTCATTGGATGATGTTGATACTTTGTGCGGTGATTTTTGTCGGTGTATTCGGTGTTATGTTCTACGCCATTTTGAAGCACCGTAAATCTTTGGGTCACAAATCTGCTTCTTTCCACGAGAGCACCACAGTTGAAATTATTTGGACTGTGATTCCTTTGTTGATCGTGATTGGTATGGCATTGCCTGCAACGAAAACTGTTGTAGCAATGAAAGACACTACAAATTCAGATATCACCATTAAGACTACTGGTTATCAGTGGAAATGGGGATACGACTACATCAAAGGTGAGGGTGAGGGCATCAGCTTTTTATCTACGCTATCTACTTCACGTGAAGCAATCAATAACTTAGCGCCTAAATCAAATACTTATTTGATGGAAGTTGATAACGAAATGGTTGTGCCAGTTGGCAAAAAAATTCGTTTGATCACCACTGCTAATGACGTTATTCATGCTTGGACGATTCCTGCCTTTGGCGTCAAGCAAGATGCCATTCCTGGGTTTGTTCGAGATACTTGGTTCAAGGCTGAGACTATTGGAACTTTTCGTGGCCAGTGTTCAGAATTATGCGGTGCTCAGCACGCTTTTATGCCTATCGTTGTGAGAGTAGTTTCGCCAGAAGACTACACCAAGTGGGTAGAAGAGAAGAAGAAGGAAATGAGTGCAGCCAGTGATGATCCTATGAAGGTTTATACCCTTGATGAACAAAAAGAGCGCGGCGCTAAAGTGTATGCGTCAAATTGCGCTGCTTGCCATCAGCCAAATGGCAAAGGGGCTGGAGCATTCCCAGCATTAGATGGCAGCAAACTTGTTTTAGGACCAAAGGATGCTCAATACAACATCCTTCTTAATGGTAAGGGCGCAATGCCGAAGTGGGCTGGAGTGATCTCTGATGGCGATATCGCTGCAGTCATGACCTATACCCGTAATTCATGGGGTAACAAAACGGGTGATATCACTCAGACCCAAGAAATTATTACCGCACGGGGCGGCAAGTAATCCATTCATCAATACAGATAAAACGAAACCGGAGTAATCCATGAGCACAGTCTCTACTACCATTGACCACGCACACGATCATGCACACGATGATCACACGCCACATGGATGGCGTCGTTGGTTGTTCGCAACCAATCACAAAGACATCGGCACGATGTATTTGATCTTCTCTTTTGTCAGCTTATTAGCTGGTGGCGTAATGGCTTTAGGCATTCGTTTGGAGTTATTCCAACCAGGTTTGCAATTCTTGCGCCCAGAGTTCTTTAATCAATTGACTACCATGCACGGACTGATCATGGTGTTCGGTGCAATCATGCCGGCTTTCGTTGGTTTTGCTAACTGGATGGTACCTTTGCAAATTGGCGCATCTGATATGGCATTTGCTCGCATGAACAATTTCAGCTTCTGGATCTTGCCGGTTGCTGCATCGTTATTGTTTGCTACCTTCTTGGTTCCTGGTGGCGCACCTTCGGGCGGTTGGACACTTTACGCGCCATTGAGTATACAGATGGGTCCTGGAATGGATATGGCAATTTTTGCCCTCCATTTATTGGGTGCTTCTTCCATCATGGGATCAATCAATATCATCGTCACCATTTTGAACATGCGCGCTCCTGGCATGAGCTTGATGAAGATGCCGATGTTCTGCTGGACTTGGTTAATTACAGCCTATCTATTGATTGCCGTAATGCCAGTGTTAGCTGGTGCAATTACCATGGTGTTGACTGACCGCCACTTTGGAACCTCTTTCTTCTCTGCTGTAGGTGGCGGTGACCCAGTGATGTTCCAGCATATTTTCTGGTTCTTTGGACACCCAGAGGTTTACATCATGATTCTTCCAGCATTTGGAATCGTTAGTGAAATCATTCCAACATTCTCCAGAAAAACTTTGTTTGGCTACAGCTCGATGGTGTACGCAACATCATCGATCGCAATCTTGTCATTCATTGTTTGGGCTCATCACATGTTTACAACTGGCATGCCAGTAACCGGTCAACTCTTCTTTATGTATGCAACGATGTTGATTGCCGTACCTACAGGCGTGAAGATTTTTAACTGGGTTGCAACAATGTGGAAGGGTTCCATGACCTTTGAAACCCCAATGTTGTGGGCGATCGGCTTTATCTTCGTCTTTACCATGGGTGGCTTTACTGGTTTGATCCTGGCATTGGCGCCAATCGACATTGGCGTGCAAGATACTTATTATGTTGTTGCACATTTCCACTATGTATTAGTAGCGGGATCCTTGTTCGCGATGTTTGCTGGGTTTTATTACTGGTGTCCAAAGTGGACTGGTTACATGGCGAATGAAACTCGCGGAAAAATCCACTTTTGGACCTCCATGATTTTCTTCAACATCACCTTCTTCCCAATGCACTTCTTGGGCTTAGCAGGTATGCCACGTCGCTATGCTGACTATCCAACTCAGTTTGCTGACTTCAATGCTCTTGCATCGATTGGGGCATTAGGTTTTGGTTTATCGCAAGTCTATTTCTTACTCTTTGTTGTCATGCCAGCGTATCGCGGTGAGGGAGAAAAGGCAGCGATGAAGCCTTGGGATGGTGCTAAAGGCTTAGAGTGGACAGTACCTTCGCCAGCGCCACATCACACTTTTGAAACTCCACCAAGTAAAGAGCAAGTACGTGAAGCAGGAATTTAATTCCCCCGAGAAACAAGCCCTCTCTGCGAATAATCGCAGGACGGGCTTTATTCTTTTGAGTGTTGTGCTGGTCTTTTTTATTGGCATTATGATCAAACGGAGCTTTTTGGGTTAATCCCAAGGATCGAGATGATTACTACTCAAGCGCTTAATCGTCAAATTTTATTTAAGCTATTAATTGCAGCAGTAATGATGTTTGGCTTTGGCTACGCTTTGGTTCCTTTGTATAAGGCATTGTGTGAGGTCACCGGAATTAATGTGATTACCAGTAAGAATAATTACGGTATCAGGGCTTTTAGCCCCAACAAGGTTGGCAATACTCAGGTTAACTATGCGCGTACGGTAACGATCGAATTTGATTCCAATAGCCGTGGGCCTTTTACGTTCAAGCCAGTCAAGAACTTCTTGGAAGTACATCCTGGTGAAATGATTGAGATTGTTTATGAAGTAACCAATAATCTCAGTCGCCCAATACGGGCGCAAGCAATACCAAGTTATGCGCCTAAGAGTGCTACAGAGTTTTTTACTAAATTAGAGTGTTTTTGTTTTCAGGAGCAGACCCTGGCGTCAAATGAAATGAAGAAGATGCCAGTAGTGTTTGTGATTGATGCGGGTTTGCCTGATGATGTGAAAACAATTACTTTGTCTTACACCTTCTTTGAGCTTGGTTTGGGGGGTACTCCACCAGCGCCAAAATCTAAAGTGGTCTTATGAAAAAGAAAAGTAGTTTTATGCAGTCTATGAAAGCCGTGATGTGGGGTTTTTTAGGAGTGCGTAAGCAGTCAGGCTTACAGGAAGATGTAGCTTCACTGAGTTTTGTACACATTATCATTGCAGGAGTTGTTGGGGCCTTGATTTTTATGGCTACTCTTCTCCTGATAGTGAAGTTAGTTGTGTCCCAATGATTATTTTTGATTGAATAGAGAGAATAAGATGTCATCCAATTCAACCCCGTACTATTACGTCCCTGGACAATCAAGACATCCAGCAATGGCTGCTATTGGCCTGATTGCTTTTGGTTTTGGCATGTCCGGATGGGTAAACCAGGCTTCTTGGGGTGGCCCGGTCACTTTGGCAGG
>Ga0164295_10001499_pt1 | contig 19387 bp, 17 predicted proteins | sample GEODES006metaG_FD_111798 | JGI IMG/M metagenome (GOLD analysis project Ga0164295, IMG submission 111798) | Oligotrophic lake water microbial communities from Sparkling Lake, Wisconsin, USA - GEODES006 metaG | ecosystem: Environmental > Aquatic > Freshwater > Lake | place: USA: Sparkling Lake... | reverse complement strand
TGATGGTGTCGTAAAACTGCTCGCCTCCTTTGTCGTATCGGCGCATACGCTCACCCAGCACCTTCATCAACCAAGCATCCGTGATGGGGGCTATTTTTTCACGCTCGGCAGCAACCGCAAGCGTTTCCAGTGTGTTGAGCAAGCGCCTTGCGTCACCATCTGCATAGGCGATCAAGCGCTGCTCTGCGTCCTCCTCAATCGATGCAATCGCGCCAATAGCCTGCGCTTTGAGCACAATCTGATGTAAATCCTCTTCATCCAAAGCTTGCAAGACATAAACCGCCGCCCGAGACAGCAATGCCGAGTTGACTTCAAATGACGGGTTTTCCGTTGTCGCCCCAATGAACGTGAACAGGCCACTTTCAACATGGGGCAAAAAGGCATCTTGCTGGCTTTTGTTGAAGCGATGCACCTCATCCACAAACACGATCGTGCGCTGGGGATGCAAGCCAGTGCGGGCTAACTCTGCTTTTTCAACCGCCTCGCGAATATCTTTGACCCCACCCAAAACCGCGCTGATGGTGATGAATTGGGCATCAAACGCATTGGCCATCAAACGGGCGATGGTGGTTTTTCCTACGCCCGGTGGGCCCCACAAAATGCAACTGTGCGGCTGTCCAGATTCAAACGCCAAGCGCAAAGCCAGACCCGCACCCAGCAAATGCTGTTGACCAATCACTTCACCCAAAGTGCGCGGTCGCAAACGCTCCGCCAAGGGCTGGTGTGCAGCGCTCAAATGCGGGGGATTGGGTGGAGAGACCGTCATGTGTTTGAGTGTAAGTGGCGTTGGGCTGGATCATTTCTTGGCCAGCTGCCAAGGTTTTTATTTCGCCATCAATGCACAGGCGGGTGTGCTCCATCAGGGGCGCAACACGTCGGCCCCTGTGGGCGGTTTGAATTGGAAATTTGTGGCAGAGAAGGCGGGGTTGGATTCATACGCCGTAAAGGTCAGAACTGAACGCTGGCCAAAGCTGTCTTGAACTTCCAGCACTGCCAGTGCCGGACCTTTGTCGGTGTCTCGGAAAGCCGCGAGCACCGATTGTATTTGGCCATCTTTGGCTTTGGGCGTGGCGCGCATCCATTGCAAGCCCTCTTTGTCAGGCTCAGCCTGAAAAACAAAATCAGCTTGCAATGCCTTCAAGTCATTGGCCGAAGTCAGAATAGCAGCGGGCGTCGAGCCCAGAACCTGGGCCTGCTTGCGGGCCGTGACCTGGTTCAAATCAGCGTCATACATCCACAAAGTCTGACCATCTGCTACCAATGTTTGTACAAATGGCTTTTGGTAGTTGAACGAAAACCGGCCTGGGCGATCGAATTCAAAAATCCCGTTGGATGTCTTGCTTCTGGCCGTTTGCCCCGGCTTGGCAGGTGCCGTCACGACTTGTGTGAACTGAGCCCGCCCCGTTTTGGCCAGCCGCATGAACTGCTCCAGGCTGTCAAGACCATTGGCATGCGCAGGCACTCCCGCCAACCCTAAACCCAAGCCCAAGCCCAAGCCCAAGCCCAATCCCGCAGGCATCAAAGCCAAATACAGCATCCATTTTTTGCATAATTTGGCGATGCGGCCCGATACTAAAGCGTGTTCGTTCATCTTCAAGATTTTATTCAGTCGGCGCGGGTTGGCACGAGTATTTCGCGTTGCCCACTGCCGCTCATGGCACTGACCAAACCAGCCCTCTCCATGTCCTCAACCAAACGTGCAGCGCGGTTGTAGCCAATTTTCAAATGACGCTGCACCAAGGAAATGCTGGCCTTGCGGTTTTTCAAAACCACTTCAACGGCTTGATCGTACATAGGGTCTTTTTCCCCATCACCACCGTCCAGCAGGCCGTCTTCGCCATCGACAGTGCCCCCATCGAGAACGCCCTCGATGTAATCGGGCTCGCCCTGCGACTTGAGGTAATTCACAACACGATGGACTTCTTCATCGCTGACAAAGGCACCGTGAACACGCATCGGATACCCCGTACCAGAAGGCATGTACAGCATGTCCCCCATGCCCAACAAGGCTTCTGCGCCCATTTGGTCCAGAATGGTTCTGCTGTCGATTTTGCTCGACACTTGAAAAGCAATACGGGTTGGAATATTGGCCTTGATCAGGCCGGTGATCACGTCCACGCTGGGGCGTTGTGTCGCCAAAATCAAATGAATCCCTGCAGCGCGGGCTTTTTGGGCCAAGCGTGCGATCAACTCTTCGATCTTTTTACCGACCACCATCATCAGATCGGCCAACTCGTCAATCACCACCACTATATGCGGTAAGCGTTTAAGAGGTTCCGGATCATCTGGCGTCAAGCTGAACGGGTTGTAGATGAACTCTTCACGGACCGTGGCTTCGTCAATTTTGGTGTTGTAACCGGCCAAATTACGCACACCCATTTTGCTCATCAGTTTGTATCGGCGCTCCATCTCGGCAACGCACCAATTCAGGCCATGGGCGGCTTGCTTCATGTCAGTGACGACCGGTGCCAATAAATGCGGAATACCTTCGTAAACCGACATTTCAAGCATCTTGGGGTCGATCATCAGGAGCCGCACATCACGCGGCTCGGCTTTGTAGAGCAAGGAGAGAATCATCGCATTGATACCCACCGACTTGCCCGAACCTGTGGTGCCCGCCACCAACACATGCGGCATCTTGGCCAGGTCGGCCACAACCGGATTGCCACCAATGTCTTTACCCAAGCCCATGGTGAGCATGGATTTGGCCTCGTGATAAACCTGAGAGCCCAATATTTCGCTCAGTTTGATGGACTGGCGCTTGGCGTTGGGCAACTCCAAGGCCATGAAGTTTTTACCGGGAATCGTTTCGATCACGCGGATCGAAACCAAGCTCAGTGAACGGGCCAGGTCTTTGGCCAAGTTGACGACTTGAGAGCCTTTCACGCCCGTGGCAGGTTCAATTTCATAGCGCGTCACAACAGGCCCTGGTGATGCAGCCAGTACACGCACTTCCACACCGAAATCTTTCAGACGTTTTTCGATCATCCGACTCGTCATTTCGAGTGTTTCCAGGGCCACGCCTTCTTGTTGAGTGGTCAAACTGTCCAGCAAATCGACTTGTGGCAGCTTGCTGTCAGGCAACTCATTGAACAAGGGCTTTTGCCGCTCTTTTTGAACACGTTCACTCACCGGGGCCTGGTGCGCAAACGGTTCGATCACCACCGGGTTTTGGGCCGGCGCAGTCTGAATGGCTTGTATTGCAGGCCTGCCTCGAACAAAAGGCTCCAGGGTGGGTTCAGTCAACCCTTGAGGGGCCAACCCCATCGGGTGCAACTCAGGATCTATAGGGCCAGCGGACACGGCATGGTCCCGTTCCCTCATGGCTTGCTGACCCAAAGCGTAATCTTGCGCAATTTCGCGCTTTTCCTGAAGCGACTCAATCAAGCCGTCAATGTGTGCCCCGATGCTTTCGGCAAGACGGCCCCAAGAAAATCTAAAGACCAGTGCAACGCCCAATACGGAAAGAACCAAACTGGCCAAGGCCGAGCCGGTAAAGCCCAGCCATTGGAGGCTGATCTTGCCAGCCAAGTAACCCAAAGCGCCCCCACTTTGCCCCGGCAAATTGGCGTCGAATTTGTACATTCGTAACCATTCCATGGAGCAACTGGCCACCAGCAAAACAAACAAGCCCACCCAAAATGCGGCTCGACTGCGGGTGATTTTCCATCCTGGGCTTGCAGAGTTTTCTTCTCCACGCAACCAAACCGCTAAGGCCACCAACCATGCTCGGGTCCCTGCTGCGAGGCACCACCAAGCCGAAAAACCAAACAAAAAATACGCGATGTCCGCAATCCAGGCCCCCAGCCTGCCAACCCAGTTACGAACGTGCCCATCGACGCCAGAACTGGACCACGAAGGGTCTTGCAAGTTGTAACTTAGGAGCGACAAAAAGCCCAATATCAAAGCCGCACCCGCAATGAACAAGCCAAATTCTTGGGCGAACCGGGTCAAACCGGTTCGCCCAAGCGCTTCAGTTTCAGGCTGGGGTGATCTCGTCGGATTGACAAGAGTGTGCAGGGAGTAAGTCATGGTTATTGCTACAAGCTTACCCTATAGACACCTCTGTTTGGAAGTCAATGGCGCAGATCGATGCCGCCAAATAACCCGCGACTGAAAATGCGCGCCCAAGCTTCATACAATTACGCTCATCCCCGGGCATTCAGCCCATTAAAAAAAGAGTCGTCTTCTCATGTCCAACACCGTACACGCCAAAGTCCTTATCCTCGGTTCGGGGCCTGCCGGCTACACGGCCGCCGTTTATGCAGCCCGCGCCAACCTCAAACCCCTCTTGATCACCGGCATGGCCCAAGGGGGTCAGTTGATGACGACAACTGAAGTCGACAACTGGCCGGCCGATGTGCATGGCGTGCAAGGCCCAGAACTGATGCAACGCTTTCAAGAACACGCCGAGCGGTTCCATACCCAGATCGTCTTCGACCACATCAACAAGGTCGACTTCAGCAAGCGCCCGTTCACCTTGACCGGAGACAGCGACACCTACACCTGCGACAGCCTGATTATTTGCACTGGCGCATCGGCCAAGTACTTGGGACTGCCGTCAGAAGAAGCCTTCATGGGCCGCGGCGTATCAGGCTGCGCCACCTGTGACGGTTTCTTCTACCGCGAACAACCGGTGTGCGTGGTCGGCGGTGGCAATACCGCCGTCGAAGAAGCCTTGTATTTGTCCAATATTGCCTCCAAGGTTCACCTGATCCATCGCCGCGACAAGTTCAAGGCTGAAGCCATCATGATTGACAAACTGATGGAAAAAGTCGCCACAGGCAAGATCGTGCTGGAGACCAACAGTGTGCTGGATGAGGTGCTGGGCGACGCCTCTGGCGTTACCGGGGTGCGCTTGAAGAGCACCGACAACCAGAGCACACGGGATCTGACATTACAAGGCTGCTTCATCGCCATTGGCCACCATCCCAACACCGACATCTTTGAAGGCCAATTGGACATGAAAGGCGGCTATTTGCTGACCCGAAGTGGGTTACAAGGCTTTGCCACCATGACCAGCGTACCCGGCATCTTTGCCGCTGGCGACGTGCAAGACAACGTGTACCGTCAAGCCATCACCAGCGCTGGCACGGGCTGCATGGCGGCATTGGACGCTCAACGCTTTTTGGAGCACGGCGATCACTGAACAAACAACGCTATAATCGCAGGCTTTGCTGGATTCAGCGAAGAATATGGGTTACCGCCACCCTGATCTGGCGAGGTGAGGCGATCGTGTGAACGGCCGCCTGAGGCGCTAGTATGAACGGACGCTTGAGGTGTTCGTGTAAACAACCGCCGTAGATATGGAGTGTCCACATGGCACGCGTATGTGAAGTTACGGGCAAAGGCCCAATGTCTGGGAACAATGTTTCCCACGCCAACAACAAAACAAAGCGCCGGTTCTTGCCGAACCTGCAATACCGCCGTTTCTGGGTAGAGACTGAAAACCGTTGGGTGCGCTTGCGCGTTTCCAGCGCAGCTTTGCGTTTGATCGACAAAAACGGCATTGACGCCGTGCTGGCTGATTTGCGTTCGCGCGGTCAAGCTTAATTCCAGTTACTGAAAGGACACGATCATGGCATCCAAAGGCGGACGCGAAAAAATCAAGCTGGAATCTACAGCCGGTACAGGTCATTTCTACACGACCAGTAAAAACAAAAAAACCATGCCCGAGAAAATGTCGATCATGAAGTTCGACCCGAAAGCTCGCAAGCACGTGCAATACAAAGAAATCAAGCTGAAGTAATTTACTTTGATTTTGCAGGCTTCTAATCTGCAAACCCCTATAAAAAAACCCGCTCAGCGGGTTTTTTTATGGCCTCTTTATTTATCTGACAGATGGGGTGTGTCGATTCATCAAACCGGCTTGACAGTCGCAGCGCGCAGTTGGGTAGAGAAATCACGCAAAGCTGCAATGCCACTCTCTTCGGCGCGACGGCACCAAGCTTGTAAGTCAGCAGCCAACTGTTCTCGGCTGTGCGATGTGTTGAGCCAGATTTGACTCAACTCCTCTCGCATGACCACCATTTTGTCCAGCACAGGGTAGGCTGCACGCGCTTGAGAAAGCAAGGAAACAGCCTCCGCCGGCACTTTTTCTGCGGCACGGTGAAACCAGCGCGAAGCCACTTTGATCACATGCTCATCCACCTTGGCGGAGGAAACCTCCTGAAGGAAAACATCGCGCATTTGACGGGCATAACCGGCCATCACCTCATAACGGTTTGCAATCAGGGCCTCCAGTGTCTTTTCATCGGCCACAGGACGGGTCTCGCCGTAAGCCAATTTGGGTGGCGTCTTTTTGACTTTTGCCAAACCCATTGACTGCAAGATGGTGATGTACATCCAGCCGATATCGAACTCATAAGGCTTGACCGACAATTTAGCCGAGGTGGGATAAGTGTGGTGGTTGTTGTGCAACTCTTCGCCACCGATGAGGATGCCCCAGGGCGAGATGTTGGTACTCGCATCGGGCGCCTCAAAGTTGCGGTAACCCCAGTAATGGGCAGCGCCATTGATGATGCCAGCGGCAGTCACCGGTATCCACATCATTTGCACGGCCCAGACTGTCAAGCCCAAGGCACCAAACAGCGCCAAGTTGATGATCAGCATCAGGGCCACACCTTGCCATGAAAAACGGGTGTACAGATTGCGCTCGATCCAGTCATCGGGGGTTCCATGACCATAGCGCGCCAGCGTATCCAAGTTCTTAGACTCTTTACGGTACAGCTCAGCACCACTGAATAACACGGATTTGATGCCGTACACATGGGGGCTATGAGGGTCTTCAATCTGTTCACATTTGGCGTGATGCTTGCGGTGAATGGCAGTCCATTCTTTGGTCACCTGCCCCGTGGTCAACCAAAGCCAAAAACGGAAAAAATGCGACACCAGAGGATGCAAATCCAAAGCGCGGTGGGCAGAATATCGGTGCAGGTAAATCGTCACACTGGCGATGGTGATGTGGGTGAGCACCAAAGTCACCGCCAGCACCTGCAGCCAAGAAAAATGCAAGCTGCCATGGGCCAGCCAATCGATCGCCGCATTCAATACGGTCCAGTCGGTAAATAGCATCGGTAATGTCTTTCAAAAAGCCTGTTTTCTGGCAATTTTTGATTTTAAGTTTGCAGACACGAAAAGGACAGTCTTTTCAAGCTCAAGTCATTTTTTTGAATGATAAAAAATTACTTTTTCACCCAAGCCGCCGCAAAAAATCCATCGGTGCCGTGCCGATGCGGCCACAGACGCAAAAACTCTGCCTGGTCACCACTGCACAAAGAGGCGGCATGCGGCACCTTCAAGCGGTCTAACTCGGCGCCAGCGCTCAGCACTTCAAACTCCGGATGGGCTTGCGTAAAGGCTTGCGTAAAGGCTTGCGCGATGGCTTCATTTTCTTGCACCAAAAAACTGCATGTGGCATACACCAAGCGGCCGCCGGGCTTGAGCAAGCGGGCTGCACTTTGCAAAATCGCCAACTGCTTGACGGTCAATTCTTCCAGCGCCTTGGGCGTTTGGCGCCATTTCAAATCGGGGTTGCGCCGCAAGGTGCCCAGGCCAGAGCAAGGCGAGTCAACCAACACGCGGTCAATCTTGCCCGCCAAGCGCTTGATGCGCTCGTCACGCTCATGCGCAATCGCAGCCGGATGGACGTTAGACAACTTGCTGCGTGCCAACCGGGGCTTGAGCGCGTCCAGACGGTGTCCGGAGACATCGAAAGCATACAGGCGTCCTGTGTTGCGCATGCTCGCACCAATCGCCAGAGTTTTACCACCGGCACCGGCACAAAAATCGACCACCATTTCGCCGCGATGGGCATCCAGCAACAATGCCAGCAATTGAGACCCCTCGTCTTGCACCTCGATGGCACCGCGGGCAAAGGCATCGAGTTTGGTCAATGCAGGTTTGCCCTGTATCCGAAGCCCCCAAGGGGAATAGGGTGTTGGCTCTGTGGCAATGCCTGCCAATTTAAGTTCTTTTTGAACGTCCACACGTTTGTCATGCAATGCGTTGACCCTCAAATCGAGTGTGGCACTTTGCCCCAAACTTTCAACCAGCGGCCAAAACTCATCGCCCAACTGGGCTTTGAGGGGTTCCACCATCCATTCTGGCAAATTGTGGCGATGTCGGTCCAAAAATTCTTCGGGTTTGACACGGTCGCAGCCTTCGAGCCAGGTTTTTTCGTTTTCGTTGATGGCGCCATACAGAAAATCACGCGGTGCATGAAATCCCAAAATTGCCAAGCGGCGCTCTTTGGCACCACTGCCTGCGCGGGCCAAATACTCAAAACGAAGCTTGTGCCGCAGCACGTTGTAGGCCGTCTCGGCCAAGGTGGCGCGCTCCCGGGGGCCCAATTGCCGGTGTTCACGAAAGAAGCGCGAGACCACCGAATCGGCAGGATGTTCAAATTGGAGCGTCAGCCTGACCAGTTCGGCACAGGCATCAAGAAGGGCTTTAGGATGCATAGCCCCCATTGTCCCACTCTGCGCATTCAGGACTTCAGCCATGTCAGAAACATTGCCACCCTTGATCACCACCCGACCAGGCATCTACCGCCACTACAAGAATCTGTTGTATGAAGTCAAAGGCACAGTGCGGCACAGCGAGACACTGGAACCTCTGACTTTGTACCAAGCGCTGTATGGCGAGCGCGGCCTGTGGGTGCGTCCTGCGGCCATGTTCAATGCGCTTGTCGAGATCGACGGTGTCATACAGCCGCGATTTGCCTGGGTATCCGAGGCCAACCCTTCACCAATTTGAAACACGGTCTTGAAACTCAAGCGCTCAATAACTTTTCGATCGCTTGCGGATACATCAAATGCTCCTGGCTCAATACACGCTCAGCCAAACTTTGGGCGGTATCCATGGGCAAAACTGGCACAACCCGCTGCGCCAAGATGGGGCCATGGTCCAACTCAGGGGTGACGTGGTGCACCGTGGCACCGGCAAATTTGCAACCCAAGTCAATCGCCCGTTGGTGGGTGTTGAGGCCAGCAAAAGCAGGCAGCAAAGAAGGATGAATATTGATCAAACGTTTGTGAAAATGCCGCACGAATGCCGGAGACAAGATGCGCATAAAACCTGCCAGCACCACCAAGGCGGGTTCAAACCGGTCGATTTCATCTTGCAGTGCCAAGTCAAATGCCTCACGACTGGCATAAGACTTGTGGTCCACCAGCACCACGGGTATCCCTCGGTTTTTGGCAAATTCGAGGCCCTCAGCATCGACCCGGTTGCTGAGCACAGCGGCCACCCGCACGCCCAATTTGTCTGACCATTGACGTTGCTCGGCGGCACAGACAATGGCCGCCATGTTGGAGCCTGCCCCGGAAATCAAAATCACAATATTTTTCATCAAGTGGCTGATTATCCTTGCACATCTTCGCCTCGAAGTCGTCGCAAAATAACGCTTTTTTTTCAAAACAAGGACATTTTATTTTCGCACGATCGTGCTATAAAATCCTCTTTCCCAAACCCAAGGCCAGCGCTTTGGGTATTTCATCACAGGCTTTTCTGAGAGAGAGACCCCATGGATTTGGCATTCACCCCTGAAGAACTTGCATTCCGCGACGAAATTCGCACCTGGGTTAAAGGCAACTTACCCGCAGACATTTCTCACAAGGTGCATGCGGCCATGCGATTAACGCGTGACGACATGCAGCGTTGGGCCCAAATTCTGGGCAAAAAAGGCTGGCTCGGTTGGGCTTGGCCGACGCAGTTTGGCGGCCCGGGTTGGAATGCCATTCAAAAACACCTGTTCGAAGAAGAATGCGCTCTGGCCGGCGCGCCTCGCGTGGTGCCGTTTGGCCCGGTGATGGTAGCGCCCGTGATCATGGCCTTTGGCAATGCCGAACAACAGCAACGCTTTTTGCCCGGCATCGCCAGCGGTGAAGTGTGGTGGAGCCAGGGTTACAGCGAGCCCGGTTCCGGCTCAGACCTGGCCTCGCTCAAAACCCGCGCCGAGCGCGTGGGCGACAAGTACATTGTCAATGGCCAAAAGACCTGGACCACGCTGGGCCAATATGGCGAGTGGATTTTCTGCCTGGTGCGCACCAGCAACGAAGGCAAGCCGCAAACCGGGATTTCTTTCTTGCTGATTGATATGAAAACACCGGGCATCACGGTGCGCCCGATCAAACTCCTCGACGGCGAATGCGAAGTCAACGAAGTCTGGTTTGACAACGTCGAAGTGCCGGTCGAGAACCTGGTGGGCGAAGAAAACAAAGGCTGGAACTACGCCAAACATTTATTGGCCCACGAGCGCACCAACATTGCCGACGTGAACCGCGCCAAACGCGAACTGGAGCGCTTGAAGCGCATCGCCAAGGCCGAAGGCGTGTACGACGACCTGCGTTTCCGTGATGAAATCGCCAAACTCGAAGTCGACATTGTGGCCCTCGAAATGCTGGTGCTGCGCGTCTTGTCGGCAGAAAAATCGGGCAAAAACTCACTGGACATTGCCGGCCTCTTGAAGATCAAAGGCAGCGAAATCCAGCAACGGTACGCGGAACTCATGATGTTGGCGGCCGGCCCTTACAGCCTGCCCTTCATCTTTGAAGCCATGGACGCCGGTTGGCAAGGCGACTTCCCTGGCGACAACGTGTCCAATGCCCCTCTGGCGGCAAATTACTTCAACATGCGCAAGACCACCATTTATGGCGGCAGCAATGAAGTGCAACGCAACATCGTCGCGCAAACCGTCCTCGGTTAAAGCGCCTGAACTTTCAAGGATTTCAAAATGGATTTCGATTTTTCTGACGACCAGGAACAACTGCGTGACGCCGTCCACAAGTGGGTGGACAAAGGCTACGACTTTGACCGCCGCCGCGCCATTGCGGCCTCTGGCGGCTTTGACCGCGCAGCTTATACCGAACTGGCCGAGTTGGGCCTCACTGGCCTGTATGTGAGCGAAGCCCAAGGCGGCATGGGCATGGGCCCGGTCGAAGGCATGGTGGTCATGGAGGCGCTGGGCCGTGGCATTGTCATGGAGCCCCTCACCCAAACCCTGATCACCAGCGCGGTGCTCGAAGGCTATGGCCCTGACGGCCTTAAAACCGCCTGGCTGGGCCGCATCGCCTCGGGCGAAGCCTTGGTGGTGCTGGCCCACCAAGAACGCAAAGGCCGCTACAACTTAAGCCACTGTGCCACCCAGGCCAAAGAAGCACCTGACGCCTGGAGCCTGACCGGCGTCAAGCACATGGTGCCCGCTGGCGCCCACGCAGACGCTTACCTGGTGCCCGCCATGATTGGCGACAGCTTGGGTCTGTTCCTCGTCGAACGCAACGCCAGCGGCTTGCGCACTGCAGCTTATGCCACGCAAGACAGCGCTGCTGCGGCCGACATTCACCTGGACAACACCCCCGCACAATTGTTGTCCCGCGATGGTTTGACGGCACTGGAGCACGCGGTGGACATCGGCATCGCCAGTCTGTGTGCGGAGGCCGTGGGCGTGATGGACAAAACCATGGCCATCACCATCGAGTACATGAACACGCGCAAGCAGTTCAACACCGTCATCTCCAGCTTCCAAGCACTGCGTCACCGCGTGGCCGACATGAAAATGCAACTGGAACTGGCCCGCTCCATGAGTTTTTACGCCTCGCTCAAACTCAACGCGCCGGCCGACGAACGACGCAGCGCCATGGCCCGCGCCAAGTACCAACTCGGTGTGTCCATGCGTTTTGTAGGACAGCAAGCCGTGCAATTGCACGGCGGCATTGGCGTGACGGACGAGTACATCGTGAGCCACTACTTCAAGAAGCTGACTCAGTTGGAGATGACTTGGGGAGACACCCTGCACCAACTGGGTGAAGTGTCAGAGCGCATGCAAGACACTGCCGGTGTATTCGCCTGAACCTCAGCCTGGCTTGAGCTTAGCTGCAACCTGGCCGTATTTATTCTGGAAGCCTTTCCCGCAGGAAACTGGCAAAACGCGGCAGCCCAGAAGGCGTCCTGCCCCGGTACCGGTAGGTGACCCAAGCCCCCACTTCAGGGGGCTTTTCTCTCAGTGTGTCACTCAGACCGGCGCCCAGTGCAAAGCGTTGACCTTGGGGCAGTTCGACAAGTAAAGCGCCCAATCGCCCACTCAGTCGTCCTTTGCCAGGCACATGCCCGACGACCCGCGCATCTTCGTCTTCTGCCACTTTCAATTTGTGCAAGGATGCGCTGCGCCCGGCTTGCCACAAAGCGTCCCCGTGGTGAAGCATCAAGCCCTCCCCGCCGCTGTGTACAACTTGCTTCAACTGCTGCGCAAGCACAGACGCATTGGCCACGCGAAACTGCGTGAGCGCCTGCACAAAGGGAACCGGACGCAAAGCCAATACCGCTTTCATTTTCAACAAACGCTCGCTGAAAGTCCCGCCATCTCCAGGCAAATCGAACACTTGGTACTTCACCTCACGCCATTGCGCCTCGACAGGTGTGTCACGCCGCACGGTGGCAGACAAACGATCGAAGGCGCCGCGCCCCAGCCACAATTCGCCATCCAGTGTGTGAGGGGGTAAGGACGCAGTGAACCACTGGGGCGCCGCCATCGGACGGCCGCTTCGAAAACGCAGCAATTGGCCATCCCACAAGGCTCGAACGCCATCGAGCTTTTCACTGACCCAATAGCCTGCCGGATCCGCCCCCTGGGTCCAGGGTGTTGCCAACATCACACGGCCAGCAGTTGAATCGGCCAGGGTCAAGTTCGGTTCTGCTGGCGGTGCTGGTCGAGCCCATGTTGGAACTCCAAAGCCAGTCAAACCCAAACCAACACGAAAAGCGGCCCTGCGCCGCGACACATTATTTGTCATTATCCCTCTCCCCTTGCTGTCTTATTTTTTGCCTTCGGCCGCATCAAGGCAGCACAGTTCAAGGCTTCAAACCTGCTCAATTCATCTGAGAAAGCATCAACTCATCAAGCGCGATGAGCGCGGCACATGGGCCATCAAAAATGCCATTTGATCGACCAAAATCCGACGGTTGCGCAATATAAAGTCTTCCCACAGGCTCGGCACATAAGGCGCATAAAGCAAGGGCATGCCAGCTTGCTCTGGCGTACGGTGGCTCTTTCGGTGGTTGCAGGCGCGGCACGAAGTGACCACGTTCATCCAGGTGTCGGCCCCTTTTTGCGCGAACGGAACGATGTGCTCTCGGGTGAGTTCGGTTTCATGAAAATGATCGCCACAATAAGCGCAGATATTGCGGTCTCGAATGAACAACTTACCATTGGTCAAACCCGGACGCATGTCAAAAGGATTGATCTTGGGCACACCCCGGGTGCCAATGATGCTGTTGACACGAATGATGGACTGATCTCCTGTCACGGCATTGTGGCCGCCGTGAAAAACGGCAACTTCCCGTCCTGCCTCCCAGCGCACTTCTTCGGCGGCGTAATACATGACCGCCTCTTCCAGACTGATCCACGATTGGGGTAGCCCTTGAGCTGACAACTTCAAGACCTTCACTCGCGCCTCCATCCAACAGTTAAAAACCACTGACTTGAAACATGAACGTCCATACCGCAAAGTCTGTGTACCTTTCAGCACATCAAACAGGCATTGGATAGGTCACAATATACGCTGTATTGAAGACAACTTGACGACAACACTGGCGTTTTCCCGGCGTTTTTCCACTGCCACACATCACAAGACCCCCCATGAAGGTATTTCGCGGCTTCAACCACCCAGGCATTGCCCACGCTTGTGCCCTGACCATAGGCAACTTTGATGGCGTACACCGGGGCCACCAGGCCATGCTGGCCTTGCTCAAGAACGAAGCATCCCACCGGGGCATCGCCAGTTGTGTGATGAGCTTTGAGCCCCATCCGCGTGACTATTTTGCGGCCTTGCTGAACAAACCCGAACTGGCCCCCGAACGCATCGCCACCTTGCGCGACAAACTGACCGAGTTAAAGCGCTGCGGCATCGATCAAGTTGTGGTGCTGCCCTTTGATGCGAAATTGGCCCAACAAAAGCCGCAGGCGTTCATTGATGAGGTACTTTTGCAGGGTTTAGGTGTGCGTTACGTGCTGGTGGGAGACGACTTCCGATTTGGCGCACAACGCGCAGGTGACTACGCCATGCTCGATGCCGCAGGTCAACAAAGAGGCTTCGATGTGGCCCGGATGAACAGCTATGAAGTGCACGGTCTGCGCGTGTCCAGTTCGGCCGTGCGCAGCGCCTTGAACTCCGGCGACATGCACGAAGTCACACGACTGCTGGGTCGGCCCTTCAGCATCAGCGGTCACGTCATTCACGGGCGCAAACTCGGTCGCTCGCTGGGTGCGAGCCAGTCCGGTGGTGACGATGGTTTTCGCACCCTGAATTTACGCTTTGATCACGACAAACCTGCTGCCAGTGGCATTTTTGCCGTTCACGTGCATGGCCTTGCCGCACAAGCGCTGACAGGGGTGGCCAATCTGGGCAAACGCCCGTCTCTGGACCCGACGGATGTGAATGGCGGACGGGTACTTTTGGAGGTCCATTGTTTCGACTGGCCTGCCCATCTGGGAGCCGAAGAGGGGTACGGTAAAATCATCCGAGTTGACCTGTTGCACAAATTACACGACGAACTCAAGTACGACAGCTTTGACGCCCTGACTAAGGGCATTGCCAAAGACTGTGACGATGCGCGTGCGTTTTTTGCGTCCATGCATGGGCAAAACCTCCGTCAAAACACGCGCGACCGAATTTGACCTTGGCTGACCCGGTATGGCTCAGAACTTTTGCCCTGTTCTCACCCGATACTTCTCGACTGCAACTTGTGCAGTCCTGCTCTTTTTGATTGATTTTCCATGTCTGAAGCCAAAACGAATTACCGCGCCACACTGAACATGCCCGATAGCCCGTTTCCGATGCGGGGCGATCTGCCCAAGCGCGAGCCGGGCTGGTTCCAGAGCTGGAACAACGAAGGCTTGTACAAAAGACTGCGCGCTGCGCGCCAAGGCGCTCCCCTGTTTGTATTGCACGACGGCCCCCCTTATGCCAACGGCAAGTTGCACATCGGGCACGCGCTGAACAAAGTGCTGAAAGACATGATCGTCAAGTCCAAACAATTGGCTGGATTTGATGCGCAATACATCCCCGGTTGGGACTGTCATGGTTTACCGATTGAGAACGCCATTGAGAAACTGCATGGCCGCAAACTCAGTCGCGATGACATGCAAGCCAAGAGTCGCGCCTTTGCCACCGAGCAAATCGACCAGCAGCGGGAAGACTTCAAGCGCCTGGGTGTGCTGGGCGACTGGGAGCGCCCCTACCGCACCATGGACCCCGCCAACGAAGCCGGCGAAATTCGGGCTTTCAAGCGCGTCATCGAACGCGGCTTTGTTTACCGGGGCCTCAAGCCCGTGTACTGGTGCTTCGACTGCGGCTCAAGTCTGGCCGAATTCGAAATCGAATACCAGGACAAACAAAGCGACACGCTGGACGTGGCCTTTGAGACGGATGACGCGGCAGCACTGGCAGCCGCCTTTGGTTTGAACGCCCTGCCCGCTGGTCCAAGCGCTTTTGCGGTCATTTGGACCACGACGGCCTGGACCATCCCCGCCAACCAGGCTCTGAACGCCCATCCTGCCCTGAACTATGCGCTGGTGCAAACCGACAAGGGCTGCTTGGTTCTGGCCGAGTCGCTGGTGGACAAATGCCTGGAGCGCTTCGGCCTGACCGGCACCGTGCTGGCCATTGCCAAAGGTGCCGCCCTGGAGGGCCTGAACTTTCGCCACCCGCTGTACGGTGCAGATGCCGGCTACAAACGCCTGTCGCCCGTGTACCTGGCCGAATACGTCAGCGACAGCGATGGCACGGGCCTGGTTCACTCTTCACCTGCTTATGGCGTGGATGACTTCAACTCCTGCATCGCCAACGGCCTGAAATACGACGACATCCTGAACCCGGTGCAAGGCAACGGCACCTATTCCGCAGACTTTCCATTGTTCGGCGGCCTGCACATCTGGAAAGCCATTCCCGTGGTGCTTGACGCGTTGCGGGGCGCTGACCGCTTGCTTTCCACCGTGACCATCACCCACAGCTACCCGCACTGCTGGCGTCATAAAACGCCGGTGATTTACCGCGCAGCCGCCCAATGGTTTGTGCGCATGGACGAAGGCGAAGGCGTCTTCACCCAAGACAAAGCGCCCAAGACCCTGCGTCAACTGGCTCTGGACGCGATTGAGCAAACGCACTTTTACCCTGAGAACGGCAAAACCCGTTTGCGCGACATGATTGCCAACCGTCCCGACTGGTGCATCTCACGCCAGCGCAGTTGGGGGGTGCCGGTGCCCTTCTTCCTGCACAAGGACAGCGGCGAGTTGCACCCGCGCACCATGGCCATACTGGACCAAGCCGCCGACATTGTGGAGCGTGGTGGCATCGAGGCCTGGAGCCGCTTGACCACTGAAGAAATTTTGAACCAAGCCGGCGATGACGCCGCCAGTTACAGCAAGAGCACCGACATTTTGGAAGTGTGGTTTGACTCCGGTAGCACCTTCGAACACGTCTTGCGTGGCAGCCATAAGGACGCTTATGACCGCCCCCCCTTTCACACCGAGGGTCCAGAAACCGACTTGTACCTGGAAGGCCACGATCAACACCGCGGCTGGTTCCACAGCTCGCTGCTTTTGGGCTGCGCTTTGTACGACCGTGCGCCCTACAAAGGTCTGCTAACGCATGGCTTTGCCACCGACGGTCAAGGCCGCAAGATGAGCAAGAGCCTGGGCAACACCGTCGCGCCGCAAGAAGTGACCGACAAACTGGGCGCAGAAATCGTGCGCTTGTGGGTCGCCGCAACCGATTACTCGGGTGACTTGAACATCGACGACAAAATCCTGGCCCGCGTGGTCGACGCCTACCGCCGCATCCGCAACACCTTGCGCTTCTTGATGGCCAATGTCAGCGACTTTGACCCCGTCAAAGACTTGGTAGCCTATGACGACTTGCTGGAAATTGACCAATACGCCCTTTCGCGTGCAGCACAATTGCAAACCGACATCCTGGCGCACTTTCAGGTTTATGAGTTCCACCCCGTGGTCTCCAAGCTGCAGGTGTACTGCTCTGAAGACCTCGGCGCGTTTTACCTGGATGTCCTGAAAGACCGTTTGTACACCTCTGCAGCCAAGTCATTGGCGCGTCGCAGTGCACAAACTGCAATGCATCAAATTACCCACGCTATGTTGCGTTGGATGGCGCCCTTCCTCAGCTTTACCGCCGAAGAGGCTTGGGCCGTGTTTGGTCATTCTGAATCCATCTTTCTGGAAACCTTTGCGGACCTGGGCCCCGTCGACTCCAAATTGCTGTCCAAATGGGCGCGTATTCGCGAGATCCGTGATGTGGTCAACAAAGACATCGAAAGCGTTCGCACAGAGGGCTCGGTGGGCTCCTCCTTGCAAGCCAATGTGACCGTGACCGCCAATCCGCAGGACCTGGCCTTGCTGGCCAGTTTGGCGGGCGATGCCAAGTTCGTGTTCATCACTTCTGTACTCTCACTGGCCGCTGGAGACACCTTGTCCACCCAGGTTCAAGCCAGCCAGGATGTGAAATGCGAGCGGTGCTGGCATTACCGTGCCGATGTCGGCATGGATGCAGCCCACCCGAGCCTGTGCGGACGTTGCACCAGCAACCTGTTCGCTGAGGGCGAAAAACGCCTGATTGCCTGATATCTCCCAAACTGACCATGGCCAAAAAATCGACTCGTACCCTCACACGCTCTGGCGCCAGCCTATGGCTGTGGCTAGGTCTAGCCTTGCTGATACTGCTGGCCGATCAATTCACCAAAATCTGGATCATCGGCACCTACCAACTGGGCGACAGTGTGCCGCTGAGTTCGTTTTTTAACTTGGTCAGGGTGCACAACAGCGGCGCAGCTTTTTCTTTCCTGGCGCAAGCGGGGGGATGGCAGCGCTGGTTCTTCACGGGTCTGGGCAGTGTTGCGGCCTTGTTGATGATTTGGATGCTCTATCAACATGCGGGTCAAAGACTCTTTGGCTTTGCCATCGCTTGCGTGTTGGGCGGCGCTGTAGGTAATGTGATTGACCGCGTACTGTACGGCTATGTGGTGGACTTTCTGGACTTCCATTACGCGGGCATCCACTTCCCGGCATTCAATGTGGCAGACAGCGCCATCACCCTGGGCGCTGTCTGCCTGATCCTCGACGAAGTACTGCGCGTTCGCCGAGGATAAGCTGACGCGTTACAGCGTGATGACGGTGCAACCCGTGGTGTTGCGGGCTTCAAGATCGCGGTGCGCTTGCGCCACATTGGCCAAGGTGTAGGTCTGGTCGATGCGGATTTTGACTTGGCCCTTGACCACCACATCGAACAACTCATCGGCCATTTCTTGGCAAGTCTCTCGCGTAGCGATGTGGGTAAAAAGTGTTTGACGCGTCACGTACAGCGAACCTTTGCCGCCCAACATGCCGGGTGCAAACGGCGCCACCGGGCCCGAAGCATTACCGAAACTGGCCATCAAACCAAAAGGCATCAGGCAGTCCAAGGACTTGTCCCAAGTGTCTTTGCCCACCGAGTCGTACACCACCTTCACGCCCTTGCCGCCGGTGATTTCTTTCACGCGCGCTGCAAAATCTTCGGTGTTGTAGTTGATCACATAGGCGGCGCCATGGTCTTTGGCCAGTTGGCATTTGGCATCGCTGCCGGCGGTGCCAATCAACTGGTACCCCAGCGCCTGGGCCCATTGGCAAGCAATCAGGCCCACCCCCCCTGCAGCGGCGTGGAACAAAACAAAGTCGCCTGCTTTCAAGCCGCCTTGTGGCATGGTGCGTTTGAGCAGGTATTGCGCAGTAAGTCCTTTGAGCATCATGGCCGCGCCGGTTTCAAAGCTGATCGGGTCAGGTAATTTGCACACGCACTTGGCGGGCAAAACGCGCTCTTCGCAGTAGCTGCCGGGCGGGTTGCTGGCGTAGGCGGCGCGGTCCCCCGCTTTGAGGTGCGTGACGCCCTCTCCCACGGCCTCCACAATGCCGGAGGCTTCCATACCCAAGCTCAATGGCATGGGAAATGGATACAGTCCCGAGCGTTGGTAGACGTCGATAAAATTCAAACCAATGGCTTTGTGGCGGATACGGATTTCACCGGGACCGGGCTGGCCCACCGGCAAATCCACCAGTTTCATTTCTTCAGGTCCGCCATTTTGGGCAATCTGTACGGTCAAGCTCATGGGTGTCTCCAGCACATCAAAAATTAAAAAACAGTCGACTTCTAATGTGCCACGAATTGTCAGACTGTGTGCGACAGAAAATTCATGCGGCCAGAGGTAAAGTCACTCTTATGACACAAAAATTGGCCCTGCGCACCGCGCTCTTGCTCACGATCCCGCCCTTGCTGTGGGCCGGCAATGCTGTGGTCGGCCGCATGGTTGGCCACTTGGTGCCGCCCATCACCTTGAATTTCTTGCG
>Ga0164295_10001498_pt1 | contig 19389 bp, 14 predicted proteins | sample GEODES006metaG_FD_111798 | JGI IMG/M metagenome (GOLD analysis project Ga0164295, IMG submission 111798) | Oligotrophic lake water microbial communities from Sparkling Lake, Wisconsin, USA - GEODES006 metaG | ecosystem: Environmental > Aquatic > Freshwater > Lake | place: USA: Sparkling Lake... | reverse complement strand
CTTTGATCAGGGTACCAATGATCCTTACTTTGCAAAGCAGGGTGTGGCGGATCAAGATAATAAATCTTTTTGGTCATATTCACAATTTAATCGCTGGATGCCTTCCGTTGAAAGACAGTTTGCACCGTCTCTGCCTCAAAGAGATTGGTTATGAATAAAATTGAAGTAAAAAATTAATATATAATAATATATGACAACTGTTGAATGGCTACACCAGATCATAGTATATCGCTTTCAAACGCGACGGGCTCTACAAACTCTACGGGCTCTGCGAGTATGTCTGACATTCTCGCAGTTCTTCAAGGGCTCAGTTCCAGTGATCGAGAATTATTATTGGCATCTGCTCTCATGCCGGCATCCAACTCGGCATCCAACTCGGCATCCAACTCGGCAGCAGTAACTGTCGTTACCAAGTCCAATATAACAATTGTCTTGGTAATTGATACATCAGGCTCCATGGAGATCGCTGTAGGGGAAGGAAAACAGAGAGTGTTCCACCGCCTGGATCTTGCAATTCACGCTGCTCTTCTACTATGCTACATGATGCGAGATGGAGACACCCTTACAATCATTGCCTTTAGTAGCAGTGCACAGGTTATCCTTGAACCTACCAAGATGACCGCTGCCAACAAAGAACGAGTCCAGATGCTTCTGAAGTATCTTCGTCCCTCTGGAGGTACAAATCTGTTGGCAGGTCTTCGCACAGCCTTTGCCACGGTTGCATCAATTCCTGATGCCAACATCCTCGTCCTGACGGATGGAGAGGCAGATGCCGGTCAAACAGTTGACGTCCTCTCAGCGGAGATTCGCAAGGCGGACTATCGTGGAACCCTTTCCACCATTGGTTTCACCTATGCTTCCAAGAGCGATGCTCTATATGGACTTGCTACCGCTGGGCGCGGGTCTTTTGGATTCGTCAGCACCCATGACATGCTCATGACGGTGATTCTCAACTGGACTTCTCACCAACTGGCAAATGAGACCTCTGTGCCTCCTTCTGAGACGATTCGTACCTACATTACGTTTCTCAAGCAAATATACGATCATGCCAACAAGAGACTCTACACGACTGCAGAGTCTGCGCTCCAAGTCTTTCTCAAGAATCTTCCTACAGAATCGATTCTCCACAAAGAGATTGATGGGGAAGTTCGCTTGGCTATCTCACGAGATGAGATCTTTCGTAAATGGGGGTGCCATTACCTTCTTGCCCTCATTTCATCCCATGAGACAGGATATTGTGGCAACTTCAAGGATATCAGCGTCCAATCCTACGCCACTCCTCGCTTTAAGGAGATTCAGAAGATGGGTGAGAAGATCTTTACAAACAATCTTCCACCTCTTGTAGGCAGTCTTGCAGTCTCTACTGCCCATGCAGCGGCTACTTCTCTTCACGGTACTGCCGCGATGGCTGCATTATACTCCAGTTCTGGACCGTGCTTCGCGCCAGATGCCACGGTTCAGCATCCGGATGGAACTACATCCTTCGTCCGCGATCTCCGTCCTGGCATGGTTATCAAGACCGTCGAAGGGTCGAGTCGCATTCAGGTCGTCGTGAAGACCATGACGCCGTCCCCTGTTCTCATGGGGAACGGTATTACCGCGTGGCATCCTGTTCTTCATGAAGGTGCATGGGCATTTCCTAATAATGTATATCCCATGGAAACAGTCCTTGTTGAGTTTGTCATCAATGTTGTCCTTGAAGATCGCACCCAGACAGTGCTGGTCAACGGTATTCCCTGCTGCACTCTTGCACATGGAATGATGGGACCAGTCATTGGTCACGAGTTCTGGGGCACTAAAGCTGTTCTCACGTCCCTTGCGAAGCTTCATGGATGGGCTGATGGCTACATCGTCATCAAGAACTACCACGCTGTGCGCAACTCTGATGGACATGTCGTTGACATCCAAGATCACCAGGAATGATTAATTTGAATATTGTGTCATAATTTAAAATATCAAGAAAGAGAACGCATTTCTTGGTAGTCTATATTTTTTTAAGATCTTTACCATATTTGATTCCGACTCAAAATTGGTTACACCATATTTAGATTGCTTCTTGGATGATGTTGATGGTTTTGGTTTTGATTTGCTAAATCCATGTCCTCCTCCCCGTTGCTGTCGTCGCCGGGATCGCATATTCTATTCTATCTTCCTTTAAAAAAGGAAGATAGAATGAATCATAGCAAAGCTGCTCATAAATTTTATTTAATGGGTTCGTAGGAAGTGGGGGGAAATCACAACCCGAAGTACCATTGCTATAAAGTGATAAATATAAATATCCATATTATGCCCCCATTATTTCGGAGAGAAAAAAACAAATCTTAGAACGCATAAAGAAATAGTACAAAGATAGAGTAGAGATGACCACTCCAACGGAACGTTTATACAATCCATGGAATCTCGCCAATCGGGTTATACCCGATGGCGAGATTATTCGCATTTTAACCACCTATGGAATCAAAGAAAAACCAGCCAGTATGGACTTGTTTCGACAAGCCTGCATTCATCGAAGTTATGTGGATCGACCGGAAGGTCCCTTGAGTAGTACGGATGAAGTGGTAGTCGTAGTAGAACGTCCTGAAGGATGCATGCCGCTGTGTACAGCAGATAATGAAGCGATTGAATTTGTAGGCGATTCATTATTAGGATGTGTCATTGCGTTATATTTGCATGAACGATATCCAGAAGCGGATGAAGGATTTTTAACACGCTTACGAACAAGATTAGTCAATAATAAATCGTTGGGAGAGCTAGCGACATTGGTAGGATTTGGAAAATGGATTGTGCTGAGTCGTCATGTGGAACAGATGTGCAATGGACGAAAGAATCTCAGGATCTTAGGATCGATGTTGGAGGCGTGGGTCGGTGCTATCTATCTCGATGCTGTGAAGAAGGATGCTGGATATGCGTTTAAAAAGGTACAAACATGGTTGATTACTTTATTTGAAAAGGAAGTTGATTTTACATCCCTCATAGCAGAGGATAATAATTTTAAGGATCAGTTATTACGATTGTATCAAGCACGATTTCACCAACCTCCCAAGTATAAGGAAGTTGCCATTGTTGGACCGTTACACGATCGAACCTTTACAATGGGAGTCTTAAATCCCGATGGAACAGTCTTAGTCACAGCAACCTCACGAAATAAACGGGTTGCAGAACAGGAAGCCTCTCGTTTAGCATTGCAAATCTTAGGTGTGGAAGAGGCAACTGAGGAATAATATAAAGTAACGGTAGAATGGAAGCACCGAAGAAAAAGGGTCCGCCCAAATTCAAAGCACCCCTTCCAAAGGAAAAAATGATCATTACACCCGATCCACCGGAACTACCCATTGTATTAGAAACATTTACAGCAGTACAGCCAATTACAAAAGAAGCAGCCACGGTTGCTACAGCAGCTCCTGTGGAAGCACCTGTGGAAGCTCCTGTGGAAGCACCCGTGAAAGCAACGCAAGCACCTGTGGAAGCAACGGAAGCTCCTGTGGAAGCACCTGTAGAAGCAACGGAAGCACCTATCGAAGCACCCAAAAAAGTATCTAAGAAAATATCCAAGAAAGCAACGGAAGCACCTGTGGAAGCACCTGTGGAAGCACCTGTGGAAGCACCTGTGGAAGCAACGGAAGCACCCAAGGAAGTTCCTGCTGTAAGTACAACAGCTCCCTCAGATAATTTAGTAGAACTAGAAGCAAAAATAAAGCATGAATTAGAAAAAGATACAACAGGAGTCAAACTTCCTGTGACGGTTCCTTCCACACGACGTGCTTTTGCAAACTTTATGTTTCAAACCTTTCGAAAATATTATTTAGAAGAGCGCCCCAAAGAATTTGATGCAAAAGCGTGTGATGCAATTAAATCCGCTTCAAAGGAAGAACAGAAAGCATTCAAATATCAACAATTGATTCGTGATTATATGCAACGAGCCTCTCCTTTTCGTGGAATTTTGGTGAATCATGGGTTGGGAAGTGGAAAGAGTTGTACCTCCATTGCAGCCATGGAAGCATTGATGTCAACCGGTCCTGTCATTATTATGACACCCGCATCCCTTCGTCCAAACTATATTACAGAGATTCAAAAATGCGGACCATTTTTATTCCGAACCAATAATTTTTGGGAGTTTTTACCGGTACCGTCCATGGGAGAGACAACTCCTGAATTAGCCTTTTTATTAAATGTGATGAAGATGTCTCGTGACTTAATTAGCAAACGAAAGGGAGCTTGGGTTCCTATTCCAGAAAAACCCAGTAATTTTCAAACCTTACCAGGATCAGATCAGGATGAAATCCGTGCACAGATTGAAGAACATATTGAAGAACGATTTCAGTTTATTAATTACAATGGATTACGAGGGGAAACAGTTCGTGATTGGGCATGTAATACTCCTCGCATGTTTGATGGTGCTACCATTATTATTGATGAAGTGCATAATTTAGTTCGAATGATCAATAACAGTGATCTGGAGCATGCATATTATAAGCATCCAAAGAGCCCAGAACCTCATACCATAGCAAATTATATGCCTGCAAGCTGTAAAACTCCTCGAAATTATAGTCGTTCCTATCTATTGTATCGTATGCTATGTAATGCAGTGGGTGCTAAGATTATTGCATTGTCTGCAACTCCTATTATTAACTTTCCACAAGAATTAGGGATTTTAGCCAATTTGTTGGGAGGGGATATAAGAATGATCGAAACAACGGTATCCTTGGCAGAAAAAGATACCGTCTTAGCTGCATTGAAGAAGCATCCAGAATTAGATTTTGTGGAAGTGACACCCCGACGAGAAGGAGGAGCCGCAACTGTTCGTATAACACCCTTACAAAGTGGATTTCGAAAATTACTAGAGGGAGATGAAATGAAAGGCATGCAACGGGATGAATCTATGTCAGGAGAAGAAGACGAGATTCGTCGAGAACGAGATCTTCCAGCCTTATTTGAACGTATAAAGCAGATAATTCCTTCTTTACAAAATCCTATATTTTCATGTACAACACGGCTTCCAGATGTAGCAGAAGACTTTCAATCAAGATTCATTGATACAACCAAGTTAGAAGTGAAACAACAAACAAAATTTGTATTGATGTCTCGTTTATCTGGTTTGATCTCATATTACAAGGGAGAAGATCCAAATATGATGGCAAAAGCAAATCCTGATACAATTTTTGAACTGGATATGAGTAATTTACAATTAGGAGCATATTCCATGATTCGACAAGAGGAAATTAAACAAGAAAGTCGTAAGTTTTCTTCTTCATTAGCTCCTGGTGCAGATATGTATTCTATGATTAGCAAAAATGTGAGCGAAACATTTAAAATTTATAGTCGTGCAGTTTGTAATTTTGCATTTCCACAAGATATGGAACGTCCACGACCTGTTCATGCAAAAAGTTTGGTGGCAACAGATCCAACAGAGGAGGCTTCTGTAGACGAACCTATCGAGGAGGAACCACCAAAAGAGAACTATCAAGAACAAATCCAGAAAGCAATTGAACAATTTAAAACTAAGAAAGAAACTTATTTTGCAAAAGGAGCCTTAGAGCAATATAGCCCAAAATATCAAAAAATGTTAGATACACTCATGACAAGTACAGGTCCTGCATTGATCTATTCTCAATTTAAAACATTAGAAGGAATTACACTGTTTACACTGGCATTAGAACAGCAACAAAATTATGGACCGATGGATATTGAAAGTGATGGAAAGGGATCATGGCATTTGAAGGAATCTACCAAGACAGGCGGAAAACGTCCTCGTTATATCCAATATACAGGAGATGTGAATGCAGAAAAACGTGATATGTTAAAAGCGATCTTTAATGGCGAATGGTCGAAGATGCCATCTTCTTTAGCAGAGGAAGTAAAAGCGCTTGCCGGTCAGGATCATAACCGTGATGGAATGATTGTGAAGATCTTTATGATTACACAATCGGGTGCAGAAGGAATTTCCTTAAGCAATGTTCGGCAAGTTCATATTATGGAACCTTACTGGAACAAGGTACGAACAGATCAGGTGAAAGGGCGTGCGATTCGTATCTGCTCTCATGCAGATCTTTCTCCTGAAGAACGAGTTGTAGATACCTTTATTTATATTATGAAGTTTAGTAAAGAACAGTTAGACAAAGGATTGGTCAATACAACCTTTAAACTCAAAGATAAAGGATTGACGACGGATCAAACAATTTTAAAGATTGCGGAATCCAAAGAACATCTCAACACATCCATATTGAATGTGATGAAAGCTAGTGCAATTGATTGTGAATTGAATAAAAAACAGAATGGATTTACAGAAGCCTGTTATTGGTTTCCCAAAGATAAAGATCATCGCACCACTATGACAACCAGTATGGAATATTTATTTCATCCACTCATTGATGTGGATATTTCAAATCAAGCAAGTTCAGTTAAACCTGCTTAAGCCTTGCATATTTTTCAGCTAATCGAGCACTTCTTCGAGGAGAATTTAGAGTGAACTCTGCTATATCAACCGATGTTGGTTGACTGCAATTAGATCCTAGATCATATCCTATATCATACATTGCTGCAAAAGGAAGAACTGATATAATGCATATACTGGTACACACTGCTGTAAATATATGTTCAATTTCATTATCTATACTTTCTTTTTTAATATCTTGCACCCATGAAGATTTCATCGAGTCCATTAGAAAACGACTACTTGCAAACATCTTAGGAAATGTATATACTATATACCATTTCCTTAAATCATAAAACTTTATTAAACTTGTTTCTCACCAAAAGGATATTGATCTTGATTTTTATTTTTGTTATTTCGGCGTGTATTATTGTTTCGACGGTTTGAAGAATTTGATTTATTTTTTCGAGTGCCATTTAGTAGATTCATCTCTCTTGTTGAAATATATTTGATTAAATCAGGATATATTTTTTTAATAAAGATCATTGTATCAAACTTATCTGTCAAATTAAAATTAATTAATAAATTGAGAATATTGATGGATAGTTTATTAGATATAATAAATTCTTGTCCTTTTTCTTCAAGATCACTTTCAAATCGAGCGGGTAGTTTTTTTGCAACAATAATATTTTTAATGGGATCCATTAGTTTTCTAAAGAGATTATTCAAATCGTCGATCGTTTTGACTTTGGAATCTTTTGAAAAGAGTCCTAAAAAACCTTTTGTAGATGTATCTGCATTTACTTCATGGATAAACTCTGAAAAAGATAGTAGTTTACGATCATAGGATATACGTTCTTTTTCTAGTTTATCAATAATCTCAAGCAGGATGGGTACATCTTCTTGTTTCTTGAATTTATTTTTTGATTTAATTGTTTTTTCAATATTGGATACCATTTCGTGAAAATATTTCACATAATCTTTGGGTGTATCTAATTTCATCCCACTCTAATTATGCAGAAGATTTTCGATTCTTTCGTGTAGATCGGCTTCTGGCAGCAGCAGGTTTTGCATTAGTAGCAGGTTTTGCATTAGTAGCAGGTTTTGCATTACTCGTAGGAGCATTGCGAGGTTTTAATGGTCGATCTCCAAATCGTATCTTTCCATCCTCTTTTTTAGAGGGAGTATCGATAATATCAGGAGGATCGGGAATATTTTTCCATACAATACTTTTATCTTCAATTAGTTCAGGATAGACTGCCTCTAAGAACGCATGAAGATTGAGATCATGATAAAATTTATAATTGACTAAAAAGTTTAATAAATTAATTGTATCTTTATTTGATATATCATATCCGTATTCTTTTTTTATGAATCGGTCGACTCCTTTGGGAACAGCTTTCTTATCTATCATATTTTGAATTGCAACTACCAGTTTTATAAGGATTGTTTTTACTTGACTATACTTCTTAATCTTGGTTTGTTGTGTTAGAAGTTTTGAGAAGAGTCCAGGCTTTGTATCCTTTGCAACAGCATGTACAAATTCTTCAAAATCAAGAAGTTTTCCATCATAATAAACGGTACTTTCATCGTTAAGTTCATCAAAAATACGTTGAATAATATAATCTTCTTCTACTAGTCGAACAATCTGATTTTTTCGGGTAGATTGAATACTGTCATCCATAAGAGAAAATACGGCGTGTAATGCTTTTACATAATCTGATTCTGTACGAATAGGAAATTTTGTATAATCTCGTGCTTTACGAACTGTATACATTCTATTATACCTTCACAAAAAGATCCATGGAGGTTCCAAGGCAATTTTTGACGGCATCGGCTTGAACAAACGCATCGGTCGAATACATGGATCCAGCTAACGATCGGTAGGATTGTTTCACACTCCCCCATGGTTGTCCCACCACAGCAGAATTATTGCGAGGATAGCCAGCACCGGATGCTTGACAACCGGCTTCACGAAAGGCACGACCGAGACATTCGGGAGAAAACGGTCCCAGTGCATTATCTCCCACATCGCAAAGATTCACTTCCGTTCCTCCTACTGATAAATAGCGCGCTGCTTGTTGAATTTGTTTGGATCGACCACTTACGGATGCATTTCCAATGGCACCATACGCAGTTAATGCAGTATTAATACTTACATTCCCTCCTCCCCATAATTCGGGAGTCACGACTACAAGATTTGCTTTGGCTAACACATCCATGGCAACACGATCACTCTCTGTTGGAGATGATCCACGAGCAATCATTTGATATAAGGATCCAGTAGGAGTGAATCCACGTGCTTTTGCAAGAGCTAATAAGCATTCGCGGGTGAGTTTCCCATTTCGAGGTGCACAAATTGACACAGCGGCAGGAGATGTACGTTCTCCAACTATATTTCCATTATTATCCAAGATTGGTTCAGAAGGAGGAGCAGGAGGAGCTGGGCATGTTCCGCCTGTAAATGGTCTTGTACTGCAAGATCCTTGATCATCGGTAGGGTATTTGACTGTTCCATTGGAATGAATTGGAACAGCATATCCTTGGGACTCACACCATCCACACTCAGATGTGACACCTTCACACAGCGTAATACGTTTACACAATTTAATATCTTCCATACGTGCAGCATCGTCTAAGTTCCAAAACCATTGTCCAGTGGGATATTTCTGAGGAATGGCACGATCCGTAGGTCCATTAATTGTTCCAAGGGTTCCAATACTAATTCCATCGGGAAGAAACCACCATCCACATCCTAATTTGGCTGTGGGTGCACGACTAAGCTGTCGGGGATGACGCGCCAACCGACAGGTGGCTTCATCTTTGGATCGAAGTTTTAATAATGGATCCGTTTGAAATCGATTTGTATAATCTACTACAGTTCCATCGGCTGTGTTGAGTACTTGATTTATTCCACTTGTAGTCAAACCGGGATTTATATAGAGACTATTTGCAGCCGGTTGATTTTGTTGCACCTTTATAAAAGCAGTTTGCTGTGCTGCTGTAAAACGTTCCACAATGGGGTTGGATGTTAGAAACACTAACACAAGTAATACAATTACCAAACATCCAATCCAGTACTTCATGGTTCCCTATTAAAGAGTTTGATATGTTAAATTTTGAACAGAGACATTGGCGGGGGTATACCAAGGATCTCCTCCGTAGAGAAAGGCAGTTCCAGAGGGTCGAACTGTTGGTTGTTGTACTGTAATATTTTTTGCATCAATAAAAAGACGTACAGTGGAATTAATACAATCAAGAATAATGCGAGAGGTTCTTCCAATCACACATCCAGGGATGTTATCCAATCCCCAATTTCCATTTGTTTGATCTCCAATACGAACATGTAGATTGACTGTTCCTGGATTAAACCAAATCCCTGGAACACGATCTCCTGGGTTGCAACAATCAGAATTAGTAATTGTAAAGTGAACAATGGATGCCCAAGATCCTACAGTTGCACGAGGTGTTAGATCAAAACTAAGACGATAATTGACACTTACAGGTAGTAATCCCAGTAAGTTGGAGGGGGAAGGGGTATAGGATAGCGGAAATTTAGGAGGAGCCGGTGGATCTTTGATATAAAAGGTTGCATCATTTTGAAACAATGAATTATTTTCATACGGATCTAAAAAGAATGCAAACCCACGATGCCGTAAATATCGATCTGGAAAATTATACGATTTAAAACTCATTCCTTTGGAATCCGCAAGACCTTTCACTGGATAAAAGGAAGAATCTTGTTTTTGAAGATCTGAAGAGTCTACTGTATTTGTATACAGAACAAAACCAGCATGACGAAACACAAGATTTGATTGTCCAACCGGACCAAAGGATATAGTTCCTTTTATAATTCCAGGACGAATGGAAAGGATAGAAGGTATTTCTTCTAATCGAACTTGCTGATTTAATCCCTTGGTGATTATATGCCGTGTTGGAAAGTTTTTGGATTGAAACATCACTGTATTTGATTTGAATAATGTGGCAGGTGTGATTCCAAAACAAGCCATCAATGTATCTTGTGATCCATCCTTGTTGGCAGTTTGAAAGATGCGATTAAACAATCCTTGGATCCCCCCAATGGATCCATCGGTAGAGGAAGTAATTCTCTGAACTGCGACTGAATCAACTTGTCCATTCTTTATAGGGGCAATACTTCCTTTGGGAGTGCAGGTGCGAAAGGGAGTGTTTGTTTTTTGAGCTGTGGTAGCTCCATATTCTCCTTTTCGAATTCCACTGTATCGATCTCCAATGGATATATAGGTTGGACTTAAGGAAGAAGGGACAGTTCCTGTAAATCCTTCCTTTCCTGCATTACGATACAAATAATCCATACATTCAGGAGTAATGGGAGCTTCTTTGGGAACCAATCCAATGGTTCCATCATTTCCTGCAACAATTTCCTCACAAGGACTGGCAATCTCAAATCCAAAGAGTTTCATGGCGGCAGCATTCACGACCTTTCGTGTAGCAAGAGTTCCATTTGGATTGGTTCCAGTCGTAGCAATTCCGTACAATTCATTCACATAATTGGAAATGGAATCTTGCAATCCTTTGGATTGAAGTTCTTGAATTGCGGTTGTACCTCCAATGGTGGGAGAAAGGGTGCCTTTAGCAGCATCCCCACCTGCAGCAGTAAACAACGACAATAAGCATTGAGCCGTGTAGGGAGGATTGGTACAGGGAGAGACTTTTCCAGCTGAAAGAGAGGCTCGTTGGGAAATAAGGGGTTTTTCAACAGTAAACATGGCATCTTCCTTATAGACAGGAGGGAGAAAGGTAGCAGGAACTTTGCAACGGAAAATGGCGGTTTGACCAGTTCCTGACCAGATCCAATATTGATTTGCTAAAAATTTGGGAAATGCTGCAGCACGAGGAGCAGAAATTAATCCACTACTAGCAAAACTTCCAAATCGTTTGGTATCAGATGAAATGGTTCCTTCAAAGGGAATGGCAGTTTTATGGGCATTGGAAGGATTATAGGTGTTTTCCCATTGAGCAAGAAATCCGCGAACACCTCGTTGAATGCGTCCAAACCTTGAATCACGACCAGAGGGTTTGTCTGTAAAGGCATACACCTTGGTATTGGTTGCACTATAATCATCATTCACGGACGGTTTGATTCCGTAACAAGTTGCTACACGAAAATCCGAAGTCGATCCGTATACATTGGTTCCTTTTCCACCACATCCAGATCGTTCCACTTGAATGGGAAAGCGAGGAGGACCATTACTAACGTGACCGCTAGCACACCAATCCGCTCCTGCTCCCTGTGCTTCTTCCACTTGCGCAATTGTAGCAACCTGTGCCCCAAGAGATTGACACAGGATTTTTGTTGTATTTTGAGTAAAGCTATAGCCAGGACGACCAATCGCATACACTTCTGATTGCCCTTTGGTATGTGTGGCAAACTCTTGTATTACCTGTAACTCTAATGAATCTCCTTCGATTACAGGTTCCCAACTTGTTAATAAGACTTCTTTTACACTATTCACTTCTGCACCTCCAATCTGTTTTCCACGAGATCCATTGGATCCTACACGATAGAGAACAATGGTTGTTGTTCCAGTTCCACTTGGTACAACACATCGAAGATTGATTAAAAAAGATCGATTCTTAGAATCATAGACGAAGCGATCACTAGGAGTTGCTTGTGCACATTTGGCATCCACAATGGTAGCAGAGGGTCCACTCCATCCTCCTGCAATACCAGCATCAGAACATTGCATACGATTCACACCTTTTTCACAGGAGGCACGATCAAGAAAGAAATATCCTGGCGGGCAAGCACCTGCTGTTGGTTGAGGATCTGTTTTCATGACGGATACTGTTTTACGATCATCTGCATCAATGTATAATCCTCCTACCCACTTACCGGGAGTCGTATCCGTTGATTTACTACCTTCCTTGATACATACACCGCAGTTGGTTGCAAAGGTAGGATCAGCCAACATGGCACAGGTTCCAACACCGCTTTGCTTTTCGCAAATAGCTGCTTGTGCTGCAACTGTATTTCGAGCAGGAACTGCTGCAGACGTAGGAACTACTTGAATCACTGTATTTGTAATACTACCACCACCATTCATAAGAGTGGGTGTACCCATAGCAGCTTGTAATTGAGCATTTGTACCAGAACCCATCGGATCATTTACAGGAATAATACGATTGATAGATTTAACTGTTTGTGTTGCGGCTAATGAATTATATTGAGTATTAAAACTTTCCGTCTGTTCTGTAGATCCATACCATGTATTTTCTTCATATCGATGTTGTGCGATTGGTATAGTAATAGCTAGCGTAACAGCTAAAATAGCTAATACGATGACTACAATAATTATATGCGCTTGCATATCCCTACTCTTACATCACATTATCGGGACGGATATTGGAGGCGGAATCCATCTCACGCGTGATGATACGAAAGACCATGTGCACCTGTCTATTTGCATTAATAATACGGGCATCAGTTTGTGCAAGTGCTTTTAATGTATTGCCAAGAGCCGTATCATTGGCAGCACCACCAAAGGGATCTCGTGCCACCGAACCAGTAGTGGGATCCATAAATCGGGATCTTATGATCACATAGTTGGCATATCCCTGTGCATTAGCTCCGTCTGTTATAGTTCCACTGGTATTGGAAGCAATTCCAACAACAAGATGACCGAATGATTGATTCATAAAGGTTGTAAAATCATTTGCAGCATCAGCCCCTGTTGCGACTACATTTTGAATATAGATACGATCATCTTCTCCAAAGGAAGATTGGAGAAAATAGGTACTTGTTTGAAGAAAGATATAGTTATTTCCAGAAACATTATAAACACTATTATTGGTAATTCCAGCAGGAACATTGGCACTCAAAAAGACACCGGATAGATCAAAGGCATCGTTGGAGGGGGAAATGAGGTCCATGGAGGGGCGTTCCAAGCGGATCGATAGTTTTTGAAGAGATCCAAGAGGAGTGGGTTCATATACGCGCTGACATTTCAAAAATTTAGGGATCATACTGGTATACGCAGATCGATTTGTATTATTTGAGTTATTATCTGCCATCCAAGTTGAATCATAGTGAATCATTGCAAAGGTGTTATTGTCTTGATCGGGATTGGTACTGAATCCATTTGTATTGAGTTCAGCAATTCGAATAGCAATATAGGGGAAGGAGAATACATTGTAAATGCGAGTTGTATCATAGGTAGGAGCTCCAGAGGTACCGGTGTTACGAACGACTGCATCCAATCCTTCCGTTGGAACAATTGTTTTCACAAATTCAATGCGGACAATGTTACGAAATCGTTGATGAATGGCAGGACTCAATCCGTATCCAGAACGAGTGTTGCCTGGATTAAACTTGATGGAAAAATTGTAACGATTCTCTCCATTATTACGGCTCCAATCACGATCCAAGGAACTGAGAAAGATATTGGTCTCTTTTTCAATATATTTTACAACTGGCTCTTGAGGAATAATATAATCTTGTTGACGAAGTCCAAGACTGGGAGGAGGCGGAGTCGGCTGGGGAGGAACAATGGGATCCACAACAGCAGGTGGAGGTTCTTCACGAATCACTAATTTAGGAGGAACTGCCACAGGAGGAGTTGTAATTCCTAAGGCTGCAGCTTCCTCTTCTCGCTGTTTTTGAATCTTTTGCATTAATGAAACGGGATCTTCTGCAATTTCCAATGTATCCTGGGGAAGACTAAAGGAAGGAGTTGCAATCGCAGCACGATCTGCTGCCAATGTATTAAATCGATGTTCCATGGTATCAAAAATGCGATTTACATCCGCTCGTTCCGCAAATTCAGGAAGAGATTTACTGGCAGCTGCAGCAGCAATGACTGCTTCTTGCGATGTACGAAGTCCGCCTCGTTTTTGTGCCATTCCTGATGGAACTACCTCATTCTTCTTAATCCAACCATCCATACTGGTAGTGGTCTCTCGAACCACTTCTTGATTCAATCCTGTCAACGGTTTGGAGGTTCCTTGGGCACGTGCCACCTCATTCATATAATGTTGAACCGTTTTCTGCAAGCGTGTATCTGTTTTCTCATTAATGGCAGTGACTCCTGTTTGACGAGCGTAATGCTGTCGAAGAAATCCAACCACACGACCATAATTGGCATTACTTAGAAAGTCAGAACCGGAATTGCTCATTCTATTCCTTCTGTCTGAAAAAGATAGATCTCTTACACGCACACATTCTTGATCACTTCCGTGGAACTTTCACTTGAAAATAACATGTCTCGAAATTTAATCATGGTATCATCATCAATTACATTTTCGCACACTTCCACAAAGGATTTTCCCTTTAATAGACATAAAATACAATAGAGACAATACATACCACATTCGGATTCTTTTCGTTGGAAGCGGATATCATTATATAAGAGGGTGGTACATCCTTGACGACCACATTCCTTCATAAAATTAGCAATGCGAGTGGGTGGACGCATTCCATAGGAATCAAAGTAATACATGGCACCTGCATGATTCATCCCCGGAACATCAATATACGCACACATCCAATGGGATCCGGGTTGATCATGTTCATCTAGATTAAATACAATTCCAATCTTTCGAGTTCCTTTAGCATAGGCATTTGCAAGATTAAGCTTACATAGTTCATCCACAACGCATTTTCCATATCCTAGATCCTTTGCAAAATCAATGGGAACAGGTCCAATAAATTCAAACTCTGGATGCGCCTCTTCATACTGATTCAGTACATCTTCAATGTTAAATGAATCTAACCATTCTCGCGGATTCTTCTTCCATGCAACTGGCATAGCAGGACGAAAGAATCGTAAAAGCTCTTTCTTTTCGGATAAATCAATCGGCGCTTGCTTTACCCACTTATATTCGGTTTTCTTTCCTCCTCCTGCTCGGATCCGTTTTCGGGTTTTTCGATAGGCTGTATCAATTCGTTTGTGTGCAGCTTCTGATAAACATGATTCACCAGGTTGTTTATGAAGGGCGGGAGCACATTGGGATGCTTTTGGCATACTCTTATATAGTGCTTAGAATAGAATAGAATGAGTAATTCTGAGTTTAAAGACACCTATTTCAGAAGTATGTTCATACCGATCATTTTAATTATTTTAATTATTACCTTCATGTATGTAATCCTAACTGTACCTTTGGACATGTCCGTTTATGCTACAAATGCATCTAATTCCATTACATCATTTTTGACAGGATAATTCTGTAGTATAATTAGAATGGGAGTATCAACACTCTATGTAGTATCACTATTATTTGCTGGAATTATAGGAGTTATTTCTTATATTTTAACTACAACAAAATCACCCGTATTTAATCCGCTGTATGGAACAACATCATCTCTTATATTAAGTTATGTCTTTGGTGCAAGTTTATTAATGTATGGAATGATGGTCTATTTTTTCTCAGCCTTTCCTGTCTATGCTCCACTATATATTCTACTTTTTGACACCCTTTTAATCGTTCTTTCTTTGTGTACATTGTTTGCAAATCCTTGGCAATTACAAGCACGTCTCCACGGAGCATCCGGTCTTGATCCGCTGCAACCATCTTTTTTAGCATTAGCTAGTTCTATAGTTACTATTCCATTAATTATGTTTGCTTTACTGTATATATTTAGAAGTCCAGATCGCCGCCTTTCCTTACTTCTGTTTGTGAATCTTCTTCTGATTCCATTCTTCTTTTTAACATCAGGAACCATTAATTCCTTTGTATTAAATGATTTTACTAATAATTTTTAGTATAACTCTAATAGAATGAGTGATATTGATCTAACGTTTAATACAGTATCTCCCATATTAGGGATTATACTCATTGTAGGAGGTGTTATGGGATGGGGAGTCATTTCAAACTATATAAATCCACAATATCCACAGACTCAAACTATTTTATATGCAATTCTTGGAATTAATCTTTTGCTATCAATTATTCTTCTTCTATTACTCTATGTATGGAATTCAAATCTAAAAAATAATATTATTCATTTGGCATTGATCTTTACTTTTTTATTTGCGCTTCCAGCAACTCTTTATAATGTAGGAGTAAGCTCCCTTATATTTAGTAATACTTAAACTTATTCAATGAAAAGAGATGTAATGGCATCTTTATCAATTCCGTGGGTCTTTGTAGGACCGCCAGGAAGTGGAAAACTACAAAAGGCGCGTGCCTTGATTGAAGAAGCATATAAATGTCCACTTACCTTTGAAACGCGTGTGTTTACTGTAGCAGATGATTACACCGTCTATGTGACTGCCAGTCCTCATCATTTTGAAATTGATATTCCAAATTTGAGTATGCAAGATAAACAAATTATGGGAGAACTATTAACAATTTTTTTTAATGCAGGAGATGTTCTTAATAGTATGAAACTAGGGGGTAGAAAATTAGTCATTTTAAGACGAGCTCATGCACTATCCTTACCTGCAGCGATTCGAGTACGTGCCATTTTACAACAATATGTTCTTCCTGCAAATGGAACAGGAATGGTATGGATGACTGCACGAGAAATGAGCGGATCCTTATCTATCTTAGAAGATGCCTTTGTACGTGTTCGTATTCCACGGATCACCTTCTCTACCTGGGTCTCCACTGTAGATCCATTCTTTCAAACAAAGGAAGCCTATGAACATTTGGAAGGGCGTATTGAACGTGTTAAGAAAATGAATATGTATGGATGCACTAGTTTTCCACGTCGTATTTCTGATTATTATGATGAACTTGTGGAAGCAATTATACAGGGAGCCAATACAAAAAAAGAGGGGTCGATTTCAATTGTGTTATGGATACGAGCACGTGTGTATGATGTATTAGCCTTCTGTCAAAATGGTCCTGATATCATTGATTCTGTAGCAGCTGCCTTAGTGCGTAATCAACTGTTATTAGAACCCGATCAGTTTTGGAAAGGAATGCAAGTATTAGCTGCGTCAGAACCTCATACATCCTATCGAACTCCGTTAGCCTTAGAATCAGCATTTTTAGAATTATTTGAAGCTTTACGAACATCACGAAAAACATCTTCCATTATAAGGAATGTGGAATCTGTGGAAAGAACGATGCCGTCCCCCACCCTTACCATCCATCCTGCATCCACGCCGCTTACATCCAAGCGAGATGGACGTAGCAAAGGAAGCAAGTCGTAACGATTGGGATGGGGGAGCTGTTTTAACAGCTCTTTCTAGTTTACCCGCACATGCCTACGATGGACATGGATATACTATTTTAGTTTGGGGTGATCCGCCAATAATAGTTCCACAACAAGCGATTCAGATGTTGACATGGTTAGGAGCCCCCAGTGGATTTCAAGTGTATTTGTTTTGGAGACATGATCCACGGGATGCAGAAACAGACGAGCCATTGGGTCCTGAAAATGTAAATGGTGGATTTGCAGTGCCAGGGATTCATAAAGTATATGTCTATCGATCCGAAGAGTGGGATCGTGTTATGCTGCATGAATGTATTCATGCATTCGAATGGGATTGGGCTAACTTCCCTGTTCAACCTTGTTGGGATCTTCCCCGTTCTTCTAAACTCATGCCAACCTTGTTTGAAGCCTGGACCGAACTCTTTGCAGAATGGTTGTGGTGTTTGTGGTATGCACCCCCCGAGGATAGTACCGGTCGTACCTGGAAACAGCAACGTTATTGGCAAGATCAGCAAGCGATTCATGTATTAGCCCGTTATAAAGGAGTTTGGAAGGAAACAACTAATGTGTTTGCCTATTATGTACTCAAAGCAGCGCTTGCCCGTCATATGGATCTTCTTCTCTTGTTAGGAAATGAAGTGAATCAATTGGAGATTTGTGAATTAGCAGGAAAAGGGATTCAACGGTTACGAGATCGTGCAAAACATGTGAAACCTTCTCCTCTTACGTTACGTATGACAAATCCATCTATCCACAAATAATAAAATGAACATCTTTTGTTTTTGTATCTATGGTACAAATGCAAAATATACCCAAGGACTTATAGAAAATCTAAAATTGATTCAAACCTTATTTCCAAGCTTTCATACTGTGATTCATTATGCAACGGATGTACCAGAGACCTATCTCACACAGTATCGATCCTTTCCCAATACAACATTGGAACCTATTACAACAGAGATTCCCATGATGTCTCGTATATTATGTTGGAAGGCAAACTATACATATTTCATGCGGGATGCCGATAGTCGCGTCACAATGCGCGATGCTGCCTGCATCAACGCCTTTCTAGAGTCTAAGAAACAAGCGCATGTCATACGCGATCATTATTATCATAAAACAAGGATTATGGGAGGAACGTTTGGAATCCATGTTTCAGACTGGGACATTCAAGCCATGTGGGATGCATGGAAACAACCAGGTCTTCCCTTATATGGCACGGATGAGAAGTTTTTACAAGAAGTGATCTATCCACGTATTAAACACAATATGCTTCTTCATACCAATATTGTAGCCTATTATGATGAAACACCCACCTTAATCCCTGTGGAACAAACATCTGATACCGATTTTGTAGGGAATGTGTATCATCCACTTCCTGAGTTCGGTTACAAACAATACATCACATCTGAACATGTTCAATTCTTGTATAGCCAGAATCAACATACTCTCTTAGCCTATATTAGCAAAACCTTTCCCTTTGATACAATCCCTTGGGAGAAGCAATATCCGTTGATTGAAATGTTTTATATTGCCAATTATTATACGCATCATTACCAAGAGTGTCAGAAATGGTTAGCCAAGTATCGATTTCATCCTGTGAGTGAACATACCCTCTTTAATTCTTCGTTTTTAATTCCACACTTGAAGAAAACGATTGTAGCTAGTTTTGATCCCAGCCGAGTTCCAACCGAAGATGAAATCGTCATTCAATACGGTGAATATCCGCATACAGTCGATTGTCTTCCGTATAGCAATGTTTGTTATCGTCATCCATTATATTTTCATCAAATAAAACATGACAAGATCGAATATCATTTATGTTGGGAGCCAATAGACCAGATTTATATTTTGAATCTGGAATCACGGAAGGATCGGT
>Ga0164295_10001497_pt1 | contig 19391 bp, 19 predicted proteins | sample GEODES006metaG_FD_111798 | JGI IMG/M metagenome (GOLD analysis project Ga0164295, IMG submission 111798) | Oligotrophic lake water microbial communities from Sparkling Lake, Wisconsin, USA - GEODES006 metaG | ecosystem: Environmental > Aquatic > Freshwater > Lake | place: USA: Sparkling Lake... | reverse complement strand
GTAGGGGGCAGGTTCGCTCGTTTTCGCCGTTTTCCCCGCAAGAAAAACAAACAAAAACGGGCGAACCTGCCATTAAAAACGCGGTCAAGATTACGGGCGAATTACAAAAAACTTAGCGGGAGAAATCTAAATTAGAAATCTACGGAAAATCTAAATATCAAAAATTCGTGGCCAGAAATATCATCTCCTTTCGATGATTGAACTCTTTCATCGTCTCTTCATCAATGTAAATCCCCCGCTTCTTTTCTGTCTTTCCAATGGGGAATGTAAAAAGATAATGCGTATCATCCACCTTATGCATGGTCGCCTTTTCGTTCAGGCTATACCGTAAATACAAATCAAGCATCTTTCTCAACTGATTAATTTGTTCTTTGTTTAAACAATGCTTTTCCATCTATATTATCTAAATATTATATTTTTCTCTAAATGCGTTTAACAATCCCTTTAATCTTCTTCACTTTTCCACCGTATCGTGCGACACTTGCTCTCGCTCCTAGATCAGTCAAGGCATTACTTAAAGCGAGGGTCTTCCCTAATCCCTTAAAGATTTGTTCAGTATCCTGCTTGATGAACTTGTAGTCTTCAGCAGTCCCTAGACCTGAACCCTTAAGCAGTGCCATAATATAGGCTTGACAGTTATTCACAGATGCGTCATACTTAAAATATTTATCTCCTAAAACTTTCTTTGCCCCATCAATCAAGTCGTTCAATGTGACAGGGTGAAAATTTCCTATCTCTTGTGTTTCTGCCTTTGCATGTGTAGGAGGATTAATTACAATATTGATATTCTCAATCTTCTCGATACTCATAACGGTTCCATCTTCAAGAAAGAGGAAGAGTGATAAGTGGAACAAATCATCATAAGGATTCTGTTTCGCAAATTGTCCAAGGCTTACCACATTCAAAGCGCTAGTCAAAGGTTTGTCAACTGGTTTTCGATGTGCCACCGCACGAATAATCTTTTTGTTTCCATGCTGTTCAATGATCTTACGGACATAGGGAGCATGATCTTGTGGACCATAGATGACACCTTCTACCGTTTTCTTTAAAGGTTCAGTCGCACCAATTACAGCATAACGAGCGTCATTAATTGCTTTCTTAGGATTTTTAAGGAAATCCATCACTCCCTTCCCTTTTCGTTTAGGACGATACATTTTTCGCAGTCCTTCACCTAGCATCTTATCGCCTAACTCATCAAGAATATCCAGCGAATGGGCAGAAAGAGGATTAAGTTTAGCGGAGGTCGTGATATTCTTCGGGTTTTTTTTAAACAAGCCAGTCAATCCAGCCAAGGCAGAAACGGGGTCGCTTGCTGAACGAATAGTGGTGCCTTTCGTAACTTCACCCATCGACGCAGGGTTCACGTTTATGACGCGGTCTTGGTCTCGTGCTATCTTGGTATACACGCTTCCTTGTGAGTGGCCTAGTGTTAACACATTAGGATATTTCTCTTCGGCTCTCTTCTGCACTCTCTCCGCATCTTTATATCGACTTGATAATTTGTTGGTTCCCGTAAGATATGCTAGATTGAAACTCCAATCTTTTGCGGTTCCTTCTGTCCCTCGATGGACTACGGCGGCCTGCTGAATAACTGGGTTGTAGTAGACACGAGCGGTTGGCTTAGAAATACTTTCATCGAGCACCCAATCCCCAACATTTGCGTCTGGTTCTTTTTTATAAGATGATTCAAGAAGTTTTTTTGCTTGTGGGACCGAAATCGCTCTACCTCTCATATACTGATTTAAAGAGAAAATTAATTTCTCTACTAAGTTTAATGTATGTCTATCATCTACGCCCCTATCACAAACTGAAAGCCCGCCAACTTGGAGTCATTATAAAGCCAGCCACAAAATCACCTTTTAAAATAGACGTTTTTTCGCGCGAGACGGGAGAATATATTACCTCGATAGGAGATAGGAAATACAAAGACTTCATCATGTATGCAGAAGAGGATGGATTTGATGTAGCAGAACGTAGACAATCTCTTTACCATAAGCGTCACAAAAAGGATAGTCAAGTTGTAGGTTCGCGTGGTTTCTACGCGTCAAATATTCTCTGGTGAGTATATGTTGGTTCATTGTCCACACTGCTGTCAATATATGATCATAGAAAAATTGAACTGCGGAATATTTCGGCACGCTATATTTAAAGATGGTCAAGATGTCCCACCACATTCAACAAAAGAAGAATGTGATAAGTTTGTAGAGTTAGACCTTATTTGGGGTTGCGGTAAGCCCTTCCAAATCATAGATGGCATCGCTGTTATTTGTGAATACATCTAGGAATATAAAATATAAGTTCATTATATGAAGTCACTGAATAAATGGTTTGATATAATGAAAGAAGAGTTTAAGGAAGAACCAAAAAAAGAACTACAAGGATGTTGCCATGAATGGATACATACGGATGAATGGTATGAGTGTCGTCACTGCCATCGTATACAACCAATTCTTATCGACTCAATAGATGCTCCCTTGCAGTCTACTTATATTTTTTTAGCCTATCAACCCTTAACCCATATGAAGTCTCGCTTAAGTCAACTACAGGGAAAAGAGAACAAACAAATACCTAACGATATTCTTGACCTTTGTCGTGACTGTAAGAACTTTAAGGACGTTCTTAAAATTCTCAAGTTAAATAAAAAACCAACCTTCTATAAGCATAAAATTAAAATACTTATTGAATTAGGTCAAACGATTCCTTTACTTACCGCAACAGAAGAACAGAAGGTCATCGATATTTTTAAACAACGCTTTCCAATGAGGCAAGCCAACAACTCAATCCCATATCAGTTTATTCTGTTCAAGATTTTGTCTTTAATTAATCGGGAAGACTTGCATCCATTCATTGAACTAACTAAGAACAAGACTAAGATAAAGAAATATGAAACGATTTTTAACTCTCTAAAATATGATAGAGGATGAATGGTTTTGGGTTTATCCAGATGATTTTTGGTTTTAGGTTGTTTTAGATGGTCTTGTCCATCTGGACCGCTTGGACTCCGTCCTTATTTTGGGCACTTTTTAAAAAGTGCTTTACAAAAGCTCAAAGTTTGAACTTAAGAGGCTTACGCTTTGGTGGCGCGACAGATTTAGGCATTGCTTTTTTCAATCCCATACCCTCCATATCTTCCGTAATCTTTTTAATAGATTGGTCTTCTGGTTTCATATCATGAGTTCGCATCTCTGATTTCATCTTTGAAAACATCTTACCTTTTCCCACTTTTCGAAGCATGAGTTGATGTTGTGGCTTCATCTTAACTTTTAAAGAGAAAAAGTTAACAAAATAAACTTTTGTAAAAGTTCGCAAAACAAGGGCGGAGCCCAAGAGGCTTACACGGCCGATACCGTGTGTCACTCGGTCTCGAGAACCAGCGTAAAAAGAGAATTACTATCTTGCGCGACAAGACTAATATTATTCTCATCGGTCAGTGTAATGAGTAAACTATTATACGTTCCGTCTGTGATAGAGATCCATTTTTCAAACGAGGGACTATAGTTAATATTAGCCCCGAACGAGGTGTCTACAATAGGGACGCTATCTAAAATATCACTAGGCATGGTAACAGGATTGTTCGCAAGATTACAATGAATAATGAGTGAGTTGACATTGGTAGCCACTGGAGTTTGGGTCGATAGTTGAGAAATATTTGAAGCAGAAGGACCATAAGAAGAACTAGGAGCAAACCCAAGAACAGAACCTACGCTATTGGATGCAGGAAAGGCAATCTGAGGAGTTGTGGCAACCGTAGGAAATCCCGCAAATGTAGGAGTTGGAGCAGTCAACCCAGCAGTCGCCGCATCTGCCGCAGTAGGCACAAGAGTAAGAATAAGCTGATTCGCGTAATACGTTTGATTTTGAACGATAGCAGCATAAAAGACATACTGACCCGAAGCATTGATCAGATATGCTCCAATGGAAATCATATACTGTTGTAAATAGTTATTGAGGTCTGCCGTCGAATAAAATCCAGCAGGAATAGTAATAGTAGTAGGTGTAAAAGTTCCGCCATTGGTCCAACCAAATGTAATTCTTTGATTGACCCACTGCGTCGAAATATTGAACCATGAGTAAGGAACAGTAGCCTGTGAAACACACATACGAGCGTTCTTCGTTTTAAAGTTTCCACCGATGAAATTGTATTGATATCGTGACTTATTGGAGTTTGCGACAACATTGCTATTATTCAGGACTAATGAAAAACGAGTTGGCATATATATACTCTTTTGAAAAAGAGAACAAAACGTCACTTCGTCAAATAATTATATAGATGGTCTTAGAGGATGTTTTGGACGCTTTTACAAAAGCGTATTTTCAAATCTACTTATAATGAGTGAAGTGATCAACCCTCCCGATTACTATTTTACAGGTATAAACTTCAATCCCGCTTTTTATGCAGATGATACAGGAGGAGGAGGCTTAAGTGAAGCAACCGCAAACACTCTCTATCTTCGAAAGACTGTCCCAGACACAGCTAACGTAGTAGAAACATTTACCAAAGATATTATTTGTACTGAAGCAATAACAGCAAAAGACGATTTGGTTGCTACTACCGCATCTGTTTTCATGAGTTGCACGACTTCTAATCCTAAAATTGACCTTATGGCAGATACGGGCAGAAGTTTGTCTTTACGAACAACTAGTATTCAGGTTGGTGCTTCAAGTCCATTAGATATTGCGACATATGTAGACGTAGATTTGAATGTAGGAACAGGAGGAAGGACAGGTTTAGGAACAGGCCCATCTCCTTTTATTATTCATAACTATAGCGATGCAAATAACTGTTTGGCAGGTAATAATGTTCATTTGAATAATGGAACAAATAATTTGAGTAATACCGCGATCCATAATGGAACAAGTTCAGGAGGAGCAGTGAATATCATGACAGGAACATCCTCGACTGGAATTGTGAATATTGGAACTACTGGAACGACTACAAATTTAAATGGAACGGTCAAAATAAACTCTATTACTGCACCTGCCGATAATTCTAATATGACGATAGGTAGTAATCTCACAACTGGAACTATGACGATAGGTAGTTCACTCACAACGGGTAATATTGCTCTTGGTAATAATAACACATCCGTAGTTCAAGTAAATGGAAGATTACAGACCAATTTTGTTAGATCGAAAAATATTATTGATACTTTACAAATAGCCGATGATCAAACATCGGGCATTCTTAATTTAGGCTATCGTCCAGCAGACGCATTACGAACGGGTGCGGTTAATATTGGTAGCGCTAATTCAACTACTTCATTATTCGGCACAGCAAAAACGAATACGCTTGATGCTTTAAGTGCTACCGCTACTATGAATTTAGCGTCAAGTCTTACCTCTGGAACGATCAATCTCATGACGAATAATGTTGTATCGGGAATATTGAATCTCATGTATAATGCGGTTTCAAGTGCTACGGGAACTATCAATATCGGTCAATATAACACCTCGCCCGCACCTTCTAGAACAACTACAAATATTCGTGGAGATGTTAACATAGGAGGTAGTGCAACCGAAACATCGATAATTGGAACGGCAAAATGCGACGCAATAGCAGGAATAGCCACCACTGGAACGCAATCGCTTTATGCTACTAAGACAGCAGGAGAACTTACTTGTTTAGCAGCAGGAACAGGAGTATTGAATGTAAAAGGTTCAGGCATTAAATTTGATACTCTTTCTACGGACAATCCTACAGGAGCTCAGGGATTATATACCAATAAAACAGCGGGGACATTAAGTATAGCAACTTCGATGACTTCTGGTAATATCAATATTGGTTCAGGGATAGCACCAGTTACAAGTATATCGGGACAATTATTAGTGGGTTCTCAACCTGCTTCAACAAATGCCTGCCTCAGTGTTGGTTCAAATTCAACATGTCCTAATGGTATTATTAATTGGGCATTTAACGATGCAAATGGAATTTTATCCTGTTTCAATAGTGTTCAAGTGTCAAGAGGAGGCATTCAAGGAGTAAACGCTGGAACAATTGTTTTCAATGCTACAAGCGACCGCCGTCTTAAAAAGGATATCAAACCTATGAATTCTATGTTAGATACGATTATGTCTTTAAAACCATGTGAATATCGTTGGGTTTCATGTAATGAACTGAGTCATGGTTTTATCGCTCAAGAAGTTCATAAACTATTTCCCGAAATGAGATATGGAGCAAATGGATGCGAGGATATAGAAAATCCATGTGATTGTGAAACGGGTGAACCTGTCTATTATGGCCTTGATTACGGTAGATTTACACCTTATATTGTGAAAGCATTTCAAGAACTAAAACAAGACTACGATGCAAAATTATCTAAACTAGAAGCGAGATTACTTGCTTTAGAGTTAGCATCTATCTAAAAACCATATATTCGCAACTTTTCTCAGTTGTATTTAATGGCTGAAGCGATCAACCCGCCCGAATACTATTTTTCAAGTATTGATTTCAATCCGACGTTCTATGCGAATAATTTATCTTTAGAAGACCAAGCCCTTTTAAATGCTCGCTATGTTCAATTTCCAGTTGCGCAAAATGTTCCTATTACATTTACAGCTACGGTTCGAGGATTAACCGCGTTTCTTACTGAAAATAGCACCATTATAGCGACAACACAATGGGTTCAGAACTTTTTCAATTATGTCAAAACCATTGCGAATACATGGAGTGGCTTACAAACCTTTACGTTAGGCATGCTCACGAATACGATAAATCCAACTACACCATCAGGCACACTCATCATAGGAAATGCTGCCGCTAATACCAATGTAGAAGTCGCCTCCTCAGCAAGTCGTAATGTGATCTTACATTTGGGCGATGGTGATGATAATACTATAAACGCAGGCATTCACATTGGAAACGGCACGACCTCTGCAAATAATGTCCGTATTTTGGATGGGGCAGGAAGCACAGGGACAATTTTCTTGGGTTCGGAAACTTCCACGATTAGTTTAGGTTGTCCTTTAACCCCTAACTATGCGACCGTGTATTCCGCTACAGGAACAGGAGCGGGTAAAATCGGGCAAGTCATAGATGCGACTATTCCAGCTACTGTCACATATACGCCAGGTGTTCCTAAAACCCTTTATACCCTTTCTTCTTTACCCATTGGTGTGTGGATAATTTCGGGGTCATGTGGTCGTGGCGGAACTGGAACATATACCATAATAGGTTTTTCTACTACAACGAATAGTTTAACTACGGGTTGTTTTTCACAAGATGTCATGGTGACAGGTTCAAATAACGCCGTGAATACTATGGCGTATCCTCTCGTCAATACCATCGTTCAAGATATTTATCTCATAGGACAGAGTGACGCTGTTGGAAGTAATCAATTTTTATCAGCGTCAGGTTATTTTAGAGCGGTTAGAATTGCTTAAGCGAGACGAAGAACTATGATTCTACTCGAACCTATAGTATATGAGGTTTGCGAACGACCATTCAAATAAACAGTTCCCGCAGTCAATCGTGCTGCAATAAAATAGGTTGCCGAAAAAATATTGGTTGTAGGGGGGATTTGTTGTCCCGTCTTCTGTTGCCCGATAAATGTCCCCCCTCCATTTATACCTGTTGAAAAACTTATACCATAAAAAGTTCCTGGATAAGAATAAGGAGGCGTATTAGGTGGAACGGTCTCTGGTCCCAATAATTCCCCATACAACGCCCATATACCATCTGTAGGAATGGCGATAGAACGAACGCTTGAAGACCCTCCGCCAGATGGTAAAGTAGGATTTAGAACGGTAGTAGTTGGTATGACGTATCCAATTGCTCCTGTGACTGAAATAGGATAGGTTGTATAGAGAGGCGTTAAAGGACAACCCAATGTAGTCGTAGTCGTGGAGACACTCGGAATTATTCTGCGTGTTCCTAACGTGATTGTCCCCGTGCTGCCTGTTCCATTAAGGATTTCCACATTTCCCAGACAATTCGCTCCATTATTAATATGAATGTCTGCCGCACTCGTCGCATTATTGCCGTCGCCCAAATGTAAGACGACACTACGACTGTTTTCAGTTGCGATATGAATATGGTGCTCTACTTCTGAACCAATCGTAAGAGTTCCTGCTCCAATAGGATTGATGGCATTCGTTAGAATAGAACTATAAGTCTGTAATAAATCCCACACGATTGTAGTTGTAAGAAAAGTAGTCCAAGTAGTCCAACTATCTGATGTTTTAGACCATATATTTGAGATTGCATTCGAACCCGTATAATAGACCTTGTTTCTAAAGGTCATGAGGGAACCTTGAGGGATTAATTTTAAATATCGCAAATCTAAGATACTTGGGTTGTATGTCATTACATAAGGATTTGAAAATCCTAGACTTGTTCTTCATGTAAAGGCGATATAATCTCGCGTGATGGTAATCTACGAAGTTCTATCTTAGATGTTGTGTCAGAACCACAATCATATCCATCAGGCACAGTCGCCAATAAATCCGCTTTCAATCGTTTCGATAATAACGTAGACGTTTCAGTGAGTGACTGATATTGACTATATTTATTATCTAAATAAGACTTGGGTTCTTCGGTCCTATGCTCGCGCGACAGAGTGAGACACTTGTAAATCTCAATCCCTAGGCTATAATAATCTTTAGACAAAGCCAATTCGCTATCCATATCTCTTTGAATCCCTAAATAAAGCTCCACCGAAGAGATAACCGCAATACCAAAGCCAAGAAGACACGTCAATCCTGATATTGCCTCTTGTCGAAGAACGGGCTGCAAACCTACCGAGGCCGACGCTGTGATGGATGACAATACAATAATCGGGACCCGAAACCATTTACCGAAACTCTTGAAATGATAAAAGCGTTTACGGTGATACTCTGATAGATTGACCGCATTGATTCGAAGGTTCTCTAATATCATCTCTATGTCTTGGCAGTCATTCCAACAAGACGACATTTTATATAATCAATATAATATGAGCAAGGCTAAACCTAAAACTCCAGCCCTGAAGAACTTTTATACGGAAGTCAAAACAAGTGGACCCAAGAAAGATAAGAACTTTTCAAAACACATGATTTTACCCAATTCAATGATTGCTTGTGTCGGCGGAACTGGGACAGGTAAGACCAATGCCCTCTTAAATTTTTTATCGCTCAAAAACGAAGCCTTTACGGAAGTCATTATCTTTTCGGGGTCAACCACCGATGAACCTTTGTATCAGTTGCTCAAGAAACAGATGCCCGAAGTTCAGCTCTATCATGATATCAACGAAGTCCCTGAGTTATCCACCTTCGAAGACAACAAAGACGAGGAGAAACTCATTGTATGGGACGATGTTATCAATCTACCAAAGAAAGACCAACGTAAGATGAACGAATACTTTACGGCTTCTCGTAAGTATGGCTTCACTAATTTCATTCTTGCACAGAACTACACAAGCATACCCAAAATCGTTACTCGAAACTTACAATACATTATCTTGTTTAAGATTCCCGAGGCCTACACGCTCAATCGGATATTGACACTCTACAATAAGTATGATATACCTATTGAAGAATTGAAGCGAATGTATAATCAAGCGACATCTCAACCGCTTAATTTCTTCCTGATGGATTTGAAATCACCCGATAAAGCATGTGCCCTTCGACACAACTTTAATCAGTGTTTTAAGATTTAAGTCTGCTTGAGTAATTCATGTAAAATCTCCTCATTCTTCAAATACTTATCGCTAAATAAGTTCTTGAAGTCCTCAAACGCTTTGTATTTGTCCTTTCGCTGAGTCATCCATTTAAGGAACGCACAGCAGTAATAACCACAAGAGGATGAGTTGATAGCCTGTATCTCCTTTGTATTATAACAATAGAGACCATTTTTAGACCCTTGCATAATCATATCTTCGAGCATTTGTGGAGGAACAACACCATAGGAGTCAAAGTAAAAATAATCATTACCATCCTTCACCATAGCCGTCCAATGTGATTGCCCGTTTAGATTGTAGACCGTATTTCCTTCTGGAATATAGTTGAGGTCATCTTTGGTAAAGCATCCATTAAATTGGGTAGGTTTCATGAGGGATGCTATCTGGGTCTCATCTAACTCATTCATTTATATTAGGGCAGAAAATCTACAACAAAGCTACTCTCCCGCTTGCAACATCCACACTAATGTGCGAAGAGTAGACCGTGAAGACGAGAAGGTCAATGGGAACCTGAGAGTTGTTCTTGAACGAAAGAACAAGGTTCCGCATGCTGGCCTTGTCCGCATCCGTCGAGCGGGACAGGTCCGCCCAGTAGACACGGGATGCCTCCCAGAATCGCTGGTCAATCACGCCAACATTTGCAGCGCCAATTCCTGCCACCACATTGTCAGCAAGCACAAACTGCTCGAGGAAGTTCTCAAATGAGTAGAACAGCGAGCCACTCTTGAAGACGTTTGTTCCACCAATCGCCACCTGAAAGTTCGTAAGCGAAATCGGGGCGAAAGTAGAAGGACAAGTATCGTAAGGATTTCCATACTGAGTAAATCCAATCTGGGTTGAACCACCCACCACAACAGGAGTAGTCGTTGAGATAAGAGGAATGACACACAGAGCGAGAGGATTGCGAATACCCGACTGAATAAGCTGAGAGAAGGTTCCCTGAGCAGGAATAGCCGAATACTGGTTAAAGATGAAATCCTCATACACGCACTCCTTCGCGCGATTCTCCTGCTCGTAAGCCAAGGCACGGGAAGGCTCCAGCTTAATCTGTGAGTAGTAAAGACGGCAAGAAGGCATTGGATTGATTATACCACCCAAATCAATAGCAGCAGGACCTGAACCTACGCTGATAGAAGTCGTTGGAGACTTGGCTACGAAAAGACCAGACACAAGGAAAGCCGTCGTCGCAGTTCCCAAGAAACCATCTACGCCCGAGGTTGCCTGAGCAAATGGAAGAGTGTTTACAGTGTAAGGGCAAGTGTTCGAGAATGTAGACTGGGTAGGCGTTCCATACTGAGGGAAACCCGTCGCCGATGCGACCCCAGGGCTTGCCTTGGTACAGAAAGTGATGGGGGTCACAAGCGAGCCAGTATTCAAGTAAAGGCGAATCTGAGCGTCGAACTTTTTCGTAAGACCAATTGCCCGCATGCTATCACACAACCACCTAAGAGGAATGACTGCCGTATCATACCAGACCATTTTATTTCCTACCTTTGTGTGGTAAGACCTGAACTCTTGGGCAAGATCAGACGCGGTCATGATGACGGGCTGAGCAGATGTGGCCGACTGACTATCGCCATAGATATTTGAACCACCGACGTAACTTAGAGCCCCAAGGGTGGAATTAGAAGAAACCTGATTGCTATTAGACGCAACAATACGATTAATTCGCTTCTGGAGAGCAGGATTCACGGTGAACGCATTTTGAAGACCCGCGACCGTCTGGCTATCGCTCGTGTAAGAAGAAGGACCTACGATTGGCGTCCCAGAAATATCATTCGTCATATTTAAATATGCCTGATTGTTTGTAAGACCCGTTCCAGGGAACACACCACCGTTAAGAGCCGCAGTGGTTGAGGTTGGCTGAGCGGCCTGAGTAAACCACTTCTGAGAACCTACTCCGTCCAGACAGTCAGCGAAACCATACGAAGACGAAAGCTGCTCAAGGTCAGTCGCGGACATGCTTGACATAAACTTCACATTCTTCAGCACGTTCGTGAAAGGCTGCATATTCTGGATGACCTGACCCCCGCTCGAAATTTCAACCTGATGGACCAGATTGAGGAAGCCGTTTTTAAGTGCGAGAAGACCATGGCTCGCCACAGGAGGAGGAGAGCCAGCGCTAGAAGTCGCACCATTAATCACATAGACCGCTTCCATCACCAACGGGATAGTGAGGAAGGCATCGTTGAGATCGGTATAGGTCGCCGAGTTGTAAATAGAAGCACAATCAAATTGGACCAAAGTAAGACCCGAGTTATTGGAGTAGACACCCGAGTTAATGTCGTTAATGTTGTTGTAGTTCTTCTCGCTGTAAGGGGAACTATCAACAGATTGAGGAGTAGAAGAGGACATAAACGAGTATTCATCCGTGGTCGCCATATATACAATAGAAGAGAAAAACGAAGGGTGTTTTGTTCTCTTTTTCAAAAGAGTAATATATATGCCCCGAAAGATTTCGAATAGTGCTGTAACCGATTCAACCGAAGAGCGTCGCCCGCTCGCAGTGAATAAGCGTCAAGTTCGTCCCAAGCCTATCCCATTGGATAAGGCCAGTTTTGCGTTGGAACTTTTAAATAATCAAACTCGCCCAACTGTCAATATTGTAGGCACTCGTCATTTTCATGAAAATGTTTTACCTTTAGATAAGAACTACCCTATCGAAATTGAATTACAGCGTCTCGCATTGTCTGCGGTTCCAAATAAGCCTCAGCCACCCCTCAAGATAAAATCAGCCGTTACCGATGAAATGATTGAAAAGTATCGTGAAGAAGAGCGTCGAGGTATTCGCAAGCGTGGATATGATGTTCCACCTGAAGTTTTACCTGAGCTTGAAGAAGATACGAAAACCGAACGCTTACCAAGAATACAGGAAATTCTACAAGCAGGTGAAGATAGAAAAGCCACATTATTGGATGACTATAGAAGATTAGAAGCAGAAGTCAAAGAATATAAGCGTATTGTGCGAGAGAATCCTGAACTCTCTACCGCTTATGTTAGTGAAGGATTTGCGGATAGATATAGACAAATTAACCGTCTTATGCAGAATATTCAGAGTGAATTAGCGACTACAAATGAAGAGATATCTCAAATGTTAGAAGTCCAGAAGGCCTTTAAAGCAGAAGGAGAACGTATCAAACGTTCGAATGCTCAAGCAGTTAAGAACGCAGAAGATAAGATACGATTGTTGAATAATACCCTTCCTATTAGTCAAATGGTAGGAGAACCAGATGATGTCTACCGTGAACGTTTGATAGCTCTACGAGTTCCAACAGACCAGCCTGGCATAGATGAAGAAGAAGCGAGGATCTATGAACATAAATTATTTAAGCGAAACCTGAAAAAGATTATTGAACTACCTCTTTATGAAGTGGAAAATCTTATCAAGTTACTCGATGGAATGATGCAGACAGAAAAAGGCGAAGAACCAGCCGAGAGGGTCTTTCAACTTAATGAGATTTGGCCTAAAGTAACAACTGAATTTTTGAAAACATATGGTAAAGATCCTGTCCTGCGTAAACCTGTTCAAACCCTTTATGATTTCTTTATTCAAATCTTGTCTGGGCCACTTATGGCAGAAGCACCTGAGGCATACGCCCAAGTCATGGAAGCAAAAGCAGAAGCGAAAGCTGTTGAGACTGGAGAAATTGACCCTTCATTGGAAGGTTTGACTAGACTTGAAGTATTAGAACTTATCGGACAGGCTGGACTTATTCCACCAAAAAAGAATACAGAGTTTCGAAAAAAGAAAGTATTGGAACTTAAACGGATTTATACCGAATATTTAAAACAGCCTAGAGGTTTAGGAGGACTTGGTTCACGTTCGGCAGAAGAAGAATATCGTAGAAATCTTGAAGCACAGCAGGCACTAGCACAAGCAGAACCAAAGCAATCTAAACAACAGACACTATCAAAGTTTATGACTGCTAAGAAATAGACGGTCTTGTCCGTCTGGACCGCTTGGTCTCCACCCTTAGAGGATGTTTCCACCCTTAGAGGATGTTTTGGACGCTTTTACAAAAGCGTATTTTCTCTTTAAAAGTTAAGATGGTATTACACGAGGACATTCCTAAGTGGGAAGCATTCGGACGTCTCATGATTAGTCCTAAAGAGTTATACTTTCGAAATAAATTAGTAGTTGCAGACAAGAAAGGGAAGGGGATAGGGGGATTTATTACGCGCAAATTGTCGCCCCACATGGTGTCTATTTTCACAAGCATTATCAAAGATGAACAGCCAAGCGATTTACACAAAATGTCACCAGATGAAATCGTTTATTATAACGCATATTTACGAAAAGCTCTCTTACATAAAAAGTTTCCCACGCATGATAATCAAATACCTGAACTTAAAAGACGAATGACGGTATTAGAGGGTCAAATAGATGCGGGGAATGATAATAAGAAAGTTCGAGATGAACTCTGTCAGATTGCGACGTATTTACAGGCGTATAATGCGATTTCGAAAGCAGATTTGAATGAATATATCAAATCATTAAAATGCTGATGGACTTTTGTAAAAGTCCGCAAAACAATTATTTCGTCGGGACGGGGGACGAAACCCCCGTTTTTCTCATTCTATAATATAATGTATTCTAACGCTGACATTGACAGTCTCTCGGTGGGACAACTACGTAAACTTTTGAAAGGTGGGGCTGTTCGCGTTCGTTGTGGTTCGGGTATGAAGGTTTCTCTTTCGGCTCCTCAACACAAAAAGCTCATGAGTGCTCATGGAAAAAATAAGATGATGACTCTTACGATGGATCCTTATCAAGCAGAGATGCATGGACAGGGTCTTTTTGGCGATATTGGAAATTTCTTTACTCACAAATTGCCTTCTGCTCTCATTCATCAGGGTCTTCCTGAAGCTGGTGCAGCTATTGGTAGTGCGGGCGGGTCTTATTTGGGAGGTCCAGTGGGTTCGCTTGTAGGTTCAGAGCTTGGACGTAGGGGTGGAAAGAAACTCGCTGAGGAAACTGGACGACGCACGGGATATGGCGTGAAGAAGGGGCGTGGAACTCGTTTGGAAGACCAAAAATTTTCCCTCGCAGAAGCAGCTGACGCAGGCCGTCGTTTGTTTGGTCGTGGTCAGCCTATCGAAGACCAGCAGTTCTCTTTAAGCGATGTTGCTCGCACGGGTAAGCGTCTTTTCGGTGGCAAGGTTCCCATGAAAGGCAAAGGTCCCATGACGGACATGTTGAAGAAATTGGCGAAAGAGGCCGCTATGAAAATGGCGAAGAAAGCAGGGTCGAAAGTGCTTCATCAGGCTCTCCCTATGGCAAGCGAACGTCTCGGCGAAATGGCTGGAGAGTATGCGGGAGTTTCTGGTGGGAAAGATGCGGGCCGTATGCTTGGACAAATGCTTGAGAATGAGATCGCCGCGCGAACTGGTCTTGGCATGAAGAAGCGGGGAAGGCCTAAGAAGGGAGGGGCCCTGATGGTGGCGGGTGTGAGGTAGACGATCTTGTCCGTCTGGACCGCTTGGGCTCCACCCCTTATTTTGCGAACTTTTACAAAAGTTCTTTTTAAAACGATTTAGAGAAGATTTTTATCTTGTAGTAGTATAGATGCCGTTATGTTATGCAAAGAACAAAGTTCACATCCTAAAATGGCGAAACAATAACCTCGATAGATCGCGTGAAATTGATAGAGAATATAAATATAGAACTTACCATTTAATGAAAGGTCATGATGACATTTATATGGATAATCATATCTTTCAAAAAGAATGTCGGCGTTTTCGAAATATTAAAGTTTGATTATTTGATTTTTTCTTTTAGGAGAATATCAAATTTAAAATACTTAGGGAACTTTAGGGACTTTAGGACTTTAGGGACTTTAGGACTTTAGGGACTTTAGGACTTTAGGACTTTAGGACTTTAGGGACTTTAGGAATTAGAAACAATTAAAAAGGGGTTTAAAGAATATTTTCTCTATAAAGTATATAATGACCTCCCCGAGCCAACAGAAGGAATTACGCCAACTTGCTCGAACACAATTAAATTTAAACCCAAGGGCTTCAATCAAGACCATTATCAAGGCTCTTGCATCTCCACAAATCACAGAGGCCAACTTCTACAAACAAATGAAGAGATATCGGACCGCTAATGAAAAGGCTTTAGAACGACAACTCATTCAAGAAGAAGCCAAAAAGAGGGAGCAACGGATAGCTGAATCAATCCAAAAAGATAAGGAGAAAAAAGAACAACTCAAAGAGAAACGCAAAGCAAAGCCAAAAGTTCCATATGTAAAGAAAAGTATCATTGTTGATATATCTGGACCATGTGGAGGTAGTGACGTGTTTCAATCATTTCAAGAAAAGGTAATCCCAAAACTTGAAGGCGTAAAAGGTTCGGTTTATTGCCAACTCACGAGAATCACAGAGAATGGTGTAACTGATATAACTATAAGTCAACTCATTAATTTTACACAGAAAAACGCAAACTCCGCATTTTGGACGCATATTTTTCCACTTATAAAAGCAGAAGGTTCGAGCGACCCTGATTCTACTAAATTAGCGGGTATTGTAGATGATTCTCAAATGTATTCTCAGTATCGGTTTGTTCTTTATAAAGCGACTGAAATTCCAAGTGCTAAAATTAAACAGTCTTTTCTCGATGGCGTGGTTCACTGTGTGATTGACCCGCTTTATCAGCTATGGTTTAAGATGGGCGAAAATAGTGAAAGTCCAGCCAGTAAGAAACGATGCTTTCAAATCGCAAACAAAATCAAAGCACTTGAAGAAGACTATCCTACAGGGGTTCCTGAGGACAAAATGGAGGAAGTTGCAAAAGTAGCAAATCGTTGTATCATCATTCATGACATTATTGGAAATGAAATTATGAAGTTCAACCCTAAAAGCAGTAAGTTCTTTCATTTTACAAATACCCGAAAAAATCACATTGACCAAGGTTTCCTAACAATGGACAAACAATTTGAACAAGTAGACAAAGAGAAGCTCGATGAGATTATTCAAAAAGCAGACTGGGCCTTAATTGGAGGTGATATGGAAAAACCTCAATCAGTTCGAACGATTGAAGGTGCGTATTCTATCTATAATCCAGAATACGAACTTTATCAGGAATTCTCAAAATCAATCGGTATTCAACATTATGGCATTAATGCAGTCAAACACAAAGAGCTCAATGAGTTTCTCAAAGAAAGTCGTATTATCAATTCTGCGCCAGTTCCACTTTGCGATAATCCTAATGATACTCAAGATGTGAAACATGCCGACCTTGTTTCTGCTTATACTCAACACTCTAAATGTTCATTCTATCAGGGTTTTCTTGGCGTTATCCATCAATATGTAAAAGTCAAAGCATCTACTGATTTTATCAAGAATCATGTGGGTGTGTATCAGTTCAAGGTTCTTAAGAATGATAATCCTCTTCTTCTCAAACTTGGAATTCAAGTCAATCAAAAATATACTTTACCTTCTCCTGAAATCTTATACATGATTAGTCGTGGCGTTGAGATTGAAACCATTGCGGGTTGTTGGGGGTCAACGTTTCACTTCGAATATAGTGAAGAAATGTTATCCAATCGTAATTACTGTATCTGGGCAGGTAAGCAAGGAAGTGACCATGACTGTGACACTTATTCTTTTAAGGGAGACGCTGAATGGGCTTCACATCTTAAGGCAGAACTTGGAAGCGATAACGTCTTCTATTTTGGTGTTAAAAAAATGATTATAGTCAAAATTAAGCGTAAGTCATACACAACAAAACATCATCTTCTTTCATTCATTACTTCTTATACCCGCATCAATATGCTTGAACTCATGGAAAAGATTGACGGGGAGTTAGTCAAGGTTATTCTTGATGGAATCTACTATCGAGGAGAAATCAAAGATACAGCGATTGAATACAAAAATAAGGAAATCAAACGTCATCTTGGGTTTGCGGATGCATGGTATTTTCCAAGTGAAATCAGTGTTTCTTCTTGGGCTAAGTTCGATGCGCGATTTGATGGTAACTGTGTTCTTGCTGGTGCGGGTGGAAGTGGTAAAACAACCGATACTTTTGGATACAAAGGATTTACAGATGTTCTTTATGTAGTCCCTTGTCATACCTTAGGAAAGGGGCGAAATTATACTACGATTCACCGTCTAATTGGTGCGTCTAATGGAAAAGAAAAATGTAGGTCTTATCTTGAAATGTTTGGAGTGCCTAAGGTCATTTTGATAGATGAGCTTACTCAAATACCTGCGTCTTGGATTGAAGAGGCTATAAAAATGTATCCTCATTCTATGATTTTAGTTGCTGGAGATATAGATGAGAAGCAATGGTTTCAGTGCAGAACTGGATATGTTGGAAACTTCAATAAGGTATGGATGCCTAAAGACTGGCGATATGTCTATTTTAAAAATGATTATCGAGCATTAGATAATGAGCTCAAACAACTAAAAACAGATATTCGCGCGGAAATGAAACAAGTCTTTACAAACGATGACGTGAGTGATTTCAAGAAGATGAATGATTATATTAAGAAACGAGTGTCCACAATCTCGTTTGAAGAAGCAGTCGCTATGACAAATAAAGATGATCTATGGATTGCGGGAACTCACCGAACGCAAGACAGTCTTAAAGCATCTGGTATTTCATGCGAGTTTAACGGTGAAACAAAACCATCATTCACAGTGCACGAGTTTCAAGGCTTAACCGTCGAAAATAGACGTGTCTTTATCAAGTTAGATATGTTTGAATATGCGATGATTTATACCGCAGTAAGTCGGGTTCGTAAAATGGAACAGTTGGTCTTTGTTCGTTAGGGGATTTTGTTTGAATTAAAAACAAAATTGTAAACGCACAAGACTACATGTAAGGTATCCGTTTAAATGGTGGTAAATTAAAACCTTTTATTTTTTGTTTCAATGCTATTTGTTTCTTTAAATTGGATGGTTCTATTTCTTGAACTGTAAGAGGTGTGTTTTTATTGACTCGAACTGTGGGTCTATAAACTGGGTAAGATTTGTTCCCTACATCCATCCACCGTTCCTTGAACCATGTTTTTAATTTCGCTGGTTCATTATCCTCACTGTATGTGCCACCAAGTGATTTATAAGTCTTGACAATCCATCCGCTCTTGTATGCGGAGGGTTTTGAATAAATGGCGTCGGCTCGTTGTTTGACTTTATCGTAGAGGACTTGATCATTTATTCTAGGCATATATATATATGAAGTTGATAAATGTTCCCGTGCATCCCACTGTCATAGAGAATGAGTGTTTAGACAAAATAGATATGCTTAAGTGGTGTCTTTATCACAATCCAAACCCTAAAATATGTGAGCCTGCTTTGACCGACTTGAGTAATTGTTATGCGAAGTTTTTTATGTATAACGCATAATCAACGATTTAAAGAAATACAATACATTACGGTAGATGGGCATTAAATGTTTTGATGGTCGATACGTAGTCACTTACTACAGGCGAGGGATTAACATGTCTTTTTCATGCACCAACCTTGAACAGGCCCAAGCCAAATTAAAGGAAATGTGTGAGGAGACCATTGTTGAACTCACGCATAAAAGAATTTATTACCAACCCGACAAGGTGCTAATCCTAAACTGGCCAACTTACGTAAAATAAGATATAGATTTAAGACCCAATTAGAGTTCAATCATCGAAAGGAGATGATATTTCTGGCCACGAACTTTTGATATTTAGATTTTCCGTAGATTTCTAATTTAGATTTCTCCCGCTAAGTTTTTTGTAATTCGCCCGTAATCTTGACCGC
>Ga0164295_10001495_pt1 | contig 19419 bp, 23 predicted proteins | sample GEODES006metaG_FD_111798 | JGI IMG/M metagenome (GOLD analysis project Ga0164295, IMG submission 111798) | Oligotrophic lake water microbial communities from Sparkling Lake, Wisconsin, USA - GEODES006 metaG | ecosystem: Environmental > Aquatic > Freshwater > Lake | place: USA: Sparkling Lake... | reverse complement strand
CCGTGCCACCACACAAACCCTTCTCGTCCTAGAAATCCTTTCATTAGACCCCCATGCAATTCCGTGAAAGTTCAAGTTTGCAACTGTACGCTGTGCCGATGGTGTGCTTCACACTTGTAACCAAATACTCTCCACTCAAGTTCTTATCGTCCATGTCGGTCAGTACTGCAACATCGGACTGCGGCTTTGGAACCTTGATATGCACCACATCGCCCACTCGCCGTCTGCTGTCCCCAAATATCTCAATCATAATCTTCTGTGTCAAAAATGCGTTCATGTGATACTTACGCTTGAGATACACAGACTCTATCTTTGAGTTGTCCACGATGCCGTTGGATTTACTGTGAACTGTGTATGGGGTTGACGGCAAGTACGAATACGCCACACCACGACCAAACATCCGTTTGGATTCAGGATCCGCCGTTCGAAAGTGCGGTTCAGTTCCCAATTTCTTTATGCTATCAAAAATGGCGGGTTCAAACAAATCGGCTATCCGTTGCTCCTTACGCACCAAATCGTGAACCACCAAACGAGACGACACTATGCCGTTCATTATGTTGTTGGCAGCGTCAAATCGGCTCATCTCTTCAAGCCGTTGTATTTTGTGATATCGGGACGGTAGCGGACTTTTGAATCCTAGATTTTGCAGTTGCCCTTCGGCAATACCAGCATTTGCAGTGGTGTGCAGATAGGTGACGGGATTTGCTGATCCTTGATCAATAATGGACGACAGACTGGCGAATCGGTAACCGTCTAGTGTTTCGTAAAACAAGAACGGGCTGTACTCGTTTCCTGTTTTGGTGTACGCTTTAGAGGTAAGCCAATTTATTGCTTTGAAAGGAGTGTACGCATACGGCAACACAAAAGAGTAATTATCCTTTGTGGGTTCAATCTGCAACCGATCTTTCCACACACCTTCGGGGAAATGCTTCTTGAAAATTCCCGCCACCATATCCGACACCGTTCCTGACATGGCGTAACCGCAGTAATCAGAAAAATTAAAGAATCCTCCCTCACTCATCAGGTGCAGCACATACTGCTGTGTTTTTCCTGTGTCCGAAATTTTCTGTGTGTCTAGTTTGTACACACGAAACAGCAGTTGAACGGGTGCGAAAGCATTAATATCTGACTTGAACGAAATTTCTATTTTCTCGTGTCCAACAATAGGAAACCGCTCAGGAAAGTTGAATGCGTCTTCGATATGCAATTTGGCAGACAGATAGGGAGAGAATATGTCTTCGTAGATTTCGATATAGCGAAACAGATTCTTGAGATCTATCTCTTTTCCATTTATCAACGAGTACATCACAAACTTTTCTAGTTTGTAGTTTCCCGCTGAAAGTATTGAATTACCGTGTCCCGATTGATCAGCCATTTTATACCCTCAACAATGATTCAAGTTCTGCTAGTGCTTCGCGCTTGTACCGCGGATGCAGAATCTTTATGGTGCGCTTGTCATCGTTGGTGGTGTTCTCGTATGTGTAGTTGGACACCGCGTATGTGGGCACAGCCGCGCCAGAAACACCCATGTATTTGCCGATGTAGGTTTCCCAGAAATCAACAGTTCCCGACCCCGAGTACCCAACTCCAACGGTTGTGAGGTTGGGGTATTCGTTTTCTGTATGACCAACAACACCACCCACAACAGAATAACTGCCTGTCTGCTGACTCAGGGGATCCACTGTAAACTTGTCGTTGGCAGCACTTAGTCCACCACTGAACGCAATTTCAAAATGGTGAACTGCCATGTATGACGGTTCTATCTTCTTGATTCGCACAGAGTGCGAACTGCCGCCAGATACACCAATAGTGGCAGATCCTGTTGCAAAACCTGTGCCGTCAATGGTGAGTTTGCACAGGGTGGGATCGTAATCTTTTACAGCAGTGGATCGACCGCCCTGTGACAGAGTGCTTCCGCTTTGCACACTTGTCTGATAGAAAAATCCGTCAGAGGTGTTGGTGATGTATACGGTGTAGCCACCGTGTTTGTTCTGCACATAGTCTTCTACGGCAGATCCTGACTTGTACCATCCGTGATACGGATCAATAATGTTGTTGGTCATCAGCACCAACCAGTGGAATGACGGATCGCCGTACACACGCTCGGCAATATGTTCAGGACGCTCTCCGTCCTTTATGCTGTACTCTATGAACGCACCGTCACTGCCCCTGATGTCCTCACTCAGCGCAACGCGGCGAAGCATATTCGCAACAAACACATAGCGAAAGGTGTCGCCATCGCGGACAGGATACTGCAAAATAGGAAACTTTGAGAAGTACGGCATTAGTATCCTTTATCTACGGTTTCGCGGGTGAGGATACCCATTTCAGTAAAGTTCAGCGTCATGGTGATAGCAGTGGGTGAGTTGTCAACAAAGGTGCTGAACAGAGAATTGGGTGTGTAATCCACCGATATGGAAGCAAGTGAGCAGCGACCAATGCGCGGCAAATACTCGTTTTCTACAAATCCTGCTTGGTTCATATTGGGGTTCGATGACAGGAATCGAACTTCAAATTCCGCAGGAACACGAAGTATGATCTGTACATCTGACTCTTTTTCTCCAACCAACTGCTCGTCCCGAGAAGGGTGTGCGTGATATCGGAATGTCTCAATGATGTCCCGTATGGTCTGTACTTCTGTCTTATTTCGCGGATAGAATTCCCAACTAAACGAGAAGTTTCGGAAATCCTTTTGCTTGAACAATTTTTCAAGACGAGGATTCACCACTTTTCCACGAGCAGCAGCAGCCACTCCTTCTGCCCCAAGCAAACCTGCTAGTTTTTGTCCGCCAACTTCAAGCCCCTGAACAGCCGTGTCAGCAGGAGAACCTAGCGCATTAAACATGGCTTTAACGCCTTTGCCGTCAACATCCTCATAAGTAAACGAGTCTTCATTGTTTACCTTGTTGCAGAACGGCAGATAGATGGAAATCATTTGATCGTACACCGCTTCATTGGTGTACGCTTTTGCTGTTGCAACAATAGCAGCAGCCAGCCCTGCTCCCACGGCTGCGCCGCCTGCCGCGCCAGGCACCGCACCCACACCACCAAATATCATGCCTGCTGCACCACCGGCTGCTCCACCAAGAACAGCACCCGTTGCCGCAGCGTCAATCACACTTGCTTCCGCTACTGTTGTGGTGATTCGATCTTGCACTTGAAGCCGCTCGGTTTCGTCCATTCCCACACGACCAGCACCATTATTGAGTTCTGCTTCAATGCTAGACATACGAGACTGTTCTGAAGTAATGGTCTGCTCCAAAACCTGGCGTGCCTTGTCAGGATTGTTTTGCAACATGGTTGCCATGCTCTCGTTGGTGTTGGGATCAACCACCTTGAGCATATTTGGATCATTCATCATTTCCTGCAATGCAGCAATTTTTTCATCGTTCAGGGGTGTGCTGTACAGCGATTGCGGATCCAACCCACCACCACTAATAAGACTTGCCAATGTGTTCAGATTGCCAATATTTTTGGCAGATTCCATTTTAGCATTGGTCAGGGACTCGCGGAGATCCTTGGCTTCCCATCTCCAAAACGCCTTGAACTGCATGACATGGGGAACCTGCGCGTTGCCCAAATCCACGGGATACCGCAGAACTGATGGTCTGTTTCGTGATCCGCGCTTTAGTTTAGGAGTTGATTCCAGGCTTTGCAGCACAGGATCCCCTGCCTGTTCAGGAAAAGCAGTTCCCGTGAATCGTCCAGAGCCAAAACGATTGCTAGACACGAACGGCTTGCCGTTTGATGTGAATGCAGGGTTAACTAGAGATTGTGGAATTTGTGACATGGATATTCCTTTGAAGATCGGCTACATATTTATGTATGGCATACAAAGGTATTTTTCAACCACAGAACCCCACCAAATACATAGGCGATCCCACCAAGATCACATATAGAAGTATGTGGGAGCGCAAGTTTATGAAATACTGTGACAGTAGTTCAAATGTTCTCCGATGGGCATCTGAAGAAGTGGTTATCCCGTACATGAGTCCCATCGACCACAAACCCCACCGCTACTTTGTGGACTTCTTGGTTGAGGTACGCACACCCGAAGGCATCAAGACTTGGCTTGTGGAGATCAAACCCAAAAAGCAGTGCCGTGAACCAGAAAAGCGAAAAAAGATTACCCGAGGGTATATTACTGAAGTAAAGACATGGGTCACCAATAAAGCCAAATGGGATGCTGCCAAACGGGTGTCTGATGCCAAGGGATGGGAATTCAAAATATTAACCGAAGACGACTTGTTCAAGAAGAAGCCATGATAGACGAACAAAAACAAAAAACCGATCTTCAAGAACTACTCAAAGAAACCACCGTGGCATTGGGTGGAACGGATCAGACTTACATTCAGTTTGTCCAAATGCTGAACGAGTACAACCAATTAAGCATACCAAGTCGCCTCTTGCCGGGCTGCTTGGTGTTTTTCAAATACAAACCTATTAGCGAATCTTTTATTTCTCGTAATACATATTATGATTCGTTTCCTCTCGTCCTGATCACCGATGTGTATCGGGGCGGATTTGAGGGGGTGAATCTACACTTCATTGCTCCTCAATACAGAAAAGCCTTGTTTGATGCGGTGATGCGTGGACTGCCCACCATCAAGGCAAACGAGGAGTGGAGAACACGACTGCGAGTGGATTATGATCGGTTGGAAGCACGGAGAATCTTCAAGTACTACAAGCCGTGCTATCGAAGGTATCTGTGGAAAGGCATGAAACGCAGACCAGCACTCGTACCTTTTCAATTGTGGGAAGACATGGTGAACGGAAATTCATATAAGTTTGTAGGGGCAAAGCCCGTAACCGTATACCGAGACAGCCGAAACGCAGTAATCCGTGGGGGAGGATAAATGGCACTAGTACCGTCAAACATCAACGAAATGATAGAATCAATCAGGCGGTCTGGCGTTGCGTACAGCAATCGCTACGAACTGATGTTTGGTATTCCAAGCGTATTTCCAACAGGCAATCCAGCGGAACTAAAGAACCTGACAGTTCGTTGTGATTCGGTTACTGTTCCCGGTCGTGGATTTTCAACCACACCGTATCGCTTTTACGGTCCTGCTCGTAATATGCCGTATGAACCCATCTACAGCGGAGAGATAAACATATCCATGATCCTGTCTGCGGATTTGCGTGAACGCAAGTTTTTTGAAGACTGGATGAATTTTGTGTGCAGCCGTGACAACTTCAAGTTTGGCTACTACGACGATTACATTACCGATTTAGAGATAACCGTATTCAGCAAAGACGAAATATCCACCCACAGGTTCTTTGTGGAAGAAGTGTATCCCAAGTCTATTGGCGACTTGCAGATGGGATACGACAAGGATAACGACTATCTGCGTCAGGATGTAACCTTATCGTTCCGTAAGTACACGCCAGAATATATTGGTATGCCTCCCTCCAAACCCACTCCAAACGGTGGTGCTGCTTCCTTCCTGAGTCCAGGCATGAGTAAAATATTCAACATGGGCAAGAACGCAGGAAGCGATCCGCAGCAGTGGAAGTCGCCAACAAATACTCCAAGTTAAACGCCTAAATAGAAATTGATTATATTGATTAAAGGAATACCATGATGCAACTGAATCTCGTTAATGCTTCACTACCACAATACAACATGAGCCTGCCTGTATCGGGCATCACCACAAAATTCAGACCATTTGTAGTCAAGGAGGAGAAAATCCTCCTGATGGGTCTACAGTCAAAAAGCATTAATCAAATAAATGATGCCATGCGGAACATCATTCTTGCCTGCACCAACAATGTGGTAGACACACGAAAATTGTGTGCTGCGGATGCAGAGTACGCATTTCTACAAATTCGATCCAAATCAGTGGGAGAAGAAGTCAAGCCACAAGTGGTTTGCACCACTTGCTCCAAAGAAACCGTGATCAAGATTAAACTGGATGAAATCACCATCAAGCCCACAACAAAACCGGTGGTTGACAGCAATATAAAAATAACAGATACCCTTGCTATCGTGATGCGGTATCCATCCATTCACGACATTGACTACAACAAAACAGAAGTAGAGATTGCTTTTGACCTAGCCAAGCGGTGCATCGAATCCGTGATTATTGATGAACAGGTCTACCAAGTAAAAGACATCAATCCACAGGAACTCACCGATTTTGTTGACAACATGATGCCTGAGCAGTTTGCAAAAATCATGGATTTCATTCAGAGCGTTCCTGAACTTTCCTATGAATTCCAATATCAATGCCCCCAATGCTCGGAAACAGTAAAGGTGCAACTAAAAAGTGTATCTGATTTTTTTCGGTAGCCCTCTGTCATAATGACTTGGGGGCATATTACCAAATGAACTTCAATCTCATGCAGCATCACGGGTACTCTCTCGCTGAATTAGAAGGAATGTTACCTTGGGAGCGAGAGGTATACATACAAATGCTTATTTCTCATCTTAAAAAAGAACAAGAAAAAGCAACCAACAGAAAACCACTGTGACCCCTTTACCATGACAATGAGGCAGAATCATGGCAAAGAAAATCGTCAGCGATAAACAGATGAGGCAGATGATGGCTTCCCGCCAAGAGCGGGTGGGTGGTCGCTTTGGTGGTTTAAAGCCTGAGTTCAAGACTCCTCCTGTTGTTGCCGCTAAAGATGTGGCGGTATCAGATGCAGCCGTAGCAGAGAAAATTAATTTTCTACAGGCTATCCTCAACGAACGAAAAGCAATGGGGATTGAGACTTCTGAACTAGAAGAGTATGTGGTTGGAACTGCTCAAAAGCAGGGTATGCGTTCGGTTGTTGAAACATTCATATCAGAAAATCGTGAGCAGTTTAATCAAGACGATCCAGCAGGAGCGGCTGCGTATGAATTGATGAAGGAAGCGGTTGTGCTTTCCGAATCATCAATGAAAGCATCCTTTGATGACGCTAAAAAGATATACGCCCAACTCAAGTTTATACGACAGGTAGCAGCAAATGCAAAAGGCAAGAATTCTGCTATTGCTAAACAGATGGAAGCCATCATTGCGCCTGTTGAAGCACAATTAAAGAAGAGAACATCTTTTGCTGCATTTATAAAAGATAAAGCAGAATCATTCAAGAAGACACTCCCCGAACGCTTGGCTGCAAAAGTGCCGGTCGTTGGTGGTCTACTAAGCGGATTCTTGAGAGATAAACGCGAAGCACAAGAAAGCATTGAACTGTTGTCTGGTCGCATACAAGAGCAAGTCTCCCGTGGTGGTCAAAGAGGAACAGATCTAGACATTAGTGATATACGACAGCCCCGTAGAGGTGGCGGAACCGGAATGATGGGCGGAACTCGCGCATCAGATATTCCGGGGCTTGATGTTGGTGGTGCAGGAAAAGGCATACCGTCAACACTTGGTGCCATCTATAAAGAAGTCACCAAAATCCGCAGCATCATTGAAAGCAAATTTGCTCCTGTAGAAAGTGATGCCACAGAACTAAAAGCCCGCGAAGCAGAACTAGAAGGCAAGACCGGCGGCAAGGTTTCTGAAAAAGCAATCAAAATGGTAACAGGGGAAAAGGGTGGTGGCGGATTCCTGTCTTCACTACTGTCAAATCTGTTTGGTTCAGGTCTTGGTACGCTGCTTGCAAACGGACTTGCGGCTCTTGGTCCAATGATCATAGGAGCCATTGCAGCAATCGGTCCTGCACTCATGGCAGCAATTGCAGGGCTTGGTACAGTCATAGCAGGAATTGGAAGTATGTTGTTGACCGTTGCAATTCCTGCTCTAGTGGCTACTGTGGGAGCAGCCATTGGTGGTGGTTTGGCGTGGCTTATCAACTCAGGTATTGATGCCATCTTTGGCACAAACCTAGCAGAACTCATGTTTGACAAAGACACATACACATTCGGTGATGTTGACCGAGAAAACAAAATAGCAGAACAAGGCAAGGCTGCTGATGCGCGGATAGAGGCTCAACGAAACACTCCCGAATACACAGCAGCCATGTCTCAGGATCCGCGAATGCTTCCGAAACTCATTTCGGAAAAGAGAATCACAGGATCTGAGGGTTTGGACATACTGTCTTCGTTTGAATCCAAAAACGGAAGAGGCGAAGACACGGACGCAATTCGTGCAAGAATACTAGAAATAGATCCGAAAGCAGTAGGATCAAATATTGGATCTTTTGCCGCTGTGAATGCAGCACAGTCCGCAACTGCTGCTGCAACGATTCCTTCGGTGTCATCGGCTGCAACATCGTCTACGGGATCAGATCAATCCACATCAGTGGGTGTTATATCATCGTCTTCGCCAAACACCACAGCAGGTAAAATGTTGAATCAGTATTCAGCGGAACAAGCAGCACTCAGCAATGCACAATCTGCGGGGACAGCGAGCGTCGGTGGAACCGTGAACAACTCGTCCATGAACAGCAATGTCAGCAATGTGGTGAACAACTTTAATGACGATCTGCGTATTCGCAACAACGAACCCACGCAGAAGCAGATGCAGACATTCTCACTTGTACCGTAAAAGAAAAGAGGCACCCCGAAGGGTGCCCCTTTGCTGCGAAACCGAAGGCACAGTATTTAGTCTTCGCTTGCCAACTTCTCAAAGTAAGACAAAGCAGATTCGGTGTCGTCATCATCCGTGCTGACGGCTTCCTTCACTGGCTTCTTGGTTGGCTGCGGAGCAGCCTTCTTCACAGCAGGAACATCATCCTCGTCATCAAACGCAGCCTTTTCTGCACCGCCCTTGGCAAACGATTCTGATGCCGAAGCGCGAATGTTTCCGCCAAGCACCATTTCAAGACGAGCCTTGAGTTCATCGTAAGACTTGAAGTTCTTTGGATCAGTGAATTCCTTGAGGGAATACTGAGTCTTCCACAACTTCTCAAGAGCAGCGTCATCACCACCAAGCAGTGCAGACGGTGCAGCAAACTCGCTGCGGTCGTAGTTGGTGTAGCCTTCAACCTGACGAATCTTCAACTTGAAGGTGGCACCGTTCCAAAAGTCAAACGGATTCATGGGCTTCTCGTCTTGGAACTGCGGATTCATGGCTTCCTGAATCTTCTCGAAAATCTTCTTGCCGTAGCGGAACAGGAACACCTTGCCCTCGTTCTGTGGGTTCTTGGGGTCGCTCACAACATAAATGTTGCTGATGTACGACAACTTACGCTTGCGATCACGCGCAATCTTCTTGTCGTCATCCGATCCGCTAGCCCACAACTGAGAATTCATTTCCGATACCGGATCCTTTAGACCAATGGTCGTAAGGGAATTCTCGATGTACCAACCACCCGGACCACGGAAGCCGTGATTCCAAATACGCGCCCACGGCAGATCTTCACTATCGGGTGAAGGCAGAAAGCGAATCTCTGCGTAGCCGTTGCCAGTCTTATCGGTTTCCGCTCTCCACATACGGTCGTCCTTGTAGGACTCAGACTTCTTTGCCATCTTGTCCATTTCGGTGGCAAGCGTCTGATATGCGTTCTTGGAAGCGGACTTTAGGTCTTTGAATCCCATGCGTGTCTCCTTGTACTAATTGTACGATGTGTAGTGTTGTGTGTGATAAAGAAATCAGTCAGGACTATGTATGGATAGTACCATACGGTGGGCACAAGTCAAGATCAAACAGGCAGTTTTGTCTTTTTTGGAAGCAGATTTAGTTCCTGCCCTTCAGCCTTGATTTTTTCAATGATAGGCTTACTGAGAAACTTTGCGCCCACTTGTGGCTCAATTCCGTATTTTTCACATACGGCAATCACAGCATCAATATACGAAACCGTATACTGTTTTGCGTGGTTTTCAACTTCGCGGGGGAATCGTATGTTGTTGATGTCCATATCAGCCTTACTTTGAGAAATATACATAGGTGAGGTATCCTTATTTAGTCTTTTGATAGACAAGACCATCAGCGGAGAAGCCAATGGCAGCGACTAGCGACAATTACAGCATTGTTACCGAAGGTGTCAGTTATACCATAGCCAGCGATTTTGTCAAGCCCTCTGGTGCCGGAGAAACTGCACATCATCAGATTGTCAAAGTTGCCTACGGTGCCAACGATACCGTAAACTATGTTTCAAATAACGCGCCGCTGCCGGTGGGGTTGTGTGGATCATGGAGCCGTTACGATTATTTAGGTGGTGAGGGCTACTACAGCCTTGCCACTTCGCTTGTGGGAATAGGCGTAACCCTTGCAATTGCAGGTATTGCCAACGCAGAAGCCGTGGGCATCACCGTTGGAACGCTGACCGTATCCGCAACCGATTTGGATATTCGCAATCTGTACGGTGGCAACAGTAGCGGCAGCACAAGCGGAGCGGACTATGTGGGTGTTCAGGGTATTGCGGGTGGATATCCTATCGGTATCACCGTAAGCGCAGCCCTGCCAGTAACGGTTGCGTCCTTCTCCAATCTTGGCGTATTTGGTGTGAGCGGAGCCACTGCGGTTGGTGTGACTTTCAGTACAGTGTCTATTCGTGGATTGACCGCTGCAAGTGATACCATTACCGTGTACGGTGGCGGAACTGCTTCCACTGTGTCTACAGGACTATTTGGATTCACAGGAACAGGCGTTGCGCCCATCTACGCAGAATCCAATGCACTGAATGTAAACATTAAATCATCGGCTGGCATCACGGTGTCTGCTGCGGATCTTGATATTCGCAACCTAGACTACACTCTCGACACTGTTACCATTGTTGGTCAGGGTGCAACAGACAATAAATCCAAGGCTACAGTTCCTACCTACATGAACTCTGCTGTTGGTGCAGCGGGAACACTCACCCAAGTTAGTGGAGTAACAGGCGCGGGTTGGTGTGCTGCTGCACTGAATGTGTTCATGGTAAACAGCGGCATCACCTTCACGGTGAGTGCAAGTGCCACCTTCTCGTCCATCGTGGGCGTAACAGCAGCATACAGCGCATCGCTGCCTGTTCAGGGATCCACTCAGGCTGCATACGGTGTATGGGTCACAGGTAGCACCAGTGGCGATCCCGTCACGGTCAAGGGATACAGTGGTGGATATCTGCCTGTTGAGTTGAGCAATTTCGGAACACAGACCGACACACTCAACACCAGCGTTCAGCAGGTCAAAACCAACACAGACTTCCTGATTGCTGCCAAACAAGCACTGTACGATTCCAGCGTGAGTGTTGGTGCATTTGACGCACCGCAGTCACTAAGCCTGCACACCCTTGTCAAGAACGCAGTAAACACCCAACTGCAAAGTCTTGCTGACACGGTTGTTCCAAACAGCAGCAGCGTTACAACACAAGATTCTCTGGCAGTAACCCTTGTATCAACCAAGCAGAAGTCGTCTTTCGTGTCTCGCACAGCGTGTGCCACAGGAACTCCGCAGAATCTGACTGTTTTCAACAGCGGTGCAGGGTATACCTGTGCAAACGGCATCCGTATCAAGACATCCCGTATTGCAACAGGCACAAATTCCTCACAGAATGAAATCATGTGCGTGATTTCTGAAGCAGACGCATCCTCATACGGAGCAAGCGCAGGAGCGTATTCGTATGTAATGTACCACGGCGATGAAATGTTCTTTGAAGTGGACAACATCAACCGCATCAAGGTGTTCTATCCTGCATATTCCGCAGGATTTGCTCCCCATAACACTGGTTCGGGTGTGACTTTCTCGTTCTACGCCTCCTAAAAAAGAGATTTGGCATGAGTTTCAAAAACCACAACAACTACTGGCACACTTACATCCAATCAGAGCCAGAAGTTTCCACCGAAGTTGTGATAATGTCGGTGGTAATGGGTGTTTCGGACACCTATATCACGGATGAACCTGCGAATTACAACAACATTCAAGTATTTAACAGCGGATCACAAGAGTTTCAGACACTAACCGAGGTGTTGACACCAGATTTGCTGCTAGATTTGCCTGTTGAGGACGCAAGACAGTCATTCGTGGCAAAAAAACTAGTGCTGTCTACGGGAGTTCCAAGCGATGGAACAGGCGGAACGGGAGTTAGTGTGGATATAGCCACTGGCACCATAGAACCGCCAATACTAATCCCTAGCGACAATCAACAGGATTGTTCTATTGCAATAGCCAAGATGCAGGATGCAGCAAAAAATGCACAGCGAGAATTGGCTGATTGCTTGAACAACAGCACAAATCCTGAAGACGATGCCTACAAAAAATATCTTGATTGCAGACAGCAGTGCAAGGATCAGGTGAACGCAGACCTTGCTGCATGGTTAAGCGAATGCAACCAAGTTGGACCAGGCGATGAAATACCAACAATTCCAGAACGAATTTGCGTAAACGGACAGCCCATTTGGAAATGGCACTCGGCAATATCACAGGCGTGCAAGGACAGTTTTTGCGAAATAGTCATAAAGTATGTTCGTTGCATCGGGGGACAAGATATTTGCCGCTATAACCCATGCACAGGAGCGCGTCCCAACGCCGATATCTTTGGTGGAGATGGAAACAAAAACGGAATTCCTCCATCAACCGAATCTGAATGTTGGAGAAACAATCCAGATGCTAGTCCGACCAGAGATCCTAACGGCGTATACAGTCCAGATGATGAAATCGCAGGAACTGCGTGTTGGACAGCGTATTACCGAAAAATTTTTGCTGCCCAATGCCAGGCTGGTATAGTATGCAAAGGTACGGATGTATACGATAATTACTGTTGTGCTGGTTTCATGTTTGATACCAATGATTACTGTAAATCACTTGGGTGCGTTCCTAGTAGGGGCACAGATCATTACCCCATCTGGACCTGTGAACCAGAAAAGAAAATTCTGTGTCTACAACGAAAACTAGAAAACATAAAGAAAAGACAGGCGTGTATAAGCCAAAGCCCTGATGCTGAAAAATTCAAAACATGGGAGGCAGGGCAAGCGTACCGGGCTTGCGTGGAACTAGCCAAAGCAATATGGGAACGCGATTTCGGCAATGCTACAACCGAGGAACAACGCAAGCAGGCAGAAATAGACTACCAAGCAAATGTAGCACAGTGTGATGAACAATTGAAAAAGGATCGCAACTAATAATGGGCGAATATACAACATCTTCAATATCTTTTTTGGGATTAAACTGGACTGTTTTGCCACCAGCGGCTTTAGATTTAGATGAAACTAGATCGTATACACAGAGTGAATTTGTAAACTCCGCTCAACGGTTTCAAAATCGCAACGCAAGAGTACCAACTGTTGCAATTGCATCGGGTGTATCTGCTGGATCGCCGTCTTGTTGCTGTAGTTGTGTACACGAAAAATTAAGAGGTGTTGGGTTTGAACCTGGAGACACGCCAGAATTAACCCCATACAATCCACAAACAAATCCTTGTGGATATATCGGATACACAATAGTGTGTAATGATAGATTCTTTACGAACATTAAAACAGAGTATCCAATACCTATATGTGGATCGTCTACAACATCATCAACTCGTATATTTTCAATACAAGAAGTAGTAAACAACAGACTACAATGCAGTGTAATTTTGGCTCTTGAGTATCCGTGTGATTGCCCCAAAACAGATGATGTATCTGCCGATCCAATACCATCCGTAGCAATAGCAGAAGAAATTTCTGTAACAAAAAAATACTCAACAGCATTAGAATTCAAAAACCGGAATTACATACGGGTGGGAACTACACCTACAGGTTACTCCACTTACCGTGGTGTCATTTTTCTGTCTCCATTAGAGCAAATACAGTCGGTGCTGATTTCGGGAGGGAAGAGTGCAGACACTGGATACTCCATAAAGAACGCCACGCTGTCACTTACAGCAATGAGCGGTAGTGCAAACATTCCTGTTCGTGCATTCATGCTGCCCCTATCGTCCAATGCAGACGAAAATGTCCTGTGGGATAAGCCGTCTAGCAGCGGAAACAACTATTTTGACAATTTGGGTGGGGACATTGAGCCGCTTTCCGAAGGAATTGAGTGTTACGGGCAGTGGAAGAGTCCTACTACAGTTTCTTTTGATATAACACCGTACATGAACATATGGAACACCCAAAAGTCGGATAAATTGGGGATAATCATAGCGAATGAGGAGTCTGTGCGCGGTTTCCACACATTCTTCTACTCATCCGAATCCCCGACTCCATTTGTTGGGGGACAGCGACTCACCAACTGCAAGTTTTTGGGAGCAGGAGCCGTGAATTCCGTTGAAACGGAAGGAGTCCGCGTAAAGTTCACACAGAATGGCGTGAATGTACTGCTGCAATCGGTGGACACAAGCACAAGCGGAAGCACAAACTGGGCTGTATTCAATGCTGGAATAGCAGTGGGCGCAAGTTTTTCCATGCTTATGCCCGATGTCACAGACGCACCGAGTTTCAGTGAAAAGGTAAAGAATGAAGGAACCGCCATGAAGGGGTACAAAGCCTACATCTTTACCGTGCTGAACAAACTATCAGACGGCGCAACACCCACGATTGTGGTGGACGAAAACACATCGGTATTCAGCACAGATTTCTACACAACCGGAGAATTTTCTTACTCATCTCCACTACCAACAGGATCGGGAATAATGGAATTCACAGAAGCAGACACCAAACTGCTTCTTGACCTGTCGGCATTGCAGAAGAATGATCCACTGTATGTGAACTACACCGCTACTAACAGTCCAAACAATGTTCGTTCATACAGCGTCAACTTCTATTCAAACGAAACTCTGAAGAGTAAACGGGTTCGCGTGTATCTAAACGAAGCAGCAGTAACAGAAAACAGAATCGGTGCGTACACAGAAATTAAATCTAGCAGTGTACAGCCAACTCTGAATATGCAAATTCAAACAGTTGCATACGCAGAAATGCAAAACAACAAGGCTGAAGACATTGGCGAATTGACTTTAAAACAATCACTCTGATTTGGGTGATTGCTCGTCTACTGTGCCAAACGGTACGATTTTGTTTAGTAGTTCCTGTCGCTTGGCGCACCCACCGCACTTGGGAATGCCAACCGCATCGGTGACACGCGCTATGGCATCACCCAAGCCGCGCATCTGACCGCAAGACGCACATCCTTTTTTTGAACTCAAGGCATCACTAATCCCACGCTTCTTGGGTGCTTCACTCATAAAGAATCTCCGTATTATTTAAGGGTCAGAAGTTTTGGAATAATCATACGAGCCTTCAACTTGTATTTAGGCTCTCACTGCCTCCCGCTTTCGGGGAAGAGTTTTAGCATTTACAGTCTTTGCCCGATTCAGCCCATCAGTAAAGCCGTATATCTTACCGGCTTCATACCCCGTGGCGTATCCGTGTGCGTGAATTTTTAGGGTAGCCGCGATGAAGGTGGCTACAGCCGCAATTCCATAACAAGTGAATACTAGTGTTTCCATACCCTATGTTCATTTGTACTGTGCTTGAACAGGTTTTTAACAGTGATCCTGACGGGATTCGAACCCGTGTTCTCGCCGTGAAAGGGCGGTATCCTAGCCAACTAGACGACAGGACCAAAAAAAAGCGGCGGCTTTTGAATGGAGCCGCCAAACCATTTCAGACGAGTGCAGTGTGCCACGGTACTCTGATACACCGTGTGAAGAATCCCAATTGCTCTTCACGCTCCAAGCATTCCTCTCCTGCCAACCCAACTAGTGTCGTATGGGTGTATGCGTATGTGCTTCTGGACTTTAACGGAGTATTTCTTGGCTTTTCCTGCTGTTCCGATGCTTATCAAGCGACCGTGATCTGTGGTAGCAGGAGGGATGGGCGCAATTACCAATATAAGTGATTTAAATTAATCATGTGATTCCTTACCAAGCATTAGGGGTGACGAAACCACTCTGCGGATACGGAGGGCTTCCGCCAAATTGGGCAGCAGGAGCAACGCCGTTGTATCCAAATCCGTAACCATTGTATCCGTACTCACGCACATGAACCGACTGTTCAGCCGTGCCCGTGAAGTTCGGATTGTAGTTGTAACCCTTACTCTTGTTTTCATAAACTTCCGTGGAACCATTGGTATGATGCACGGTGCGAGTAATGTTAGTTTCCGTGGCGCAGCCAACAGCGGACAGGGAAACAGCGGTGAGAACGATTGCAGCGAAACGCATTTCAAAATCTCCTAGAGTGCTTGTGTATGAAATCAAATCACCAAACGATTGCGGCTTGCGGACAGTACGCGGCAGGAGCGATCACCTGTGGAGCGTAGCACGGATTACCGTAGACACCAGTGAACGGGGAGTACGGAACCACGACAGGGGTATAGCCACCACCGTAGTACGGAATCACCACAGGACCGTAGCAGCCGCCACCACCGTAGCCGTAGCCGCCGTATCCACCACCGTAGTAACCACCACCGTAGCCGCCACCGTAGTAGCCGCCATTAGTGTTGGAGTAACCACCCACGCCAACGCCCCAACGAAAATCGTTGTTGGTAATGGTACGAGTTCTGCTGACGGTGTTTCCGTCAGCACCTGTCTCGCTGAACTTGTCTTTGTACTTGCCGTAGGAACCACCGATTCCGATGTTCATACCGCTACCGCTGTTCGTCCACTGTGCAGACGCTGCGGTGTTAATTGCGAAAGAAACCAAGACCACTGATCCGAGAGTATTAAAGTTCATTACGAACTCCTTTCACGCACTATTGTAACAGAACCATTCACCTTGTCAATACACGATCACGATGATCGTTTATTTGATTTGGATGCACCCCGTGTGCGATCCACAGCATCACGCCGAATTTTTTCAACAGCATTTCGTAGCAATGAATTTTTCAATGCTTTTTGACTATTTGAATTTTTAGGCATTATGCCCTCCAACTTATTTAGGCATTTGCGTCAGACAAATCCTCGTAGATTGTGATCCACTTGGGGTCTTCATCGCGCCGTAGATACGCAGCCTTTGCAAAATTCCATTCTTCACGCTCTTGGATGCGGTATCCCTTGCGGTGTTTCTTAGAGAACTTCTTGGCAGAGGCTTCATCATCAAAGTACTCGTAATTGCCTTGATCGTCCATGCCGCCCCAAACGCCACTAGAAGTCTTCCAGATGTCACCTGGGCGGTGGCGTTGGGCAACCTTGGCTTCTGCTTCCTTGCCCTGCGCGGTCTGCTTGGCGGTGTCGGGCTGTACATTAAACACAAACTTCTTTTCGGCGTGTGCGCCCTTTTTGAGTTGCGAGAAGAAGTCTACAACCTTGTGCTTGGCAAGTTCAAGATTGTTCTGCCCCTCGCCCTTCTTGAAGCGCATCAGCACCTTGCCTACACCTGCTTCATCATTGGTGCCAATGTAGTAGAAGTCCTGATCGTTCTTGTACATCACGGAGTGCTGACCGAATTGGCGACCCAAATCAATGATTTGCTTCTTTGTGATATTGGGAACCAAAATGCTTAATTCTTCATTGAAGCCTTCGTCGCCCTTGTATCCGCCGCGCAGTTCAATGTAACCGTGACCCATTGCACGAATTGCCTTCTTGAGTTCATCGTGCTTGGCTAGATTCTCCTTGTCGGAGTTTGCACCACGGAACGCGCTCACAATACCAAAGTCCTTCTTGTCGTCTTCCACATATTGGAACACGCGGGACAGTTTGGATTCAACCAAGGATACTTCCGTGATCGTCTTGTTGTTCAGCGATTCGCACAAGTCTTGAGCATTAAGATATTGGGTAAACTTTTTCATACATTTTCTCCTTGGATGTTCCCATATTTATAGGAGTTAGTCCTTCCCCGTGCAGCATTACGCCTTCGTTGGTGGTGTACCAAATCTCTTCAAAACAGCCCACACACCACGGCATACACCGCGGACACGGACGCGCCATTCGCATCTGCCCAAACCGATTAAATCGAATATTAAACAGGATCATGCCTTTGGGCTTGCGATGCAGTTTCAAAAATGCATCAAGTTCGGAGTGCATTTCTCCAAACAGGTATCCGTGCTGCACTGCCATTGGATGGGTCTTGATGATGTTTGTGCCGATGGATTCAATGCGCCCCTTGTACAGCACAATACTAATGTGCTTTTTTGGACGGGGAATGTCCAAACACAGGGGGTACGCAATACCAAGCAAACGCTGAATCTGTTTTGCGTTCATATCAAAAACGGCTTACGGGATGTTTCACCCGTAAGCCGCGAGTAGGGGATTACTTCATCTTGCCGCACGGCACCGGAGAGCGGCACTCATCAACAGTCTCGTCAAGACGGTCAATGGCAGTCCACAGAGCGCGAACACGCTCCTCGGAATCGCGCTCAACGGTTTCGTGAACGCTATCAATGCGCTGATTGATCTGATTGGAGTTTGTCCAATGCGAATCATTCACATCATTAATGTGTTCAGCAAGGGCTTCAATGGTCGCCTTCTGCTTGCCGATCACATAAAATGCGCCAGTCACACAGAAGAAACTATAGAAGCCAAGGAAAGCAACCACCGCGTTGGTGTCGCTTGCCTTACCAGTGAAACCCAAAAGAGCCGCACCACCAAAGCCAACCATTGAAATGGCGGCATACGAAACAAACACAGAAGTCTTGTTGTTCATGTTCTTTCCTTTTTAAAATGAGTCACACAACTTACCCAAAGGGGTGGCTACGCCAATCGGTCGCAGCCACCCCAAGGGCATCAGTTCCATCGGGAACTTGTATTACGCAGACACAGACACCGAAGCGTCAGCCATGCCGCTGCCAAGACGCTTGCTCCAACGGGAGAGCAGAATGGCAACACCCTGCTCGGTGCAGCCGAAGGTGTAGGTGCGGCTGTCGTTCTCTTCCGAACGAGCGTTCTTCAGGGCAATGTTCGTGCCGCTGATGCGCTTGGCAAAGCGGTCGAACTTGCCGTCCGTGCTGTTGTCATAGAGGTCAACGGTCACGGCAACGGTGTAATTCTTACGGTTCTTCATAGCAAAATCTCCAATACGAGCCTCTGAAAATTTACGCTTCGGATGTCGGCTCCAACCATCCTTCCGCGTTTCGATGTCTTAATTGTAGCAGGTCTACAGTGTATGTCAACCCCTACGGAGCATTTTTCATTATTTGATTGTGATCACCAACGAAAATATTGAGCAGCCACAGCCACACATAAAGCAACCACACCAACTACAACAGAAAACACTACTCCAAAAATTAGCGGATGTGAAAATGAAAAATCCGTAATCACTGTAATTGGGTCGTGCTTCTTCCAATACACCTTGGCATCATCCGCCTTGAAATTAATCCATTCCCAAGCGGAATCAATAAAATTCTTGTTGACTTTAGTATATTCCACGGGGGGTGAGAAAATATACGAATGCGTGTACGGGCGAACCTCTTCCGCAGGAGGGGTAACTGTCTGCGTTTCGCCAAGGAACTCTTCGGCGGTTCCTTCGCGCCAAACAGTATTGATAGCGGGTTCGGTGGTCACGACAACCTTGGGCTTCTGTGTGCGGGGCTTGCGAGGCTTGGGCGCATCGGTGTTGCCAAGACGCTCGTTGCGTTCATCAAGGGTGGCGCGAGTTGTGCGTTTGCTGACGGGCTTCTTTGTGATCTTCTTCTTTGCCATTTGTGTTTCCTT
>Ga0164295_10001494_pt1 | contig 19429 bp, 16 predicted proteins | sample GEODES006metaG_FD_111798 | JGI IMG/M metagenome (GOLD analysis project Ga0164295, IMG submission 111798) | Oligotrophic lake water microbial communities from Sparkling Lake, Wisconsin, USA - GEODES006 metaG | ecosystem: Environmental > Aquatic > Freshwater > Lake | place: USA: Sparkling Lake... | reverse complement strand
GTTAAATCATACACTTTTGGGTGTTTTTCCACTCCAATTATGTTAATTTCTATGATTTCATCTAATAACACATCATTGTATGTATTAAATAATTTTGAATTATGTTTCCAAACAATATTTTTCATTTTTTTGTTTTTGTTTTCTTCTAATAAACTAATTTTTTCTGAAAATATTTTTCCATATTGTGCACGAATAAAGAACCTGTGTGTTGGTCTAATATTCTTGGTACCTAGATTATTTTTCTTCATTTGAGTCATAGAAACTTTCCCAAAAATTCCAAACCTAGAACATAACATGCTTATTCCTTCAATTAAACGTTTAGATGCAGAACTAACATCAATAGAATTTTTTGAAATAGTTCCATCTCCAGAATAATAACCGTTTAACAGTCCTTTTATAAAATTTTCATTAGCAATAAATGCATCGCTAGGTACATATTTATTTTCTGCTTTATGACCAACCCATTTTTTCAAAAAGATGGATAATAAAACACAATTTCCTCTAATACTCGTGGTTTTGCCTCCAATTTTATTTATTCTTTCTCTTTCTGTCCATTCAATATGATGTTTATTAAACCATTGCTTTACAAAGTTTCTTATGTTTTCATTCAAATTTGTAATTGTTACTGTAGATTTGTCTGCATTTCCTTCTGCTAAGAACAGTCCAATGAAAATACCATTTTCTTCATTTAATTCAAATACTTCATTAAACAAAGTGTTCTTTCTAGCAGCGTGGTAAGGATAAATGTAACCGTTTTGAATAACATCTGTATTTGAACGTTTGTTTGTTCTTTGTAAAGAAGATTTCTTAGAATAAGGAAGGGTAAAGGTTGTTCCATTATTTTCTTTCCACCAACCTGATGTTATTTTTTGTTTATTCATCATAGCTTCTTTCATTTTATCAGATGCAATATTGAAATCTGTTCCATAAATATATTCTGATTTTGGTAAATAGTTTTGCATTTGTATTTCATTTAATACAATAGGAGGTTCGCATAATATATTTGTCACTGGAACACGGTCTCCTACTTTAATTTCAGGAGTAGGCATTTCTTTTAATTTTTTAGTTTCTGCATTCCAAATTAATAATGATTTGCTTTCTGTAACAATTACACTTCTACCAGCATTTGTCTTGATTTCATAGAGTTCAGTTCCTGGGTCATGTCTTGTAATAGCGGTTACTTCTCCCCATGTAACATTTCCATTTTCATCGGTAGTTGGAATAAATACATCACCTTCTTTTATATTCAATAATTCCATTTGTCTTTCTGTAAAATGCTGAATTTCACTAGGATTATCTTGTAGTTGTTGATCTATCCATTTACCTATTTCAGTGTATTTAGCTTGACTATTTTCAATAATTATTATAGGTGTTTCCCAGGTAACAGATTTAACCGCGGTATCTATCAAACCAACACGACCACCCATAGCATGGAAGAACAGTTCTTGTGGTGATAAACCATTGATATAAGAACTTTCTACGAAACCACGTGCTCCAGGTGAATCATCGAATTTTGAAAAGTGTGGTAATGTTCTATGTTCAAAACCATATGGAATGCGTTTACCATCTACGTTTTGTTGACCTAAACATGAAATCATAAATGATATATTTAAATCTGAACCTTTTGAACCCGCCTTTACCATCGTAACAAATCGGTTATTTGCACCAAGACTTTTTAAACCAATTTTACCTGATTCAGATGTAGCTTGATTTAAAATATTATTGACTTGTGTTTCAAATTCTTCTTCGTTTGTTTTACCAGTGTTGTTCTCGAAAATTCCCAATTGAGTTTGGTCAATTAGGTTTTTAACATCGGTTTTCTTTTTTGTAATGACATCAATTATTTCATCATTGGTTTTTTTATCGGATATTAAATCGCTAATTCCGACACTAAAACCACTGCTTTTCATGTATTCGGTAATTATGTTTTGTAAATCATCAATGTATTTGGCAGAGGCCATGTTCCCAAAGTCATTGCAAATACGGTGCAAAAGACCTTTGGAACCTGCTGCTAATACATCCTTTGTCATTTGTCCGCGAATATATTCGCCATCTATGATTTCTAGTACACCTGTTTTTGTTGTATTATAATCGTCTTTATCTTCAACAAAACCCTTTGTTTTGTATCTCATAGATAAAGGCGGTGTAATTTGTGATAAAATATTGAAACTTGAAACCTTATTATTTTTTTCGTAATCAGTATGCAGTTCATTTTCATTAACTCCGTCAAACATCATCAATAAATTCATTGCGTCTCTTGGTGTGAAATTCACGTCTTTTCTTGTGAATTGATAACAGCCAAGCATTGAATCTTGATAAATGCCAATAATCGATGAATTATTGGCTGGACTAATGATTTGAAATGGAACTGCTGCTAAGTTACGTAATTCTGCCTCGGATTCTGGATCCTGTGGCATGTGTAAATTCATCTCCAGATGAAATCCCTAATGTTTCCAAAAGGGCCAGACTATACCTTATGCCTCATCAAGCTGGTCAGGCTATCATTTGAGACCCACAAACGTCTAGTCGTTGAACCTTTCCCATACTCTTACCATAACGAGGTTAGGGACTTGGCTGCGGATTTCCCAATCCTTCACTTTATTACCATCGGCGATCGGCTATAAACCGAGATCCTCACAGACGTTTCCTGTAGTGAGTGGTAGTGAAGGCTCTAAGGGCGTTCCCGTCAATTTGAATGTGTTGCAAATAAATCAATATATAATTGAGGTAAAACTATATTATTTTCTTCATGATATTTTTTTAATTTTTTTACGTGTTCTTCAATTTGAGATTTCAAGATTTTATTATTTTTTGACAAATTTTCTTTTGCAGATAGAGGCATCGTATTTCTCCAATTAAAAGCTATTTTTTGTTGTTCTTCATCTTCTAGATTAAATTTTGAAAGAGGTATTACATGGTCAATATGCCATTCTTTTCCACGATTTTCAAGAGTGTAACCATTATCGTTATATAATAGCCAATTTAAATAATCTGATGATTTACACCCTAAATATTCAAATGTATGATTATTTTTATGATTTATTGCACTAAAAATCCTGCTTCGTATCACTCTTTTTAATTTTTCTAAAGGCTCATCTCTTTCACAATCTTTACATTTCAAACGGTTATGTCTAAATCTTTCTTTACTTTTAATTTCATTGCAATATTTACATAACTTATTATCTTGGCCGATTGTTTCTTGTTGTTCCTCTTTTACTTTCCGTCTTTCAATAACTTTATTGTGTTTATAATCAGTTGCTCTTTTAATTAGTAATTTACGATACTCTTGGTTATTATTATACTGCAAACGCCTTTGTTCATTTTTTTTATTACGATATTCTTTATCATTCAAATAATTTAATCTCTTAATCTCATTATCACAATCTTTACATTGTTTACGATTTTTTGGAAATCGTGTAATGCTTTTTTCAGTATTGCATTTAGAACAACAGACAATTTCTGGTTTCGTCTCTTCCATATAAATATCATTATATAAAATTTTTATATAATTTTACCTGAATTATTATTTTATTCACTAGGGAGTAACACGCTTTTAACGCTCCCTGTTGAGGACAAGATAAATCTACAAATTTAAAGTTTATCCCCATCAAAGTCGGCATTGTATGGCCGGGTGTCCGCAACGTTCATTCTAAACGTGTCGCCACGTTTCATAATTCTAGCAATATGACACATCATACTCATTCGATGTAAAGTAGGTTGCCTATTAAACAATATAGCATCCCCGTCCATCATATGTCTGTGCAAAATATCGCCTTCTTCAAGAACAATCGAATTGCGATCAATATTACGCAAGGTAATTGATTCACCATTCTTCTTTTCCAAAATCTTTGCACCAGGCCATTCATCGGGGCCATTGTACATAAGCTTTGTCAAAAATGCTTTGTTCAGCTTGTTCACAGTAACAGGTTTGGTAATATTTTTCGCGATTTTCATGGGAATGCCCAATTCGCGAATTGAAATATTCGGGTCAGCTGTAATCACAGAACGCGCACTAAAGTCAACACGTTTTGCCATTAAATTGCCCCTCATACGCCCACCTTTACCATTCAGGCGATCTTTGATCGATTTTAATGGTCGACCTGATCGCTGTGCTACAGATGCAACACCAGGAATTTTATTATCCACTTGTGTTGAAACATAATACTGCAATACGGTTGTCCAATCATCTATTACATTTGCAGGAGCATTATTCTGGATTTTTTCTTGCAATGTTTTGTTTGTTTTAATAATATTCACCAAAATATGACTTAAATCATCTTCAGATCGCTGTTGTGCGTCATGTTTTACAGAAGGTCTTACTGCAGGAGGAGGAACCGACATGACTTGACAAACCATCCAATCCGGTCTCGACCAAATAGGACTGAAACCCATGAACGAAACATCTTCATCCGAAATACGCTTGAATATCTTTAATACCATTTCTGGTGTCACTTTAATCACAATGTTTTCGGCATCCGCACCATGACCAACCCACTCCGCATAAATTGTTGCTAAACCTTCTTTTCTAATTTTTGTAGGCTGAAGACAACCACAACCATCTTCAGTATCTTCACCACAGCGCTTAACAGAACTAACCAATTTGAATACATACTTCCATCTATTTTCTCCTTGCATATTCAAAGCTTGTTTATATTTTTGTTTACTTATTAATAATTTACTGCATTTAAAACACACGCATCTTAAACATTTTAAAATTGTACTCAAATACTGAATATAAAACACAGGACGCGCTAATTCAATATGACCAAAATAGCCAGGGGTTGACATATAATCTAAACCATCTGTTGGACAAATTAATCCAGCTTCCAGTACACCCATACGAGGATCGAACAAACCACCGATGACTGGTTTGTTATTGATGTACGTGTCTCTACTTGTAATTTCAGCTACAGAACCTTTTCTAATTTCATCCGGAGATAAAATACTAAACTGGATCCCAATAATTTTAGAACAATTACTGGAATTATTACTTGCAATAGTATTTCTCGGCATCTCTTCTTTTGTTTATATAATTATATTTATATTGTTTTAAAAAATTCAATTTTATTTTATAAATTTTTATTCTTAAATTGTTTTATCATAAACTAATACTACAGTGAAAAAATATTTATATATATTATAAAATGGGAAAACTTAAATTGAAAAGTCCTACTTCAACATCAAATGGCAGCGCAGGAGGCATTATGGGTTCAGGAATTTTTGGCATGTTTGGATCTACAGTTCGTTGTGATGCAAATAATAACTCTTTTTATTGTTCTATAACTAAACTCGTTAATTTAATTATAATGTTCTTTTTCTTGTGTATCGTTTTTTATTTACTTTATATAGCATTTAATTATTTTACGAAAGGTAAAAAAAAGAGGTAATTTTTTGAATTATTATATTTTAAAAATATATAATAATTAAGAATAATATAAATAATATGAATGATTATTCGGTTATTATAACTGCTTCTTTCATAAAATCCCATCCATCTATAGAATTCATTAAGAATACAATTCACTCGCTTAAATATACAAGTATGAACCCAGATACACCAATCATACTTGCGCACGATTACAGTGATGACATAAAATATAAAGAGTATCTTAATAAGTTAAAAGTATATATTTCTGATAAACCAAATATAAAATTAATTGTTCGCGACACACATGGGCATTTAACAGGAAATATTAGAAATGCATTTAATTATATTAACACGAAATATGTATTAATAATTCAACATGACCTACCTTTTGTAAATAAGTTTAGTATAGAAAAAGTAATAGAAGACATGGAAAAAAATACCGAGTTAAAACATGTACGATTTAATAAAAGAAACAATATAAAATATGGTTTTGATGCGTTAAATAATTTATTTGGTAAAGAAACTCAATCAAAAAACTATGTGTATACGCGAACACCTGGTTGGTCAGATAATAATCATTTGTGTTTAGCAGAATACTATAAAAATTTAGTGCTTAGACAATGTGAAGATGGAAAACCCATGGAAAAACAACTACATAAAAAAATAACGACCGAAGAAATGCATAATATATACGGTACATATCTATTTGGTGAATTAAATCAACCAAAATTTATAAAACATACAGATGGTAGAAAAAAATTTTCTTTACAAAAAAGTAATAATTTTAAAAAGTTATTATAGATTTTGAATTATTCACAAAAAAAATAAATCTAATATTATACTATAATATATAATGAAACTATTATATTTACAAGAAATGACATGGGAATTGGATTATTTTAAAAATGAAATTTTTGCCGATTTTAAAAACCTAGAAATTGAATTTTTCAATAAAGACACATTTAGAAATTTATTATCGAGAAACGATCTTGTTGGACAAAATATGCTGGCAATCAATTCACTATGTGACGTTCATGACATTGTCGAAGTAGTAAAAAAAATAAAACCTGTTGCAATATTTTATTTATCTGACGAATACGGAAAAACTCCTGAAGTAACTGCAACATTAGAAAAGTATACTAATTTATTTTTTAGACAACATAATTTTAAAAATTATAAATATTCTAGTCATAATTATCACCTACCACTTGGTTATTCAACTCAATTTTTAAATGGTAAACCTTTATCGAAAATTAGACGGAAACCAATGGATGAACGAAGATTTAATGTTTCATTTATAGGTGCAGAAAAATCAGATAGATTACATATGAAAAACGTATTCAATGAGAATATGGACAATACAAATATTATATTCGTGAACAACACTTGGGATATAACAAAACTCCCATATTCTCCTCAAGAATGTTTTAACATATATAATAAATCTGTTTTTGTTGTATCTGGTCGAGGAAATTTTAGTTTGGAATGTTTTAGAAACTACGAGGCATTGGTAGCAGGCGCTATTCCAATTATTGTTGGTGAAAATCACGAAACCGACGTTTTTTATAATTTTAATAATACAAAACCACCATTTCTTTATGCTGATAATTGGGAAAGTGCAGCAGACAAATGTAAAAGTTTACTCAATGATGAACCAAAATTACAACAAATGCAAGATGACTTGACAAACTGGTGGAATGATATTCATTCTCATTATAAAAAGTTGATTTCAGATGCAATATTAAATTCGCGTTAATTTAATTATATTACACCATACATAAAATAAAATGAGACAAACTCATTTTATTTTAAAAATAAAATTGATAATTATTTAAAAGTAAATTATAATATTAATACAAATTAATATGACAAAAGAATCTTCTAATAAGTTATCTGCAAAAAAGGAACAAACAAAAAAAAATAACAAAATGGAAGACAGGTCTAAGAAACAAAAGAAGCATGTCGACTCCGATGACGAAGATGATAATTTTATTAGTGAAAGTGACAGTGAAGAAATGGATGTCCATGAATATAGAAAATTTTTATCAAAAATATTTCCTTCCAAACATTTAGATAAAAAAATTGCTGCTGTAGATAAAATTAAAAAAATACAAAAACAACTTCAAGAAGATGATGAAGAAGAATGGGTGTCATGTGACGACGATGACTACGAAGATGATGAAGAGGAAGAAGAGGAAATTGTAACTCGTTCAAAATCAAAGTCAAAATCGAAGGCACAGAAATCAAAAGCGAAAACAAAAGAAGAACCACCAAAAAAGGGCAAAAAATCTAAAAAAGTTGTCGAAAGCGAAAGTGACGATGAAGAAGAGGAAGATGATGTATCACATAAAAAAGGAAGCGAAAAATTGAATATAATTTTCACTATTGGTGGAGCAGAAGATGATGACGAAGAATGGGATGAATATGGCTCTGATGAAGATGAGGACTACGACTCAGAAGATACAGAAGATGAAGATGTTTCAGTATCATCGGCTTCAAGTAGTGAAGATGATGAAGACGAAGAAGAAGATGACGACGATGATGAAGAGGAAGAAGTAGTTAAAAAGTCAAGTAAAAAATCTGCTACTGTTAAAAAACCAGTTACAAAGGAAAAGAATACAAAAAAATCAGAAAAAGAAAGTGAAAATGACGCTGACCTTATTGAAAAATTAAAAAATTTAATCAAAGTTAAAGAAGATAAAACTACCAGTGGCGACGAAGTAAATTCTGATAATATTCTTCTCGAAACAGTTAATAGTAGTGATGAAAGTAAAACTGAAAATGTAACCGTATTAGAAAAATTGAAAGATATGTTACTACATGAAAACAATAACAAGTTATTAAAGAAATGTATTGAAGTTTGCGAAGAAGACATCCAAAAGTCCAAACACAAAAAGGTGAAAAAGGAGAAAAAACAGAAAGCGAAAAATGGCAGAATTTTCAGAAAAATCATCAAAGATAAAAATACCATGAATGACTACAAGTTCTTTGAAAATCTAGAAACAGACAATCAAAAGAAAATCATTAAGGAATTGCGTGAAATTAATAAATTAACTCGTATTGAAAAACCTTATAGAATGACCCTTTTAGAATCAAATATTCCAACCCTTTTCAAAGGAGCTGCTATGAAAAAAATCAATTCGTTGCGATATATGGAACCAGGAAGTGGTGAATTCTATAAAATCAAAAATTGGGTTGATACTTTTATGCGTATTCCATTTGGAAAATTTGAAACACTTCCTTTATCCATAGAAAATGGTGTAGAACAATGTCACGATTTTATGGAAAATGCTCAAAAAACTTTGGATGAAGCTGTTTACGGTTTGAATGATGCAAAAATGCAAATTATGCAAATGTTAGGTCAGCTTCTGACAAATCCCAAAGCTATTGGAACTGCAATTGCAATTCACGGACCACCAGGTACAGGTAAAACTTCTCTTGTTAAAGAAGGTATCAGTAAAATTCTAAACAGACCATTTGCATTCATCGCACTAGGTGGTGCAACAGACAGCAGTTTCTTAGAAGGTCATTCTTATACATATGAAGGTAGTACATGGGGAAAAATCATTCAAATATTAATTGATAGTAAATGCATGAACCCTGTTATTTACTTTGATGAATTAGATAAAATAAGTGACACTCCAAGGGGTGAAGAAATCGCGGGTATTTTGACACATTTAACAGATACAAGTCAAAATAGTCAATTTCATGACAAGTATTTCGCAGAAATCAATTTTGATCTCAGCAAGTGTTTGTTTATATTCAGTTACAATGATGAAAGTAAAGTTAATCCAATTTTAAAGGATAGAATGTATAGAATTCAAACAAAAGGTTATAATGAAAAACAAAAGACGCAGATTGCCAACAACTACTTGCTTCCAAAGATACGCGAGCAAGTTAAATTCAACCCTGATGAAATTATTATTCCTGATGACGTCATTCAATATTTGGTAGATACTCATTGTAACAAAGAAGATGGTGTTCGAAACTTGAAACGTTGTCTAGAAATAATTCACACCAAAGTAAACTTGTATCGTTTAATGAAACCAGGAACCAATTTATTTGAAGAAGACATGTCATTTACTGTTCAGTTTCCACTCACAATTACCAAAGAAATAGTCGATAAGTTGATCAAAGTAAATAAAGACAATATTTCAGCATTGTACAGTATGTATGTTTAAATAAGATAAAATCCTATTATTTTATAGTCCAAAAAAAATTATCTTGTAAAATATATTCTAAAAAAAACATTCTCTCTTCTTTTGTAAATAATCCAAATAATATATTAAATATCTTATTATTTGAGAAGGTATAAATAATGTCACAATCTTTTTTTTTAAATTTCATTTGAAAATGTCTATTTAAAATAGTAGAAAGTTTAGACCTATTATCATAAAACAGTGCTAATATTTCATGTTTTATCATATTTGTATTATATTTTTTGTTCATTAGTATTTCTTTTATTGTATAATAATTTTTGATATCTTCTAATAATATATTTGATTGAACATTATAAGTATATGGAATAATATGATTTATTATAACATCAAATGGTATTCTTTTCATGTATGAAATAATAATTTTATTTTATATATTTTTTTCATAAATATATAAAAATAACATAGTTACATAATGTATACAACTTTAATAAATGGAGCTTTTCTCTCAATTGCCACTTGATACAATACATTATATATTAGAATTTGATGGAAGAATAAAATACAAAAATGGTAAATATAGTGTCATTAATAAAATTGATCTTAAGGATAAAAAGTTTGATGCAGTGAAGTCGAATATTACTGTAAAGTTAAATACACTATTGAATATTGAATTACGTAGATATATAACCATTTCATATGAAAATAATGGTCTAGAAAACGACAATGAATTCTACATTGATTTTTTTGATGAAAAAAGGAATATTGGTATAATACGCGACTACTATACTTATGGAAATGTTTATATGATTTCATTTTATAAAAATATTAGAAACACGTTTTGGTATAAATTCAGGAAATTTTGTAAGAGATTATTAAATATACATCATTTTGAACCTTATTATTTCATAACAAATCATGAATACAAGTAAATAAATGTAGTAATATAGATATAATAAACCAATATAAATATTTTTTTGTAAATTCAATAAGTAATATGAGCTTAACTTATTTATTGAATATGAAATCAGAAAATGACTATGTATGTGCCTATTTAAAAGAAATTAAAAATAGTTATGATAAAATGAAAGAGGAAACCCTTTTCAATTTAATTGATATAAGTATTACTACAAATCTCGATTATTATCAATACAATAAAACTATTACTGAAATAAACGAGCTTTTAAATCAACATAGTGAACATTTTAATCAATTACTACTTTTAAACGAAAAGTTGAACCAAAAAATTGTTTCCCTTTGCAAACATGAATGGATCATAGATACTATAGATATTGACCCTGATCGGTCAAAAACAATTGAATATTGCAAAATATGCGGGGTTACTAGGTTGTAGTTTATTAAGTATCTAAAATATTGTCAATTTCATCTGTTATAACGATAGGTAAATAAATTTCTTTTTTTTTGTATAAGTCAACATAGTCTATTCTTGTAGTTTCATCATTATAATATTTGTAATAAGATGTTTTTAAAATAATTTTTCCTGTTTTGATTTCTACTACAAAACTATATTGCCATTTATCTGTTTTGTTGAACTCAGTTGGATTATTTATCCATTCATCATTTTCATACTTGTTTTTCAAACAAACATCTTCATCACTATCTTCATCGATATAATTTGAAAATAAATGTCCACCTGTAACCGATAAATGATTTTTATTATAACTATCATATTTTATATTGTCAAGAATTTTTAATAAATAAAGTTTTAAACACTCATTATATGACTTAGAGAAAAATAAATTTCCATTATATAGTCCTTTTGTTAAATCTTGACACAACGATTTTTCTTTAGAAATGAAAAAATGAAAAGGAGTGTATAATATATTCTTACAATCAAAATACAATCCGCCTTCATAATATAAATATACTGCGCGAAATAAATCAGCTTTATACGCTCCAGGTATTAATTTCAATAAAAACTGTTTTAACTTTCTATTTTTGTTTTGTAAATATTCTAGTTGTCGAAAGTTGTCAAAAAATTCATACTTAATATCTGGAATGTAAGATAAAATAGTATTAATGGAATAAAATTTATTAATATGTAAATTATCTTTACTGGAACTAGTTTGAATTATATTAAAATTATATTTTTTATGTTCTATTTTTTTTAATTCTCGATCTAGTTTAACAAAGTAAGTCTGTTTGAATGATTTTGAAACAGTAGTTAAAGTTACTTCTACTACTTCTTCGTCAATATGTAAGTAAATTTTTTTTTGTTCATTATTTTCGTAAAAATATAAATCGTGATTAAAGTATGTTACTGTTAAAATTAATGTAAATTTGTCAAAATATTTTAAATCTATATGTTTGAAATGAAAATTATTTTTTTCAGGATAATAGCTTACGTTAGATATATTAAATAATAATGTTCTTGGTAAAATAGTTTCATTCAAGTTAGTATTAATGGAATGTTTTGATAATTTTCTATTGCGATAATTTATATTGTACTTCTTAAAAAAGGTTTTTTCTAATTCAAACCTAATTGGGTTTTCAATTTCCATGATAGATAATGCATCCAAATTATGTATAGTTTGGCAAGTAATTTCTTTTACAGTTATTAAGTTCATTCCACAAGCATATAAATTATGTATTTTATAAAACAATGTTATTATTAAATCATCATGATTTATAATTCTTTGATCATCCTTAATAATTCTATGATAAAATTCATACAGTTTATTTATAACATTAAACTTCATTGAAAATGATAACCATCCATTAACAAAGTCTTTATAATTATCATAAAAAATATTAAAAGGAGTATTTGTATTGAAAGAATTATTTTTATTTAAAATATTTTTTTCTTCTATAAAAATACAATCACATGTATACAATTGATAGCATAAATTATAAAAATATATAATTTTATCCTCATATACGTTATCATCATCAACAACAATAACTATATCATCATGATTTAATAAATCTTTTAAATTATGTAAACCTAAAATTTTTGTGATAGGTCCAAAATCTTTACTAAAGTTAATAATTATATTATCATATTTTTCTTTATAATATTGTATTTTACTTTCAAATTGATTTTTATCATAACTAAAAGTTCTATTATATTCATGACATAAATTTATTATAATATATTTTGGTTTCATTGTTTGACTGTACAAACTTTCAAGAGTTATTTCAAATTGAGGATGAATAAATCTAGATGGAATGGAAGTTAAAGAAAATACAATATTACTACACACTGAAGTATTTTCCAATTTATAATTGTGTAAAAATGACATATCTAATAATTGGTTATTAACCATAATAGTCAATTAAATTATAGGAATATAGAATATAATTTAATTAAACGCGATTATTCGTATTAAGACTAGTACTTCACTCGTCAGTTTGAGCCACCACTGAATACAGCAGTAGTAGCTTTACTTTGTTGCGTTTTATCCGGATTTAATACCAAAGAATATCTTTTAATATGAAGAAATGTTTCTTGGGTATAAGGAATAACATTTGATAATTGATCTACTAAGTCATTGAATGTTATTGTATTTGGATCTATATCTTGGTTATAAATATTACTTGAAGCAAATGGATAATGTAACTTTTCTGAAGAAATATAAGCATTAGCATCTGAATTTTGAAACATAGAAACAGCTATATTACTTAATCCTGCAATTTCTAAAGTATCATTATTTCCATCAATGAAAACTTGTAAGCTTTCTAAGTATAAATAATTATTGTTACTATCATTATTGGTTAAAAATGGTAATTTACCTATAGATGTTTCACTAATATTACTAATTACAATATTCATTCCTCCATCTTCTCTGTAAAGTAAATTTACTGAAACAGAAGGATCAGTATTATAAACTAAACGCTTGGTTGTAAAAGCAACCCAATCGCGCGATGTTAGGTCATTTTTTGACATTTATACAATATATAAATATTTTAATTTTAGTAAAAATTTTCTTTAAGCTATTTTGATAATTTATTATATTTTAACGAAAAAGTGGATCCAAAAGTATTTTGGGTTTTCGATTTTGGACATTTTTTTTGTCCATTTTTGAAAAGGGGCGATATACTTTCCCAAAATGCAACATTTGTGACTGAAATGCGATTTTATCGTGTGAGTGCCAAAATTATAATTTTCTGTTTGTTATGACAAAATTTTTGCGAAAACTTTAAATTTTTTTTCTATTGACAACATATAGCAACAAATGGCAACAAAAAAACACAAAAAAACACACGAAAGATTTGAATGTAATGCATGTGACTTTAAATGCTATGCAAAGAGTGACTGGGATCGCCATTTAATGAGAGCAAAACATCTAGAAAACACAAAAATCAACGTTTTAGCAACAAAAAACACACAAAAACACACAAAAACACAGTCTTCTTCTGAAAAATCAGTTGATGAAAGTAATTATGCATGTGTTTGTGGTAAGGTATTTAAAGATAGAAGTGGATTGTGGCGTCATAAAAAAAAATGTGACAAAGTTAATTTTCATGAAATAAATAAAGAATTAGACGTAACTAATATAACTATTCAAAATGATACAAAATCTAGCGACATAACAAATTTAACAAGTCTTATTTGTGAACTTGTAAAAACTAATACGGATATTCATAAATCTGTTATAGATTTATGTAAAAATGGTATGACAAATAACAGTATAAACACAAATATTATTAATTCAAATAACAAAACATTTAATTTACAAGTATTTTTGAATGAAACATGTAAAGATGCAATGAATATTAAAGATTTTGTAGAATCCGTTAAACTGCAAGTCTCTGATTTAGAAAATATAGGAAAAGTTGGTTATATTGAAGGAATTTCCAATATAATCATTAAAAATTTAAATGCTTTAGAAGTAGAAAAACGACCTGTTCATTGTACAGATCAAAAAAGGGAAGTCATGTATGTTAAAGATGAAAATATTTGGGAAAAAGAAGATGAAAATAATAAAAAACTGCGAAAAGCAATTCGAATGATTGCACATAAAAACATTTGTATGTTAAAAGAGTTTCGAGCCAAATACCCTGACTGTGAAGAATATGACTCCAAAAAAAATAGTCAGTATAATAAAATAGTTTATGAATCAATGGGTGGAAAGGGTGATGACGACTATGATAAAGACACAAAAATTATTAAAAAGATTGCTAAAAGTGTAACTATCGATAAAAAATAACGCAAATAACGCAAATAACCATACATTATATCCAGACCATATTTGTCGTACTCCACCACATTCCATCACCTCTTTTAATATTATTCATTGCTCTGAATATTGGAGAACGTGATAAAGGTACATTACATCTGTATTTATCCAATGGGTGTGGGTTAGTTTTTAACTGTGCTGCCAAAGCTTTTTTAGGAACTTTTTGCTTTTGTTGATATGCAAAATAAATGTAAAATTTTTCATATGAAGCATTTCGAATTGGGAACAAATCATTGTTATAATCTTGAAAATCTTTCAAGTATCTATCACAAATACATAGACCTGATATGTCAGCTAAGTCTTCACCTATTCCAATAGACGCATCAAAATGAATTCCATCTCTTGCTGCAAATTCTTCGTATTGTTTTATAACATTATTTTGAATGTCCTTGAATTTTTTTTTGTCGTTTTCTGTCCACCAATCATGTAAATTTCCATCTGCATCATATTTACTTCCCCAGTCATCAAATCCATGTGACATTTCGTGTCCAATAGTAAATCCTATATTGGCCAAATTATATTCAATTCCACGTTCATCCAAGTCTATAAATGGCTTTTGCATATATCCTAAATTTATATATATACTATTTTTTGAAGGCGTATAAGATGCATTTACAATGTAAGGTTGGCTGCCAGTTAATTTTACTGGATATTGTGACCAATCTACCATAGGTAAGTCAATTACATTTTTTCCTTCTAATTTAACAAAACCATCAAATCGCCATTCTTCAATTAATAGAATATTGTGATAAAATGAATTATTATAATCTAGCAATGGATCTTCGCGTACAACTTCTGGGTACCCTATAGTAAACTTCATTTTACTTAATTTATACAAAGCATATTTTTTTGTAGATGGTGAAAGCCATTTATTATTGCTCAATATTCTATGAAACCCGACTTTTAAATCATTGCAAAGTATTTTGGTAAACTCTATTTTTGCTGGATCGGCATATTTTTCAACATATTTTTCAGACAAAAAACTATTGAACGGTAGTGACATGTACAAAGCAGCATTAACAGCGTTTATTTCATTTATAGGTGTTTCTTCTCCTCTTTCAAAGTTACCAAAAAAATTGTAATATAACATTTCCCATTTTCTTGTAATTCTACAAATAAACTGTATAAATATATAAACCCAATAACTTTTCCATTTTTGCGAATTCCAATTTTTCAGAAACAATTCCGTACCACACTTCAAGTAGTTTAGACTTGATGTGATAAAAAAGTCTGGTGTTTCTTGAAAACCTACCTGTTTAGAAAATTCTTCCCAATCAAAACCGTATTTTTCCAATGCTTCTTTTTTTGTTACTCTGTTATAAGTTTTTTCTTTTGTAGTTACATCTTGACATCCTAAAACAGTAAATATGTCGACTTCAACTTCAAAAATATCATCAGTATTGTAGCCGTGACCATGTCCTAAACATAAATCAAATAATTTTTTACAAAATCTTTTAAAAGTATTTCTGTAGTTTTGTTTATACGCAACTTCTGTACCATCGTCATAATAAACGTTTAAATCAACTAAAATGAATTGATGAGGATTAATATAGCTTCTGAAAATACTCGACTGCTTATCATCCGGATTTATTGTAAAAACAAACGGAGCTAAATAATTTGCACAACTGTATTTGTTATAAAAAGCTAATAGTTCCCACGGGTTGTTATTTTTTATTATACTTTCTATTTTATTTATTGTTTCTTTAATTTGCAATTTACTATCTTTAATAGAGTTTCTATTAATAATTGAATTATAATAGTTTTTCATAATTTTCGAAAGTTTATTATCGTTATGCTTAATATAATCAAGAATTATATCATTGAGTTCATGGTATACCTTATCTTGTGTAAGTCGAAAATCATCAATCTCTACTATATATTTTTGTTCTTTGGTTATAGTTGTATCTTTTAACCATTTATAATTTATATACGAGTAGTAATCATTTTGTGGTTTAATAGAAGACGGAGCGGATTTAGCTAATAATAAATCTGTAAATTTTTTGTAAGATATACTATACAATTTATTTGTTTTGAATTCTTTTTGATGTTTCATTTCAAATGGTTTCAATCCTATTGCACAGTCTTTCCTTAACAGTAGTTCTTTTCCTTTCGTTTTATATTTTATTTTTCGTGTTATATTCTTGTTATTAATATTAAATTTTTTTTTATTCTTAAATATTAGTTTGCTTGTTTTTGCCATTATATTGTAATTATATTACTACTATAAAATAATATAATTAAACTGGATTGTATTTATTTTTATTATTATAAAGTTATATAAAAATATTTTATCAGATTACCTTAATGAATAACGAAGAACTCGTTAAGGTAATACAAATCCTAAAAGAAGAAAATGAAAAATTAAAAAATGAATTAATAGAAACAAAAGAACACCTCAAAAAATATACTGCACCTTCTTATAAGAAAGAATATTATGAAAATAATAAAGAAGAAATTAAACTAAAGGTGAAAGAATATAAGGAGAAAACGAATTATACGCCAACGCCAGAACAAAAAAAAATGTGGGCAAGAAATGCCTATTTAAAAAAAAAAGAAAAAAATAAACAAGGCGAATTATAAATTCAAAATATTTAGCAATATTATATATTTTTCTTTGAAAACTATATAAAACAATATTTAGTAAATATATAAAGATAGATAGTTATAATGTTATACAACTATACAGCACTTCAAGAATTTTGTGAGAAAAATAAAATAATTTTAAATTCAGACTATTCAAATGAAATGGTAAATATATTTTTTATTATTGAAGGTATGTGTATTGGAGAAAAATGTACAAATCATTTTAGCAAAAGTTTTCGCTCATTGGTAAAAACAAACGGTTATTGTTTAACATGCGCTAAACAAATAGGTAGAGTAAAGGTTGAAAAAACGTGTTTGGAAAAATTTGGTAATAAAAATCCACTTAAAAGTAATGCGATAAAGGAAAAAATAAAACAAACTAATTTAGTAAAATACGGAGTTGAACATGTTTCGCAGAACAGTGACATACAAGAAAAAATAAAGAAAACAAATTTAGAGAGATATGGTGTTGAACGTCCTGCAAAGTCACAACTTATAAAGAATAAAATAAAAGAAACTAGTTTAAAAAAATACGGCGTTGAGCACCATTTAATGACAAAAGAAACAAAAGACAAAAAGAAACAAAGTTATTTGAAACATTATGGTGTTGAACATCCTTCACAATGTGAAGAAATAAAAAATAAGAAAAGAGAGACATGTATGAAAAATTTTGGTGTTTCATATCCAAGACAATCTGAAAAAGTATTAGAAACTACGAAAAAAAATAATATAGAAAAGTATGGGGTTGAACATACACTTCAAGTAGACGAATTTAGAGAAAAAGGTAAACAAACATGTTTAAAAAGATATGGTGTTGAAATTCCATTACAATGTAAAGAAATTATGGATAAGGTTAAAAAAACAAATATGTATAAGTATGGCGTTGAACATGCAGCACAAGCAGAAGAATTCAAAGAAAAATGTAAAAAAACGTGTTTAATTAAATATGGTGTAGAATATTCAAGTCAGAATGCAGATATTATGGAAAAGGCATCAAAAAATGCTTACAAATTGAAAGAATATAAATTTCCTTCAGGAAAAATTGTAAAAGTCCAGGGAACTGAACCTATTGCATTAGATTATTTAATAAAAGATGAGTTAATAAATGAGAATGATATTTTAGTAGGTGCTAAAAATGTTCCTATAATATGGTATTTTGACGACACTGGTAAAAAACATAGGCATTATGTTGATATTTTTATACCATCTAAAAATCTTTGTATCGAATGTAAATCTACATGGACATTCAATAAGAAAAAGGATAATATATTTTTGAAACAAAATGCCGCAAAAGAACTAGGATATAGTTATGAAATATGGGTTTACGATGGTAAGGGTAAAACAGTAGAAAAACATGTTTGAGTTGCAAATAATTATATTATAAAAAAAATATAATTATTCAAGTTTTATGCAGTAAAATTAATATTCTGAATATGGAACATTGTTTCCAAATCTCGTAATAAGACTATTGTACGTATTTGCGTTCATACAAGCGCAACCCATACTACTACTATACGTATTTGGACAACAGTCAGGGCTAAAAGGCATATTATCAAACAACGAAAGCTGACCTTCAGGTAATGGTAAAGACTGATTAGGACGATCAATAATAGCCTGAGCTGCTTTTGGAACAGGTTTCCCAGGTGTAACAACTAAACTTGGTCGGCCCCAGTTATATGTATTAATATGCGGTGGATTTGTAAGAGAATAAGTAGATGATTCACCATAGTTAGTGTTTGCTCCTACAAACCCTTCTTTCTTAGAAGACCCCTTTTTAGAACTCATGTTTGCACCTGTAGATAAAGTAGCAGGTGTTGGTGTTGATGGTGATGCTGGAACTTTATAACCCATTGCACCAATATTAGCTGCGACAGAAGGCATATGTTGTGTTAATGGGTTATGAGCACTTTCCATACCTTCTTTATTTCCAAAAATACTAGTACATCCACAAACAGTGTGTATTACTAAAATTAAATAAACAATACCAATTAGAATTAAAATTTCAAGATTTAATTTAAATCCAAATATAGAAATATTCATTATACATATTTCATAGATAATAATTTTACTCTAGTTTTTTCTAAAAATAGGTCAATACAAGAATTATAATCATAAAATTG